>WLWD01001797.1_pt1 | contig 121005 bp, 83 predicted proteins | sample 6712731 | NCBI WGS metagenome assembly WLWD01 (sample SAMN12718690, study PRJNA576275) | sponge metagenome | isolation source: marine sponge | host: Mycale hentscheli | place: New Zealand: South Island, Marlborough, Capsize Point | collected 2014-11-01
GAAGTAGCACCACTAGTCTATGACATTGAAACACATACACACCCTTTCTCTTAGACATGCATGCACACACTCAAACATACACACATGCTCTAACACACACACATACACATAGACTCAAACACACACACAATCGATATTCCATAACATAAAGTATAAGTACGTACAGTAGTTATATTAGTTTCAGAGGTGACCAACATCTTTCAGTGTTGTAATTTATTTATAGCAAGCTGTCAAAAAACATTGTTGTTGTTTTTTCACCTAATTATACAGTAGTACCAGACAAACTGAAATGATGTTCACTATCATTAGTAACATTTCAAATTATTTAATTGCTGCCTTGTAGATGTTAAAGTATCCTTTGTAAATACTTGCATAGCAGCTAAGCATCCGATTTGCATATATGTATAAAAGTTACAGTAGGAGTCAAAAAAAAGTTTCGAATTCTGTTCCGTAGTACGGCCCTAAAACGGTAGTTTTTAAACTGTAGTTTTTATCGTTGCGTTCCGTACCGTTTTGACTAAACGGCCGACACCGTTTACTAAAACGGTAAAGAATGGTGAAGCATTTCCGTCAATTCACAGATATTTTCTAACTAGAAACTCTTCTATAGCTATATCAGCAAGCTAAGGCCTTGTATCGACCATTAAATGCTACGGGGATAGTGCAAAAAAACTCGTAAAATGTTTTAACTTGCTTCAATAAAGCTGCAGACTGAATTTCCGACGGGCACAGAGCTATAACGAGGTCCGCACTTCGTAGATCTTCTGTTAGCTACTGATGGACCTCCAGTAGTAAAAAATCTAAGCCCGAGAAGGCCCTAACATCGAGAAAACGTCGATACTGTGCGGTGGTCGAACTAACAATTCTCGGCGAGACAACTTCGAATAGGACGGCTTCAATTTTTTTAAACCCGAAAAGCTCTGCCTCTGGAGCCTGTAAACAAAAAATCGGAACGTTTTATTGGATAAACGATTTTTTATATTTCTTTGAGCGAGACATACGGTGAACGAGAAAGATTAAAACGGTAACACGGTCGAACGGAACGCCGTTTTTCAACAAACGGCGTACCGTTTCCCCCCCGTTTTTTAATTGTGCGACGGCCGTTCTACTGAACGGAATTCGAAACTTTTTTTTTTACTCCTATTGTATGTTGAAGCAATTGAAAATTTTGTACCAGAAATTTAGAATTGGTGAGAATGTGCATTTTTCAAGAAATATTCTGTTGCAAATAATATTAGCTTATCATTCTGTATGGCAGTTTTAAGTGTTGATTGTGGCAATCATCATTACTTTAGTACACATCTTGCCTGTTGTTTTGTCTCAGTCCAGTCTGTCTCGGTCCTGTCTGTCTCGGCTAAGTAGATCTTGAAATTAGCTGGCATCTATTAAAGAAAGGCCAATCAGCTGGTTTATTATGGTCGATACCCCCTTAAATTTACATAGTGAACATGTGTTTGAATTCTTTAATTGAAAAAAATGCCAATCTTTTTAGCACTCCAGCTACATACATATGCTAGAGCAATATTTAGAACAGCTGTTGACTCAAAGGACTGACTGAAAAAAAAAATTATAAAGTTGTTGATTTGAATCCGTATGCCTTTTTTTAAAAATTTATTTAAACTGACTCATATTGTGCCACAGTTGTGGACCTCCTGTGGTTAGGGATGTATTATCATATTCAATCAAATTCACTAGTCTTAGCAGTTTAAATATACAAATAGCAGTTCACTTCATTTGTTTATTTAAACTATTAAGTGGGTTGTGGTGGCTTTTATAGTACAAGCTATTATGTATGGTGTATGTATAATTATATGTTGCAGTCCGTCTTCCGAAGTGATGCCAATTGCCGCCCTTACGTGGAAATAAGTAGTGGAACGTTCCAATTTGCAACTGACTTTATCCCTAAGCCACCTGGTAATCTTAGCATCAGCATAACTGTAGAACATGAAGGAGTCTGTGGGATTAGTGAAACGTCACCAACATGCTACTCTTTACACGTGCTAACTTCCACTACACAAGTGAATGATTTGACCAATCTAATGAACTCACCAGCTGTTGGAGATGTTGTTAGTGGAGAAAGTATTACCGTGGATGTTTCAAATGAAGGTTTTCAACTGTATTTTGTTGGATCTTCGGGTTCTCTGAACATCACTAGAGTGAGAGTAACTTATGAAGTATGTGTAGCAGCAACTATGTCCAGGGTGGAGTATGCTGAGACTATTGTGGGCAGATCTACCACTGGGTCTTGTGTAGCTAACAGTGCAGCAGTTTCCACTCCGTTAGATGCAGTGTGCCAGTCTAATGCTATGTTCACTTCATCGTCGGCCTGTCAATGTAACGCTGGCTATAGTCCATCTAGTGATCGTTCACAGTGCACAGGTGAGTCATAGGAAGGAGAGGAATGTTTCTAAAGATCATTAATTACTCTGTACCTTTTGAGTTATGACAATGTTAACAGTTTAATTTGACTAAATTTTGGACTAAAAATCACCTCTCTCTGATCTTGGTATGTTACATGTATGTACTATTTAAAGAATTTTTTTTCAGTTTTGTTCATTTTCGTAACTTCTCATGGTGTGGTATTGGTCCTTTACCTCATTTTAATCAAGGTTATGTTATATGTATACATATTGCTGTAGCATGTCCTATGGGATTATTCAAGGAATTGGTTGGAGATGTAAGCTGTAGCCCATGCCCTGCCAATAGCAATGCTCCTGGTGTTGCTAGTACCAGCTGTACTTGTGATGAGGGATATCAGCGCTCCAATGGTGCACCACTATCAAGTGATTGTTCAGGTATGGAAGCATTGAACAATTCTGCTTCATGTCTAACACATTGAAGGTGTAACCATAGTGATGCATGTACTAGGACATGCTACAAGAATGCCATTTTACCATTTTATGTTGTATTTCTGAAAAACCTGAGTGCAATACAGTGAAGAAAATGATCTGCCACCTTTAATTTGCTACCTTTTAATTATGTATTCACGGGGAGGGGGGGAGGTGTTTACAGCTAAAATTCCACTTGATTAGTGCTGAAGTCCTCTTTAAGATACATGGTTGCACTTCAAGTCAGAATCACTAGTTATTATCAGTATTGATAAAATAACATTTGTAGATACAAACATGAAAGTGCTATTAGTGGGAGTCTATGGTATGTTGTTATAATAATATGTGTATTGTTGTTGCTAGAGTGCACAGCTGGTTATTACCTGTCAGGAGGCGTGTGCAATATGTGTCCGGGTGGTAGCGAGTCGTCTGGCAACGTGTGTAACTGCATGGGCAACTTTGTTACCATGAATGAAGCGAGCACAACTACAACCGATCCTTGTGACAGATGTAGGACTAACTTCTTCAGGGATCAGTCTGCATGTATGTCATGTCCGACCAATGCAGAACGTTCATTTACACAGAGTGAAAACACTTGCACGTGTGCTGGGAATACTACCACGAGTGCAGGAAGCACATCTACTACCACAGTCAACTGCGATGGTGAGAATAATATTTATTACTCTAAAAAATGGTAGCTTACATGAACATGGCTTGCCAGTAGTCTCTGCCAGGTTTGGGTAGTTTAGGCTGTGCACATCTAAACAGTAACTGCATAAATGTAGAACTTACATACGTCATATATCATCACAGATTTATATTCTGGTAACCTCTTTATTTATATTTGGATATTTATGTCAAAGTCATTATAACTAAACGGTCCTTTGCTGCATTGTTTATACAACTTTGTGACTAATCAATGATTTACACACCATTATTTGCAGTACACGTCAATAAGGTGATAGTATAAGACGTAACTGAGCAGGGTTGGTATGATCCTAGCAACATATATTAAATTCTGTGGTTATTATTTTTTTACTAGGATGTGTAAATAATTTTTATCTACGTTCTGGTCAGTGTGTTGCTTGCCCAAGCAATAGCATATCTAACAGTCCAAGTGACACGCAGTGCTCATGTGAGCCTGGTACTGAGAGAGCTTCTTCAAGTGATATTCATAGTCCTTGTTCAAGTAAGTCATCTATTGTTCTTGATACTTTCATACACTAAATATTGTAAGAAATATAACTAGTGGTGTGCTTGAGCACGGTAAAGGCATTCTAGTAACCACCCCGCAACTATTTGAATTGAAAAGAAAAAAGCAACAAAATCAAAGTCACGTTATTTAAACTTGTTCTTTGTGATATTCCAGTAGTAGTTGTAACACACAATACTTTCACACAACTGACATATCTATGCAAGACTTACCTTCGTGATTAGTCTAGTGGACAATTAATTTTCAAGTAAATACTCTTGCGTAGGGCTTATAACTATGACAAAGAGCTATTAACTTACCACCTCCACTAACTCGAATGGAGATGGAGTTTTTGAGTTTTAACTGCACCCACAAAAGAATTCAAAACAGTAAACAATTCAATTTCTAGAATGATATGAGTAATGATTGATAAACGGAGGGTTCTGTTTAGTGAAGTTTGGGACGGGGTCGAACATGGAGCTGACACAAAAATATGCGAGGTTCATAAGTACAAAATGACATACGTACATCCACACGTATAAATAAACAAATATCCCTGATTTTCAATTGTGTTACCCCTGAGAGTGTCTCGCTCGCTCACCAATAATAATAATATCTATATAATAAATAATACGCTTGTTTGTCAGTAACAACCGACTATGACGGTGTGTGTTCATGAGCTAAGCTGGGTTGGTAAAGCGTTGTCATTGCATATGGTAAAGTGTCATCAAAATGGTTGTTAAAGTAGCGTCAGAGATAACTATGAAAGTTCGAATAAAGTTGTGTCACGTTGCTGAGAAAAACGGTCGGTGAGCTAGGTTGGTAAAGATTGTAACTCATAAAAATTGAGTCAGTTTGGTAAAGCATCATCAGTAAAGATGACTGGTGATGAAAAAGTGAGAAAAATAGACTGATGCAACTAAACCAATTGGTAGAGATAATGCTACTGTGCGTAATTAGTACATCAAGTGCCACCTTGTGATGGGGTAATTATTTAATATTAGTAGTAATAATCTATAATAATACGCTTGTGTGTCAGTAACGATGACGATGTGTGCATTCATGAATAATTCATGAGCTGAAACAGTTTGTTAAAGTGTCATCACACTCATAGAAATTGGTTAATTCTCAAAAGCGGGTGTAATACGTGAGGGAAGGCAGCGTAGGTTTAGATAAGGCTAAAAGGCGAGTGATTTAACAATTGTAACTAAAAAGAGGGTGGAATCGATGGGGAACAGTTTCAGGAGAGGTAGGACAAAGGAAAAGGGATTCCATGACTCAAGAAGAAAGAGCTCTGAAGAAAGGAAAGGTTGGGGATTAAAAAAGCTGAGATAGTTCAGAAAAAAAAGAGAGCAGGAGAGGAAAACATATGTAACCTTAACTAATGGTATGATAACTGAGCAAGATAACTTATGCTACTTGCTACTGCATCTTACTTGCAATACGTCAAGTGCCACTGTGTGGCAGGGTACTTGCTAGCAGGGTTTCATACAGAGGATTTCCTCCCCCCCCCCCCCAGAATTTCATGAAATAAATTAATAATATTTATTACTTAATGGTATTCTGTGATTTTGTTGTTTGTATATATTTGGTGAAGGTAAACTTCAGTTAATTGAGGCTTCAATTGCAATACGCATTAGTCTTCCAAGATTGATGTCACTAATTCTAGACCCAAGACTATTTTTAATCAATGCGTGTGGTTTCAGCAAAAGTGGGTGTGGTCAAACAACCGTGTGGGCCCCCCCCCCTCCTTCCTTCCTAAACTCTTCTCCCCCTCCCCCCCCCAGAAAAAAAATCCTGGCTAATAATAATTTAAAAAGCCTGTGAAAGAGAGAATACATCTAATAGAAGGCTGAGAAAGAAATTGTGAAGTGATAAATTAGATGAGGAGAAAAATTCAACAAATAATAAGAATCTTTGAAAAAAGAGAGATTTCGTTGTCTGTTGAGAGTGAGACTGTAGCAGCATAGCAGTACCCCTTAACAACAGTATAAATACAGAATTGGAGTGTTTGTTCACCGGGTGTTTGTCGTAGCTCAGTGGCAGAGCACTTGTGCGCTATACAAGCGGTCTGGGTTCGATTCCCGGTGGCGACCAAATATTTTAATTCTGTATTGTTTAAAAAGCCTGTGAAAGAGAGAGAATACATCTAATGAGTAAAAGAAGGCCGAGAAGGAAATTGTGAATTAATAATGAATCACCTTAGTTACAGTATATATACATAATATATATAAGCAAACTTTTAATAATGTATTGAATGATTTTGTTTGTGCAGGCTGTAGCCCAGGGTTCTTCAGAGATGGGAGTTGCGTGCCTTGCCCAAGAAATAGCATTCGATTAAGTGCTACAGATCTTGATGATAAGTGTACATGTAGTACTAACTATGCCCGTCAACCTGGAGGATCAGTTACTAATCAGTGCAGTCGTAAGTGTTTAGTACTATATATATAGTTATAGTACACTGCAGGGTATTAACATTTGGACTATGCTACGTGAAATCAGCATGTATACTATTTGCATGTTTTTATACTGCAAGAGTCTCCTGTATACAAATACTGTCTTACTCTCATTGCCTTTCCTACAATCTAAAGTTGTTTTTTCCCACCTAGATTTGTTTTCTGTGTGCAGCCCTGCACTGTACTTCCTTTTAGTAATCATAGATCACCTTGTAATGATTGGTCTGTACTGTACTATTGTGGGTCAAGGTTACCAGTGTTGTTCACCCATGTATTACAGCGTATGTTGGGTTCTTGAGTTCCATGGTCACATTCAACGAAGAAGGAAGTTACACTATTCCACTGAGTCTTTCAGCTACAGCAGGTGATATTGATGTTCCAATCAGGTTTGACCCATCTTCATATGGCAACATTTCTTCAGTGACTATTCCAGCTGGCAGCACGAGGGAGGTGTGTTGTAATGATGCTTTATAGCATTTGAACTGCATGTCTGTAGTAAATTCCTGAGTGTAGAGTATTTACACATTTGAATGCTAGCATTTTATGAAGTAATGTTGGTTGGTATTAATATGCAAGTGAATGACAGACCATTTTGTTTAACATTTGCTATGTAATACTAAAGTATCACATAGAACAATGCTTGTCTGGTTATTCTGTTATGATTTTGATTCTCAATCATGGAATTCAACTGCTTGCTATGTATACATTATATCCAATCTTATGCTTGTAGCCAACTCTGCAGTGTACATAATTTTGGCGATTAATATGAAAGTAGCTATCTTGACCCATTTCACTCCTGCATACACAACTGTTTGCTGGAACAGTTTTATAGTGATTTACACAGTAACCCCCAAATATAGTGTAGTTGGTGACATTTTTTTTTCAATTTAAGGACGTACCTCTGTGGTAGTGTTGTTTTGGAGGAACATGTGACTTAAGTTGTGAAGTTTTGTGTTTTTTTTTTGTTTTTGTTTTGTCACACTGCCTATTATTTTACGTACTACATATTTTATAGACCATACCTGTGAGCATCGTTGATAATGATATTGCCTTGGAAGATCCAAAGATGTTTACAGTCACATTGCAGAGTACTGATGAAGGAATAGTTGGAGGGAACTCCGCTTTTTTGGGATCCATTCAAGTTACTATTAATGATAATGACAGTAAGTAGAAGTAATTTTCCTGCCTTTACTTGTACACATATTTCATGTAAAGTATGTACCACGTAATAAGAAGATTCTATTCTTCATAATTGTTAATATAATTCTACGTGCTTTAACTAAGTGGTATGATGTGCTTCAGCACAAATGGTGAGTGAAATTGAACTCATTTAAGAAGGAAAAAATAGCTCAATATCAGCTACTTCCCTTAGTCTATAGTGTACCTCAAGTTGTTGTTGTTTTTTTTTTTTTTTTTTTTTAAGCTTTTGGTACAGGGGTGAAGGAAGCACATAAAAAGTGCAGAGGCTCTTTAGCCATGCCTATAAGCCACACCCAATTAATTAGCTTCAAGACGTCATATTTAAGAGGACAGATTAAAACATTATACGTAGGTTATGCTGAAAAGTAATCGTTCATAAGCTGCAACTTCATTTTATGCTAGTGTTCTTGATCTGTATGAATGAATCTGAAGTGGGAAGCTCCATAGCTGAACAAGCTCCATAGCTGAACAAGCTCCATAGCTGAACAAGCTCCATAGCTGAACAAGCTCCATAGCTGAACAAGCTCCATAGCTGAACAAGCTCCATAGTTGAACTCTTAATCTACTCGCATCCAGTCTATACAGAAATTGAAATGTTGATCAGTTACTAATTATCTTGCGTCATCAACCAGCTCCTTAGATTTATAGACACAGTAAATGAAAATAGTACTTAATCACTGACTGAAATCACACTACATGGGGCGGGCCTAACTGAGGACAGCAATGTGACTGCCATACAGTTATGATACTTTACCATTGAGAGGTTTCAATTCCGATGATCTTTACCACATTGATCTCTGGCTATAAAGTGCAGCAGCCAAAGCCGCTCAGCCGCTGCAGTTTCTACGCCACTGCACTTAGTGTAGTCATAATTTAATATAGTGCCTCTCACTGCTTGCTACGAGTTGTTTGCCAGTTACCAAAGGGAAAAAAAGCTCAAGCATTTGGTTTTTCCAAGTTATTTCAGTTAATAATAGTTACGTCCCTTGTTATTGTTTTCATCGAGGTGTTTACACAAGTTACGCCTGTTTTACTGTACTGCATGTACTACATTGATAAGGAGTTTGGTTACAATCTTGTGAAATGTATTATTTTTACTTGCAGTTGTGGAGGTTGGATTTACTATGGAAACAGCCAAGTATAATGAATCGGCAAAGAATACTAATTTCAAAATTAAAAGACTACAAAATATTGCTCAATCATTTACCCTCAGAGTTCAAAGTGGTGAGTACAGTAATAAAGTTAACATTTCAATATCAACACTAATCCACTTATAGTAATTAATTTGGAAAAAAAATGTATCAAATTGTTTCACTGCTTTTAAAATTGCTGTTATAGCTTGCAATATTTCAGTTGTTTTTTTATTTTATTATTATTATTTTTTTATTATTATTATTTTTTTTTTATTGTCTCAGTCTCTTTTAGTAAAAAAATGTTTAGTGAATATTATTACTATGGCAGTTCACCTGTACAATGCAACTGTGTATCTTTTGCTCAAAAATCATTTTATACTCAGGTCATCATGTTTAGGTATAACTGATCCTCTTTTAATGCTCACTTTTTTTAGTGCAATTCCTTTGATTATTCTGTGCTAATACTGTGGGAGGAATTGCACATTTATCATAAAATGATTATTTCACTATTGTTGTAAATTCTAGTGAATGGATTGTTCTGTTAGCATGAAGTCTGTGCTCTATAAATCCCATTGTTATCATTGTAATGTTAATAACTCTTGCAGATGATCCATTGATTAAACTACCTACACCAGAAGTCACCATTACACCTGACAGGAGCACTGAAACTGTGGAATTTGAAATTGTGGATAATTTAGACGGAGGCATGCCTGATCGCACAGTTACCTTGATGATATCATATAGTGAACCATCTCAATTCATGGAGTCTGTGCTAATCGGTGGAAGTAGTACTTTTAAAAGTATGAAAATTGTGATAACCGAAGATGATTGTAAGTTTATAAGCTAAATTGAGTGTCTTATTTAACATGAGTGAAATACTATTAGGGGGACTTAATGAAGATGTATGGTTTGTGGTCCTAAATGTACGTAAGGTGCCTTTCTTCTAAATTATTTAACCTTTTAGGTTTACCTCAGGGCCCAGCAAAAAAATCTTATAAGATCTTACTTGTTGGATTAAGATCTTACTAGCCTATATAAGATCTTAATAAGAATGATTAAGATCTTAATAAGATTTATTTAAGATTTTTTGGCTAAGAACTTGATAAGTTCTTACATAAGATCATGACAAGAATGATCAAGATCTTAATAAGATTTATTTAAGATTTTTTGGCTAAGAACTTGATAAGATTTTACATAAGATCTTGATAAGAATGATCAAGATCTTAATAGTATTTTAAATAAGAACTTGATAAGATCTTATATAAGATCATGATAAGAATAATCACGATCTTAATAAGATTTATTAAGATTTTTTGGCTATGAACTTGATAAGATCTTACATAAGATCATGATAAGAATGATCAAGATCTTAATAAGATTTATTTAAGATTTTTTGGCTAAGAACTTGATAAGATTTTACATAAGATCATGATAAGAATGATCAAGATCTTAATAAGACTTATTAAAGATGTTTGGCTAAGAACTTGATAAGATCTTACATAAGTTCTTGATAAGAATGATCAAGATCATAATAGTATTTTAAATAAGAACTTGATAAGATCTTATATAAGATCATGATAAGAATAATCACGATCTTAATAAGATTTATTTAAGTTTTTTGGCTAAGAACTTGATAAGATCTTACATAAGATCATGATAAGAATTTGCATACATACATTTTAATGATATTCATAGCATCCCATAGCATTTTATCACAAGTCATATCCCTCATAAGCACAGCATCTGAAGTTGTAAGTCACTCCTGACGAAGGGCTCACTCATAGCCTAAATCTTGCAAGTTTAAGCAAGATCTTGAAAGTTCGAGCAAATTCTTAATCAAGATCTTGCAAGTTTGAGCAAGATTTTAATCAAGATCTTGCAAGTTTGAGCAAGATTTTAGTCAAGATCTTGCAAGTTTGAGCAAGATTTTAGTCAAGATCTTGCAAGTAAGAGCAAGATCTTAATCTAAATCTTGCAGTTTAAGCAAGATCTTAAAAGTTCGAGCAAATTCTTAATCAAGATCTTGCAAGTTTGAGCAAGATTTTAATCAAGATATTGCAAGTTTGAGCAAGATTTTAGTCAAGATCTTGCAAGTAAGAGCAAGATCTTAATCTAAATCTTGCAAGTTTAAGCAAGATCTTGAAAGTTCGAGCAAATTCTTAATCAAGATCTTGCAAGTTTGAGCAAGATTTTAATCAAGATCTTGCAAGTTTGAGCAAGATTTTAGTCAAGATCTTGCAAGTAAGAGCAAGATCTTAATCTAAGTCTTGCAAGTTTAAGCAAGATTTTGAAAGTTCGAGCAAATTCTTAATCAAGATCTTGCAAGATTGAGCAAGAGCTTAACTAAGATCTTGCAAGTTTTAACAAGATCTTATCACAGCATTACTATATTAAGTAAGATCTTGATGAAAATCTTAGAATGAACTGTAAGATCTTATTAAGATCTTAATATGATCTTAATAAGATCTTAAATATAACTTGTAAGATAATGCGTCAAATAATCTTGTAAGATCTTACCACATGTAAGATCTTGCAAGTTTTTTTTTGTAAGATCTTATAAGAATTTTTTGCTGGGGGATTTGCAGCAGTAAGGCAGCAAATCATACCTAGATGTCTTTTTGTTGTTGTTGTTGTTGTTTTTGTTTTTATGTTGTTGTTGTTTTGTTGAAAACCCTTTGCCATATATTTCAAACCCTGGATAAATTTAGTAACTGAAAACTTGTGGTCAAAAGCTACTGTGCCTATTAAACGTTCAATGAATGATTAATGTATAGTGCAGGAACTACCATTACTCTGCTGTAATAGTTTGCTAAAATTGTTAAATCTTGTGAGTAGGAGTTAGGATAATTATCATTTAGCTCTTAAGTATTAGTGGTTTTGAAGAAGAAATTAATCTTGGGTACATGTGGTAAAGGGTTTTTGAGTGAATTATAACTAGGTTGAATTGCATTTGTGCACAAGCACACCCTAATATTACTACAGTAGAACCTCTGAACTGAGAACAATTTGGGACCAGTCACAAATTGTTCTCATTTTCTAAAGATTGCAAGTAAATTTGCTTGTTAGAGAGAGAGTTCACTATCAGAGGTTTACTTACCCCGAGCCACATGATCCTTGCCAGTGGTACAGTAATTTATAAATAATGTCAATCTGTGATCACTTATAAGAAGTACTATAATATTCTATTACAGCATCAGTTCCTCCGTCTGCATTTCCTGTGGAGGGCATCATTGGTGCGACAGTTGCAGCTGCTGGTTTGGCTGTCCTCTTACTTGTTATTATTATACTTTGCTTTTGCATTTTCCGTCTTAAAGCCAACCGACAAGGATTTTACCCTACGCATGAAGACAAGACAACAGAAGCTCCCTCAATGATAAGATATAGTGCCTCTCTCCGATCTATTTCTTCACAAACTGTTGTGGGAATATCAGAAGGCAAATCTGTTCCTAGGGAAAATGAGTTTTATGTATAGTCTATGGTTGTCTTCAGAACATCGTCCTACCACTCATCTTTTTTTTACCATATTTACTTGAAACTGTTCAATCTTTAGTTAATATTATTCTTGCCATTTTCTTTTCTTTTCTTTTTTTTATTCACATGATATAATTTTAATATCTTTTTAAACTTAATTTATTGTAATACCCTTAAAATATTTTGTGGTATTATTATAAAATGATTATATTTTACTCAGTATTATTGATATATTTAGTAAGGTTAACCTCAACGGATATTAATTTATTGTTGGTGAATGATTGGCTGGTACATATTGATATGCAGATTCATGCATAAGTGGATTACACGTGATACAATAAATAAAAACTGCAGACTTGGCCCGGTTGTCTCGGCATGATGAAAGAATGAAGAATGGTTGCACTTTATTCTGGGTTGTATAAAAGCTGAGAAGTGGTGACTGTTCTGTACCTACTCCTGGCCTGACAGCACTTGTCTGTCATGGTAGCATGGATGTCTTTAGAGTGGAGAGAGTTGTCATAGGACAGGCAATAAGCTGTAAGTGACAAAGAAGATGGGAGTTATCAATCTTAAAAGTATACTATTTGGCTGTGATGTGTGGAGTTAATTAATTCCTTATGTTCACCCACCTACCAGTAGTAACCCCTCTCAAGGTCAACTGATGGGACAGATCAGGAGCAAGCTGGGGGTCCATGCACAACTACTAACAATGAACATGCAGCTGCATATGGCCACACTCACCTGGTAGGGAGAGGGGGAGAGATGTAGAACAATATGCAGGCCAACAACCATGCATCCAATCTAATGCATGTGCCAGGCTTGCCCCAGCCTCTCAAACAAAGCATTGCCTGGATGAGCAGACTACTCTTGTACACACATCAATAACTACATTGTCTAGGAATATGGGAAGAATGTAAATCAACCAGCTCACAACTGCAACCTCTCAGTATACAAGCAAACCCATTGCAAACAGAATGTTTGAATGTAGCAAATGTTGACCAGGAGTAATCTTACATGTTACAGTGCAAATTAGGTCATGGAGAAGGTGACCAGGTGACTCAATCTTATGTACAAACTAGCCAGGTGGCCACCATCAGTTAGACACTGGCATTATCAGCAAATGATAGTTAATGGTTCCACAGCTGTTAGAGTCTTGGGCACTATCTTAATATTAATACCCAAGAAAGGGAGGTGGATGATAAACTATAGCCTATACCAACTTTTTTACTTTATTTGCTTTGCCAAAATAACATATGATCAATAATGCTATACTAAACGTTGTTCCTTCCTACAATATGTCTGACCCTGACTGCTACACATGTACATGTAAATGTATATGGTGTCCCATGACATGCACTTCCATACCTCATAGTCTTACTTCTAATACAAACTTACCCTAATAAGGAATGCACACAGACAAAACACATGTGTTTACTACGGCCGAACATGTCAGGCTACGTGTAACTGACATTATACACATATAAAAAATCTGGACAGACCTGCCAAAGGCTGAAAAACATGCTACAATCGTGGTGCCTATTTCACAAAATTATTATCACCACACAGCTCAGCACTGAACCACGTGCCACGCTCATATGACTTGACAGCTTCAACGAAGTGTAGCAGATGCAAGGCTGCGGCTTGTACATTGTGAACATCACAATGTGCTCGCTACAGGCAAGCAACAGTGATCATCACTTGCTACCCACAATAGCCAACAAGTAAACCTCACTGGGCCAGAACCCATCAATTAAAGGAGTACAGAACAACACAAGCCACTTCAATAAATAAGAATGTTTGCATGTCAGCCACTGATGATTATGGCTTTACTCAAAGAAAATTGTGAAAGATGCGCAGCAATTTGAGCATGACTATCACAACCAAAGATTACAGATAATGCAAACCTTTTCACAGAGATCAGATAATCAACCCATCAACATATAGTTTCATTTAATCAAACCTCCTCCATTCAGGTAACTGATTCATGTGCACGTCTACAGCTATACCTTCTATTGCTTTAATGACTTTGGGATCAAGCTGCTGATATTGGAACTTGCTTCTTGGTGTCAGAGTGGATCGTGCTAATGTGTCCTTGTCCCAAAATGCATCCATCAGCTTGCGAGCCAGTTGAGTTCCTGTCTTTGCATCACGTGTTGACTCTTCCAACTTGTGCGAAGAAATATAAACGTCAGAACCAGGAATTAATTCCACATACTCAATGGAAGGCTTTACCGAAGATACACTCTACATAAATAACAACAAAAACGCAATAAAGCACCTCCAAGTGCCACAGCTACCGATGGAAGTTGGGGATTTAAAAATACAACATTATAAAATAGAAGATGAGCATCAAGTGAAAAGCCAAACATTGGTTTGCGAACACAATGACTACATGCTGATTAAGAAGCTCATCTGTAGACATTGGTGTGATTTGTTCTTAGACATGCAGTGGTAAGGACATGCCATCTATTTATGTCCATCAACACCAACAGCACAACCAGGATTGCTAATCTGTCGCCATGGAGCTCATACCAATCACTTTGAGTTGGTGTCACCCTATAGTGTGAACATGACACACTTCCACTGGCAGAACTGACAAAGCAATGCTTGAACAGCGAAGAAATGCTGATCTATTCCTTAACAGTAATAATAAAAAAAACAATAATTCCGTGCATGTTCTCCACTACTACTGAGAACAGTTGTATCAACCCTCAACATATACATATACTGAAGAGGCCCACAACAGTCTCATTAATAAAAGAAGAACTCAAATACCTACTCATGAAACCCTTCAATAAAGCCTAAACAACTTAAATGATTTAATTTTGCACTATTAGAATATCTCAGACCCATAAAGAAATCTAGACTGTAGATAACCTGGCTGTATTTTTAAAACAATGCTTAAAGCGGTACAAACACCCACTACACCAAGCGTCTCTGAGCTGAGACTTTGCTGATGCCATCTTGTTCTTACTGCACTCTGTGATGGTTGTCTTGTGTCGATAGATGTGGTTTTAGGAATGGGTAGTAGTGGTCTGGGTTGCTGTTGCTGTGGGAGCTGCTGCTGCTGCTGGTGTGATGCCTGTTGCTGATATTGTTGAAGAAGTTGCTGTTGTTGCTGTTGCTGTTGTTGCTGGGTAGTTGTAGATATGTGTTGCTGTGAATCACTAATGTAGATGGTTTCAGGAATCTGTCTGATACCAGTCTAAATAGATACAAGAAAACAATAGTGAGCTCTGAAATCATAGATCATTGGCAAGTCACCATACTTTGTTGATATGGGTGCTGTGCTTATCTTCAAAGGAAGGTGATGAATTGGCTTTATTTCCATTGGATGATACTGCAAGATCTAAGTCTTCTTGGAGCTGTTGCATTCTGCGACGAAGAATGCTAATTTCCGCATTTTTAACCTCACACTCTAAACAGCTCCCTTGCACAATGTTACTCTACAAAAAAATAAGAGCACTCATGCTTTCTTGCTCGTGGCAATAGCTATAATTTCTATCACAATACTGCAAAACCTCAAAACTATGTGCATGCAGAACTGACTCAGCACATCTCAACAAAACACAAACAGGGCCATACACTGCTCCTCCGGTGGCATGCAACCACAGTATGACATCAATCCAAATCCACAGGTTAGATGCATGACACAACACTCACACCTCGTCTAATGACTTGTACTTGAAATTAATTAGGAATGCGTAGAGGTGAGATTAGTATTCACTTATGGAATAACTTAAGCTCCCTTAATTATTATACAAAACATCAAGCAACATTCAAGAATTCCACAGTGACCTAACCTACCCCAGTACATGGTCGTTTGGCTGGAGGTGCATCATCTGACATGGATAGATCAGAGCTAAATAAATCATCCATTTTCTTCATACTTGACCCCACTCCAGACCCAGATGCTACTACTATTTTTTGTAATTTTGTGATGGCTTGCTTGGCAAGATTCCCTGAATACAGTAAATCAAGATTAAAAATTGACAACTAAATTACAATAGAAACATATCGTACCTATTTCTTTCAAATTGGAATCGGCCTCCAACTCTTTCGCATAATTGCCATGTACAGGATGGTGATCGCTTGGAAGCACCACAGTCTTGGTATGTCTGACATGGGCATTACTAATGGAAGGAATCATATATGTGGTTGTTGTGGCAACAGCTCCACCTGCATGGCTCAGTGACACAGAGATTGGTTGTGGTACTCGTACTCCATTAGAACTAATTGTTGGTAGTTCCTCTACCTGTCCAGAAAGCTTACTCTGTAGGGAACCTAAATGCAGATTTTGTTGCAGCATTTGAACTGGGCTCTGGTCTGGTGACCCAGACTGCACACTGCCACTAGAGCTGGTATGCCTACTGTCTTCTCTATCGTAATCAAACGCTGGCTGTGCAGCGGACATAGGAACTGATGTACTAAGAATAGCTGGAGAAGAAGATGCAGTGTCCGTAGACAGAGCTGGCACCGTGGAAGCAGTACTTAAGCTGACTGCAGAACTTGAACTAGAAGTGCATACTTGAGGAGACTTGCCTTCCTCGGGCCAGACAACATAAAAATAACTCTGCTGGTCGCTGTCAGTAGACTCCTTATGAGATGAAGTCATAGTCAGCTCAGGTTTGCCAACCTTTACGGCAAATGAGGCTGCTTGAGCAAAACTTCCAGCACTTACACACTACATTAATCAGAGGAGACATAGCCACACCTACCAAAAATGAACGCACTCTTGACCCCCCTTTTATCAACTATACGCGCGCGCAGCACAAAGAACAGTACTAAAAATAATTACAGGGATTATGTTCACACACACACACACACACACACACACACACACACACACACACACACACACACACACACACACAGTGCAATAAAGTGATTGTCCAAAATCAGAAGTTGTTCAATTGTTGCTTTCTGAATTGTTTTCATCCAGTAAATTCTGAGCAAATCTAAGATCATTTTCTTCCTGCAGCAACATCAACAACAAAAAAATCTTGAGATAATTTGATTAGCAAGCCTCTGAAGGTTGAAACTCATACCATGCATAAATAAAAAATGTAGTGTGTGTGTGTATTATATAGTACGTCCAGCAAGGACAAGGATGGATTCCATACGGGATTTTTTTAGAGGGCTGTCTTCACTAAAATATTTTTATATTTAAACTTAATGATCACTATTATGCTTCCAATTCCAGTTGGTGCAGCTACAAAAGAAAAATTTTCAAAAACCTAAAATCTGAAACTTGACAGAAGTGAACTAGGGCTTTATATAATAGTTAGGCGCTGCTTCAGAGGGAACTGTACTGTATTTAGGGTCCCTGAAGGCCCTTGATTATAGTGTCCCGAGCGCAGTGAGGGCGCTACACTTAGGGCCTGAGGGACCCTATAAACAGTAGTTAACGACTGCACGCAGCACCTATTTAATTTAAAACCTAGCAACAGTTCCTAACAACACAATTGGAGGGGCTCTACATATAGAAGCCCTGCCCTGAAGGCCGGGGCACTATATATAGAATCCCTCCCTGAAGGACCCAAGAGATTTAAAGTCCCTCTGTCACAATACAAAAACTACAGAAGAAACTTTGACGACCCTTCGGTAAAATGAAAACAAGTAAAACATCGGCTAGCAGACAGCAACTTTGAACAATCTAATGGAAATAGCAATAGAAGGACCATCACTAGGAAATGTCTGCTTTGAAGAAATGCTTGACGTTTTAAAAGGATAGATGACTTGCATTTTAAAGATTAAAATAAATTACTGGTTCTTTATTCTACTTTTTTCCCCCCTATGCACATGCATAGCTAGTGGCACATGCATACTGTAGCTAGTGGCACATGCATAGGTGCTATCAAAACTTCTGTGGCAACTGAAGGGAATACTTTAAATTTGGATGAGAGTATAATATATTACTGGTGCGAAAAAGAATGGGGAGAAAGAAAAATAAACTTCAGCTCGAGGGAGTATCAATCTTTGAGGGCTTAGGTTAAGTTAATAGCCAAAGGAGGAACTGTTGCTAGGGGGGAGGAGAATATCCCCCCCCCCCTCTTGATGAAGCCCTGCATAATATTAGAATGATAAATCAGTTTAAAAACAAACTGTGTGTATTCACCCTTTGTTGCCTGAGGTGTTGTTGAGTAAGTCGAGAACCCAAGTCTCTTTTGATAACATCCTCCGTCCTTGTATTTCCTTCTCCTGCACTGAGTTGACTGGCACTGGCCACAGAATCAGTTCCCTATTCATACAGTTAATAAACCACTCAAATTATCATAATTACAATTATTATTATTATTATTTACTACAATTTTTATTATCATTTGTTGTTATTGCTTGTATATCCTCATCATCATAATATTATAATTGGTACTATTATTTATTACTGGTGGTATATTAAAAAGGATAGAATTGTACTACTCACCTGTGCACCACTGATTATCGGTAATGTAATGCACACATGGCAAGTAACCTATGTATTAACCATTGCCAATTATTAGCTACAAGTTTACAATTATTTTGAAAAAAAGCTGAACTAGAATTGGGAAATGCATGACAGACTGGATCCACATCCAAGAATCAATTCCTGTAGTTCTCTTTAGTCTAATCATTTACGGCATATATTTTATTATTCTAGTCAAAATCTACATTTCTAACACAACTATCTAGTGTTATAGATTTTCTACAAAGTAATGAAATAAAAAAGTGACTTTTTCATCACAGTAGAAAAAAATTAACCTAAAAACTATTTAAAACCAAAATAGGAACTATCTTAATTCTTTATTTTGTTGGAAAGTGTGAGAACAAACAGACCAAGGAATACAGCTGCTGGTAGTAGAAGGCAGACTTCAATGACATCAACTAACAACTTGCATTACAGCTCTAAACTTCAGTCAAATAAGATAAACATAACTTAGTAAGTATAACCACTTCTCTTGTTGTAGCTTCGAGTTTATGAACTTCATATCAACATTTAAGTTTCAAAGACTAGCACGGGCACAACCAGAAACACACTACATACTAATTATTGTGTCTGTCACTAGTTCAGCTGCAACAAACCAATAAATCTTCATCTTGTAACTGCAATGCCAATAACTGATCAGCAAGGAGAATTTGCTTTTTGCGCTCTTCTTCTTGCTTCTCATCTTTTTCCTGAGCAAAGACAGAAAGTCCACATTTTATTGCTGCCACATACTTTGGTTGTAACATACTCACCATTAACTGCCTAGCTAAAGCTTCATCATCATCTTTAAAATACAATGTTGATGGTGGTGGTGAAAATATCTAGTGAACACAATTACTTATATTTATTTCTTCTCCAACCAATTCTCCACAGTGTTCTTACTGGCTCATTCAGAGGTGGTGAAGGAGGAGGTAAAGGATTACCAAGAAAGGGAACACTCTCACTACGTCCAAATTCTGGGTCTGAATCTCTCGTTTGAGGCTCCTGAAGTTGTATTACCAGCAAACACACAAAATACACACACTTCTTAAACAACAAAGCATGCACAGTACCAAACACAGTACCAAACATGAGCACCTGGTCACTAGGCAAATGATGAGGAAGCAGATGCTGGGAATGGGACGGAGGTAGATGCTGGGAATGGGACGGAGGAAAATGCTGGGAATGGGACGGAGGTAGATGCTGGGAATGGGACGGAGGAAGCTGATGGGAATGGGACGGAGGTAGATGCTGGGAATGGGACGGAGGAAGTTGCTGGGAAAGGGATGGAGGAAGTTGCTGGGATTGGGAAGAAGGTTGATGGAGCTGTGTAATATGTGGCTGATGTTCATCTGTAGGGTTATAAACAGAGCTTTGTTCCATATGAAGATTAGCTTCCATTTGAAGCAACTCAGACCTCCTGGAATTTAAAAAAAAAACACATTGAAAGAGTTCATACAATCAGTACCAGGAGGTTGCCTGTGCAAGGAATCAGGGGCTAGTAGTGAAGTTCATGCATTCATATCTTCATTGGCAGTGGATTCCTCACATTCATACGTACCTTCTCTGGTAATCAAAGTCATCCTCATAAAGCTTTCTTTCCCAGCTTTCTAATTCCTCTGTTTTCCTTTTTAATGATTCTTCTCTTTTCTCTAGCTCAAAAGTTCTATTCCATACAACACTAATTGTAAGTACATATAATATTTCAATCGTTATAACCAAGTTGTACCTGTCAGCTAAGTCCGCCATCTTACTGCTACTAATATCCTTAGGGTCATCTGCATTAAGTAGGTCGAACTCTTTGTGCTGCAAGTCTTTGTTCTTCATATGAAGCTGATCTTCTAACATCTGAAGATCTCTTTTCCTTTGGTTTAATTTAAACTCTTCATCTCTAAATTTGCTGTCTATGCGTTTCTCCTTCAAACTTAGCTCTCTTTCACTCTACAAGTAATAAACAACATCTAATCACAATATACTGTTAGGACCTAAATCTTATAATTAAATAAAACTTCTACATGAATTGAATTATAATTAGAATACTAAAACCACTTTGCTGTCAGTATTAGTAATAGCAGTATATTATTTAGAAATAGAAATAGTGTAGTATTATATAAATGAGTGCTATATGTTGAATACCATAGCTTAACATACAGGACAACAGCTACATGCATGCTAACTAAAGTGTATATACATTGTACAACAAATAATATACCCCTATGACAATTGCAGAAGTTTAGAATAAACTTCAGTTATTTCTTGGATCATCAATTGTCTTTGACCTCAGCTATATTACATTACCTTGCTAAATGAATAATGCTTAGTTGACTACTTGTATGGGCGACCTTGTGAGTGAGCGAGTGCGCATGTGTGTGAGTGTGCACATGTGTGAGTACACATGTGCGTGAGTTTGCATATGTGTGTGTGTGTGCACTGTATAAGTGTCCATCTGTAAGTAAACAATGTGAGGGATGAGCACTGGACCATGTGTTAGGGCAAGAGATGGATTTGTCAAATGCAACAATTGCAATCTCCAGGTATGATATCTGGCGCAATTAGTTACAATAGGTAAGGATCACCAAATTCCCCATACATTAATATGTACAGCCACCTATAAGCAAACATGATCACTTTATCTAGCACTTCAGACTTTACTTGAACACACAGATTATTATAAAGCTTCTTCTAATGTTGTCCAGATGATACCCATTGCTGCTAACACCAAACTGGAGGTGCGAATCACAGATAAGAGCTAAAATAGCCACGATTATTAATGAAGAAAATATGTACCATATTAGAAATTTCCTAAAGTAGGCACTAGATACGTAGCATCCTCCACTACTCGTACTCACGTAATGTATATTCAATGTAACTGTAGCAAGATGATACGTTGATCTCCATTTTCATTCTGGTAATATATGTAACTTTTTTTTTTTTAAATAACAGAGATACACAGCACTTGATGGAATAACATAACATTTCCTTTCTCATGCATACTTTGAATGTACGTACTAGGGTAAATAGAGTATTGATTGAATGTATGTACTAGGGTAAATAGAGTATTGATTGAATGTATGTACTAGGGTAAATAGAGTATTGAATGTATGTACTAGGGTAAATAGAGTATTGATTGAATGTATGTACTAGGGTAAATAGAGTATTGATTGAATGTATGTACTAGGGTAAATAGATTATTGATTGAATGTATGTACTAGGGTAAATAGAGTATTGAATGTATGTACTAGGGTAAATAGAGTATTGAATGTATGTACTAGGGTAAATAGAGTATTGATTGAATGTATGTACTAGGGTAAATAGAGTCGACGTATGCATTGACTGTCTAGCTCTCGGGTCACTCGCTTATTGATTGAACTGTATTCCTTATCGTGTCAATCGCTTCTTGATTGAATGTCTGGTACTCGGTGTCCTCGAGTCTTGCTTGCCATGTTCTGTACCTCGGGTAAATCGCGTCTTGCTTGCCTGGCTGTCCTTCATGGTCACTCGCGTCTTGATGCCTTATGTCACTAGGTAACTAGATATTGATTACTGTATGTACTAGGCAGGTAAATAGAGTATTGATTTAATGTATGTACTAGGGTAATAAGTCATTGATTGAATTAGGTACCAGGGTAAATAGATTATTGATTGAAGTATGTACTAAGGGATAGATTTTTGCTTGAATGTTATAATGTAAATAGATTATTGATTGAATGTATGTACTAGGTAAATAGAGTATTGATTGAATGTATGTACTTAGGGTAAATAGTATTGATTTGAATGTATGTACTAGGTAAATAGCGTTTGATTGAATGTATGTACTAGGGTAAATAGAGTATTGATTGAATGTATGTACTAGGGTAAATAGATTATTGATTGAATGTATGTACTAGGGTAAATAGAGTATTGATTGAATGTATGTACTAGGGTAAATAGAGTATTGATTGAATGTATGTACTAGGGTAAATAGAGTATTGATTGAATGTATGTACTAGGGTAAATAGAGTATTGATTGAATGTATGTACTAGGGTAAATAGAGTATTGATTGAATGTATGTACTAGGGTAAATAGATTATTGATTGAATGTATGTACTAGGGTAAATAGAGTATTGATTGAATGTATGTACTAGGGTAAATAGATTATTGATTGAATGTATGTACTAGGGTATTGATTGAATGTATGTACTAGGGTAAATAGATTATTGATTGAATGTATGTACTAGGGTAAATAGATTAGAGTATTGATTGAATGTATATACTAGGGTAAATAGATTATTGATTGAATGTATGTACTAGGGTAAATAGATTATTGATTGAATGTATGTACTAGGGTAAATAGATTATTGATTGAATGTATGTACTAGGGTAAATAGAGTATTGATTGAATGTATGTACTAGGGTAAATAGAGTATTGATTGAATGTATGTACTAGGGTAAATAGAGTATTGATTGAATGTATGTACTAGGGTAAATATAGTATTGATTGAATGTATGTACTAGGGTAAATAGAGTATTGATTGAATGTATAAGGTAAATAGAGTATTGATTGAATGTATAAGGTAAATAGAGTATTGATTGAATGTATGTACTAGGGTAAATAGAGTATTGAGGTGAAATCAAGTATCTAGCCATGTATGCTTTTTCAAGGTCAACTTCACTTGACAGTCCATGAATCTACCTCTGCCACATGTAGCAGTCCTTATGGTGGCTGCACTGAATGTGTTTATACAAAAGGTAAACCACACAATACTTGTTTCATGTCTCTGTCAGGCCAACCATGTCATGTTCAACAACATTCTCCACCCCACAGTGACATACAACACCATCTGCATGCAAAGATGCTAACATGCATGTTATTCCTAGACATGCATGCCTGATGACCTGCTACATGACAAACATGTGTCAGAGGTTTCACTGACATGGGAAGATGTACACTATTTAGTGTTCATACAAACCACTGAATACATGTAAAGGAACGTGCAGGGGGGAATGCTATATACTGAACACTACTCCTCTTCATGCAAACAATATCTTAGCTAATATACCAAAACCCCTACAAAGCAGACAACACTCTATTACTTCATATTATATATTAGGAAGATTAAAACAATATAATCAGCAAGTACTCAGAGCTTCATTTAGGAGGGGGTGGGGAGGTGGAGGTTAGTAGAGCTTTCGCCCCAAAGAAATCCTGTATGAATAAAAAATTTAATAATTTTGGATTCCAAATAAATGGAACTATCAATGAAGATAATAAATACCAAGGAGTAGGTAGATATTTGAACTTCATACAGGATCCAGGCTAATGGAGACAGTTACCAGCTTGAGTGAGACTCAGATAGAAGACAGTTGAAACTTTAACTTCTTTTCACTATGTATTTTCTTTTAGAAATCATAATATTACTAACATTAAGGTGGTAGCCACTTAAAAACTCAGCCAAAAAAGTTCCTGCATAAAACTTGAACAAGCAATATTTTTTGAGGAGGGACACTGCACATACTGAATTATTTCAGCTCTGTAAACAACAGCACTATAATACAATGCTGGTAGTGTGATCTTTTATGACGAGTAAAGTGAATCAACGACTAAAGTTGCCTTATACATAAGTTAGTGAAGACTGTAATAACGGTAGATGAAATAAAAATGTCTTCAGTGTCAAACTCTCACAGCTATGTATTATATCATTCCAATCTTCTTATCACAAAGTTTAAAGACTACTTTTAGTTTGTCTGGAGAGAAGGTGAAAAGGGGCATGTCCTAACTAATTTTGGAAAAAATTAACGTCATGGGGGGGGGGGGGGTTGGTTCATAATGTTAACATTTGGAGGCATTATTTCAACTGAATGCTGACTGGTCTGCTAAAGACATTTTTGCTGGTTGGGCCATCATACAAAGTGTGTGACGTTAAGGTGAGGAGAAGGGGATGAAAATGTTAGACTCATAATGACGTTTACTTTTCCAACTTTGAACTTTGGTGGGGAAATGGAAGTTCACATAATAATTTTTTCAATTTAGAACAAAGCTAGACTATTAATCTTACAGTAATCCATATTGCGAATGCAGCTAATAATTTCATAATTTAATTGTTCTAAATAAAGATCTATGTTTTCTAACGGACTACTACAGTAGTCACTTGTACTGAAAAGTTAACCTTTAGCAATTGCAACCAGTGCTATAACTTGCAAATAGACAAAATAGCCAAACATAACAAAGACATTATTTTTTAACACTGTAGCTAATATATGGCTCACATAAGCTAATTTGAATTGTCAATTAAATAGACCACTCACACTGGTAATAGCTTCTTCCCTTCGACTCAAATCAGCCTCTCTTTTCTTCATTATTTGTATAGTCTGGCAGAGTCTTTCTTGTTCCAGCAGTAAAGACTCCACTCGAGCCTGCAGCCTAACAATAAACACACGTACAAGTAATAATTCTTACTGCATCTACATAACTTCTGGAAATTATGTCCATTGGATAAACCTCTGCAAACTGAAATCCCAAATCACCTTTCTATTTCACTGCCACCTTGCTGGCTTGGACTAGACTGAATCTGACTTGGATTAGGTCTACGAGGAATTGGAATAGGTCTACCTCCTGGACTCCCCACAACAACTATATATAATTAAAGCAATACATAACAAACTCCCCACAATAACTATGTATAATTAAAGCAATACATAACAAACTCAAAAAAAAAATTTGAAAGTTTTTTTTTACAAAATTGGAAATAACAAGACTTAAACACATCTGTACAGTACAACAAAGTGACAAAACGCATACACACTTGACTTCCATCTCACACTTTTAAACAAACAAACTCACATACAGAATTATGGTTACAAATTCGCACTCATCTCATATATTCACTCCATACATAGTATAAACTTTTTACACAATGAATGTAAATTAAAATACCCTCAGATGTCTTTGCTCCATTTTCATCAAGCCTATTTTCCATATTGTCAGTAGAAAGCCTCCCGCCTTGACTAGCTGCCATGTACTGTTGAGTATAATACTTTTGCTCAGATTGAGAGCGAATGTGACTATTTCCATCTGACATCCAGAACTACGTTGGAACATCACAATCAACAAACAAACATTGCAAGGGAATAAAACAGATGGTGCCACTTTAATTAACACTAAAAAATGTAGCTTAAAAGCTCCAATATCACAGCTCGATATAACGACTAACACAAAATATGCCAATTTAAAAGGTCACAATGCTAAAATTACTTTTTTTATAAGAAAATATAATAGCCAATGAATACACCAGAGAATGCACTAACTTTCTTTATTTAGAAACAACTATGTAACACTTTCTCATAGGTGTAGTACAAGCATATATATATATAAATACATACATACATACATACATACATATAGTGCTTATTACATGAGTCAGAGTGTGATATGGTGAAATATTTCATGAGCAGGCTAATTTATATTCACGAGCCAGAGGCAAGCAAAAATAAAGTCTGAGAGTGAAATGTTGATCCATATCACTCTGAAGCGTGTAATAAATGGTTATTCCACACTAGATATCTTCACTGCTGTAGTTTGTACTACAACTGGTTACTCACTGCGGTACAGTTGGTTGTAGGGGCTCCCCTCCCCTGACTGAATCATTGAAAATTATAAATACCATGCAAATTTTAATTTTAAAAAAATGCCAGAAAGTGGTTCTACACTCCAGAAAACCTTATGCTATGTATAAAGTGATATTACCCATTATTTCTGGAATGTTGATCCAAATTTAATTATCACAGGAATGAAATAAAAAACTTGCAATTTCAATAAGTGTTTCACTACTGACAAATGCAAGAAGTGATTTTATGAATTTTATCTGATACAGAATAACTAGAGAATATTAACAGTATATTATTAACTTGATTGCAAGGTATTACTCTTCCTTCTGAATTCAGTGAAATTAAAATTGAAAATATTTCAAAATTCCCCACTGCTGACAGAAAGCCAGCAAGTGGTTTTGAGAAGCTGACTATATGAAGAACATTTTTGGGCAAAAATAAAAACTATATAATTTGATGTGAACTTCGACGAAAAATGCTTCTTATTCTGTCTGACTAATACGGGCCAAAAGTGAGTGAAATTACAAGTGTGAGAGTGAAATGCCATCCACATATTGTACGACGAATGTAATAAATTATCTATTCCACATTAGATTTTTCCCCGAAACAGTAAACATTCAGAGATAAATCTGTATACCCTATTTGCAAATGACATTAACAAGACATTGATATAACTATGAAGTTGTTTCATACGACAAATACATTAGCTAGCTCTCTTAAGAATGTTGTAATAAAAACTTTGTTTCTATTAGGATATGTGTATATCTATAAAGCATAAAATGTGTATATCCATAAGGCATAATATATGTATTTCTATAAGGCATAATATATGTATTTCTATAAGGCATAATAAATGTATTTCTATAAGGCATAATATATGTATGAGAGGTATTTCAACACACTCAGTAGAACAGTCGATTAATGCTTTAATGTGAGCTGCTGCTTACAAAGAAGTTTTCATGTGCTGAAAGTTTTATGCTTTGTGATACTTCTAACCAATCAAAAAAAAAAACATTTTAAAACCGCGAGGCTAGATATTTAGCTACAGTTCAGAAAAAAATATCACAGTAAGGCACATGAAACCCAATCATACTAATAAAAGGCTTAGTTCTTTCAACTAACATGTACTATCGCAGTGATTCTAAAATAAGGCAAGGAATGGGTGCACGCTCATGCTTCACGTTCCCAACTACAGCTTAACTTTTTCTTTTAGCCTACTATGAATATATTGCATTGCTTTTTCTCTTGTCTGACAAACTATATTGCTTTCATACATCAGTCCAATTGATGGCATCAGTGAAAAAAATAAGATGCACTTCACCTACTACTTCAAACTCTCAACAGGGACATTTAAATGTTTATGTAGACAAATCATGTAGTAACGAGCTATACCACTGATGAGGAGCACCTCATAACTTTCAGTGATACCAATCAGGATTCATACAGTTTTAAGTATATAACATTATATAATTAGAGGGTGGGGTGAATAGGAGGATTAAACCAAGTCAACACCATGCCACTTTCTTATTGAACAGACTTTTCAAATGTAGAAGTTATAGCGGAAAGGGTCTCGCCTGCTGACTTCTACCTTCATCACCATTCAACTCCTCCCACGAGTTAATCAAACGTACGTGTTAAATTCACGCTTTACTTCACGCTTCACTTGAGAATCACCATCAACACACAGCAATAGACTCTCAGCTTTGACCATTCTTTACCCATTTACTGTTTTCGCGCAGGAGCGTCTGGTTAGGTAAAAGTAGACTTGTATTAGGTAAGAAGGTCGTCAACTTTAATAGTAGCATTGTCTCTTGTGACCCCCCACTCATTGTAGTCTGGAGTAGTCTGACCCTTACCGAACCGCTGCGTTCCACTCGCGAGTCCATTTGGAAAGGTGAATGTAGCTGGTGAATGTAGAACAAAAAAAAAAAAAAAGCAGCACCAAATGTTCTAGTTGTTATTTTTGGTTTGTCTGTTTATTCATTGTTTAATTGTTATTTGTTTATTTATTATTTTTACATCAATGTTCGTGAATTTGCTAGCTATACTATAATCATTCATATACCTGGGATAATAAGGAGACAATCTAATGAAGATGCTTCAGTAAGGGGACTTCATATAGGCATGTTTTTTGTGTGTTAAAAATTGTTCATGAGAGAAATCACCTCATGAGATAGTGTCCCAAATCTATTGGGGGGGGGGGGGGGGGGGGTGTTCCCCCTTCCTACGCCACTGCTGAAGCTAATACTTGGCATCAATATACAATTCCCTTGTCATATTCCACTGTCAGACTAATTTGTGTAAATCTTCCATAATTTTAATATTACCACTAAGCATATAATATCCTCTTAGTTCCTATTTTGTGGCTGGATGAAATCAAAACTGCACTTTTTAAATGTCTGAAATAATAAAAACAGCTTGTACTCCTAGCTATCTAACTTAGATTGACACACACACACACGTTTCCCACAATAGATGAATTTCAGTGTTGATGGATCACTTAAACCAGATTCATTATTTGGACCGTCCTTTAAAAAAATGGTCATAAACCCAATGACGTTGCTCACCATTACTTAATGAAGTAAACATAGAATGTGAACTTAAAATATCATATTCTGTCCATTCATGTACACTACTTGTACAATTTGGAGCACATCAATTCATCTCTATTACTCTGAACAGGCTCCATTTTGTATTTGTGAGCTGGCTAAAACTAAAACTGTCAGCAACTTCAGCCCATGCTCACACTACTGGCACTATTGATGCATGTTGGTGGAGAAGTTTACTCAGTTAACTTCTGAATTGATATTGTTGTAGCTGACAACTTGGTCTAGACCAGTTTAAGTAAAAATTGCAAGCATAATGCTGATGTAAGTAGCATGTTGGAATTTACTAAATTTTGTTAGTGTTGAGTCCAAGAAGAATATAGCAACAAAACTGAATGTGCTATAAGTAGTCCGTGGATCTTTATTTTGGAGGCCAATTTGTTGCCATTGAAGTGTGAACAAAATTGAGCTTTATACTGGAAGAGAGGTGTATCACTGATAAACCTACTATAATAAGTTAATTGTTGAATTTTAAAATATTTCAGTGTCATTTGCTTGTAATGCCTAAACAAAAAAAAAAACAAAAAAAAAAACTAACATACTTGGTGTTATAGCTGCCTTGGATCAGACCCTGTTGGTGGGGTCTAACAACCTCCCATCTTTTGCAGACACTTGGCCTGTCCCACGAGGTTCAGATGACTTGTCTAAATCACTCCAAAGACCATTGACCATCATTGATTAAGTACTTTCTCTCTGATAGTCACTGACCTTGCCTGCTTTTTTAACAGCTTTTTCGTGACAAATACCAGATGCCTAACACCTTCAACTTGTTGAAGCTGACTTTGCAGAGCCCTGGAAAGTTGCAGAGAAGGCAGACAAATTGTGATTATCAATGGATTTTTCTTCACCTGCCATTCACAGAATAAGCTATCACTGCGTAGCACCATGGGAATCACATCACACCTGAACTCAGACAAACTGGGGACTGCAAAGGCTGAATTTCGGAAGCTGGAAAATCTAGGCATCTTCATCAGATCCGACAGTCAGTGGGCATCACCGCTGCAGCACAGTTATTTGGTGATTGAGAACCCTGCGGTGACTTTAGATGTTTTAATGATTCCACCATTCTGACAACTACCCTGTAACCTGTAACAGACCAGCATGATTTAGCATTGATTTAGCAGGACCTATTATTTTATTAATAGTTTATCTCGTGTGTATATATCATCAGATTCCAGTCCATTTGAAAGACATTGCCAAGACTGCAATTTTGGCCTATGGGAGTTTCTCTAGAGATACCTTTTGGACTCGCATTCATTTACATCCACGACATTCTGGTTTTCAGTCAATCCAAATCCGACCACCTGAAATTAGGTTTTCTAGCAATTGCTTTTTTCACGGTCTTGCCATGCCCCGAACTTGACAGAGTATCAGTTTGGTTGCAGAGAAGGCAAATTCGACATTTACCATTTTCAAGTGGTTAAAGGGTTAGGGCTCAAGGAACTGTTAGTTATGACACTATTAGCTACATGCACTTACAGAGTCCACATAGAAATGTCACAAGATAACAAGTAAAAAATTCTTGTCCTTTAACTAGGTCTGCCATTGTAATAGGCTAGCCTTCTTGTCAAAAAATAAATGCTCAAAACCATTTTTAAAATAAGTATTATTTCCAAGTGTACTTACGTACTTAAATGATTTTTCTTTCTCCATAATGATTTTTTGGCATTGAACGGAAAGTACTTAGCTAATGCTGCCTGTTCAATACTGATTTTGCATTTATAGTATGCTCATTGTCAACATAATTCTACCACATCAACCAGATCCTCATAGCTGAAAACACCTGATCCTAGAGTAACTGGTAGAATTATTATATACTTGCTAAAGTTATTTTAATTAAATGTTCTGTTCCTTGTGCTTATGTGTGTATGTATATATATATAATTATATGTATGTATGTATGTTTATTCAACTCACCTGGAATTGATTGTTCTATGCATAATAAATCAAATAACCACCAGAGATCTCCTTCAGTTCTGATTTAACATGGCATAACGTTCAACACTGATGGAATATCACCATTTAAATCCTCACAAATAACTGTGCAGCCCTTTTTCTTAGCACTCTTAAATCTTCCACCATAGGTTAGAATGATTAAAAATAACATATTCACTCTATCAGTGTGGGTTGGTGCAATCAAGTGACCCATGGAAATTTCGTTCCAACCATGGCTTGGTTTAACCCAAGAACTTTCAACGTATTGCTTAAAGTTTACAACTCCTTTTGGAGAATTTGGGCATTTTATTTTTAAACCCCTGTTTGGATCTTTTGATCTGGTTGCAAAGGCACCAATATTGAACAAGAACCAATTCAATGGTAAAAATGGATGCACTACTTGCCTTCATCCAGGGTAATGGAAGCAAGAGTGTCGCTACTATTTACCACACACCAAATAATGATATTAGAAGCTGTTCTACTAGTAAGTTTTAACACATCCACCCATGTAGTATGGGAATTATGGTTGTTGGAATTGAACTGTTTTTCTAGTAGCAATTTCATCACTTAATAACCTTATAAAAAGTGCAGCAATAGAAACAGAATAGAAGGATGCAGTAGTAGATGCATAAAAAAGAAGTCTGAATAAAATTGATCTTGTTGATGGATCTCCCTTTGATTACTTTCACTGTGTGCTAGAAGGCCAATAGTACCCTCTCATGACTTTCCTGGTATAGTCCAGCAGATAAGAAAAATTATTGTGACAGAGTGGACCAAAGCATGAAACTTGGTATGCAGGTTCGGTTTGGCATATATACAACAGTATCAGAAGGGGTTCCAAAAAATATTGTTTAATAAAAACAAAATTTTTAAAGTGTGAAATTTTGATTAACAGTTAATTATGTAAAAGAGCTCAATATAAATTGTTTATTATAATGTATTGTGGTTTAATACTTTAATGTTAATGACTAGGAGTCACCAGACATTACAGGCTGCTAGACTATTTAATAGAACTAGCTACCCCACCACACAATGATCTCATGTTCTGTATCATCTGTTTATACAAAGTTCCTTGTTCAGTCACCCTCATTCAGTTCAGTAACCACTAGAAAAGGCTCCACAAGCCTAAATATTATGGTTTTATTCTACTGAAATAAATTCTCTGAAACTTGCTACACCTGGCTAGCTATCAGGGTAGCTAGTTCTTGTGGTGTGACACCACCCAACATTAACTAATTAAATAGGCATTTACTTTCTGTACCATTAGCTACATCTATTTACCTATTGCTGTATACAAAATTAACTTATTCACATTACATCTTCTCATGCTATGTATAGACTAAACAACTTACTCACATTACATCTTCTCATGCTCAAATACACACCACTCACTATTCACCTATACATATATCATTCATTCACTTCCTTTTTCCCTCAGTTCTCAGTTTTAGCATAACTTGAAAGATCTCCTTAAAACTCTGACTACATCGAGAAACTGGGGTTAGGGTCTTGCTAGCTAAACCCTGGGTTGGAGAATTCAAGAGCCTAGCTTTGCTGTGTGACCTAGCTTGCTGGGTGCTAGCCTGAAACTCCGGTGGCAGCGCAACTGCGTCTCTTAGGCTAACAGTGACCTGTGGTGGCACCCCTTCTAATATTGCTGTACATACCTTCAACAAACACTGTGCTAAGTTTCATGCTTTGGTCCACTCTGTCACAATATTGCATCAAAAGTACAATTTCCCACTGGACTAGTACACCTAGAAGTATAAAAAATATAGAAAATTCAAGAAAGAAAGCAAAAATAGCAACTTCCTTTTATATTATTCACTGCCACTCCTTACTTCTTTATTACTTCCAGTAGTCCATAAAAGGCCTCCAAATCGAACAGACAACTTCTATACTGAAACCCTCTGGCGCATGCGCGCTGAGTGTTACTATAGAAAATATGGCTTCCCCATACTACTTTGTTTCTCCGTTAATACAGTAAGGGTTTAATTCCAAGTCTAACGAAATTGTTATATACTGCACGCATTACTTTTGCTCATTTCAACTAGGCTGTGAATCTGTGAATGTGTAGAGAGAAGAGGAATGTCAATTGGTGTGAGTGCATTCCCTGAGAAAAATTGTACTGAATATTGATGTCGTAATTTGAATGTGCATTTGTTTTTAACTTTTGCAAAGTAGAATATCGCTGCACAGTATAATATCGTGTGTTTTGCACAGTAGAATATCGTGTGTTCTGTACAGTAGAATATCGTGTGTTTAGTACAGTAGAATATCGTGTTTCCTAGTCACACGTCATGAGGCTATCACCAAAAGGAAATTTATGCACCATTTTCTTTAAATAGTATTCATAAAAAAAAAAGTCTTACAGCTGCAAAAAATGGTTTTATGTCATGTTCTTCTTTCCATAGTTGCATTATTACTTGTCTAATCGATGCAATTTTTGTAGAAATATCTTTCCCTATAATCAGACCTCAAGCAACACTCTCAAACTTGCAGGTAAGAAGTTAAACCCATTAACTTTTCCACTTCTTCACTTTCTCTCTTTGTTTCCTCACATGAACATTTTTAATCATGTATTCCAGAAATCTTATGAAAACAAAACTTGACTGACGTATACTGAAGGAAACAGTTTAGTAATGCTATATGCTTCAAATATATTGACTACTACTTCTATAGAAGCTGCCAGTGGTAGTTTATACATCTCAGATTTGATGATCAATTCGAAGATGAAAACTTAGGTAAAAGGAATGACACATGGATTGCTGTTGCAGGCAACAAGGCCAAGAGTTATACTAACACCTCTTCAACTGGGTTTGGGTGTACAGCTCCATCACCACTCTGCGTCTCGTTCCGCTGCTCATAAAATGAAGTTCACCGGTTTCAGTAAAATGCTGTGCTAAGTTACGGGGGAAAAACATTACGAATAATTTATCTCAGCTTGTCCAGTATGTGGCAAGCAACTGACCACAATGTCAGAACCAGTAATGGAAGTGATACTTTCCGTAGCATGGAAATAATCACAATTTGTAACTCCCCGAACCAGGAATATCAACCAAATTCTCAGAGTGAAAGTTGCATCCAAGGATACAGCTGCTGTGGGAAAAGTTCCAGTTTACTATCACAGGGAAGAAAGAGTACGTATGATTGCTGTGATCGCTGAAAAAATTACACAACCTCAAAGCTGATGAACCTTCAGCCTATCGTGATGTCCTTAGAAAGATTTCTACTTCCAGGTACTGGAATGAAAGGAAGTAGCCGATCTGATAGAATGGGGCTGGGAAAAGCGTGAAGGAAGACTAATGCCTGTCAATATGCAAACTGCAGAGGATCTGACAATCTTTATTTTGATGAGGAAAGTGATGAACATTCTGATTAAAACTATTATTCTATTTGTTCCTCCATTTTAGATTTTAGTATAACAAATATTTGCAATTTAACATTAACCAGTGCTTTGGTCACAATCAAATGATTAGATTTAACTAAAAAGTGCATTAAAGTCAAGTTAAATTTTCTATACTTTCCCTTAAAGGGATTTCTTAGGACTTTTAGTATGTTATAGAGCACACTTTGCAGTACGAGAGTGTTAAAAATGTTAGTGTTGCAATTTGTTTAGGTCAAATCCCTTATTTTCATAAAATGACTGGACTACTGGGTGTTTTTAACATTTGACAAGCAATAGTGCATCCAGAAGGTCGTAGTAGTACATTAAAGCACAAATTTAAAGGTAAGTGTCTTATTTTGTAGTTGTAAGTGAAATCGTTAAAAACGTACTTTGTAGTTCTGCATAGAACCTTTTCAGTAGAACATTATCTTTGTTTTTTCTTTTTGGATTCTAAAATTTTATATTTTATTCTTATATCCTGCTCCCATTCTAATACTTTAACTTTGCCCCACCTAGGCGAATGCCTTTGTTCCATTGATTGAACTAATAAGGCATTATTGAATGAATAGCATATGTGTGCTCTTTTATCATGACCAATAAAGATCTACCAGTCTCTCCAATATAACACCTACAGTATCACAACTCCTACAGGGAATCTTGTACACCACTCCTATCTTCTTCATAATATCTTGATTTCATTAGATGTTTTTAAATACTATTATTATTTGAAAACTAATTTGATATTTCCCAAGTCTTTCTACTTTTTCACTCATTCCTTTGATGTAAGGAGCCATCATGTAATTTATTGGTCTCATCTTCATCTCTGACTCTAATTTTATTTTTATCATTCTTATAAAACACCGATTATATTATTTGGTTAGATGTCCATTTGGTTGAAAAGTGTCTGATAGTTGAGCTAGTTCTTGCTCATTGAATAAATCCTCATCACAAACATTTTTGCCCTATCCTTTAGACATTTCAAGGTGCCAATTAAAATGTTAGAATGATGGTCAGAGTGAAAATGTATATATATATTGTTTGTGCTTGTTTTCTTTCCGAAAACTTGTGCCCCCCCCCCACACTTATGTTCAGTTTAGCAAAAACAAAACAAAAAACAAAAACAACAACAAACAAACAAACAACAACAAAAACTATATACATACATATGGACAATTAGACTGCCCACTTGCACATTCGGATAATTGTCTGTGCTTGTTTTCTTTCCGAAAACTTGTGCCCTCCCCCCCCCCACACTTATGTTCAGTTTAGCAAAAACAAAACAAAACAAAAACAACAAACAAACAAAACAACAACAACAACAAAAACTATATACATACATATGGGCAATTAGACTGCCCACTTGCACATTCGGATAATAAACATGTATTTGAAACGTCTCTACACGGGGCACACTTGGGGGCAAGCCTTTCGGCTCTTGTAGAGTTAGCCTGCTTTCTGAGGTTATTTTCCATTGTGGTAGACCATTCCATTCCAATTCTTATTGATTGTTGTTGAGTCAGGTTGCTTGTAGGAATCACTTTGTAGAGAGGTTAGACTGTAGATATATATATATATATATAAACCCCGCTTTTTAGAGCAGGTTTACAACCAAAAATCGATATAATAAATTGTTTGTGCTGAATTATGCAACTGATGAAGGAAACAATGAAATGATCAGTACAGTACAACTCTGTAAAAAAAAAAGAAGCAAGAAACAATAGGCTGAAAATGAAATGGCTTGTTAGAGTAAAAATTAAGAATCCTGAGGGATGGGTCTCCATATTCGAACTGTTTTGTCACTGCATAAATAAAATATACAATAGTTAATAATTAGTTTTTTTGATTGTCATAAATGAAGCATAAACTTAAAAAAAAACATAACCAAAACAAAATTAAACAGTATAATACATTTTACCAATCTAACCTGGAAGCTGTGAAAATACAAGTTCCATTTGTTGATATGCTATTGATTGATCCTTTATGAGATGATATCTCTCCTATAGTACCAAACAAACACAAGTACAGTTTGTGCAATACGTGGGCGAAGTGAATTTGTCTTACCATTGTGTGCACATGTCTCAGGGTTCCAGAGTTTCAAAACACCACCTTTACAGCCACTGACCAGCAGTGGTGTGATGGGAGAATTAAAAATAGCCAATGAATTGATTGTGTTGCCAGGGGAATGAGCACCATCTAAAGCCTGCATATTTCATACCATGGAATAGTACAAAAAGTAATTCAGTATACATGCACAGAGGGCTATAGTAGTAATCTTGTCTGTTTGCCCGTCATGCTCTGATTTCGGAGATAACTACCAATTAGGTATAAACTTATTCAGTGCTTTTGTTTTTATGGGGTGACTATGGAGAAACGAGAAGCAGTCAACTCCACATAGGATAATGGCCTCTATCATCACATCATAATCATCACTTATAATTTTGCTATATGCCGAGTAGTTAATTGAGTGCTAGAATTTCGTGTTCATACAACATGTGAGTGTCCCTTGCTTGATTGAACTTCTCTTGTGAAGACAGCATTTACGTCTACCATTTTAATTGCACTAGCTATATTGATACCTGATTATGTATACACCAAATAAAATATTCTTTTGGTCTGAGAAAAACCTTAGTATTAGCTAACGTCCAGTATAGCTGAGCTCAGCCCTACTGGACATTAGCTAATACTAAAGGTACGAACCCTCAGCCCTACTGGACGTTAGCTAATACTAAAGGTATGAACCCTCAGCCCTACTGGACGTTAGCTAATACTAAAGGTACGAACCCTCAGCCCTACTGGACGTTAGCTAATACTAAAGGTACGAACCCTCAGCCCTACTGGACATTAGCTAATAGTAAAAGGTACGAACCCTCAGCCCTACTGGACGTTAGGTAATACTAAAGGTACAAACCCTCAGCTATACTGGACGTTAGCTAATACTAAAGGTACAAACCCTCAGCCCTACTGGACGTTAGCTAATACTAAAGGTACGAACCCTCAGCCCTACTGGACGTTAGCTAATACTAAAGGTACAAACCCGGGTTCGTACCTTTAGTATTAGCTAACGTCCAGTAGGGCTGAGGGTTCGAACCTTTAGTATTAGCTAACGTCCAGTAGGGCTGAGGGTTCGTACCTTTTGTATTAGCTAACGTCCAGTAGGGCTGAGGGTTCGTACCTTTGGTGCTTAATTTATTTTTGGTATTGGTGACAGCAAAAATAATAAATATATATATATCCCGTTACCTGAGCGGCTGTGAGCGTTGTCAAGTAATGTGAATTTGATATGGTCACTGGTATTTCCATATAAAAATGTATTAGAGGGAAAATGTTCATAGCACAAAAAGACCACACAAGCTATAAATCACACTAGTTTGTTACCTAGCGCTTTACTTGCTTTTATTCAGCAGATAAGTACGGCTGTAAATTTAGGACATCCTCCGAAATGAATAAAAAAAGAAGTTAATGTAAGATAGTTTTTCAGTGAGAAAAGATAACTCACGCAAGGAGTTTAGCAACACAGTTTTGTACAGATAAAATTGGAAATTCAAGTCATTAAACCTCAATTATGACTTTAGCTTGCTATTGTTTTTTTTCTTATTTTGTTTGGAAGTTTGGGCAATGAATAATTCAAGAGTACACAAATATATATAAGTAAATAATTCAAAATCACCAAACATAGTTGCTAGAGTTAATAAACATCAGCTGGGTAATTAAGGGAATCCTCTTTCATTTGCCGTATTCGTGCCTTGTCACTACAGATGAAAGTGCAACTATTGCAAGATGGGGCAGATAGTCAGGCCGTTTAATGCCTGATTATGGCCATACTAAGCACATACATGTAAAAGCATATTTTTTTTTTTATGTACAGATATGCAAGATCTTTTTGATATCTCCTAAAATATGCTGATTTTGTCTGTACATAAGCTAAATGCATGGATACACTTCATGATCACAAGTTCTTCCAGATTTAAAAAAACTCAAGTCTTCTGAACTGTTGTTCAGGAATTACTGCTGTGGCTGCCAGGGTCACTCTTTCTACTGTCAGAATTCATAGTTCAAGTCTTAACCCCTTTCTCCGTCATCATAAAACCACACCCACAATAGGAAGTAAATATCAAGGAAGTAAAATAGCTGTAAAGAATAGTGCCATTATGAAGCAATCACTGTTTTGAGTTACATATATGGTTTTGGGCCATATTTATACATGATATGAGAGTACTTTTCATATTTGCAGAATTTTTTTTTCCACCACAGTTACTTCTTAGTTGGCTATTACATTCTTTCACAACATACTTGAATTAAAGAGCTAAGGAAGAGAGAATTTACTACAAATGCACAAATCCTAGATCCTAGCTGTCTTATGTACAGTCCTAAAATACTATAGTTTCTAAAATATATTTCTTGAAGCCCATGAAGATGTCCTTCCAAAATAGCATAGCTAAGTTGAATTCTAATTGCTCACTGACGACAAATTAGTCCTATTCGCCTTTTAAGGGTGACACCACACTCTTTAAAGCATAAAACACCTACAGAATAGGCCATAATTGCTAAAGGTATACTAAACTTACTCCTGCTTTGCTCAAACTGTTTTTTAAACATATTTATACTAGTAATCAAGTATCCACCGCAAATAATCAGTTGCATCTAAAAATTAGCTCTGTCACAATTTTGGATTTCACTGCAGTCCGTGTAATAATGGCAAAAGTTTAGAAGCTGAATATTTGCATAGCATTTATTTATTTGTGAGTGTATATGCCATGATTGAAGTTTATTTCCTTTATTATTTGCTCACCATAGCGCATAACCTATCCTCAATTATTTATGTAAAAATCCATTTTCTCAGATTGATTCTTAACGACTCTTAAGCTGAGGCAAAGTACATAAACCAACGTCATTATTTCGTTCTTAAGTTTTACACTAGAATAGATTCAGGAACCACTCTTTTATTGGTCAAAGTAACCCATTTATGCCTCAACTGCATGTGTGCAGCACAACTGTATTTACTACTATTTGCTGCAAAACATGGCATGATTTCATGATTACGCACAATATTCAGCTGGAGAGTGCTACAAACAACACCCAGGAGTTGTTACGTGACAGCACCAGTAAATCCCCAATAATTGTCAAAATTCATTATTTTCCAGTTTTGTCATTAATTATCCACAATTACTTAAATCGGGTGTGATAATTCTCTACAAAATCCCCATTATATCCCAACAAGAAGGCAAAACATAGTGCTCAATTTTTTTTTGTCTCCATGAGTTCACAAACCTGTTTTAGAGTTCTCTCCTTGATGTCCCACTGTTTGATTGTGACTCCACAGGAACTAAATAGTAAATCTTTAAAGAGTGCCAGTGATAATACTGCATCATAGTGAGGAGGATACAGAGTACAAATGGAGGGCTGATTAACAATGCCGGAAGTGTCCACAGCTTCCAAATCATACAGCTTGAGAACAAACAAAATTATGAACATTTTTTTTCAGCTTCCTAAGTTTTACCTTAATAAGTCGATCTCTTGATCCAGTAGCCATCAGATTTCCTTTCAAAGCTAGAGCACAAAGAGCTCCATTGTGACCAACAAATCTCCCTAAGTACGTAGACCTGCAAAATGATCAATATCATTACTAAATAAAGAGGTAACTTGTGATGTTCTTCAGCACCAGTAACGGATAAGCTGGCCTAGCAGAAACTAGCAGAACTTCAATTTAAATATCTAAATATAATTTCCATTATTTTTTATCATGCATGCATTTAACAATTGATATTATAACCTCAAATAATGCACAGTACATGTATAAATGTAAAAATAAATTGTATACTGTCATGAAAAGGTAAGAGTATGTGGCTACTTTTGTGGTAAGAGGGACCTGAAGTGAGAGCTCTTAAACAGTAATTTTAAAAGTGTTTAAGCCAGAAAAAGAGCAAATATTGATATGAATCTTTCCAATTTGGTATGCTGGTTATATATTACCTAAAGTTTCATTACAAAAAAATTGGTGACGTAAAAGCAGTGCGCCTGCGCACTTTAGTTGTTAGTACGCCTGCTTTAGGTGAACGATCCCTTGTTTCCCAAGTTCGAAACGGCTGTTACCGTAGTTCTGGGCCATTGTTTGAGGTAAGATTTTAGCTAACCAAATGTATACTACCGTACAATCCATAATTTATACGTAAGATTTTATTTTTGCTGGCAAAGTTTAGTTAGATATGGGTTTGCTTGCAAGTTTCAATACCATAAATTCTTCATGTAGTCTCTAGAACTTGCAGACTGAGTTTGCACTTCAATGAAATACTAGTTGTAAGTGAATTGCCAATACTATTATCACTAACAACAAAGGTTATTGTATTACTACTATAGAAAATGAAATTTCAGAACGGCTCCTCAAGTGTCATGCCCTTTCACAGTTACGGCGAAAATTTCCTGCCTTCTGTTCAGATTTAGCTGCAATACTTCATTCACCACAAATTATTGTAGTCTCGCATGCCCAGACCCTTTACCATACCGCTTCGCTGGGAAATGGTACGGGGACAGACGTAGGGTTTTCAAGTTCTCTACAGGAATGTACGTAGAGCCAATTGAAATGATTTAGCGGTAGCTCTCCACCACGCGTGAGTTAGTCAGCTGTGTGGTTGCTGCGATATGGAAACGTTGGAAGACGTTTTGAGAAGTGTTGTGGAGGGCATTGATTACAAAGCTGCACATGCAGAACAGCGGAGGGCAATTCTTTCCTTCCTGCAGGGAAAAGATGTTTTCGTTTTCCTTCCAAGGGAAGTGGGAAAAGTTTTAGCTTTTATGCTCTCCAACTATTTTTTGACAAACTTAGAAATAATTCAGAACCTAAAAGTGTCGTGTTTGTACTGTTGGAGTTCATAGTCATATGCAAATCGTGTTCTTCAAGCTCATTTAACAGCTGATCAGTAACACACTCCGTAAGTAGTAAGTTCACGCCCTCACAACCAGTTCAAGCAAGGTCTTCAAAAGCGGATGTAGATATTCCCGCAGATCAAGCTAAAGCTACCACAGGCGGCAGTTGGGATAAAAATTTAACCGCAACATTAGGCAGCAATTAAATTCTTTACGACTCAGGTCACGTGGATTCTTCATTGATTGCATTCCGCCAGAACCGGGAAGTACGGCGAGTGTCCCCAGACCCTCTTTTTTCCCAAGCGGAGGGAGGGGCATGAGGGTCTGGCTTGCCACAGTTGTATTTCCCCCCACAAATTATTGTTATTTTGATGATCATAATAATATGAAATTATTGATGAAGCTGACAATAAAGGCTGAAAGAATGGAAAACAAAGTGGGCAAGAGAGAGTAATTGATGGGAGGGGAATGGAGGGAGCAAATAAAAGCCAGGGGAGATTAGAGCTAGCATCGTGTCTTTTTGGAGGGCCTTTAATATAATCTTACGTTGCTGTGCTGAAGCCTCCTTGTTAATCCAGGGTAGGCTTCATCCAGGGTAGGTAGTGCTCCAGGCAGAGAGATGGCAGCACATGAACAATTAACTGGTAAGCATTAGTTATGCACACTGTGGAGGTATGCAGTAATATTTTACAGCATAGTGTGAAGATTTACTGCACAATTCTGACGTCAAATAAAATGGCGAAAAAAGCATTAGTCTACGAGAGATGAGCGGTTCTCAGCCTTTCACTATTAACATTATTGTTCTAAGACTTCAGGTATGCTTTAAAAATTAACGTACAACTTTTGAAAGGCTAAAAACTATTGCATCAAGGTGTCATCAAAGTTTCCACTCTTTAAGCTGGATGTGATGACTGTCTCACTAGTTCATAATTTAGTGACCTATAAGAGCGTGGTTAGGGGCATCAGATCCCATAATTTTAGGTCACATTTATAATTGAATACTACTCTCGTTATGTGAAATATGTGGCCTTGTTTACCACATTCTGAACTACTTCCGATGGTGGGTATAAAAGGAAGAATCCTGGCATGCCCTTTAACCTTTAGCTCCTTCTATTCAAATCTAAAAAAGTACCCTCCATTAAAGCTCACTATCCTTTCAATTTGATCCACACTATGTTTACGAGTGCCCTAGCTAAAAACAAATAAAAAAACAAAAACAACAAAAACAAAAACAAAAAACAACAACAACAATAAACAGCTGTATGTAATCATTTTATGAGTGATGTCATAGATTACTCAAGTCTATCTCCTATCAATGCTGTGTGTATGTACCAAATTATTTCTTGATTGAAGATGAGCCCTCACGATAGTATCTGCAGATCTGACGGCTTGCTATATATCTTTTGCAGTTGAATTTAGCTGCGTTAATGGCAAACAGTACTCTTCTTCTTTCTCTAATTAGAGCCTGGCATTTGTTTCTTCGTTGTTATTTCTTCTTGTTTGTCTGTTGTTGTTTTGTCTTCCGTTAAGATAACTTTTATTTTTCTTACTTATATGCGGCATTTTTTCCTCCCAGCTTTTAGTGCACTCCGGTTCTGCTATTATTCATCTTTTATTACTGTTGCTAAATAGTGTTTCCCTAGTATGTAGTTCGCCGCGATATGGCCTTGCGGATAAAAGTACGAAGCGAGGTCGCAAAAAGATTGCCATGACCAATCAGATCATTATTTCAGTTTCCACTGCTGTGATATCTCAAAATAATACCACGCTTCTTGTATTAAAAAATGACTCGGCCATGGTATTAGACAACGTACATAATCCATACCGTTGCATAGGGTATATAGCTATGACAAACAGCACAAAGATAACTTATCAAAGTCATTAATATAAAAAATAAGCTTCAGTATATGTAAGACCTAACTGCATCCGCAAAATTCAGAGACAATCTAACTCAAAGGGGTAAACTATTAAATTTCCTCAGACAAAGATCACTAAACTAAAGGCTATATTTTTATGAGTAATAGCATGGGTAACCGTGCTATTTGGGATTAATAGTATGAGTAACACGATTGAAATAGCATAAGGCATAGTTCAATTGCTTTATGAGTGCTATTGATCCCTAATAGCACTATTTACCCATGCCATAGATGTCCCTCACTAATAGTAGGCCAGCTTTTAAAAAAGTTATTTGCAATTGTAGCTACACTGTATCGTTCACTCACAATCTCCGTATTTCAGGATTAGCTTCTGCTGGAACTTCGTTTTCAACCTACGGCTCCTCCTAATCTGTTGAAAAACTTTCCATCTAATACAGGTAGTGCTTCTGTGGTAAAGAATGACATTGTCCCCAACTAGAAACTACTCGAACTGCACGTTTCCAAGGTTAACGCTGCACGCATGCGCACTTACCCGTACTATTTCACTTGGCTACCGCAGTATTTCACGTAGTTTCCACCTAGTTATCAAGGTATTTCAATTAGATACGTGCTATTTTACTTTCCCTGTGCGATTTCAATACAGCGATCTTTCCCATACATTTTAGAATGGGCAACTTACGCGTTGTACTATTAAGTAAAGTATGGGATGGGGACAACCACCGAGTGAACACATAAACGAGACGGTCATGGCATACATATATATATGTCCTAGTGGTGTGCTTCAGCACAAATGGTGAGCGAGCTAGCCTAGATTTAAGGGGCCTTGGTATAATTTCAATAGTTGTTGAACTTTGAAATGTGCAAACTTGAGTTACATATTCAATGATGACGGGAAAAAAACAATAGTGCTGTTGGGTCTGCTTATGCTTTTAATAAAACAAAACTACAAATTCAGGCATTTAGATAGGCTTTAATAACAGTGTGGACCTGCAACTCACTGTTCGGCAGATCCATTTCTATATTTTATCAAGACACTTTGCCAACTTACATAATTAGTATCACAGGCAAAAAAAAAGGGGGTCGCACGTAACATAAATAAACAAAAATAAATAAATAAATAAACGGCAAAGAATCTCTATTGTGTACCCCCTCAGTCGCCAAATATTCCTGATCTTCAATTGTTACCCTTGATAGTCCAGATAGTGTTATCCCTGATAGTGTCTCGATTGCTTCGCTTGCTTGCCAATAAAAAAAAAGACTTACTTCTTCAGGTCCCAAATATTAATAAAATTCCCAGATGCAGAGTACAATATATCTCCAGAAGGAGAAATAAGTAAATCTTGCACTGCATATTCTGCTCCTACGCTCACTCCATTTGCAGAATTGAGTCCAAATGTTTTGATACATCTAGCTCGATGGTGTCTCATGTCCCACAACTAAACAGCAAAACACTGTAGATTATACTAGAATATATTTATCTATTCCTTACTTTGATTAAAGATTGACTTGCTGTAAATATCAGATTATTCTTTGGACAGAATCGAACACATCTCACGTAACTGAAGTGTTTATCCAGCGTAAGCAATTCAGTACCCGTTTTCAAATTCCAAATTTTTACTGTGCGATCTGAAATAAAAAGAATCAAACCAAATTGTATTGGAATGGATAATGATTAGATAAACAAGGTGGCAAAACAGCATCACCTTAAGAGTGCCGTCACACTTTTTGAGCGTGAAAAAACCATGGAATAGGCCATAGTTGCTAGGGTGTGTTAAACTTACTTCTGCTCCCCCACCCTAATTTTTTTTTGTGTGCAGGCGAGCAAGCACTACTAGGAGAAAGCACTACTAGGAGAAAGCACCTGGAAGTCCACTGCATCTCAAGAAATAGCCCCGTCACCATTATGGACTTCACCGCAATACTGCACGTTTATTGCTGAGGTTTAGAAGCCGATTTTTTTGTAATCATTTTCTTACCCTTGCGTGTATGCCATAACGATGAGTTTTTGTTGAATTCTATTTTATTTTTCTATTTACTCACCTTCCTACGTGAACCATTGCCGATTATTTCTGTAAAATTCCATATATTAAAAATATCTCATCATTATAGGGATGACACCTGGCAAAGCTTGAGCCATAGCCATTGGTCTATTCCCGAACAGTACACTAGAGTAGATTCTAGATCTATTAATTTTGTGAGCAAGGATTTATATTGTAAGTTGACTCCGCCCCATTTCAACCATACACCTGCAAAGGTAAGTGTGGCACAGCTGTATTTTACGGGCGGGGATCTATTCCCGTGCATGTTTTATTATAGAGTAGATTCTAGATTATTACTATTGTGAGCAAGGATTTATATTGTAAGTTGACTCCGCCCCATTAACCATACACCTGCAAAGGTAAGTGTGGCACAGCTGTATTTTACGGGCGGGGATGGGGTGTGGGGGAAGAGGAAATTGTGCATGTTTTATTATCATTCCAGAAATAGTTTTACTATTGCTTTGTGATATTAAAGGAAAAGATTAATCAAGTAATTTTATAAAAAAAATGATATAAAGGCTAAAGTTATGTTTAAACTATGGCAACAGTTGGATGATATTGGGTCATTCCATTATATTTCAGCCACCCTCTCATATTGACCCCCTCAGATTTTGCTAAATTTTTTTAATATGTTGATTTTTATGCCAATAGAAACATATCCAAATTATATGCAACAAATCATGTTAGTTAAAGAGATATAATTATTTAAAATTTGAGGGCCATGCCCACTTTTCACTTACCTTGTCAAGAGCCTCAACTTTAAGAGCTTGTATCGCAAAACTTGTACACAGGATTACTCTGAAAATAGGTTTCTGGGCTAATCTTGAGCCCAACTTTCAAGATGGAATCAGTTTGAGCTAGTTTCTACACATTAAGAAGTTATAGTCCTCCTAAATACCCCAATATTGGCCAAATTTCGGCTTAATTTAATATTTGTTTAAAGAATGTATGCGATGTTGCAACATATTAAAATTTTTTGAGCAAAATCTGAGGGGGTCAATATGGGAGGGTGGCTGAAAACGGCTGATTTTCAATGGAATGACACTAGAATGACAATGTTAACGTATTCAAACCATTTTATTTTCAGCAATAAGTATATACAAAGTAATGCCATCATTTTTTTTTACCTTGTGAAGCACTGAACAAATAGTTCTGTGTAGCACAAACTGAGAGGACTGATGCAGAGTGACCACTAGCTGTATGTGTGCACTGTAACAGTTTTCCACCACCAGATCGCCTCGATTCTGATTTTTCTACCTGAAAAACTCCTTTGCTGCATAAAAGTACAAAAAGCTCATTACTTTGAATAGTCAATAATTAAAGAGTTAACGTGGAATTATAGAGTTAATTTTTAACTGGATTTTATTCATACCTAGAATCAGAAGTTGTATTAGCCGAGCCAGTGAGCCTTGACCACACCGCACCCTCGGAACCTCCAACACTACGAGATAACTTAGCACTCAGGTTTGGAGATGGAGGGCAACTGCTAACAGATGCACTTGAAGAGTGTAAATCAGTAGAAGAATTATTAGATCTGAAATCATTAACATGAATAGGTATCGAAATTATGCACTGTACAATGAAATGCATACCTTTTTTTCAAAATTTTTCTTTTATAGTCATTAGAACCTCCACTGCCACCTCTTCTTCTTGACGTTACTTTATCATCTGTTCTGTCATCATCTAGACCACAATGTATCTGTCACTATTATTGCTATTGATAACCTAAATCTAGTGCATATTTGTCAATATACAATAAACATTTATCATTCTAATTTCAAGGTCAAACAACCTATCACCTGCAAGTTTAGAAAGGTGAATCAGATCAAAGTAGCTCAAATCACACTTTAAAATTAGACAGCCAGTGATCTCTCACAATTTTTAGAGAAGAATGCCTTTATCAAAAAATTACCAAAAAAACAACAAACAAAACCAACAATGCTTTCGTTTTCCGCTAGAGTGATGGTAATCAGAGAGACATCAAAATTTATAGGAATCATTTACAAAATTGGTTCTGCGAACACATATTCTTTTTACTTGTAATAGATATTTCATGCAAAAAAAATAAGCAAAAAAAAAAGGAAAACAATATTGAGCAAAGTAGCTGTTCAAATTTAAAATACATGTACATATGTATGAGAAGACTGGTAACATCTAACAACTGAATTTAAAAAGGAAGGTACAAATTCATTTTTAAGATGGCAAATACTTACTTTCTGATAAATTATCTTTTGAAAAATTAACCTGTTTCTCATCTTTTTCATCCAAGCTGCTTTCTTGTTGAACCTTATTGCTAGTAGGCTCACTTAATTTCATATCATGCTGGTTCTAAAAGAAATTTTAGTCAAGTATGAAGTTTAAATAAAAAAACCGGAAAACAATAAAAAAATGCCAAACCTTTAGTAATTTTGGTTCTTTCTTACTTGATTCCTACAAAATACATCACATTGTACACTTACATTTTCAAGAAGGAGCTATACGTATTTGTAAATTAAAACAATTCACTTTTTAAAATGCACAGAATGTCAAACTAAATTAGGACAAAAAGGCCGTGTTTCATTAAATTTGTCTGAAATTAATGCTAATCTCTGAAATCTAACCAAATAAGTTACAGGAACTAAATTAGGTCTTAGTGGCCACATTGGTTAATCATTAGAGGCTAATAAAGGGATAGAGTTTGCCACACCTAGCTGCAAGTCTGGACTAAACATTTGAACTACACTAAGCATTTCAGTTACTGCATATATTTGTAAGTCAAACCCATAGAATTGTTCATTATAATGTCACTCAGAGAAAATGGCTTGCGCTCGGTGAGAGGTACATATTGTGTGCACATAAGAAGAATGGACATTCACTTTTCATACCAAATAAATGTGCCAAATGGTCTCTGTTGTAGTGTAATATTTCTTAAACCTACACCATTTCTTGCTCAGACATTGAGTGGTTTTGTTCACTTCTCAATGAAATCCTGTTCCAGCTCCTCTTACAATTACATATTACATTATAATCGCTGTTAGGAAAGGCAGCTAAGTTCAAAATTAGTGAGGTGATGCACTTCACCATCGATTGCGTTGTTCAGAACAGTCGCTATGTTTAAAAATTAGTTAGGCACTGTGCAGCCTTTATGAACTACTATAGGTTAACTTGGGCCCTGAAAGCACCCTTACTGCGCTTGAAACTTACAGCCTAGGCCCTTCGGGACCCTAAAATCAGTAGTTCCTGAGGTAGCACCTAACTATTATGTCTTTATGCCTCTAACTCACAGAATGAATGAATAATTTAATATATCAAAAGTATTTATATAAACAACAAAGTGACTAGGGAGTATAAACAATGAATAAGTAATGCTTAAGCCATATTATGACTTGCTACAATAGTGCAACTTTAAATTTTAGGGTTGTTCTAAAATGTGAAACAATAATACATACATAGTATTAGCTTGAATTTGTGAGATTATTTTATAAGGAATTAAAACCAATACCAACTTATGCTACCTGAGATCAGATACAGTTTATAGCCATCAACTAAAGTTGTTGTTTTTTTAAAACCGCAGTTAATTAAAGAGAATAACCTGATGCCAATAGTCAGTTGTCTTATGCTCACTGTCTGTGTGGTAGTCCCTTAGGTGCGCCAATTTCAGATTACATTAGTGGTGTGCTTAGCATGTCTGTTCTACAGCTTCTGTACAATTACCTACATACCAATGTAGCACTTTTCATAACAAAATCACTAAGAGTACAAACCTGCAGCATCACTTAGTTTGTTTAAAAATGCAAACAAAGTCACTATTGTTGATTTTTTTTTCCCTCCAGATTATTACAATAAAGGGTTTTGTTCTATTTATGAACACAAATTTTAACATATTTAGCTAGCTGTATAATTATGTTAGCTATGGCTTCGTGTAGACAACTTTGGTCCCACTGTACAGAAATTTATCCAGACATGGGATGTGGCTTTTCAGCAGCCAACAAAGTCCATGTGTGCGGTAACCACAGGAACATTTTAACTTTTCCGACATGCACGTTGCGCACTTTTGAAGAGCAGGAATACAACACACTTACAGTTGATGAAAGAATCACACCTCCAGCAACAGAAGACTTCCTAATGTCAAATATGTATACCAAAGGAAAAGATCAGCGCTGAAACTATGAATTGCTCATGGTAAAAATTGTACACTCACATGAGCTCGTGTGTGATTCTAAATGCAGGTAAGCTAATGAATGGGTGTGGCCATATAGCAGCACTCACCACAGTGTCTCCCTTTTCTCTCAAAAACTAAGCCGTAAAAAAAAAAAGTGGCAAATAGTAGGGATTTAAATCTTCATCAAGTCTGGGTTACCCAAAGTCTGCCATCTTTGAGATCTGCTGTTGACACAGTGACAGACAGATGAATGATAGACAGAATGAATGATAGACAGACTACTGTAAAGTCTATCATGTGCATGTGTGCTGAGAATGACATGAAACCACAATTTCTCCTATCACTATCTAGATAAGATATTTTTAAGTTTTGATCCCTAGCTACACATATGTATTATAGCAATCCTGGAGTTGGATATTGGTATGCCACAACCCTTAGCCTATTATCTCGTTCAGTAGAACTGTCCTACTAAATACAAACTCCAGTAAACTCACCCCTATAGATCCATCTACTTCTTCTATTGTTATCTGTTGGGAAGCATGATTAAGTGCCAAAGCAGAAGAACTATATAAATCTCGGCACTCAGTGAGACATTGGAGTTTAGTTGAATTCAGTGGAAGTGATACTGAGGATACCTTAGGGAAAAAAAAAGAAGAAAAAAAAAAAAAGCAAGTAATTTAATTATGAAGTTGAAATTGTTAAAAGCATACCTGGGGTGAGCTCAGACTCTGTATAATTTCAGCTGACTGTTCAGAAGCCTTCAAGCGTGCTTCTAATGACTTTACATCATATTCCATCTGTGATGCTTTCACTCCCTAATAATTAATATACAATTACATTACAGACAGTATCTTATGCGCCAAAATGATCAACTATACCAAATTCAGAACTAAATCCAGCAAATGTTCTAGAAGATACTTTGCTTCCTTCGGAGAGCATGAAGAAATCAAGGAATGTGCATCTATTGTATCACCATCACATTTGACATCATCCACAGCAATCAGATCATTCTGCAACTCAACAATGTTCTCTTGAACATATTCCACATTAGCAGTTACAGAATCTATGTCTTCCTCAATGCCAGCCACCTCACTGGATTTTTCTTTCTACAAATTTTAAGAGAAAAGATTGAAGGTAAAACATATACTAATAAGGACTTCAAAATTTCTAAACCGAAATTGCATTATAAATCAATAAAACCTCACCGAATCCTCAGATTGCAATAATGCCTCTTTCTGCTTTCTCAAATCGTCTACTTTCCGAGAAAGGTCATCTCTCTTTTTTATCCAAGTATCCATGTCTTTGGAAAGATTAGCCATAGTTTGCCTCTTCATTGTGGCATCTAAAATCTTGAAGAATGACCAAAATACACAAGTAAATATATGTATATACAAGTATTTATTGCACCTTTTATATTTTTAATTGAATATTTCCGCATCACGCGAGCGTTCTGTATTCTCCCATATTGTACGGTTTATATTGTACGGTACACTACGCATGCGCGTAGCGAGTAAAATCAATGAAAATTGAATTGTAACCGGTTGAGAAAAAATATCAAGGCTTCACTTATCACACTCGTCGTACAATATGGGAATGATATTTTACTCTCACGCCACATCCAAAATATTTTGCTTCTTTTTTGTACACTTGCAGAGGTAAATATTGAAGACATTCTTCTTTTTTTGCTTCCGATATTTCCTTTTCCTTAGATATGACAAACAATACTAGCAATATACATCCCAATAACTAATACTAACCTATCTCTTGACTTCCGCTAGGTTTTCTGAGTACAACACCAGCAAAATTGCCAGCTACAGTATCAGATGAAGAAATAGTACAGGAATCAACAGTAGCATTACTAGCACCTAATTCCATCCGATCCACTGAGAAAATTCGAGAATTATCATGGCTATTCTGACCGGGCAAAGTAGTACGATCCCGTCTAAATCGATTGTTGCGGCGAAGCGCAGCTAGCTAGTATATAACATAATATGTAATGTATATATAACCTTTGTTACAGTAATGTCACATTTATAAGTACCTCTTCCTGTCGCCGTTTTAGCACTACTTCTTTTCTCTTAGCATCTGATTCAAGCAATTGTATTTTGTGTTCTTTAGTTCGCCTTTCTTTCTGAAGTTGTCTGATTTCTTTAGTACGTCTGGCTTCATCAAGTTTTCTTTGATCTGAAAGTGACAATTAGCAAGTGATGCAACTATATATGTCATGTGAGAAAGTAACACATACTAGCATCTTCTCTCATTCTGTTCAATATCTTCACTCTCTGTTTCTTCATTTCCAATAATTCATTCTTCAAAGTCTTTAAATCTCTTTCGTGTTGAGCCTATTAAAAAAAGATTATTGAAGCCCACAATAGTCACATCTAGCAACTCATACAAAACATAAACATCATTTTAGTACACACACACACACACACACACACACACAATAATCATTGCTCTGTATGCACTACACAATAGTGTAAGTTATTATAGAGCACAGATAAAGTATATTGTATCATAATTATAAAAGTAGCTTACATTCTTTCTAATGGCTTTTGCATGTTCTTTCTTAGCACTCTTTAATGTCTTCAGTTCTGCCTTCAAATCATTAAGTTGTCTTTCATATTTAGACTTAATGCTTTTGACATTATCATCATTTTTATCATGACTGCGCTGGGTAGCTGCACACAAAACAAAAAATGAAAATAAAAAATGGCACAAATAGGACAGAATTTAAAAAAGTTCATGCATGTATATAGTATATAGGTGCTGCCTTGGAGGCGCTTGGGACACTACAGCCTAGGTCCTTCAGGACTTTTAAAATGGTAGTTCATGACATTTAGAACGTAGTGACTGCTCCTAGCAATGCAATCGGAGGGACACCAAGTGCAATCAGAGGGACATTAGTTAATAGTGCCCCTCTCTGAAGGACCTAAGCAGTTTAGAGTTCCTCTATCACAATACAATAACTACATAAGCTATGTTATGTTCTAAGGTTGATTGTGACACAGTTTCACTACAATTAACTTCATACATAATTCTAAAACTTAACCAAAGGATAATAGTCAGGTGGCTTAGTGTCATTTTTTATGATTACCGTTTTTTGGCGGACAAAAGCACCTAATTTTGTATGATGTTTCTTTAGGGTCTACTAACTAATTTTAGCCTAGGAGCCCCTGTGAAATGCCTTTGTAAAACAAGATGGCCACCAAAATATGTATTGCACTTATAATAGAATGAGATTATTGATGAAATCATTACATTCAGTGTTAACACTTCAAAAATAAACCAAATAAACCATTACCATGCTTTGTGTGCTTTAATTGAAAAAAATGCATGCCACATGGACTATTTGAGTTCTATCTTTCCTTAAAGTCAAAATTTGGTGGACTTGTTTTTGGTGAGTTTAATGGACACAAACCATTTAGAGGAGCTAACTTAAGTACTATATTTCTGTAGCACAGTCATGGAATTAGACTGGAACCAATGTGTCATTTGCCAGCAAGATAAACCAGAGCCACTGAAGTGCCCAATGCAAGGTCCTACAAATAGCTGTGTGAAAATAGATGTATATTCATCATTCTTAGCCAATTTAAAGGAGTTTAGGGACCTTGATGCACTTCCAACTAGCATCTGCTTTGGTGACAATGTAAGTGCTGCTGACCTTTTAACCCACCGTGCATCTTGGCACAAATCCTGTCACTTAAAGTACAACAACTCAAAGTTGACCAAAGCAAGGAAAAGGAAAGCTAAGCACATGGATAATCCTGAACAAAGGCCACCTAGCAAACGGCAAGCAATTGAAGTTGACTGCTGTGTTTTCTGCATGGAAGGTCACGAAGAAGGTGATCTCCATCAAGTTTCAACATTTGATGCTGACAGCAACATACGAACTATGATCACAGTCTTCCAAGAAACCGAACTTCTTGGTCGTATTGATGGTGGAGACCTTATTGCAAAGGAAACCAAGTACCATTTGAAGTGTCTTACCAGCCTCAGAAACCGTTATAGAAGTCATATAAGGAAGCTGAATCAAGATGAAGAAAAGGCTCATGCAGATGAAGAAACTATGAACATATCTAGAGTGTTTGTGGAGTTGGTAAGCTATATTGAGAAAACTGTTGGCTCTGGAACATCACTTTTCAAGCTGTCAGATATCCATTCCCTCTACATGAATCGTCTCAAAGATTTTGGCATCTCCAAGGGATTTAACAAAACAAGGCTGAAGGAACGTTTGCTGGAACACTTTCCAGAAGCTGATGAACAATTTGATGGCAGAAACACCACCATTACATTCAACAAGGCAGTGCAAAGTATACTGAGGGAAGCTATGAAGAAGCGGGATTTTTCTGAGGATGCTATTACCCTGGCAAAAGCTGCTACAATAATCAGAACTGATATTTTCAATCACAGCAGCTTCAAGTTTACTGGGTCTTTCCCACCACATTGCCAGGAGAATTCACTTCCTTCAAGCCTCAAATTACTTACCTCTCTTATATTCAATGGTCCTAACTTGAAAGACCAAGACCAATGTGAATCACAGGAATGCCTAACAGTTGGTCAGGCCATTGTATACAACACTAAGAAAAGGGGTTCAGCTTCTTGTACTGCAAAGACAAGACATTCTCCTGATCATGAGCCACCTTTGCCTATTTACATTGGTCTCAATCTTCATCAAGTGACCAGGAGCAAGAAACTCATTCAGCAATTGCATCACATGGGAATTTGTATATCTTATGATAGAGTTTTGGAAGTCGAGGATGAGATTGCTACTGCTGTCTCTGAGCAGTTTGAAGAAGATGGAGTAGTGGCCCCTACTTGTCTACGGAGAGGGTTGTTTATTGTTGGTGCTCTGGACAATCTAGATCACAACCCTAGCTCAACCACTGCTGAAAATGCATTTCATGGTACTGGAATAAGTTTATTCCAGTTTCCAACTAGGGCTGATCCTGGTGAAAGTAGGGCTGCTACAACATCACCTTCTAGAACCAAGCAACATAACTTATCTAACAGCTACGCTGTTGTTCCCGCAGTAGCTCTGAAGACATCTTCTGTAGATGTACCTGTTCTCCCAACCAATACAACCAGTATGCAATCACTGCCGACCTGCCTTGAGGAAGATGTATCTGTTCATGCAACCAATATGCAATTGCTGCAGACCTGCATTGAGGAACCACTGCAGACCTGCCTTGAAGAAGTTCTGCAGACCAGCCTTGAGGAAACACTGCACTGCCTTGAGGAAGATGTACCTCTTCTCTCAACTCCTATGACACTGCAAACCTGCCTTGATGAAGCAAAGTCCAAGGAACAAAAATGGATTGAGCATGCACTGGCAGTCTTTGAGAAAGGGGAAATTACCAGTGAAGATGCTTTAGCATGGGCTGCATATCATGCTTCACAGCAACCTCTCACAGAAGACCCTCCAGCTTTGTGTGCATTGCTGCCTCTTTTTTATGAGAAGGCTGCTACCCCTGCAATGATAAAGCATGGCATGGATGTGGTGAGGCAAGCAATTCAGCATCTCAACCCAGGACAAATTCCAGTTACCACCTTTGACCAACCATTATTTGCCCTGGCAAAGCTCGTACAGTGGAGGTGGCCAGTCACACATGGTGAGTCAGTGCATGTTGTAATGTTTGGTGGTTTGCATATCGAGATGGCCCTCTGGAATACATTGGGAGATCTTTTGGAAGCTTCTGGTTGGACGACAGCTTTAATTGAGGCAGATGTAGCCTCTTCTGGGACAGCTGACTCATTTCTGAAAGTTTCTCATCTCACTCGAACTAGGCATGCACACCAGGTCACCCTTTTGACTCTCCAGAAACTTCAAAGGGAAGCTTTCTTGAAAATAGGGAGCAATCTCTCTGAAGAAGCTTGGCGAAGTGACATGCTGAAGAAGAGTCCCACATTTATGTTTTGGGACCTCATCTTGAGATACGAAACTCTCATCCTGATCTTTGTTCGAGCTCACAGGGAGAAAAACTTCCCTTTATATGTGCATGTATTGGAGGAGCTAACACCCCTATTCTTTGCCTTGGACCATGTGAATTATTCCAGGTGGATTCCTGTCCACATCAGGGACATGAAGCATTTGCCCATGTCTATCAAAGATGAATTTGACCAGGAATGCCACTGGGTTATTTCAAAGACCAACAAAAAGTTTTCATCTATTCCAATTGACCAGGCTCATGAGCAGGAAAATGCTTTTGTGAAAGGCTCTGGTGGCTGTATAGGACTCACTGAGAATCCTGTTGCCTTCAGGCGGTGGATGCTCTCAGGGCCAGAGCTGGCAAGACTGCAGAGGCAATTTGAGGCAGAGTATCTTCCTGATACCAAACTAGGCTCTCAACATTTTCAACACCATGAGCAGGGTTATGCAACACAGAAAGCATTCCTGAAGCAAGTCACTAGCCTCTTCAAAACGATTCAGAGGATGGGTAATCCCTTCTTGGATGATTTTCAAGAGTTAGTAACGCTTGACAGTCGGAACTGCCTGGATGAATCGGTGTCAAATGCTCTGTATGGTATAGAAGAAACTGGCAAGAAGCAGTATCAAGAGTTTGTCAAAAGTGTTCTTGAAGACCGCACTGTTTCTATTCATGACCCAATCAAGAGGAATTCCCTTGCTCTTTACAAGAGACCTCGGCCAAAAGCAATTTCCAAGCAGGGAAAGAAGATCAAAATATTGCAAAACAATGTTGCACTCTTTAGCCAGTTATATATATCAATGCAAAGTCGTGAAGGAGACTTAAAGGAGTTCTTTGCCCATGAAATCCAGTCCTTCCCACCTTCGCTGTCAGACTTAGGAAAGCTTTACTTGCCGGGCACGAAGTCTGATATGCTAAATTGTATTGAGCAGCCTGAGGTGTCTGATCCTCCTTCTATGTATGATTGCACAGTACTAGATGGTGCAGTTATCGTACACATTCTCTCTACAAAAGCTGTGAGTACTTTCAATGAATATGCGGAGCACGTGTTCATCCCTTACTTGATTGATCAGCTGCAGAAATCATCAAGGATAGATGTGGTATGGGACACCTACATTGCAGATAGTCTGAAGGAGTCTACCCGAGAAAAGAGAGGGAAAGGATTGCGCAGGAAGGTATTGAGTCAAACAAAGCTCCCCAGCAACTATGGACTTCTTGCGCGACCCAAACAACAAGAAGGAACTTTTTGCATTTCTCACATCTAAGTGTGCTGATTTCACTTTCCCATCAGACAAAGCTGTGTACATTACGTCTGGTGAGTCTGTGGTATCTTTAGGCCTCAATAGTACTGCAATGCCTGACTGCAACCATGAGGAAGCAGACACCAGAATTGTCGTGCACTTGTCACATGCACTGGAACATGGAATGAGGACAATCAAAGTACGCACTGCCGATAGTGATGTTATTGCTATCCTGGTTGGTGCATTCTTCAACCTAACTTCTACTCAATCATCTGTTGATGTTTGGGTCGCGTTTGGCACAGGTAAGAACTTCAGGTTCTACAACATTAATGCCATATGCACCAGTATTGGAGAGCCAAGAGCACGAGCATTACCAGTGTTCCATGCACTGACCGGCTGTGACACCACATCAGCATTCAGAGGTAGGGGCAAGAAGTCAGCATGGCAGGCATGGCAGGCTTATGAGGAGGTTACTCACACATTTACTTTTTTGGCTGCTCATCCCTTTGAGCTTTTGCAAGCTGAGTCTGACCACTTTCAGAGAATAGAAAGATTCACAGTTGTACTGTATGACAAAACCAGTCCACTGAGTTCAGTGAATGAGGCCAGGGAGGAACTGTTTTGCCGCAAGAACCGAAGCATTGACAATATACCACCAACACAGAATGCGCTTCTTCAACATTCACAACGGGCAGTATACCAAGCTGGAATATGGACAACCAGCACTCAGGTATATCAGTGGTACCACCTCCTAGTGAATTTGCTTGGTCCAAGGCTACACCTGGAAAGTCATGGGTGCCTGTTTGGATAACTATACCAGAGGTTTCGAAGGCATGCAATCAGTTAATCAAATGTGCCTGCAAAGGAGACTGTAACAGATGCAAATGTGCAAAAGCTAATCTGGCCTGTTCATCACTATGCAGATGTAAATGCAACCAGGACTCTTTATGAATAAACAGTTATACTAGATACATCAATAAAGTTCTGTATGGTCCAAAATAATGATTTATGTTGGTTAAAACAATGCTAGAATTCTATAAACAGTGTTGATGCCAATATTGGCAGCCATTTTGTCACTCAGCGAGCACGCTTAAATTTTCCGGTGGGCTCCTAGGCTAATATTATTAAGCAGGTTGAAAGAAAGTCTCATGCAAAATTTGGTACTTTTGTCCAACGATGAACTGTAATATCGCTAAGCTACCTGACTATAACTGAACAAGTGCTCATGAACATAATCTTGACAGTCATATAATACTGTATACACATGCATATACGCTGACCATACACTAAAAAAATATACACCAAAATTACCCGTTAATTACTAAACAATCAAAGCTTTGTAACCTTAAACTTACAAATATCTTTAAGAACTCTATCTCTTTCAGATTCTATAGCTTTAATCTGGTGCTGAAGTACTTGCATCTTCTCTTCATATTGTGATTTCATAGAGTAAATATTTCTCTGAGCCTTTTCCAACTGATCCACTAATTGTTGCTTCAGGTTGATCTCTATACCAACACATCCATATGTATGGATTCCCGAACATGTGCCAATCATATACGTAATACGTACTGCAGAGTCAATTTAAAATTAAATTACGTAGCTATTTCCTCACCTGAAGACAGCTCAGCAATAGAGGATGCTAGGCTAGCAGTTTCTTCAAAATCAGATTCTGACTCATCTGAGCTTAAAACGTGGACAGTTGTGGTGTCCTCTGAATCCTCACTACCTTCCTCACTGGTTTCCTACAGACATTCCCAGATGAACACACAATGTGGGCTTCATAACAGTCTTCCCAAAGAAAATGACAATTAATCATACCCTTGTACACTCTGGACTGCTAGAACAAAATAATCTTGACTCTCCATAAACCACTAAAGCTATCTTAATTGTGGTTTACAAGGCATTGTTACCCTTTTTTTTTTTTTTTTTTGCTTCTTACTGTTTGTGGTGTAGTAGCCCCACACTTACGGAACACCCACTACCATTGTCACTTAGTTTGTTAGCATGAGCCTATCTTAGTTGTTTTTTGTAAGCCAGCCAGACTGGTACCTCAATTCAGACTATTCATTGTTCATGTTCATTCCCACGCCACGACGCATACATACATGTGACTGTATCATTCTCATGCACTGGGCATGCCCGGGGAAGCTGTCTATATATTGGCTCCCCTGAGTGTGCCCCATGCAGTAGTTGTACACTTGGTCTTAATTAAGCTTGACTAATTGTTCAACTCTGGTGATAGCGTACCCTTGGCTCCTTCTCGCTACTTTCCTGTTACAACACCTGGTGGCTTAGCAGTGGTCCAGTCGGCTTTTAACCCTTCTGGTTCAGAGATCGAGTCCACGTCTTCGATAGTTTGCACAAGTTCTTTCTTGTTGTTCTTACTTGCTTTACTGTTTCATTGCTTTCAGAACCTACCTGATCTAGAGTCTTCCGTGTGTTGCTTCTTTGACCTTCAGCAGTTCTACAGTGCTTCTTGAGTCTTCTTGCCCTTCACTTCAGTTCAGCAAGTTAATTGGATACATTATTGCATCGTTGTTGTTACATTTTGTTGTGCTGAACGTTATATTGTGGGTATCGATTCTTACATTGTGTCAGTTATACTCTATCATGTCTAACAAGTGTAGGCAACGGGGTAAACAACTTCCCTCTGTTCCACTTGAGCTTGACGTACACTCAGATGAAGCTACATGCGGGGGTTCTGATATCGCCTCACTTTCTTCCAAATCTGCTAGTTCTTCCAGTTCAGAACACTCTCAGAGTACTATTACAGAATTAGACTGCTTTAGCGATTTTGATGGCTTTTCTTCAGCTCCAAAATGTAAATCTGGATCTTTCGCTTCTGCCTCAGCTTCCGAATGCACAGGAAACTCAGAAAGCTCAGTACACCGCTCGGAAGAGTGTCCTATTCTTCCTGTTTTTGATGATTTTGAGAGAGCTCAAGCCTCTGCTACTAATCTTAAGAGTACTAACATAGACCCTAATACTTGGATGCTTTACCATATGCAAGAGGAGATGCGTAAGATTTCTGACAACACTAGCTCTAGGTACTCTGATCCTTCCCGAAGCAGAAAGTCAATAGGCGAGCTGAGGAATGGTGATGGCATTTTCCACAAATTTGAGGCTATCATACATTCAAAACGCATTCCCCAAGAGTTTTGGTTAGAGCATCTATCACCTTCCCTTACGGGAAAGTTTTGTGAGGCCTATTTTAATTGTTTAGAAGATACTTTCACTTATGCTGATATGCGTGTTGTTCTGTTGGATGCAGGGGGTATTCTATTGTTGAATGTTTAGACTCTTTCGATTAATTCAGACATAATGGTTCTCTCTCTCTTATGGAACACTTTACACACAGGAAATATAAATTTGAAGTGATTTTAGATACCCTGCCTTACTTTAGTAATTTCTGTGATAAAGCTGTAGACTTAATGGCTAAAACCTTTTCCATTATTGGTGTCTTGTCGGGTTTACCGCAAGATAGGCGAGAGTTGATTTTTTCTAAGGAAGCCGTACTTTTGATGACTTCTTTAAGGATTGTGTGTCTTTCTCTCCATCTAATGCCGTTCTCACCTGCTAGGCGTGACATTGCAATTGTAACTTGTTTCAAGTGCATTATGCCAATAACTGCCCGAATTCCTAATCATTTGGTGCACATTCACAGGCTCAATACATCCAGTCCCAACAACAATCAGTTCAAGCTCAACCTCAGGTTCCACAATCTCAGACTAGACCTTCCAATAATTTTGGCTCTACTAGGGGTAACACCCAAGCACCCAGGCCAGTTCGTGTTGTTTCCAGTAATTCTGATGACACCAATTCACTTGACACAAGAGTTTCTTAATGATCACAACTTAGATGATTCATTCATAGTCAAAGGCTCATTCAAACAGATGTCATTCTAGACTCTGGGGCAAAAGTCTCTCTGATTTCTTCCAAGGTTGGCCCCAATGATACTCCTGTTGCACACACCACCTTGTGGGGCATTTCCCAGGTCAGACATGAAGTCCCGGTGTATGAGTTGGATGTTTCCTTACCTTCATTGGAGGGCAAATGTAGATTGGCAGTTCTTGACCGTCTGCCGTGTTACACTTTCCTACTTGGTACGGACTTTAGCAGGGAGAAACTCCTTGATTTGTTGTCGCATGTAAGTCCTCACCTGCCCCTGTTTTGGCTGTCACACGGGCCATGGCAGCTAGTGATGAGCTAGCTGAGAAGACGGCTCAGGCTTTGCAGTTGTCTGAAGGCACCTCTCCCGTGGCGTTGGAAGACATTGCTGAGGTTGCTGAGTCAGAGTCAGTTTCAGAGCAGAGTCCAGACTTTGCGTATCACCTTCACTTGACACTTCAGATCATCTCTCACCTGCTAACACCATTTCAGATTCAGATCATGTCACTACCCTTCCTTCCTTGACTTTTGATGGCGTTTCTAAAGATGAATTCCTAGCATTTCAGAAGTCTGATCCCTCTCTTAAACAGTTGTGGGATGACACACATAAGGATTCTAACATTTTATTCATTGACAAAGATCTTTTAATGTGCTTGACTACCACTTCCAATCATGTGTCATCGGCTCTTATAGTTCCAAAGTCACTCCGCACCAAAGTCATACAGGTTGCACATGATGGGCATGGACACGGTGGCTTCTCACGTCATGGCCCACACTGGCATGGCCAAACATGGCTCAGACATTTGTGAACATATCTCCAAGTGTAGCTATCAGGTGCATTGAAGGCTCCCATTTCGCCGAACGGTGGCTTCAGGCTTTTCGCTTTAAGTCATACACTACGGAGGACACTGCACAAGCTTTCCTTGGTGTTATCTCTGTTACTGGTCCACCTTTAGCTGTGTAATCGGATCAAGGCTCCAACTTATGTCCAAGGTGCTGTTACTGCTATATAAAAAGTTGGGCATTTCCCGTGTAAGGACCTCACCTTACCACCCCCAGTCAAACTGGCAGTTGGAACGGTTTCATGCAACACTTAAGACTATGCTGGTTAAGTTCATCCACAACAAACATGATTGGTTCACAGCTCTTGATCTTGTCTTGTTCTTTATTCGGAATATCCCTCACAGTAGACACGGCTATACGCCACACGAGCTTCTTTTCCTTAAGCCCTCACCATTCCTTTTGTCCACTTTAATAAAATCATTTTGGTTGGGTGATTCTGATTCCCACATTAATTTACCGCAGTTCATCCATGACTTAAATGCTCAGGCTGCTTGTCAAAACTCTGTCGTGAAATCGGCTCTCAACACTAAGATGGCTAAACACAGAAGGAGGAGTTTGCCCTTTCGAACATCAAAATTGGTAGTAAAGTTTTTAAGAGAGTTCCCGGTCTAAACCACTGTTTGGAGTCCTCCTGGGAAGGACCATATGTGATAGACATTGCCCGTCAAGAAGAAGGACGGTGGTCTCAGAATCGTGGTTGATTTTTGTAAACTGAACTGTGTCACAGTACCCGAACTTTTTGTTATGCCTACCATAGAGTTTATCATTGCACAGTTAGGAAAGGCTAAGTTCTTGTCGAAACTCAACCTACTCAAAGGCTTTCACCAGGTTCCTCTGGCGGAAGAATGTAGACAGTACACAGCTTTCTCTTGCTTAATGGGGAAATTTCAGTACCGAGTAATGCCGTTCGGGCTCAGAAATGCTCCGGCAACCCTTCAGTGGTTTGCAGGCAGTACTTTTTGGTTTTGAGAATTTCAGCCTTGCTTATATAGACGATGTTATCATCTATTCTTCCACTTTGATGAGCACTTACAGCACATTTCAAAAGTCCTTGAGAGGCCAGCTAATGCCAACCTTACAGTAAAGAGATCTAAATGCAGTTGGGTATACTTTTCTTTTGACTTTCTTGGATTTTGCATTGGGTCTGGCAAGATTTCTATCCCATCAGTTCGTGTTAGTCAGTTTCAATCATTTGCTCGTCCCACAACCAAATCACAGTTGAGATCATTTCTTGATTTGTGCAACTTTTATTCCCGTTTTATTGCCACTTTAGTTGCTCCACTTAATTCATTGTTAAGACGAACGTCTCCAGACACTTTACCCTGGAACGATGACCATGATGTTTCCTTTAGTGGATGCCCTGCTCATTCTTTTCCAGGAAGCTGATTCCCAGGGAGCGAAAATTTTCTGCCACGGAGTTGGAAGCTCTGGCACTCCTTGAGACCGTTAAACACTTTCATCTCTACTTGGCAGGCAGACATTTCAAGGCATTCACTGACCATCAGGCTCTCTCTGGCATTCTCGACAGAGTTCCCTCGTCATCAAAGTTGACAAGATGGAAACTGAAGTTGGCAGACTATGACATTGTCATTGAGCACATCAAGGGTCTCCACAACCCCATTGCTGACTCTCTCTCCCGGCAGGGATGGTCCGAGCCGGATTCTCCTTCACAAGACGATTCACAGTGAGCATTTTCCTTCGATGAACATTCTGTTATTTTTCAGACTGGTACCTCAATTCAGACTATTCATTGTTCATCCACGATGCATACATACATGTGACTGTATCATTCTCATGCACTGGGCATGCCCAGGGAAGCTGTCTATATATTGGCTCCCCTGAGTGTGCCCCAGTAGTTGTACACTTGGTCTTAATTCTCATGATCTTAACTTAGACTTAAACAATCTAAGATTGGGGTTGTGGGAAAGCATTAGAAAGCTGGACTAATTGTTCAACTCTGGTGGAAGCGTACCCTTGGCTCCTTCTCGCTACTTTCCTGTTACCACACTGTTAAACAAAATTTACTCACCTCAAGGCTGCTGTCACCATCACTTAATATTGGTTGTACATCACTAGATCTGCAACAAAAACGACGTGTTAGTAAGGCATTGCCTGCATAGTTATCAAGCATCTTGGATCAAAGATGTAACATCAAAATCCTTAGAACACTTACGCCTAATATATATTGCTTACACTTTCTCCTGTGAAGATAGTAATTTAGAGCTTGATTTCAGTTCCTACAAAAAAATATCATGCTTAATGATTAGAACAAAACAATTACTAGTTTCCTTAAAATAACAAAAAAAAAATTCAGCCTACACCTTCACCTTCTTTCCTTTATCTTTTAGCTTTTCTATGTTGTCTTTTGCAAACTTCAAAAGGTCCTCAGTTTCCATGTCAGTTGAAGTAGCAGGCCTACGAAATGATCTTTCTTCTGAACGGTGAGAGTTGGGTAGTTTTAGAAACACAGACTTTGATTGGCCTTGGCGTGCCATGGACTCATTCAAAATCAACTTGCTCCTAAAGTATGTGTACATGAACTAAGATGATGTTCAACATCCCATAACTTCATCAAGGACAGTGAGTACAGAGAGTAGAGCACTCTCCCTCTCTTTTACCATCCCTTTATCGCAACCATATGCATCTTTCTCCCCTTCCCCCACCACTGTCACTATATACAGTATGTTACACTTGATTCTTTCCCCTATTCTGGCCATCAAACAATTCATTGCTATTATTGAACGGCACTTCAGATGATTAGGTGACTGCCTATTTTGAGATTACTATAGACAGTCTAACAGACAAATCTGAATGAAGTTCAAGCAGATTAGAGTAACACAATGAACAAGAAGTAGGGTTTTCTAAAAAGTAAAGGAATATGGTAATTATAGTTAAGCTTCGGCAGTCCCCAATTCAGTACCTGCTGTGAATACCACCTTTACTAAACAAAAAACAACAACAAAAAAAACAACAAAAAACACACACACACAAAACAACAATAACAAAAACCCTACATGTATGAGGCAATTCTTTTGATATGTAAAATCTGGCAATGAATGGGTCCTATTGTAACTATCATGATACTAAAGAGCTCCAAAAAAGGAATAGTCATCTTTTGGTAATGCAATAAGTCAATGGTTTTATACAACACTAGTTTTAAATCTTTTGGCAGTCACAAAGTCTGGTATTACAAACACAGTAACACCTAGTAAAAATTATTATATAGTACATAAAATATTAAAGAAGAACCCTAAAATAAATAAAATAAATGAATATTTATCAATCACTCAATCAAATTAAATAAAAATAAGTAAAATACCATACATATCATGATAAACAGTTTATGATCATGCATTTCAATACATGAAAATAGTCTATCAGATTTTATAAAATATTAGAACCCAGTTGCTATATTGTTACTAGGTGTACTAACTTGGTAAGTGTGCACTATTTTTTGCCTTTAGGTATATAAACTGTGCATACTAACCACCCTTGGGGTATTGCTATTTTTGAGTTTTAGTTTAATAGAATAGGCCGGATAAAGCTGTGTGAGGCCTGGATATGATATGTGAGGGTCGGGGACCAGCCCTAGTTCCTCTCCTGCTGACAGCTCATGGAATTTACCATAGCTAGCTGCTTAACTGTTTACCACAGAGCAGAGCAGCCCAGGGTAGAGTTAGATCTGGAGATAACAGCTGGCAGCTACAATCAATTGAATCCGGAAATTCGCTTGACACCGCCATATTTGTGCGAAAATGCTGATAAACCAAGTTGCTAGTGGAAACTGGGCCGGCTTTGGGTAAACGGGTTCTAAAATAGTTAGAGCATGCGCTCAGGTACTGGTGGATTTAGTGCACTAAATCCACCAGTACCTAAGCGCATATGCTCTAACTATTACTTAGATCCAGTTGCTATATTGTTACTAGGTGTACTAACTTGGTACCACAGGAATTTACCATAGCTAGCTGCATAACTGCTTATCGAAGAGCAGCCCAAGGTAGAGTTAATTTGGAGATAACAGCTGCCCAGGTAAACAACATCGGATAGATATGTGCATATGAGCATGAATCATATTAACTATTTTACTAATATTTTTACTCCTATAGGATTATGGCTATGAACAAAACTATAGTAAAAGGTTAAGATACAGTAAAAAGCTACGTGGCATAAATTACCAAAGTTTGCTTTTGACAGGAGAACTAATAACTAGGTACATACATACTACATACCTGTAGTGGAGCTGAAAAATTACCACACAGTAACAGATCAAAATTTTCATTAACAATAATAATGAATGAATTCACCCAGGAAGTTTATACAACATTTCAATACTGTGATTATCAGGGAATTTGGGACCATGCACCAACAGTGTACATCAAACCCTATTATTCCAATTAGCTCATGAATATTACCCTGGAAAAGTGAGGCCAATATTAATCTTACTTGAGCTCTTCAATTTGAGTAATGTATCCTTGAATCACTTGGGCAAAGTTCTTAGAAGAGTTCTTGTCAGAGCTAGCCACCACTTGATAAATACCATATGCAATGATAATACTTGTATAATGTGACAACAGATATTTACCTTGCCCTGTAGATTCATCTTGATGACCCATTATCAGACAGTCTCTCTCTGCAGTCAGGCTTGCTATAGAAGTCGACTGAGATTCTACAACTTGCTGTATACCCTTGATGCGCAAGCGCAACCTTGCATACATAAAACATAGTACACAAATACTGAATAATGTCAAATTCAAAGTGCATGAATCATCAACTCGTATAAGGTGCTTGAATCACTTCAAATTATATACGGTGCATGAATCAAGATATCACCAAATATATATTTCTGAGTGGCACATATGTATATGAAGTAATACATGTTAGACATACAGCAGTTGCATGCACACACACAAAAAAAATTCTCTTACATATCTGAAGTACTACAGAAAGTTTTCCAACTCATACTTCACTCAATCCAACTTTATGAAATAATAGCGTACATGTATATAACCACAACATATTGATATATATTTCACTTCTAATATAGTACTATCCTTTATATTTTCCATCTAATATGTACTCTGCCTAATAAAGTGATTCAATTGATGGTTCTAGTATGAATGTGTACATTTTACTTACTTGTCATTCTCAGTTCTAAGCATGGTGATTTCACTAGCCATGTCATTCATGACCACTGAGCCATCTCCGCTCACCACCATTCTACCAGACTTGAACTCCTGCAGTTCCACTTCAAGCTGCTGAATTTTGGACCTCAGAACTGTCAACTGCTGACTCATCTTATCTTGGTTTACCATTACCTTTAGCATGAAGTACAGTATAAAGTTATATAGTCTTTACGTACTATTACTCTCACTTTGTTCTTAATGTTCCTTGCTCTATTCGAATACTTGAGAGTATTAAGAGTCTCCATAAAGTCCCTATCTGTGGGGCTTATACACGCTATCATGAGTGTCCTGGAGTTACCCCCTAATGAGTCTTGTAAAAGACGAGTTAATTTGGAATCCCGATAAGGAACGTGGCTCCCCTTCTTGGCTTTGTCACCCAATGCACTTATCACATTCCCAAGAGCAAGCTAAGAAAGAAAAATAAAACATCATATTAAGAATGAAGTTAATAATAATACACACTCATACCCCAACCACTCCTTTTTTTTTTGCACATCTACATGTACTAGTGGTGTGCTTGAGCACAAATGGCGAGCGAGCCTTAAACTACACTATTGTTATTCAAACTACTAAAATAAAGTTGAGTTGTTAAATTATGCATATACGGTAAAGGGGATTCAATGCCATAGTAACCACTCCCCTCAACTGTTTGAATTGAAAAAGAAGCAACAAAATCAAGTCCCGTTATTTAAAATTTTCTTTGTGATATTCTTAATAGTAGTTGTAACGCACAATACTTTCACACAACTGAACATACCTACGCAAGACTTACCTTCGTGGTTCGTCTAGTGGACAATGAATTTTCAAGTAAATGCTGTTGAGTAGTGCTTATAACTGTGACAAATAGTGTATTAACTTACCACCGCCACTAACTAGAATAGAAATGGAGCTCCCAGCACCCGCAAACAATTCAATTTCTAAGGTGATACGGGTAATGGTCGCTACACCAGAGGATTCTGTTTAGTGAAGTTTGGGACGGGGTCGAACGCGGAGCGAACACAAAAATACGGAGGGTCAAAGTACAAAATGACATACATACATGTACGTCCAAACATATATCTAAATAAATAAACAAACATCCCCGATTTTCGATTGTGTTACCCCTGTAAGTGTCTCGCTCGCTCGCCGATAATACGATGAAATTTGATTGCAATGACTTCAGTTTCAGTGGTGTAGGAAGATGTTTCAGTATGGGAAAGGGGGGAAGGGCTCCAAAGGCATGCTTTTTGTGGTTTAAAATTATTATGTGAGAAATCTTTATTATGTGAGAAATCACCACATGAGATGGTGGCCCAAATTTATACGCCACAAGTTCATCAGCTAGTAAGCATTGCACACCACTGAAAGTTATAAAATTCTTACCAGACCACAGTTGATGGATATGCCTTCTTTCGCTCTTTCTCCAGTAGCTCCTGTTCTCTTTAGTCTCTCAGAGCCAGCAAGATCAACAAAGTGAAATTTGGCTTTTAAAGTCTCCCAGTCAGTGGTATTGGACGAAGTTTCTTCACTGTTGCTGCTAATTGAACTATGGGAACCTTCAATGGAGTCCTCACTCTAATACACATGAAGAAAGGCCGGCAGTCAAAATGTACGCACGCACATTGTAGCACACACTTCAGGCGAGTATGTATTATAACATATTCCAGGTAGGTATGTAGCACATATTAACACATAGTATTTACAGTAAGTGAATAACTGCAAGGGAAAACTGTCCAAAATATGTTCTGCAGTGTAAAGATGATTGAGGCATAACAATTGGTGAGCAAAAAATAAATAAATAAATAAAGCGGGGGGGTGGGGGTGGGAGGGACTGTCTAAAGATGTTTTGTAGTGTAGAGCTGATTGAAAGTTAACAATTGATGAATAGAAGAGGGAAAACTGTTCAACGATGTTTTGCGGTGTAAAGATGATTGAAGAAGTTTAAGATTCAGTTTATCTGTCCTGTCGTGTTCTTGTGCATATAAAGTGGAATTAGTATGAGTAATAGCACAGGTAACCATGCTATTCAGGATTAATAGCATAAGTAACATGATTGAAATAGCACTTCGCCTTGTGCTATTTCAATTGTTTTACGAGTGCTATTGATCCCTAATACCATAGGTTACCCATGCTATCACTCGCAAATAGTAGGCCAGCTTTTTAAAAAGTCATTTGCAACAGTAGCTACACTGCATTATTCACTCACTATCTCCTATTTCAGGATTAGCTTCCACTGGAACTTCGTTTTCAACGTACAGCTCCTCCTAATCAGTTGAAAAACATTCCGTCTAATACAGGTAGAACTTTTGTGGTAAAGAATGACATTGTTTCCAACTAGAAACTACCCGAACTGTACATTTCCAAGGTTAATGCTGCACGCTTGCGCAGCGCACTTACCCGTACTATTTCACCTAGTTTCCACTACTACTTCAATTAGTTACACGCTATTTCACTTTCCCATGCAATTTCAAATTGAACAGCAATTTTCCCCATATATTTTTAATGGGCAACTTACACTGTACTATTAGTATGAATAATAGTACAGAACCATGTTCAGGATTAATGCATATGAGTAACGCAATTGAAATAACACAAGGCAAAGCCGAGTGCTATTTTAATTGCTTTACAAGTGCTATTGATCCCTAATAGCACAGGCTACCCATGCTATCACTCACTAATAGTAGGCCAGCTTCATATGCACCGTAGCTACACCATATCGTTTACTCACAATTTCTGTGTTTCAAAATTACCTTCTTCTGGAACTTTGTTTTCAACCAATGGCTCCTTCTAGTTTGTTGAAATTTTTTTAGTCTTCTGTGGTAAAGAATGACATAGACTCCAACTTGAAACTACTCGAACTGTACATTTCCAAGGCTAGAGCTGCACGCATGTCACTTACCTGTAGCTACCGCGGTATTTCACTTAGTTTCAATGCTATTTCACTTTCCCCGTGCGATTTTAATTGAACAGCAATTTTCCCCATACATTTTTTAATGGGCTCCGTACTATTAGCTAAACTATTATACTTCAGCATGAACAACATTAGTTTTGCCAAAAATTCTTGGTGGAAGTAGCTACAACATAGGTAAGTTGCAGAAGATGCTCTGGTAGATCAGCAGAGGTTTGCACAAACATATAGCAACCACAAATTTTTTTCATATTTTATTAATATCCTAATTAGTACGATTAGCTATACATATATTATAGTTTATATGAAAGTATTAATAAATCTTATAAACTTATTCATGTCTTTTTTTTTTTTAATCGTGTGTAACAAAACAATACTATTAGTAAGTGCTCAGAAATGAAGAGAATAAAAACACCACAAATTAGGCAAGTAGGGTATACATTGGTATATTGTAAGACGAAATCATTTATAAATAAAATATGCTCACCAAATTTTTGGTAGACAAACGCTGATGCACAAGATGCAAGGAAAAAATAGCGTGTGATCTTGACGATTGAGCATTCATGTTGGTACTGCCAACAGTTCTTGACAAAGCCCCTCTCTTCAGGCAAGCTAAAGTCTATCATCATCAGCAATAAATTCATTACTGTAACCCTTTTTACATAGAACATAAACATACCTCTTCTTCTGATACCATTGTAAGCTCTGTTGCTCCAGCTACATATATACTGCCTAGACCATCTTCATGAATACGAAGTTTACCTTTGTTCTAAAAAATATATATATTGCCTCAACTATACCCAACAATACTACATACAGTATTAGCATATGCAGGCATAATATCCATTACGCTATTGTAGATGGGATATACATGTACCTAAATAAAAGAGGAGAGTAGCAGAAAAAACAAACAAAAAAAACAACAACTTGTGTCAACATAATAGCTTGCAGGGTTCATACAAATGATGGGAGGGGGGAGGAAATTCCCCATTTAAGCAGAATCCCCTCCCCCCCCCGTTTTTCTTCTTTCCAATTTCAGTACATTGTACTCCTATTAAGCTTAAAGTATTTCCTCCAGTTCTAATATAATTTTGGAACAATATATTGTTTAAATATTTAATGCAATTTCTTCACAAACAAAACAATGCAGGATTTTATATTTGCCCACCACCCAAATTTTTTTTTTGCATAAAACTGTAATGTGTAACATTACAAAGATGTCACAATCCATCCTTGCTAGATGTACTATACAATAGACATTATACTTTTTCATTGATGTATGATATTGTATGTAAACCCCCCCCCCCCCCACCTCCAAGAAAAAAACAAACCCTGAGTGAATCCCTGGCTTGTATCAATATTGCAATCTTGTATCAATGTTGCAAAAGTAGCACAAGAAATTATAGCGCATAAATGAATTCTCTATTTTCAACTACTAACCTGTTCATCAAAAAGATCGATTATCTCCTCATTATACAGCTATGTAAATGAGAGAAGCAATATGACATTATTGCTAATATTGACACAAAAATTACCTCCAAAAACTGTGTTTTCACTTCAAAGTGAGGAATGGGCTCATTTTTTAGAAGTGCGTTTCTTTTATATTGTTCAATGCCACCAAAAATCTGTCCAACTGCTCTAGGGATCATGCCCAGCTCTGATGGATGAATGGTAATGTCAAATCCAGTCCCCATAGTGTATGTTTTACCACTTCCAGTCTAAAAAAACAACATAATTATTACACAAGCCAATGGCACTTCCCAAAAAAATGATTACCTGTCCATATGCCAACACAGTTGCATTATAGCCATCAAAACAGCTACACACACACACACACACACCAAGAATATATATATGTAGTGTATGTTTTCATTTATATCATCATCACTGCAATTTCTTCACAAAGGAAAGAACTTACCCATTAACCAAATTTTGCACGCATGAGGAGTAGATTTGTTCCTGGTGTGAGGTAGTGTCAAACACATGGTCATAAGTAAATGCTTTGTCCTTTCCTAATACTATCTGAGGAGTGTCTGGAGTACAATAAGTACACACACGACACATGTCTATCTGCTCCCTTGCATTCTGAGGCCGAACTCTGAGAAAGAAGACAATCACATTCAACTTAACTATCAACTATATGTATTTTTCACCAAATACTGACCATCATTACAGGTAAACTCAACACAAACTTAACTTAATATAGCACGGAACTAAGAGTACTACAATACAGTTAACTATAATTATGTGATAGTCCATGTTGAATGACCCCACTTTCCAGACACTATTCTAGTGAAAGATAGCAGGAACTATACCACTACACCACAAATAAAGCTTTGGAGTAATAATAATTTATAGTTGTCCAAGTTTTGTATAGTTCATACCAATTAGAATGTGCATAAATATTGATCTGTAATATAAACCACATTAGTCTAGAGATTTGATAGTACAACGCTGCAGGTGCATGCACAAACGCACATACTATATCTAATGCATATCCCTAAAAATTCACACACACACACACACATCCCTTATTACATAACACAACTGGCAGACTGGTGGGAGGATACCGTACGTTGAACACAGTACCTACTACTAAAGATCCTATTTCAAATGTTGTGCAAGCCTTACTTAATGATAAATTTCTACTAAGATGTGTACCATGAGGGTGACAAAATACTACACACAAACAAACCTGACTGCCACTTTAACAGATGTGTCTGCTTCTCCACTAGCCATATTGACCACACCTATGTAACAGATTATTCAAGGAAAAGACAATTTAAGTCTTCATCACCAAAACATTCACAACTACATCCAAAGTTTTATAAAATTTACAAGCATCCCACACTTCACTGGCCCAACAGAAAAAAGCAACCCTCCAGCAATGACTTCTGTAGGATTTGACATCTTAAATGGCTCAGACAAGACCCTATGTGAACTAGTAATACAAACTAGCAACAAACTTTTTCTTCTAGAGAGCTATCAGTTCCTACTTTCTTTCTTCTTGTTGTACTGCAAATTGACTCATTTTTGTAAACACACCTCAAGACCAGATTCGCGGAAGTTGAGAGGACAGCCTAATTGGTCCTCATCCCTAGTCGTTCAGCATTATATCATTTACACACAACAGTAACAGTGTCCCAAGCAATTACATAATTCAGAATGCCTACAGTACACCTCCTTTATAGCCAAGGATTTTAAATCTTGTACGCGCGTGCCTGCTGATGCAGCAAAAACAACAGCCATTCGTTATTGGTCCATCAACAAAAAGATTACAAAACGGATTGGAAAAAAGGCAGGGACCGCTCTAATTTCCGCAACTATGTAACTTTTTTTGATGTTAAAAATATAGGCGCGCGGGCGTACTGATCCACACAGCGCGAGTGCGTGCATCATGCCGCCATAATAATTTGGGGGTGTGACTATTATATTCGAGATTAACATAATGGTTGTTAGAATGAGAAAATTTGCTATTATAACAGTCATCTGGTTGAGGTAAAAATTGCCTACCTAAGCTCAACTAACGGGCCTGGAAATCATCCAAAGCTGGATCTTGAAGTGAACCGGGGAGCAGACTTTAAAGCGCGCAAGTCTCAGGGGGAAGCATGTCTTGACCGAGTGCAGAGTAAAAAGTTAAGCAAGTGTAAGCTCTCACATTGTGCTTCTCTAGAGAAACAGTGGCTATTGTGGACAACCTTGGGCCCAGTGAGGTGATGCTAAGATTGTGGCAGCCATACAAAGATGTGGAAGGAAATATCAGTGAATCTATGAAAAGGAGGACAGTTCAAATGTTTTCATCAGCAAAGAGAATCATGTGAAAACTTTTTAGTGAGCCTCTGAGAACTAGCAAAGCCTTGCAAGTTTTGCTCCGATCAGTGCACCTAGAAAAATATATGCAACCCAATTATTGTAAACCTCATTGTGAGTGACACACATGAAGCACTTCTCCAAGAAAAGACTATCTTTGGAAGCCACCATTACCAAGTATTGGGCACAGGAAGCAGCCAAGAAACAATAGGCAGAAATGGCAGACACCTCGGATGCAAGCATCCAAGTCGGCAGTGCAAATCTACTCACCCAGCAGCCAGTAAAATATGTCCAGGATGTGGCTCCCACTCTAATGGCCGTCAGCAATATCCTGGCTACGACGTTACTTGCCATAAGCGCAAGAAGATGGGCTACTACATTAAGAGGCCTGGCACTCTACCTGAAACTCCCTATCACCTCAAGTTGCTGTCACTACAACCAAGGATCCACTTCATACCCCTACAACCAGCCAATAATTATGACATTGTGGAACTCATCCCAGAGGTATTGAATGGGTTCATTAAAACATTTGAAGGAGTGTTCCTACATGAGCCATTCCTTTGACTACTCAAAACCAAGTTAGATCTGTAACTTGTACAATGACTGTCATCACACCAACAAATATTCTGACAATATGTTCATCATCATGTTCAACTCTTTGTCTTCTTGTTGTGCCTACAAACCCATCTGTGGGCAGCTCGGCCTTGGGTTCGGTCCTTAGATCGGCTGGCTTTCCACTCTGGGGCAGGTAGTAACGCTGCCACCAGAATCTGCTCGGTAAGTTCCTGCTTAGCTAGCTCCCCCAGCTCACTGGTTCCCTTGACCTAGGTCAGGATTTAGAACTAGTTAAATTTAATAAGAACTCGTGCAACGTATTACACAAAGAACAAACTAAAAACAGACTAATGATTCCCACGTGCGTGCCGGGTAGTTCAATGCTGGCACACGCATGTATACAAACTGGACACACCCACACTCGCTAGCTATATGAAACAGATACGATATGCATACAAATATGGCACACCTACACTCGCTAAGCTATATGACATAAAAACAAGATACGATATACAATAAGACTTAAACAAAGTTCTTTTCCTTTCTTCTTTCTTGATCTTTCGTGTGGCTCTACCTACATATCTTCCTTGGTCCTCCATGTGGCTCCGCCCACACCATCCTCTAATCATCTGATACTTTTAGTGCCACACACGTACCCAGTGAGGAAGCCCAGAAGTCCAAGGTTTTTATAACCCAGGCCAATGCTAACTTACCTCAAGAGCATACCATGCTTAGTCTCTCATGCTCAGCCTCTCACATGGCATCTGGGTACCTTAAAATTTGTCACACATTCACTTAACTGTCACACTTAGCACATCTATTCCCTCATTAATCAGCCAAGGCTCTAAACACAATTACACAAGTTCTCATGTCTTAATCCAGGTGAGTGTGGCCTAAAAGACAAAATTTTGTTGGTCAAGAAAGGATGCGTAATGAAGCAATAACTATAAATTAATTGTTTCAATTCACAGAAGATTAATAAAACAGCTTGTTTCGTGGAAATTGCTCCCACTAAAAAATAAGATTAAACAAAACCAGGGTTCTATCTAGGAATTTTAGTTTGGGGGGGAAGATCAAGCAACTTTGCAGACCAGATGGAAAACAGGGTCAGGATATAAAGAATTTTTTCATGATTTAAGAGACAAATAGATCAATGAAAATAAATTACTGAATGCAAGTTATGATTTAATAATTTAAATTTTAAGAAAAGGTGATTCTATTGCACAATGTTAAAGTGATATTTTTCTAGACTTAGAATGTTTGTAATGATCTAAAATGTCTTCAAGAGTTCATTTGATAACTGATCTGGACCTTCGATGCAAATTCTCATGGCATATTCCAGTGTATTTTCACCCATTCTGTTACGAAGTTGAGTCTTGATAGCTTAATGCTACTAAAAGTTCTCTCAACTGTAGCAGTGGTGACAGGCAACACAATCAGGATGGCTGCTAACTGTGCTCTTGTTACTCTCAGAGCACCACCTAAATATCACTCTTGCTTTGCTCTATATGTCTACGAAAACCTCTTTTCCTAATCGAGCTAAGGTGTCTTTTCAGAGCTTCAGGCTTATCTCTCTTTGGTTGAATTTCTTACTCATTGAATTCATCGAAATCATCCTTGAAATACTTAATTTTTATTCTCTTTTCCCCCCATTACAAAGATAACACACAATTGAATTGAACTTGCAATTCAGTAAGGAAGCCTGTCTCAGTGAGTTTTGTGGTACTAAAATATAATTTCTTTAAAATATAGTTGACCAAAAAGTCCTTATAAGCTTATTATCAAAGTTGGCTTTGGCAGTCTCATTTAAATGTCACAAAAAACTAAAGCCTTGCCCTCATAAGCATATATAACAACAACAAAAATAAAACATTCTTGCAACATTTTTGGGGGGGAAGCTGAGATATTTGGGGGGGAAGCTTCCCTCCCACCTCCCCCACTAGATAAAACCCTGAAAACTGTTTGTTTCATGGAAACTGCTCAGCAAATAAATTGCTTTGTGGAATATGTATAATTGGTACTAAAACATAGGCTCAGCTTTGATTGTATTCCATCAATTCATATTCATTCTGTTCATGATCACTTGCAACTACTTTTTGAAGTTTAGGCCATGAAAATTAATTTTCTCTGGTTTGTTGCAACCATTTCATCTGCCATGAACACTGCCTTAACATGAAACAAGAAGTACTGTAATCTTCTGAACCTCCTGTAGGTCTTATGATGACATTATAATAATACAAAAATATTATGTAGAAAACACAACTATAATGGAGTAGAAAATTCAACAATAAAGGAAACAATAACGACAAACTCAAAATAAGTAAATATGTCAAGAGCAAGCTGCTGGTTTGTTGGAACCTTGATAAGCATTGCAGATAACTGAAACTAATTCACCTTCTTCAGCTTCATCATCATGCTGCATAAATTTTATAGTAAAAAATAAATGAGCTGGCACTAATGTGCATGTATCGTGTACTAACATAAAACTCAAAAATACAATTTATAAATAGTTAAGAAACCTGAGGCAGATAATAAAAAGGTGAACAAAAGGTATAAATATATCACTTACCTTTCTATTGATAGTCACCCACGGTGTGTAGTGCTGAGTTGGCTTTAGAGAACGTGTTTGGTTATAATATCCTAGCTCTAAACTAAAATATTAAAAGAATAATTTAATAAAAGCAATTCTTTAAGCAGAAGGAAGGATACTAGAGATTGTTTTTTAAAGAAAATTAGTCTTTGCTGATGATACTTGCCAATAGTGCAAGCAGTAAAAGGGCCTGACCGGTTCCCACTCCCCTGTTAAATCCATAGGGTCCCAGGTAAATCTTCAAAACTAGTTCTAGGAGCTAATCACATCCTTCTATAATTATCAGGGGGGTTGGAATGGGTGCAACCATGGCCGCACCAGTATTTTAACAAAAAGGGTCATGTCTGTTATTTTTTCTACTCTTTAGCTGATCTTGTGGTCGTTATTGAACTTGGGCGATTGAAATGACTTCTGCTGGGAATAAGTAGCTAACATATCAAGCCTTTAGGAAGAATTTTAGGAAACTCCAGACCAGCATGGTCCTTTATTTACTATTCCAAAGCGATCTTTAGGAAAAACAAACATAGTTCAGAGGTATTTCCAGTATTTTGGTTTGCAAAATGGCCATTTTCCAGTATTTTGGTTTGCAAAATGGCCATTTTGCACTACTAGGAGTCTTTAGTTACTTGCCACACATACTTGAAAAAGTTTGAAGACAATACATATGACTTCCACAAAAGGCAGACATTTATAAGTTGGTGGATTCAGATATTTTTCGTCATTGTGTTGTTTGCTTTATATGTCCAATTAGCTATATTAGCTATACAATATTACAGTATATACATTCTACATAATAGCTATAACTATAACTTAACATTATTTATTTGACATGAACCTACTTGACTGACTTTGTAATATTGTAATAAAATATGGCTTGTACTGAAATGTTTGGTGTGATTACAGTGGCATTTGAATTTATTAACGCAGAGCATAGACTTAAACTGTAACTTGTAGAAAAACCACTGTACTGTCTTTTCTATTAATAAAACTCATTACTTAAATAGATGAGCGGGTGTGGTTATAATGGTCACACTACCACGATCTGGCTTCCTGCTCCCCTGACTATATAATGTATTTTACTTTACTTATATAACCTATCAGTGCCAGGAACAAGATGGGTCACGAAGATTGGATTTGTAAGACTCAAATATATCTTTAAGAAGTAAGGACCACCACAGATTCCTTATTTAAGTGGTATTCTGACGTATAAAGAGCAGACGTTGGCCCTCTATGAGTTAACTTTGAAATTGTTAGGTTATATAAAAAAATGATTTCAGGAATCAAATTTTTTTGGGAATAAGAATAGGTGGGAAACTTAGATTGTTGATGAAATAAAGTTAGTCTTCAGAGTCAAAAGTCACAAACTAAAAAGTTATTATGGCTGCAGTGAGCTTACTGATTTATTGATTGTCATTATGACATGTACGCACAGTGTATGTAAGTACTACATATTTAGAATACACAATATTTTAGAGACACGCCCTCCTATAACTTTATCTTCAATTGGCCAAAACCTATCTACTTGTTGAATTTAAGGTAAATGAATGATAACAGTTCAATTAATTTTCCAGTTTCCATTTTAACATTGAATAATTTTACACCTAGTAGTAAAAAAAGAACCCTACTTTATGGATTTCATCCTCTTCCTTAATAGTAAACCCTGTGAGACTTACGAATGTCCAAGTTTGCCATTTAGGCAAGATTTGATAAGCTTAGTGTCAAATCCTTCTTTAGAAGCACATTCGTCACCATAGGAAGGTTCAAGGGACTCACCATAGCCCACTGCACACTTCAAGAATGGCCAAAATTGGTCACTAGAGAAATATACAAATATAATGATAAATAAAGCAAAACCAGTGCAAACCCACAGCATTTTCATAGTCTATGCTTAATTAAGTTGCTACTGAGACAAAGAAAAATGCTGATTCTTATTGTTAGACAGGTGTGCATTTCATGATATTGTAGAAATAGTGTAACCTGGAATTTTGATAGCAGAACTTGTTTTTTTTAAAAACATAATATGTTTAACATGATCAGTTAAGTCAAAATAAGGTGCACGCCACTTTGGCAGGGTTGGGTAATTCGAAGTATAAGTGAAAATATTTATGCATTCCTCAAAAGAAATGGCCAGGCATAAAATAACCAAGTAGAGTATGTTATCATTAGAATCTCTAAAAGGTCCTGGTCACTGCTATTACGAAGTATAAAGTTTAAAACTCAACTAATAATCAAATAATGGATACTTTCTAATGTAGGTAAGTAGTTCCATTTATAATAGATCATTGTTTCATATTCTAATAGTAAGTTGCCCATTCAAAAATGTATGGGAAAAATCGCTGTTCAATTGAAATCGCACGGGAAAAGTGAAATAGTGCGTAACTAATTGAAATACCTCGGTAACTAAGTGGAAACTATGTGAAATATCTCGGTAGTTAAGTGAAATAGTACGGGTAAGTGCGCACGCGTAGAGCGTTAACCTTGGAAACGTACAGTTTCAGTAGTTTCTTGTTGGAGACTATGTCCTTTACCACAGAACCTCTACCTGTATTAGACGGAATGTTTTACAACAGATTAGGAGGAGTCGTACGATGAAAAGAAAGTTCCAGCAGAAGCTAATCCTGAAATAAGGAGATAGTGACTGAATGATACAGTGTAGCTACAATTGCAAGCGACTTTTTAAAAAGCTGGCCTACTATTAGCGAGTGATAGCACGGGTAACCTGTGCTATTAGGGGTCAATAGCACTCTTAAAGCAAATGAAATAACACTCGGCTTCGCCTCGTGCTATTTCAATCGCATTACTCGTGCTATCAATCCCGAATAGCATGGTTACCCGTGCTATTACTCATACTAATAGTATGATGCTTAAATTGTGCACTCAAAAATGTATGGGAAAAAATCACTGTTCAGTTGAAATTGCACGGGGAAAGTGAAATAGCATGTAACTGAGTGAAATACCTCGGCAGTAGAAGCATTCTTACAAAATGCTTGCTGGGGGCATTATTAAGTGTGTGCTGACCAACCAAACCCAACTGAGCTGCAAAGTACAATATATTGCTCAAAGCAATTTATTTATTTTTTTGACTTTGGATTAGGATGAAGAAGAAATACTAGTGCTAGTTATAATGGCAGAAGTTTTTCATAATGAATTATCACTTGTCTTAGCTTGCCACTGCAAAAGGAAACTGTTCCTGTAACTCTTTCAAAACATAATCAGGGTTTGATACAGGATTTTTTGCTAGGGGGGGGAAAGTCAAATAGCGACCTTATAGTTGTATTTTTTTTTGTCCTTGCAATACTAGTAAGGTAAGGAAATTAAACTTATTTTATTATATTTATGTATTGATCAATTGATTACTTCTAATAAACAGCTTTGTTCATTTTGAAAGCTGAATAGCTCTGACATTAATTAAGCCAGACTCCTAATACGTTATCCTTCTAGTTTGAATGGAGTAGGTGTATCATTTTATGGATCACCAGTTCCAGTTTGAAAGTTGCTTTTAGCACTGGTCATTGTGAAGCAGCTGCCTGGTTGGTAAGGGTATATTTGTTGCTTTGGCAGACTGTAGAAGTTGCTGAGTAGTAGCTAATGGATATCAGAAAGTATTTTAGGAAAAAGACACCTTGTGGCTCCAAAGGAAGTGAATCCGAACCCAAAAAAAGCAAATGTGATAGCCATGAATCGGTGGAACACAAGGAACAGATTCGAGCAGTGCAGCAGAGAGAGAGTGAGGAGGTGAGGGAGGAAGTGAGGAAGAGAGAAGAGGTGAGGAAAGAAGTGCAGCAGAGGGAAGGAGTGCAGCAGAGGGAAGGAGTGCAGCAGAGGGAAGAAGTGCAGCAGAGGGAAGGAGTGCAGCAGAGGGAAGGAGTGCAGCAGAGGGAAGAAGTATAGTAGAGGGAAGAAGTGCAGCAGAGGGACGTAATATAAAGATGAACATTGGCGGAGGCAATCCCAAACTAAGCTCCAACCTAAAGCATTCAAAGGCTAGCCTGAAGAAATTGTACAAATCTAGGCTTACCTACAAGAAAAGTTGGGAGGAAAAGTAATTTTTGTATGTTTTAATATGTATAGGTGAAAATCATAGGGGGGGGGAAACTCTGCTCAGGGGGGGAAATCCCAGGGTTCCCCCCCCCCCCCCCCTCTGTATCAAACCCTGATAATGCACACAGTTTTACTATTTCCAGTATTAAATTATCAATCAATATATATATATATATTATTATTATTATTATTATTAACTGTAAATGAGTTGTCTGCTTTCTTCTCCAAACATAAACTATAAAAGAAACTTAACCATAAGTTTTTATATCTATAAACTTGTGGTATTTTACTAATGATAATTTCATCCATGGCCCCAATCTCACCGCCACAAATTCACAGACTCATGTGAAGTCCGGTGTATATATTTACGAACACTGCAATTGAGGATAGGAGGCTTATACGTAGAGCTACAACATCATTGGAAAATTATGAATGCACGAGATAGTGTCTCTTGTGGGTTGTGTGAGGTCTAAAGGTCATAAACTCATCAGCTTGCTTTATGATCCTTCTGTTCCAAGCACAGACAAGGTAAATAAACAAGGAAAACTAAACACTTTTATATTAGTGGAATAAAGGAGAATGCACCATATTAACTACAATAAACATGTGATTCAGTAATTCTTGGTGGAAATAATTATAATAATAGCAAAATTCTCAGTTCTAACAGCCAATATGTGTCTAATTCAAACTTAACCGGACATTTAAATTTCTTGTCAAAGTCTTTATCAAGTGAGTAAAATATGACAACATGCATTCATATCGATAAAAAAAAGTGAGTTCAATAACCCACATTATATGTATGTAGGTGTATCTCACAATGCATGTGTGGTAAGTGGGAGAATCACTACGTTATGGTTTCTCTCAGTTGTAAACGAAAAATAAAATTTAACTCACACTCATCTAAGAATATAATAAAGAGTGCTACTTTTAAACTCTCTTGTACAAATTTCTAACTACCACCATGAATTCTTTGCAAAAATTTTACCTGTATATGCACTAATCCGAATTGATCTTCCAATGATTATGTCAATCTATATAATAATACGCTTATGTGTCAGTATTGACGATGGTATGATTATGAATAATTCAAGCTGAGCCCAGTTGGTAAAGCATTGTCTCATAGTGAATGGGTAAAGTGTCATCTCAGGCTGAATGGGTAAAACCTCGTATCAGACTGAATGGGTAATGCGTCATTAAATTCTGTAGAAGGTAATTAAGGAAATAAAGATGATTAGAAACTGTTGGGCTCAGCCCAGGGAGAGGATAGCTCGAGCATAGTAACAGACTGAATCCAGTCTGTTCACGTGATGTGGAATGTGGAATTTTGATGGTCAAGTTTTCTAAGTTTTCTGTGTGTTCGTTTCTAATGTCACATAAGTAGCTGAGTAGTGTTGTGCATACTATTGTTGCTGTGTGACTGTTATGCATTCCATTATTGCTGTATGAGCAGCTGGTTATATTTATACTGGCTGGTCGCTCATTCACTTCAGTCCTACAACTACTCCACTTTTTGTAAATAGAAACAATGACTAACTACAGCTAAAAGGAGATGAAATTGGGAGGAATAGACGGGAGAAGGCAATAAGTTCACAAAGCCCAAGTCCCAATAGGACAGAGCGCCTGAGAAGCAGGAGAAATAGACAAAGGGTGAAGGCGATCATAACTCAAGAAGAAAGAGTTGAATAGAGGAAAGATTAACAAAAGATGAGATGACTCAGGAAGAAAGAGAGCAGGAGAGAGAAACTGATGTAACTAAATCAAGTAGTAGAGTATAATAAGAATGGATCTTGTGCTACTAAGTTATTACACCAAGTGCCACTGTGATTCGGGGTACTTGCTAGTACTTTATAATATATGCAAGCAGTAAAATGTAGAAAATTTAGAGTAATATCTTTCATTTCTATACCATACTTACTATGTCCACAACCTCTGGTACGACCGCTTAGAGCAAAGTAATGGCTCCGACAAGTTCAAAGAGCTAGCTTTCTCAATTAATTACGCAAATGCACATTAATGATTTAAAGTTAGCAGGCATAGAAATACTTACTTAGTAGGATAATAATGAAGAACACATGCATAGTAAGTGTTCATCACACACTCCATATCTCCGTGCTGACAATCAAATTGACCACCAGGCAATAATTTGGCATTGCCCCAGGGAACATAATTGAGAGTAAAAATGTCAGGTACCTAGTAACAGCAATAGCATAGCATTATAACAATATCATTTATCCCTAAAAAATTTGCAGTTACCAGAACTTCCAACTAAACTATTTTAACACTTCGATTGAATTGAGATTTGGTATGACAAAACTTTAAATTCATAGTTTGACTGAAGTTGCATTACCCTAAGTCTTACCTCCGAAAAAGCTTGATTCAGTGGATCTTGTGTGAACTCTATGCAGTCAGGACAGAGAGATTCAGCATAAAGGGACACAAGTACTTTACTAGCAGCGGGCTGACCCCAGGCACCAGAAATAAGACCGAGGACAAATAGCATTAGACTTATCCGCACCATTATTACTCCTTACCACCGCAAAGTACTCTTCTGAGAGTTCGCCGCAATCTACTCTGTTTACTCTCTTAGCATCCACACACCTTTACTTGCTTTGTTTGTTATAGTTTTTGCATACCGTATGTGTGTACGTGTGGGTTGAGTGTGTGTACGTGCGTGTGTGTGTACGTGTGTACGTGTATGTGTGTGTATACGTGTGTGTGTATACGTATGTGTGTATACGTGTGTGTGTGTGTGCGTGTGTACGTGTGTGAGTTTAGTGTGTGAGTGTAGTGTGTACGTGTGACCCATGTAGCAATAGGTAAAGGGTCAGTACAAGGGGGGCGGGAGAGGAAGGATGATCAGACCACGCCCTCCTACTTGAAGACTAGAAATCTTGCGCCATTTGCATTTACGTAATTTGTTGTTTACTTTTATAGTTACACAGTTGAGTTCTTGGACGATGGATGTTGTAACTGTAAGGGCCGACGGCTGAATGTGGAATTTCGACGGTTAAGTTCTCTAAGTTGTGAGCTCTCTCATTTCGGTGATGTCTTACCAAAAGGAACGAGATATCAAGGTAGATTTTCTACTGCCGTCCGGGATTCTTTTACAACTCCAGTGTAAGGATGTAGATAGCCTATCAAGTATTAAAGAAAAGGTTTGGGAAGAAGCGAAACAATTTCCTCTGTTTGGTCTCAGGCAGCCAGAGTGGTACACTCTAGTATTTGTTAACAGCCAAGCACAGCAAGAAGAGTGCTTAAATGAGTCTCAGAAATTGGGAGAATTACAAATGTACAGGCCATTATTCAAGGTATGAGATATAATAGGATGATTAGTGTGAATGTGAAATAAAATAGTAAGATCACCAGAGAAATGGTCTGATGGAGTTTTAGCTTAATTACCTGTGTTAATTGTCAGACAAAATTTATCTGCAATAGTTTATTGGACATTAGTTTAAAATTAGTCAACAGGTACAATAGTCAGATAGAAAGTTAGACTGACTTTTGAAGTCAGATAGAATAGTTAATTGAAGACTGCAAGAATGATTAATCATGCTTGGCAACCATCACAAATTTTTAGTATTAATTTGTTTCACCTGTTCTTGTAGCTGCTAGGTCTATTTATGGCAAAAATTAGAATTCGTACAACATATACAGTGTATACATGAATAAGTTAATTAATAAAGAACTTATTGTCTGCAAGTATATACAGATGTAAGAAAAAATGTTTTAAAGCATTTCTTTTTTTTCTTTCTCTCTCTCTCTGTAGAAGCTTAAGGACATTCTTTAAAGACAGGACTTTAGAATATTTGTGTATTTTCCTGTTAATGTCACGTGAAGTCATGTGTTTTGTTTCTCAATGGCAAGCTGAAGAGAAGTAGTTTGTCTTTAGGCAGCTTTTTTGGGGGGTACTTGTACATAGGTACTATGTGCTTCATTCAGCATCTGCAAAAGTCTAGCGCTGGGAAAGGCTTAAAGGCTATACCCATTAGTTGTCAAATTCATACCTATTTTACATTGCTAATACATTCCAAGTAATTTTTGGTACATACTTTTTCTTTTTCTATTCTTACGCTGTTTTAAAGAACATAATTGAGTCCATGATTTCTAACATTTAGTTGTAAATTTGTTGTGTTTTTTAGGTAGTGGAAAAGAAAGGAGATCGTGATGAAAAGGTGCTGAGCACCAAAATAGCATTGTTGCTGGGGAAGGGGAATCTAAAGGACTTTGAAAATGGTCGAGATCCTGAGATATCAGATTTTCGCTTGGCTATGGTAGACAAATGCAAAAAAGCTGTTGAATTTCACAATCCTATCAATGATGACTACAGTTCTGCTTGGGACAAAAAAGTTTTATATTGCTATCCCCCAGATACAGAAGCAAGCATGGACAAAAATCAGCTCATAATGGAGCGATTGCATACTCAGGTATCTCAGTCTGTAAATAATAATGATGATGATGATGATAATGATGATAATAATAATAATAACGATAATACTGGCAAAGCATGAGACAATTCATAAAATGCACTATGAAAGGTTTAATAGTGATTCTCTAATGTTTTGCTAATTAGTTTGAGAACGTAATGAATTACAGTGAAGTAATTAAACCGCACTGTAACGATTAAGTTGCATGTACGTGTGTATTTATACTGTATCAGTATGCTTTTGTCAACAACTTCATGATCATCAGTTTGGTAACATGATAATCTATAAATACTAGTGATGTGCTTAAGCACAAATGGCGAGCGAGCCTAAAGACTATACTATTTTTATATGAATGATTTTGACTTCTAACACTGAAGCTACTCAAAATAAGGTCCAGTTTTTTAATTTCGCATACACGGTAAAGGGATTTCAGTGCCATAGTGACAACTCTCTGCAACTGCTTGAATTGAAGGGGAAAAAACAACAACAAAACAATACGCGTTATTTAAAAGTTTTCTTTGTGATATTGTTTAGCTAAGTAGTGGTTGTAACACACAATGCTTTGACACAACTGGACATGCACCTACACAGACTTACCTTCGCGGTAGTCTAGTGGACAATGTATTTTCAAGTAAATACTGTTGCGCACGGCTTATAACCATGACAAAGAGCGCATTGACTTACCACCGCCACTAACTCGAATAGAAATGGAAGTCCCCACAAAAGAATTGAAAACGGTAAACAATTCAATTTCTAGGGTGATACGGGTACTGATCGATAAACCAGAGGATTCTGTTTAGTGCAATTTGGGACGGGGTCGACCACATAACTAACACAAAAACGTGAGGGTCAAAGTACCAAATGACATACGTACGTCCATACATATATACAAATAAATAAATAAACAAACATCCCCGATTTTCAATTGTGTTACCCCTGTATATTTTTTTATTCACTCAGCGGGAGAGATAAATTTGAAAGGAAACTATCCACTGAAACAAACAACAACAACAACTACCAAGTCATTATGAAAAAAGTTGGCTATTTGGACAACTACGGGCTGTAATTGATAAAATAATAATTAGGTTGTCTCTGAGCAATGATCTGAAAGTTGTGAGGCACAGTCTTACAAACTTACTAGAGTTCACTGTCTCTTCGAATTAGTGACAGTGATAAGTTATCTTGGTTAATTTTGTGTGGCTATTGGAAGAATAGTGAGATATTGTGGAAGCAACAGAAGCTAACATCAAAAGGTTCTCTGACAACAAGCACAGAGACATATGCAGAAAGCTCAAGGAACTAAGGGGCAGACATACAGTCCAAACAGAAGTGCCACGGATAGACATCTTCGACCGTGGACACAGACACAGACCTGACCCTCCAGAAAAGAATAGAGAAAGACCAATGGCAGAGAGAGAAACAACAAACCTGAGAACCCCAACCGCCACAAGACCAGCCATCACAACAACCAAACGACCTCAGGAACAACCAGCGATAGTCAAGAAAATGCTTCCAAGATACCATGGCAAAGCTAAGGCACGTGTACAGAAGGAAGAGGAGATAGTGACTCTGCCCAATTCTCAATCACAGAGTAAAGAAGCAACTCCACCAGCCAGACTTCCCCTGTTCCTCTCAAACACGAAGAGAAGAGAAATTGAGAAGAAAAGAATTCAAGACCATCACAGACAGAGAGAGAACTCTATGCAGCCAACAACAACTACTCCGTTAACCCTACCAACAGCTGAGACACGCAAGGAAGCTACCACCTCGTCAGAACCTGAACAAAGATCAGGCAACATACGGACGAAGAGAAGCAGACCCAATGGAATAATCTATCCAACAGCCACAAAGCAGCTCTGTCTAACCTCCGCAAGGACAAATCCATCACCATAAAACCTGCGGACAAAGGCACCTGCATAGTGGTTCAAGACACCGTGGACTATCTGCAGCAAGGCCTCAAAGAACTGGAAGACAAGAATACTTATGTCGAGATAGAAGAAGAGGTATCCCGCATCACTGTAACAAAGGTCAATAACCTGATCAGTCAATTCCACCAAGAAGGAGTGCTCACACAATATCAGAAGGACAAATATACCACCAACCTTGAAGACGTCAGACCACAGAGACTTTACTTTTTGCACAAGGTCCACAAGACACCACATCAACTGAGACCTATTGTCTCTTGTTGCTCGGGACCCACACAGAAAATCTCCCAGCTGGCAAACATACTGCTGAAAGACTACCTACAGGGAGTTCCTTCACTTGTGACATCGTCCACTCAAGTGATAAATATGGCTGAGACTCTACAGATCAGAGAAGGCTCCAGGGAATCCTTGCTACTGGTGACTTTGGATGTAAAGGCCCTATACCCGTCCATTCCCCACGGGGCAGGAGTGACTATGGCTCTCCAGCAAGCGATGCCAACAAATCCACCTATCTGCAAGCAACACCGCACCAAACAGATGCTGAGAGAAATGCTCTTACTCATTCTGAAGGAGAACACGTTCCAATTTGCTGGAAGAAACTTCAGGCAGATAAGAGGTGCTGCAATGGGGACGCCAGTGGCTCCAACCTTAGCCAATCTCTTCATGGGCAAGTTGGAAGCCAATGCACTCAACTCCTGGCCAGGAACTCAGCCCCTGATCTGGCTCAGATATATAGATGACATTCTGATGCTGTTTGATGACTCTGTGGAAGAGTTGCAAAAACTTTTACAACACCTCAACAGTCAACTGTCAACTGTCAAATTCACAGCAGAGTGGTCGAGTGACTCAGTCAACTACCTGGACATCACTCTCTACAAAGGAGAACGATTCCGAGAAGAAGGCAGACTGGACGTGAAACCCTACACCAAGGCCATCAATCAACACAGCTACCTTCACTACTCGTCAGCACATCCCAAGTGCAACCTCCAAGGAGTTGTACGTGGTGAGATTATTCGTATGCTTAGAAGATGCTCTTCACCCCAGACGTTTGCTACAAGCATGGAGGAGCTGGAACAGTGGTTTGTGGCAAGAGGTTACCCAAGAAGAATGGTTAGAAGTATTGCTGACCAGGTTGACTTCTCCCAGAGGACTGAAAGACTCAAACATAGGGACAACAAAACCTTACCTGACCTTACAACTGTTCTATCTGTCAGACAGCACCCATCCATCTCCACATCCGAAGTATTAGCAGCTCTGTTTGACCCTGACTTGCCATTCCAACCTATGGTAGTCAGAAAAAGGCCGCCATGTACTGGAGATCTGGTCACCAGAGCCCCCACCTCGACCGAAGCAGTTGCCCATGCCTACCATCTACGCAGCAGAAAGACAACTTCGAGTAAAAATAACTCTTAAACTTTGCTATTCATGTTTCTCTCTCCTACCACTCTAACATGTATCACCATACAGGTGCCCCTGGACTTACCAGGGGTTATTTTTTCCAAGTGTCCTCCTCAGCCTCGTCGGCCACTCGGAAAAAATGTATTACTCAATCACTTGTCAATACATCTCAAAATTGTCACTTCATTCATTCTTTTGCCACCTCATTCAATGGCCAAACCCAATTCACTATCTTTGTCATTCACTTTAGCTGACTATATATAGTTGGCCTCACTTCAAATCTTTTCAGTTGTGCAAGCCAGATTCACTAGAAGGCTCACCCATAGCCGAAAATTCATGACTCAAAATCTCTGAAAGTACCACATCCTGAGTAGTTCAGTAGCCACATAGCTACATAGTTACCAATGGAATACTACCTCTCTTATGTCAGTCCACCATTAGCCTTACAGGTTTTTCTTCTTTTCCTTTCCTTTCTTTCTTTCTTTCTTTCTATTAAGATGCCCACGACTTATTTTTTACTGATGTGATGTTGTTTCGTGCGTTTAAGGGGTTCTGAAATTGTTTCCTTAAAATTTCAAAATGAAAAAGCAGCCACCATTTACTACTGGTCATAAAATATAGGTTCGGCTATGCCCTTTTACTTATATATGCGAACTCCTCGTTGATAAGCAAACATTTAACTATTAGCTGTTAGCATTCTAATAACTTTCTCCGTTATTGACGAAAGCCATTCTAGCTTTTTGGGACTTGCTTGAGGTGTGATCATTCTTAAACCTATTAAACTATGGGATGTGATGTTTTAAACCACACTCTTTACCAGGTCACTCGATGACTATTACATATCTTCATAATAATACATGTACATAAACTGCTTTCATGTATACATGAATGGAGTTTTAGAATTCGATTTGAGAGGGTGTCATTAACTTTAAAAAAAAAAAAATTTCAGGGGGGGGGGGGGGGTCTTCATTTCCAGGATATTGATCTAAATTTTGTGGCCAAATATTTTATGGCAGATGTTACCATGAAGGTCATAATAATTTTATTGGGGGGGGGGGGAGCAAAATTCCTCCCTAAAATCCTTTAATAATTCCTGCATTATGATAGCATGAAATTGAAATAATTGAAATTAACGTAGACATTTAAACTTTATGTGACATTGCTTTTGCTTGTTTCAGCTAGACCAGCTCGCTTGCCAAAGCACATCACCAGTATATGTACATATGTACTGTGTATGTATGTATGTATGTACGTATGTATGTACTTGATGTTTATGTAGAGTGCTGGTAGTTTGTATGTGGTGTGAGTGCTGGTGTTAGTAACTGACTACTGGTGTGTGTGTGTGTGTGTATCTGTATGTGTGTGTGTGTGTGTATCTGTATGTGTGTGTGTGTGTGTGTGTATTCATGTGTATGTGTGTGAGTGAGCTTGTAACTGTTAGTGTTGTGAATTTTTGCTGCACTACTTATGATTAAATGATTATATATGTCAACAATACAGACCGAATGTTTTGACATGCAATTTTGATTATTAAAATGTTATTTTTGTAGGAAACATTTAATGTTACCATCCATGCATCAGGTGATGACCAGAAAGAACAGCGATATGTGCTTCGAGCATCTCCAGATGAAAATATAGCAGAGCTATTGGAAAAAGCTGTAAAACGTTACAATCGTACTCTGGGACCTGGAAAAGACCAAGCCTATCAAGGAAACTACGTTTTGAAGGTTTTAAGGGGTAGTTAAGTTAATTTTGATAGTACATTCAATCCCCTCTTATCCGAGCACCTTGGGACCTGAGGGTCTCATAAATGCTTGTTACTCAGGGAAAGACATAGTTTTATGTTGAACCAACCTTTTTCAATATGTTTCAGGCTTTTTTCAAGCTTGAGTTCAGTCTTCTTTCTCTTGCAACCCTCAGTAGGCAGGCTTCTCTGCAACTCGTGGAACGAGAAATAACCAGCTTTTGCTGCCGCAATTGGTAATTAGCGAACTCGTGCAGTAAGAATTGATTAATTGAGTGGCTAACTTGTGCCCGTAAAGAGGCGTGTCGTAATTGAGGCGTACAGATAAGAGGGGATTGAATGTACATATGGCATGCCTTGTGTTGGTTTCAAGATGCTGAGTTGATTTCAGTAGAATAAATACCTTTGTATATGAAGTGCTCCATGGTAAATTTGGATGCACCAAAGGTGCAAACCCTCAGAGCTACTATGCACTTGCTAGGTATTACTAAATCATTTCTCAGACGAAAAGAATTAGTTTATTTGGCATGCCTAATCAGGTACATGTATTAATAAATTTTACATATACACATAGTTAGTGCAATGAAAATGGTAGATGTAAATGCTAATTAGGACAAAAAATATTCAATGAACACTCATCGGTAGTTCTGATGCAAAGCTCCAGTTCTGACACTTTGTAAAAATTGTAGCATAAAGCTAAGCTACCACGGGATGCGGCAAGAAATTATTTGCACATATGATTATGATGTGATAAGTGGGACATTACTCATAGTGCAAGGCTTACGATTGTGTGGCCACAAAATGACTGACTTTTCTATGGTCATCAAAATCTGTTGTTGTGTGACAGACAGACAGACTGACTAATAGAAAAAGTGAATACTATAGACACTCTCACGTAGTGTGGAGAGGGTTTATAAGCAATCAAGGATTACAACAACTAAAGGTGTTAACAACTATATTTGCCACACATGTCATAGTCACCTCTCAAATTGAAGATTACAACAACTTAGTGTTTACAACTATATTTTTGCCACACATGTCATGGTTACCTCTCAAATTCATAATATTTTTTCATAATTGTCCAAGAATACGTAGGTGAAAAAATTGATTACAAGCTTCTGTCCCAGCTTTCTCTTGCCCCTGGTAGTAAGTTTGCATACCTAGTTTTTTTGCCAAGATATGGTGTGCTCTATGTTTGTTACCCTGATTTTGTACTAAATAATCTATTATTGTACTAAATAATCTATTATTGTACTGCTTCGTAATATGCCTGGAGGAAATTAAGAACCTGAATAGAAACTATAAAAGGGTGCTCATTGTATTTCTCGTACTCCCACTAAAAAGTATAACCCTAGCGGGGAGGTTTTAAAGCTAGTGTGCATACAGTCAAAGAAAATGTCAACATTCTGCTAGCTTATAATAAGATACAAATATTGTTGTTGTTTTTTTTTGTTGTTGTTGTTTTTCAAAAAAATTTATCTACTACATTACAATATTTTTGGACAACAATTAAAAGAATAGATCTGTAAAATCCTATGTGATCAGGTATTGTAGACATATTATTACATTTAGAGAGAATCACTGACCAAAAAACACAAAAAAGTTAAAACACCAAACGTTTCAGCTACGGACTGTAGCCTTCATCAGTGGTAATGATTCAAAAATAAAATAAATAGTTACTATGACAGGTGAAAGCCTAAGGGTGGTACATGTTAAAGCACTTGGTTGGTAACCATGAGTCCTGAGGGTTAGCTATTTTGTTTTTTTGTTTATATGTTTCACTAGGCTACCATAAACTTGAGGCAACAATCCTTCATCTCTGTTGATTTTGCTCCCTTTAGTTTTAATGTACCATGACTCCAAATAACACAGAACGAACCTCCACTCTTCTCATTCCTTGCTGTAGAGCATGATGCATGTGCACTATAATTCTAGTGTCTGCTTCCTCATGGTTGCAATTTGACATGGAGTTGGTAGTGTTTGAGTGCAATACAGATTTCCCTGACGTAACATAAACAATATTCCCAGGTGGGAAGGCAGATTCAGAAATTTTGGTTGTTAAGAATGCAAATAATTCTTCTTTATTCTTGGAGTCACAAAGGAAATCCATCCACTTGCTGGGTAGCTTTGTTTGTCCTGACACTTTCCTCCGCAAGCCCTTACCTCTTTTTGCTCGAGTACACTCCTTCAAACTATCACAGCCACCAGAACCTTTTACACTGGCATTTTCTTGCTCATGAACTTGGTCGAAAGGAATGGCAGAGAATGCTTTCTTAGTCTTTGAAAGAACCCAATGCCCTCTCTCAAACTCATCCCTAATCGAATCCGGCAAGCACTTCATATCTCGGATATGAATAGGCATCCATCTCGAGTAGTTCACATGATCAAGTGCAAAAAATAGTGGTGTAAGCCCTGACAAAAATGAGGATAAGTGTCTCATATCTCAAGATGAAATCCCAGTACATAAATGTGGGATTATCTTTGCACATATATTTTTTCCAGGCTGAAAAAGACATATCACTTCCTGATTGTAGATAAGCTTCCCGTTGAAGTTTCTGGAGGGTCAATGCAGTTACTTGATGAGCATGTCTGCTCCGTGCAAGATGTGCCACTCTGAGGAATGAGTCAGCTATACCAGAAGAAGCAACTTCAGCTTCTGTCAAAGTAGACGTCCAGCCGGAACCCTCCAAAACATCCCCTAGTGTATTCCACAAAGCCATTTCTGTATGGAGTCCATCCAGCATTACAACATGTATGTGCTCACCATGTGTAGCTGGCCACTTCCATTGAACATATTTTGCGATGGCAAAAAGAGGTTGGTCAAATGTTGTGACAGGAATTTGTCCTGGATTGAGATGAGCAATGGCTTGTTGTTGGACATCCATTCCATGCTTAATCATTGAAGGTGTAGATGACTTTTCAGAAAAGAGAGGAAGAAGTGCACACAAACTAGGGGGGTTTTCTGGGGGCAGTTGCTGTAGAGCATGATGGGCTGCCCATGCAATTTTATCTTCTTTGGCAAGCACATTCTTCTCCAGTAAAGTTATTGCATTAGCAGCCCATGCTTCTTCCTTTGCTAGTGCCTCTTCCAACAATTTTGAACATTTTCTTTGCTGATATTAACAATTGGTACAACAACATCAGTTGGCTTCAAAGCCACAGCAGGAACAATGGAATAACTTTCAGGAAGGTTATGCTTTCTACTTCCAGATTCAGGCAGTGTAATTGGTGATTTCTCTTCACCAGGGTTATCCGTGGTTGGACACTGAAAGAGGCCAATCCCAGTTCCATGAAATGAAGCTTGAGAGGTAGTTGAACTGGAATTATGGTCAAAGTTGTCGATAGCACTAATAGTTAATACCCCCTTCCTGAAGGAAGTAGGTGAAACAACTCCATCTTCTTCAAATCTTTCACAGATTGAAGTTGAAATTTTGTTCTCAAGGTCAAATACCCTGTCATAAGAAATACTGATTCCCATTGAATACAGCTGTGAAATTAATTTTTGCTTCGGGTCTGTCGGTGAATATTGAGACCAATATAAATAGGCAATGGTGGTTCCCGATCCACAGTGTGCCTTGTTTTTGTACCACAAGGAGATGATTTCTTCATGTTATAGAGAATAAATTGCCCAACAGAGAGACAAGTTTGAGATTCTTGATGGTCTTGATTTTTTATGTTAGGCCCATTTAATATCAAGGAAATTAGGGACTTCAGGCTTGAAGGAAGTGAGTCCTCCTGACATTTAGATGAGAAGGAACCATCAAATTTAAAACATTGATGGTCAAATGCATCCGTTCGAATAATCATAGCAGCTTTAGCTAGAACCGCAGCATCTTCAGAGAAATCCCTCTTCTTCAGTGCTTTTTTCAACATGTCTTGCATTCCCTCTTTGAAAATAATAACAATACTTTTGCCTTCACACTGTTCCTGGGCCTCAGGGAAATGCTTTAGCAAATCAAGTTTCAACCTGGTCTTATTAACTGTTTTTGTTATACCAAAATCATCAAGTCTTTTGATATAAAGAGAATGAAGATCAGCTAATTTGAAAAGAAGAGTCCCAGATTCAAAAGCAGTTTTCATATAGTTTGTCAGTTCTACAAACACTCTAGATTCATTCATGTATTCCTGTACATTGCTTGGCTCTTGAATTAGTGTCCTCTTGTAACTTCTGTATCTATTCTTCAAAGTAACCAAACATTTCAAATGATACTTCACTTCTTTGGCAATTAAATCACCACCATCAATTTTAGCTAGAAGCTGTGTGTCTTGCAGTGCTACAATCATCTCTCGAATATTAGCATCAGCATCAAAAGTCACGATCTGATGAAGATCTCCTACTTCTGATCCTTTATCACAAAACATACAATTTGTAACATTCATTGCTTGGCGCTTCCTAGGCACTCTCTCGGGCTCAGCACAGTCAGCCTTTCTTTTCTTTGCTCTTGTAAGCTTAGAAATACTGTATTTCAAGCAACAGGATTTGTGCCAAGATGCATGATGAGCTAGTAAATCATCAGCAGTGAAGTCACTCCCCAAAAAGATCGTTGTTGGAAGTGCACCAATGCTACGGAACTCTTCCACATTTTCCAAAAAAGAAGAATAAAAGCTACCACCATCTTTCCTAAAACTATCCAATGGACACTTCAAGGGCTCAGATGTCCTCTGCTGACAGATGATACATTCATTCCAATCAATTTCCATTTCCTAAGCCTCTCCACTGGAAACCTCTATATCACTGGCTGTATGCCTATAAATTCAAAAGGCTTATGCTGAACAGTCAATATTCATTGAATTTACATTATTATACCTGATAAGTTCCTCTTTTAAAGTAGTAGTGGAGGCTACCTAGGCTTGATAACTGACCACATGGTCACCAGCATGGTTTTCATTCTTGATAATGCCCACTGTTATATTTCAAATATTTCAACATTAGTTTTTTTTCTGTTACTAGCTGCGTCCTAATAGCAAGAATTGAAACAATAAAAAGTGGGTGAGGTCAATGGAGGTGTGGTCTGTGAATGAGTGCATAGATGTTTTACGAGCTACCTGTAAAAATCAAATACTAGTTACATAATATTCATTTACTGCATAGTTATATAATATTCATTTATTGCATTATAATGGCATACATTGATATATAAAGGGTGTGGTATCTGCTTCACATGAAGGTTTCGGGGGCGGCACCTCTTCTTAAATTCATTAACATAATATGTTATGGAAACTATAATAATAATGTGGTGATTTTATCCGCTTCGTAACAATATCTCAAAAAATTGATGCTAAGCCACCTGACTATACAGTCTGTAGCTGAAACGTTTGGTGTTTTAACTTTTTTGTGTTTTTTGGTCAGTGATTCTCTCTAAATGTAATAATATAATTAAAAGAATATTCTTGAAAAATAGTAATTAATTCTGAACAAGACTAGTCTTGTGGATGGTCACTCCTTCGAAGGACCAGACTGCTCGCTTACAATGGCGCCCGCGGATATGCACACGCAACCTCTGCCGTTAGGCTTGCAGTCTTGTAGCACCGCAGAAAAGATGCGCGCTCTCAGAAGGTTATCTCCGAGTTTGCAGAGGCGAACAACAACTTTATTATTTACAACAAGCACATTACATACCAAGGACCACAGACCGGAGGTCTGTGGTCATGAATGAATATCATTATGTGGTTAGGTAAGGTAATGGCTATGCGTGTATATGAATGTTCAAATGTCCTGTCCAGTCCTGGACAAATTCCTTTAGTAAATATTTATTAAGAAAATTATATCTATATGAGCTCGGCAAAAAATAGTGTTTATTAATTGTGTATTGTTTATTTATTGTGTATTGTTTATGTGTGTGTTGTGTACTAGGTCAATGGTCAGGAAGAATATCTTCTTGGAGACTTTACTTTAGTTCAGTTTAAGGTTAGATAAATTGTATCATGTTGCATACTTTTTGTTGCTAGAACTCAAAACTTACCTAACAGAACCTTAAATATTTTTGTGTGGGTTGTTAATTAACTAGTGATGTGGTTGAGCACAAATGTGATATTGTTTAGCTAAGTAGTGGTTGTAACACACAATGCTTTGACACAACTGGACATGCACCTACACAGACTTACCTTTGCGGTAGTCTAGTGGACAATGTATTTTCAAGTAAATACTGTTGCACACGGCTTATAACCATGACAAAGAGCGCATTTTCTAGGGTGATACGGATACTGATCGCTAAACCAGAGGATTCTGTTTAGTGCAATTTGGGACGGGGTCGATCACATAACTAACACAAAAACGCGAGGGTCAAAGTACAAAATGACATACGTACGTCCATACAAATAAACAAACATCCCCGATTTTCAATTGTGTTACCCCTGTAAGTGTCTCGCTTGCTACGCTCGCTCGCCAACTAACTGTCTTCTCTTCTCACCCACGTACGACTAACAATTATCACCTTACACTTGGTCACTGTACCGGCGTTCTAGGGATCCAATCGTGACTTGAGCAGGAAGGGATTTAGTATTTGGTTCTACAATTCCCCTCATTAAGCTCAGAGCTGTTCCTGAATGATCTAGGTCAGAACTTGCCTTAAAGCTACATGTATGTTTTTGAAACTAGCTACAATCTATTAGCCCTGCAACCAATATTAATGTAAATTGTTTGTATATATTTATATACATTCAGAATGCTAACCACAGTATTCTTTGTACTTTATGAATTACATACATATATGAACTGGGTTTAGTTGTAAAATCCTAAACCTAATAAAGAAATCCTTGTAAGGTAGTATCTTTGATATGTTAATATTAGGATACAGTTGTACAAATTTTGATCTACAATGTTTGTTGTTGTTGTTGTTTTTTGTTGTTTTTTGTTTTAGTATATCAAGAAAATGATATCAAGGGGCAGCAATCCTGTTCTCAGTCTAGTCACTAAGGTTACAGTTAATGTAGATTTTCCTGTAGAGGAATATTACATGCCTTCCCTTCCCAAAAAGGAAACAGTGAAGAATGAAGGCGAGTGTGAACTAAGGTTTAGGATTATGTGGTGGTGCATAGGTCAAAATTTTGTTGCCTGTGTTTTTAATTGTCTTGGTTTGTTTTGTTTTAAGTGATTACTACAACTTATATTGCAATAGAGTGTTTGTGTTATTCTATTCATTGTAGTCTCTTGAATTAATTGTTTGTTTGTTTTTAACTTGGTGCGCATGCACAGCAGGATTATGGTGTAGTCTTCCTGTTTGTTTTGCTGTTTGTCTGTCTGTCATACTCTGATTTTGGAGATTTATGACAATCAACTATTGAATTTGGTTTGAACTTAACTGAGAGCAATGATATAAGTTCCTATATTTTTTTCCTTTCAATTTTGGACCTATTTTAGAGAAAACACAAAGCATTCAGTTCCTCTTAGAGGCAATAGCTTTTGCTGGTAGTGCCCCCTATGGGCACATTGTAATCACGTGAGCAATAATTTCTTAGTAGTTCTGCTTTATTTTGAGTGGTGTGCTAAGTGCTAAAATTTGAGATTCACATTGAAACGACCGTGGAGTGTCCATTGCATTATGAACATACACCAAATAAATTATTCTTTTAATCTAAGAAATGACTTGGAAGAAAATCTAGCTAGTAAATCGTATACTTTTTTTTTACTCTTTCAATTGAAGTAATAAACCAGAGTTAATATATGGTGGGAGTGATTAATGTGTAGTATAAAAGAAACCATTCTCATAATTAATGTTCAGGATTATACTTTCCACATTAATAACAGTGCTCTTTCCTATAGAATCATTTTGCTTTTGGGATGTTGATGGACGATTTTCTCTGAAGATTGTCAGTGCTTGTAACCTTAATGTTGGCAAGGATACTTCAGTAAGTGCAATATATTATTTATATTGTGTTATGTTCAACTACCAAGTACCCCGCTAGTGGCGCTTGATGTAATGACTTATTATGAATATGTTCTACTTGATTGATAGTTATAGTTGCATCGGTTTCCTTCTTTCTTTTTCTTTTTTTTCATGTGTCATTTCAGCTCTAACATTTTCTCCCTTATTGAGCCATGGATTCCTTCCTTTGTTTGTCTCCCCCTGCTTCTCAGGCTCTGTCCTGTCTTTTAATTATGGGCTTATGCTTTGTGAAGCTATTGCTTTCTTTGACTAATTTCACTTACTTTTTAGTCAATTAGTCATCATTTCTAATCGCCTTGTTTAAAAAACAATCACTTTACCTTTAATTTATTTTCTTCACTGCCCTCATATTTGATATACATACATGTATGTAGCTTAAGGCAATGTAGTAATTGATTCATACATGTGATGGTAGTGATGATTATTATAATAATAATGATGATGATGATGACAATGATGATGATGTAATTATGATGGTAACAATGATGATAATAATAGTATTAGTGTAGTTATATTACTTAGATCCCGTTGCTATATTGTTACTAGGTGTACTAACTTGGTAAGTGTGCACTATTTTTTGCCTTTAGCCATTTCTGCGAAAATACTGATAAACAAAGTTGCTAGTGGCAACTGGGCATGCGTAAACGGATCTAAAATAGTTAGAGCATGCGCGCTTATGCTCTAACTATTACTTAGTACTTTAATTGAAGTGAGGTACTATGGTCATTGACATTGATGTGTTGGTTTACCAGTCGTGTAACTTTGTAGAGTGAGTATGCATCTGGACTATAATTTTTACTTAAAAGAATTTATGTAGCCATTTTTGGATATAATAAGATTTACTATGTTTGTGGGCTTTCTGTTTCAATTTAGATCCAAGTTCATGCCTGTGTTTACCATGGTGATGAGCAGATGTGTCAGATGGGTAATACACGTCCCATCCAACTTCAGGATGCTTCAGAGAATGCAATTTGGCATTGGAATGAACATATTGATTTTGATATTGATGTAAAAGATATTCCAAGGGGAGCACGTTTGTGTATAGGCATTTATGCACTTTATGGCACCAACAAGAAAGGAAAGAAGAAATCTAATCGTGAGGTACATTTTCATTATGTACTGCATCTATTTATTTTTTACTTAAAATTGGTCTATTGAAGTTGTTGATATGTAACTAATTATGTAGGTATTTTACTTGAATTCTTGATATGTAACATGTGCTACCTCCATTAAATTATATTTTTACATTGAGTAATGTACATACTGTATATCTATTTAAATTTCACGGAATATTTGTGAATAGTCTTATTTTTTTCTTTTCGTAGGAGAAGGTGCCTCTAGCCTGGGTGAATCAAGCTTTGTTTGATTACAAAGGAGTGCTTCGTAGTGGAACTGAAACTCTTCCCTGCTGGACCATTAATCCAGAAGAGCCTTTAGAGGACCTTCCTAATCCAATTGGTATGAATTTTGTGGTACAAGAATTGCAACATACACATACAAACACTATACACACTATATTCACACACTAATTGAATATGCTATTTTGTAATATGCTGAGATTTTGAATTATTGTGACATCTGGGTGACATATGAGATGTTGTGCAATTAATAAACTAATAGTACAGCATGTAAATTGCCCATTAAAAAAATTGTATGGGAATAATTGCTATTCAATTGAAATCGCATGGGGAAAGTGAAATTGCATGTAACTAAGTGATAGCTAAGTGAAATAGTATGGGTAAGTGCGCATGCATGCAGCTTTAGCCTTGGAAATGTACAGTTCGAGTAGTCTATAATTGGATACTATGTCATTCTTTAGCGCAGAAGTTCTACACGTATTAGACGGAATGGTTTCCCAACAGAGGAGCCATAGGTTGAAAACGAAGTTCCAGAGGAAGTTAATCCTGAAATACAGAGATAGTTAATGTAGCTACAGTGCAAATGATTTTTTTAAAGCTGGCCTACTATTAGCGAGTGATAGCATTGGTAACCTGTGTTATTAGGGATCAATAGCACTCATAAAGAAATTGACACAGCATTCGGCTTCACCTCGTGCTTTTTCAATTTGCATTAATCATATCATTAATCCCAAATAGCATGGTTACCCAAGTTATTTACTCATGCTAATTAGTTAGATTGGTGATATTGTATGAAAAAAATGAAATTACAATTAGACGAATATATAAAGTGATTACATACAGATTATTACCACAGACCAGTATAATGCAGTACAATGACCTTTCACCATTCTTCATTTACGTATACACCGTATGTATTATTCTCTGGAAACTAAAATACAACTGAGAAAGTAACAAAATTAATAAAATATTTGTACTTACATATTTTTTATCAACAACTTTCGTTATTTATATTTTGCAGGCACAGTCATGTTAAATCCTAACACTCATGATTCTCCTTCCATCATGATCAGATATAAGGAGTACTCCAACTTACCAATTGTGTTCCCTAAGCTGGACTATGTTTTAGAGGTTGCATCTAAAGAGATGGAGAGTGTAAGTTATGTACTGTATTTATGTGTTAAGGTTTGTATATGGCTTGATAGTGCTTTAAATGTTCTAGAGTTTATACTAGGACTAAAAAAGAGTAAACTTGGTATAACCCCTTTGCCCTTTCACAAGTATAATTTTTTGAGCTGATAATAGTAAAGTTATTAACTAGATAAAATTATCCAATAACTATCGTATTGTAACTTAGGAGTTATAATAGATGCTGAATGTCGCAGCACAGAATCGTGAAAGTGTACGGTTTTAATTTGACAATCAGCTGCTTTTAGTTAAGTTAGTAGTGTAGATGGTTGGGAGATATTAATTTTATTATTAGTCCTTAATTAAAAGTATGTGTAGTTATGCTATGTATAGATTACTTTGACTTTTAATAGTTTATTAGATGTGCCCATACAATAAACAATGAAGTAGGTGTTACTACCATTTGTCTCCTGCCCCTTTAGATCTCTGTCGGCTTTGTAATGTAATATACAAGTGTGCATGACTGGTAGAGCCAAAAACACTTATTTTATCTATGTACGTACATCATTTGCCAGATAATATTTTGTTTGTAATGAATGGGAATTAATTTTCTATTGATTGACTAAGTCTCTAACTCTGGACCTAACAAAAGAGCTCGAAGTATAAGAAGTGTTTGTATTCTGTTCTGCATGGATGATAATGCAGACTTTTGCTAGCTTGTACATACTGTACATACTATATACTTTCAGTTTTTATACCTACAAAGAAAATTAGTTTCTTTTGAGTGTAGAATCTTGTTTTATAAACAGTCACTCCACCCCTTTTAAAGTCAACTGACACGGAGAATTGTTTATTGGACGATAAATTCTGTCTTTTTAACCTTCACTAATTGCTCTATCCTCACCTTTTTTTTTAAAGGTGACAGTAAATCAAAGTATGTACTCTTTTAGTTGTAGGTATTTTGTTGAAGTGACCCTCGATGCAATAACTGGACATATTTATCCCCCCCTTCAATATCCTCTCTACAGAATACCTACGAAGTGCGAACCTGGTTATATAGCTGTGTGCCCATCGAAACTTCAGTCTGCAGTTTTATTGAAGCAATTAAAAATTTTGTACGAGTTTTTCTTCCCTCTCTCTATCACCGTAGCGTTTAATGGGTGATACAATGCCTTAGCTTGGTGATATAGCTATGGAAGAGTTTCTAGCTAGAGAATATCAGTAAATCGACAGAAAAGCTTTACCATTTTAGTGAACGGTGTCGGCCATTTAGTCAAAACGGTACAGAACGCAACGGTAAAAACTACAGTAAAATGATTACCATTTTACAGCCGTACTATGGAACGGAATCCGGAACTTTATTTTGTACTACTGTACTTGTAACATGGCTCTAGGCTATCGATGTTGTATTGGATGATTTACTTATTACCTCCTAGGAGTTGGGTTTGAAATATATTCACCTCGAATTGAGCAAACTGATTAGACAGTTTGAACGTACCATGGTACAAAAATAGTTAAATCCTGGCAATTCTTAGAATTATTACTAGACCGCCCTTTTCCTTGGAATTTTCCCTACAGTTTCAGCGATATTTCCTCAAACCATGGTTATTTTATATATACAATATATATACAGTAATGTATTATATTCATTCATTTGTTCATTCGTTCGTTTCACTATTTCTATTCAATACTGAAGGTGTATTCATTTAAGCATTTTTTAAAATGTCATTGGGTTTTATAACTTTGGAAGATGTATAAAAACATATGTACATATTAAACAATTTATTTTGTAGTATATTCATCAGCAGACAGTTCCCAAGGCTTATGAAAGTGAGCTCAAGGATATAGTTGAACGTGATCCACTACATCCATTGTATGAACAAGACAAGGAACTTGTTTGGAAATTCAGGTACAGTAGAACCTCAGAGTTACATACCCCTTGGGAAATGAGGCATACATACATAACTCTGAAGTGTACATAACTTGAAACACAATATCATTTAACTTGTACTAAAATAATAATAATAAAAAAGAGAGAGAAATACATCTAATTATAAAAATATTTAAATATCTAAGTTACTGTGCATATAGTATTTCAGATTTCTCCATGACTAAGGGAGCATTTAATGGTTTACACTAGAGTCTTTCCTGAATAAACCAGAATGATTCTGATTCTGATTCAGCCAATTTTGCGGGAGACTATTTTAAATTCTTCCTGTCTTTTTGGAGCCTGAAACTGTGGACTTCCCAAAATCAAATGTTTTTGTTTTGTTTTGTTCTGTTCTGTTTTTTTGTATTTTTTGTTTGTTTGTTGTTGTTTTTTTGTTTTTGTTTTTGTGACTAAGATCTCAGTGTTATCACTGATTATGTACAGGTACATTATCTGTTTACCGCCATACTTATAGTATTCTATTGCTCTTCTTTTTGTGTTGAAAGTTGGAAGAGAAAGTAAATTACACGTTGGAATCAATCCTAATGTGATTTCACCCCTCTAGTTTAGCCAATTGAAGTCACAACTATGAAACTGATTGTCAGATATAAGCACAGACAAACTATTGCAAAATTTCTATTGAAGGACCAAAACTATGTAAAAAGAATTGATTTTGAAAATTTATTGGGCATTTTAAACAAATTAACCATTTTCATATCTTTTGCTGATGATATGTAAAAAAAATTATAAGAAGTTCAGTCGTGGTAAAAAAAAATTAGGTGGGGGGGGGGGGGGGGGGGGAGAGACTCCCAGGGCTCTATTAGTTGGTATGAAACCCTGTATAATATAATTTGGATTGATAGGAATTAGTTGGCAGCACAGAAATGATGCGCAGAAATTGAACTTGTCTTTATGTTGGTTACAAGTTGTATGATTGGTCTAGAGTTAACCACTTTAATTTCATTAATTGATGAGGAATTCTGTGCTTTGAAAGTGGATAGTGTTCATCTAATTGCAGAATGCACTTATTGGAGCATATGCCAGCATCTTTACCAAAGTTATTGAACTCGGTAAAATGGAGCCAACACAAAGATGTAGCTGTTGTAAGTTATAGAATGTAACATCATATCAGTTATATGTCAATTTTCATTTTCATTTTTAATTAGCTGCAATCTATATTACAAGCATGGAGACCTCTCCCTCCTGTACAAGCATTGGAGCTCCTGGATTATGCTTATCAAGATCCTAATGTGCGAGATTTTGCAGTACGATGTCTTCAAGCTATGTCGTAAGTGTTGTCAATTAATATAAAGTAAAAAAATAATAAGGTAAGAGAGGAGGTATGAACTACTTTAATCTTTGACATTTGTTGGAGATAATATTGCTTAGAAATGTAGACAGACAAACCACCCAACAACAACTTACACAATTTTAATACAATTTATGAGCAACTATTCACTATGCAAAAGTATATGAGCAGGAGATACCTTAGGAGCTTTTTGTAACCACCAAGAATGTTTTGATTTGTCTTTTTAAGTCCTTTTTTGAGATTGATACAGAAAAACAACGTTCTGTATAGTACTTCAATGATTATATAGTCAATGTTAATCAATTTTTAAGTAGTCTAGTGTTGGCATCATAGCTTCAACAATCTCCTCTGAAAAATTTGCCTAATACCCTAAAAATTTGTATCGCTGTTTCTCCATTCCTGTTTGGTCTTTTTGCTTGAAAATTGGCTTAAAAGAGCTGTCTGTTGGTGTCTGTTCCAACTGCAATATTAAAGTAAGCTCACGTTGAACAGAAAATGAGATATAAATACGTGGCATAACTCTTAGATCTGCAGTTTTGATCTGCAGTTTTGCGCTGCAGTTTCGGGTGTTAATTGCACCCTTACTACACTTATTTTGCAGCCAGATTTTTTTATTTTTTTCATTTTTGCATTTAATTTGATTACACAATTTGATTTTAAGAACATCCCAACCCCAATTACTTCAGAATCAATGTTTCACTGTATTTATGTTATGCCAATAATCTTCAGTGATCCAAAGCCAAGCCAAATGCTTTATGGGAACATAATAGAACTTGCAATAAATTTAGATGAGTTTGTATATGCACAGCCATTTTAACAATTTTATTCTACTCATACTCATTTTGATAGTTAAAGGGAAAAAAAACAGCTAATAAGGGCCAAGAAAATAAAAAAGAGAAAACTTAATGGTGTGTTTGCTAAAATATCTATATCTACTGTATGTACTTTATTTAAAGGCATAGTATTCATTAGTTGACATACTTTGCTTGTTGTTGTAGAGATACTGATTTGTCGCAGTATTTACTTCAACTTTGCCAGGTAAGTAAGTAAATGAACTTCCACTTTTGTGACAGTTTTAGTGCAATATTAGTGTTTTATCTAAAGGTTATATTGATACCTTGTCTGATATTGTTTGAATAATATATTGCTTTTAGTTTCAAAATACACCCAGTTCCAACATAGTAGTAAATTTAATTGGCAAGGAAATGTATGTGGGTTGAAATGCTGTCAATGGTGTACTACTTCAAGTAAATTAATAGAATTGGCAGGCAAGCGAAGCAAACAAGACAATATCAGGAGAAACACAATTGAAAATCCAGGATGTTTGTTAGTGTATATACAGTGTGGATGTATGTATGTCATTTTGTACTTTGATTGTATTCACTTGGGGGTCAACCCCATCCCATACTTCACTATACAATTTTTTTTTGGTTCATCGATTTTTACCGATATTATCCAAGGAAATATAATTGTTTGCCTCTTGAGATAGGTTGTCTCCAACAGATATGAATTTTTGCAGGTGCAGTTATGTCTTACAAACTTATTGTAGTTAATTTTCTATTCGAATTAGTGGTGGTGGTAAGTTATCTAGGTTAATGCGCAATTTGTCATAGTTATACGCCATAGGCAACAGTATTGTTTCTGTTCGAAAATCCATTTTCCAATAGTCAGTCACAAATGTAATCTTGTGTTTATATTTACAATGAAAAAGTGTGTGAGAAAGTGTTGTGTGTTACAGCTATCTCTTAGCTAAAGAATAGCTCTAAGTAAGCATTTAACCCTTTTACCAGCAGATTTTCTGATGACCATTGTGGTAACTTAATACTTCTATAATAATATTTTATTTTTTTATTCTTTTTCTGTAAAGACAATCATAAGAGAAGAATTTTTAAAGCAAGTTAACATCAAAATATTTACTAATATCCAAATAAAAAGTACCCAATCTTTAAAGTGAAGAATTAAAAATTCGAACTTACCGTTTATTAACGGTTCGAACTTAAACTCCATTACAAATAGTTGCAATGCTGCCACGGAGTTCAAACAGAGTGTGGGGCTTGTTCACCTTCTAAATACTAAATTCTGAGCTTCAGAGCCTCATACAATAAAAAAAAAAAATTTCCGGGTGAACCAACGCTCAAAGGTTAGCAGCCATATTTTTTTAATTCTAAAAAATAAAGTACTTCTGCTTCCGTTTCATTTTTTATTACAGGAAGTACTATGTCACAACAACGTATAAACCAAAATCGAGAACGTTAATATTGGATAATCGATTTTTTTTTTGTTAATCGGAAATTGTGGAATGAACGACAAGCTCCATATGGCACTATTGCCAGTGAATGAGTTCACTAACCTTTTTTACACACATGTTTCGACAGTAGTAAACACATCTTAACTTAGAGTTAAGCTCCAATTATATAGAATGCTTGTTTTTGTTTTGTGTGTCGTTTGCTTTTTTTTTTTTTTTTTTTTTTTTTTTTTTGCTTTTTTTTCTTCCAAGTCCAATAGTTGCAGTAATTGGTTACTATGACATTGAAGCCCCTTTATCATATGTAATTTAAAAGGCCAGTTTTTAGTAGCTGGAGTACTAATAGAAAATCGGATATACATGTATGTGTAAGTATATAGCACTGGTCAAAAGTTTTAGGTCAGTAGCATATTTTGACTTAGGCAGTGTAAACTATTTATGTGGCTTGTTATGTTATTTATAGAGAATCTTAATATTAAAATTTTCTGGTTCTTGTTGGATGGTTTTCATTAGTCACCTTGAATAAGGAAAATATTCCGGAAAATAGGCCTCTATACAATCCTTGAAATAAAATAAGGACAAAGAAAATGGATTGTCATCATATAAAAGTAGAAGCTAATGTACAATAGACCCTTGCTTATGAAAACCTTGGGTCCTATGGTTGTTCGGATAGGAAAAATTGCAAGCCTCGGCTTTCATGTAAACAGCATCTTTAATATTAATCTTCTTAACCATAGATTCTCCATCTCCATCTACCATTAGTAACAACCTGAGAAAATCTTTTGCAGCATTTCTTACTGCTGCAAGCACTCCTTAAGCCATCTATTTTTACAACTATACTCTGTGTATTCTTTGTGTAGGCTTTAAAATACGAAAGCTATTTGAACTGTCCTTTGGCACAGTTTTTGTTGGAAAGAGCCTTTAAAAACAAAAGGATTGGTCACTATTTGTTCTGGAACATGAGAGCTGAAATTGATAGTCCTGAGAGTAGTTTGAGATTTGGATTGATATTGGAGTCATATTTGAGGGGTAGCCCGAACCATTTGACAGAGCTGCAGAGACAGGTTTGTGATCCTGCTTATTTAAGCATCTGCTTACATTATAGTCTATTTAGGTGGATGGCATGGCAAAAATGAAGAACATAACAGAGTTAATGCAGCAGAAACGGTACAGAGAAAGGGTAAGTTTGTACGAGCATATATGTATGATTATCTGAATAGTAATTAATATAGATGGAAAACTGATTTTTACTGTAGATAGAACATTTCTTTCTTAAAGTCTTAATTGAACCATTTCAACATTGTGTGATATACGTCTATTTAGGACAAGCGTGCAAAGGCCAGGGAAGACATGAGGAGTTTACTTTCTGAACCAAACTATAGACAAATTATGTGCAACTGCTTGGCAATTTTAAATCCTAAATTAAAGTGAGCCAGACTAACTTGGTGATAACTTGATCAACTTATTGTATTTGTCAACTTATTGTATTTGCTTAGACTTGGAGATATGAGAGTGTCTGAGTGTAAATTTTATGATTCCAAGATGAGACCCCTTCTGCTTGTCTATGACAATCCTGATACTTTGTCTGTCCTCAAAGATGTCAGAATTATGTTCAAACATGGAGATGGTACGTATGTATTTTATTTCATGAATGTGTGGAAACAAATTAACATGCTGTATGTAATAGTAGCATGGAGAAGTTCAGTAAGCGTTCGTTTCATTTAGGCATGTGTACCTATAATAGTCATGTTAGAACTTGTGGTGTGCTGTATATTTCAGTAACGACTTGTACCTTGTAGGATTTTCAGAGGCAGGTATAAATTTTGAGTCTAGTAACAGAACAAGGAAGTGCAGCATAACTGAGTAAAATAGCTCCCTACAGCTAATTGTGGCTATTACTGACAATTTTTTTTACATGCTGCTACAGTTGCTGTAGTTATGATGAATGAGTCAGATGAATTCTAACAGTGATAAAAGATATAATTTCCTATGGTCGGGTGCTGAGAGTCAAAGGGAGAAAGGTATCTGTGAAGTAGTGGGCACAAAGTTTCAACAGCTACTGTGCTTATAATAAGACTAAGTTCAGATTTAACATGTCTCCAACTAGAAACTACATGTGCTTGAACTGTATGTTTCCAAGGCCTAGCGCTATGTGCTTATTTTTTGGCATGATGCATATATTTAAAGTGGGTGGAATAATGTGAGAACTATATGAAATAAGTATAGCTGAAGTTCATTATAGGCTGTTGTAAATTTTTTTAACTTTTTGGATTTTTTAATGTAACTTACAGTAGGAGTCAAAAAAAGTTTCGAATTCTGTTCCGTAGTACGGCCGTCAAACAGTAGTTTTTAAACCGTAGTTTTTATTGTTGCGTTCCGTACCGTTTTGACTAAACGGCCGACACCGTTTACTAAAACGGTAAGAAATGGTGAAGCATTTCTGTCGATTCACAGATATTTTCTAACTAGAAACTCTTCTATAGCTATATCAGCAAGCTAAGGCCTTGTATCGACCATTAAACGCTACGGGGATAGTGCAAAAATGCTCGTATAAAATTTTAACTTGCTTCAATAAAGCTGTAGAAGACTGAAGTTCCGACGGGCACAGAGCTATAACGAGGTCCGCACTTCGTAGATCTTCTGTTAGCTACTGATGGACCTCCAGTAGTAAAAAATCTAAGCCCGAGAAGGCCCTAACATCGAGAAAACGTCGATACTGTGCGGTGGTCTGGTCGAACCGCGAGACAACTTCGAATAGGACGGCTTCAATTTTTTTTTACCCGAAAAGCTCCGCCTCTGGAGCTTGTAAACAAAAAATCGGAACGTTTTATTGGATAAACAATCTTTATATTTCTTTGAGCGAGACATACGGTGAACGAGAAAGATTAAAACGGTAACGCGGTCGAACGGAACGGCCGTTTTTAAACAAACGGCGTACCGTTATCCCCCCCGTTTTTTAATTGTGCAACTGCCGTTCTACGGAACGGAATTCGAAACTTTATTTTGACTAAAAGGATATAGGACTCTCACCACCAATCCACTTGGAACCAATACATACTAACCATTTTAACCTATTCTTAGCTCTTTTTTTTTTCACCCTTTTTATTCTTTCGTTTCCTTCATTTTTTTCCCTTCATTTTTTTCCGTTCTTCCTTCACCTTTTTTTTTTTTGTTTATTCACTTTTGTTTTAGTTTCTTCCTTTGTTCTTTCTCTCTTTTTTCACGTTTGACCCCTAATCTCTTAGCCCTTGCCCTGTTGCCATTCCTTGCTTGTATGCTTCTTCTAGAGAAAAAGTTAAGGCTGAATTTGTTAGCACATGATATTTCTACTTTACTATGTACCATTGTTGGAATTATACTTCAAAATTTAGTCAATAATTAGTTGTTATCATGATAACTTTTAGTTAGTCAATATGTTAAAGAGTCTGATATCATCTACTCCTACTTTGTAAAACTATTTTGTAGCACTTCATTCTTCTCTTCACTCTTTTTTTTTTTATGATTTATTTAAAATCAGGTTTCATATTATGTTTTTCTCTAAATCACTGTATATTAATTTAAAAATTTGGGTTCATTTTGTTTCAGATTTACGACAAGATATGCTAACCCTTCAGATTCTGAGTATCATGGATAATATGTGGCAAGAAGAAGGACTGGATCTTAGGTAGAAATGGGGGGTTTTTGTGTGTTTTTTATTACTTAGACACTCTTATCATATTTGGTTTAAATTATTCTTAGACTTTTGCCATATGGCTGTTTGTCTACTGGAAACCGTGTTGGATTCATCGAAATTGTGAGAAGGGCAGAGACTATTGCTAACATTCAAAAGAATGAAAAGTCTAATAAGCCCAAGCTGTGGGATAGTAGTCTGCTATACAGCTGGCTGAAAGAAAAGAATCCTACTGAGCCACAGTATGTAATGCATTTGGTGGTGATGTCTCATTACCAAATAATTATTGTTAATTGAAAATGGAAAAGTATAGCTATGCTTTGTCTGCAGTATTGGTGAAAAAATCAGAAAATAATATAAATGAGTTTAAAATAGGAAAAGTAAAGTAAAAATTGAAATTGGATGGTAGGTTTTATTGTGATCTATAATCACATGTTCCTTTGTCTCTAGTTGTTGTTTTTTATTTATTTTGGTTGTTGATTGCTGTTTTTGCTTGGATACCATGAATTTTAATTGAGCACAAATTAAAACAATCAGAGATTAGTTAATATTTTGAAACTATTTAGGTTTTAGCCTTAGTGCTGAATTGACTACCATGCTTTACTGTCTGTTGTAATTGTAGTTATTGTATAGGTTATGTCTTGGTAAGGTGTGATAATAGTAAACGGTTGAACTATCAAATTTGTTTATTCAAAAATTCACGCATTTTCAAGTATGCTTAGTAAAAATTTGCCTCACATATATGTCAGGCAAAATATGAATTTATCACTTCATAATTTCTTTCTTCAATACATCTAAAATACTGTATGAATTGTCATAATGTTTTACATTGATGTATTTCACGTGTATTACCAATCTCTGCCTTAATTTTTTTGTATTTACATTTTTTTATAGATTACAGAAAGCAGCTGAAGCTTTCTATCGTTCATGTGCAGGTTATTGTGTTGCTACGTATGTTCTTGGAATTGGAGATCGTCATTCAGACAACATCATGATAACTGAAGGTGGTCAGTTATTTCATATTGACTTTGGCCATTTTTTGGGAAATTTCAAGGTTAAGTTTGGGTACCGAAGAGAAAGAGTCCCATTTGTTCTGGCCAAAGATTTTGAGATTATCATTGACAAGCATTTTGGATTTGATACGTTAGTCTCAATTTTCAGTATTAGAAATAGAATTTCAATTTTTCTTTTGTGATATAGATTTGTGAAGCTGTGTGAAGATGCTTACCTTATTTTGCGACGTCGAGCTGCATTGTTTATTAACCTGTTTGCTATGATGCTTCAGACTGGTATTCCTGAACTGAGATCTGTTGAAGATATTAATTATGTCAGGTAATACATACATATTCTCTCATAGTGAGAAAGGAATTATGAGTCATAATTCCATCTTTAGGATGTATTTGCAGAACATTATGATTCATAACTCACCCTTTTTTAAAGGTGACTTTTCACAATAACAAAGAAGTTTGAAATACGAGAATTAATGGTCTGAAATAAGATTATACCCTTTAGTAGAGTTATGTGATAAAGAAGCTATAGTTAAATAGAGTTGAGTTGTTAATATTAAACTACCTAGAAATATCATTGTAAAGATATCTAGGAATAAAGCATATATAAAATCTCTTGCTTGACATTTGTGATCATTGGTGAGTGCAATTCTAGCATAGAATTTTTTTGGAGTGTAAAGTCACTTTCACTAGTTTTTTAATTAAATGATATAAATAGAACATTGTGGGTAACCCTGTACGGCCAGTTGCAGGGGTTGGGGGCTGCACTTCCATATGCTTTTGTAATGTGATTGGTGTTTTTAACCTGTATCCTGGCATATTTCAATACTCATACAGAATTTGTTGAGGCTTTCAGATACAGCAACACATGGCAAAAGTTGCTCTAAGTTAATTTGGCTTCATTTAATCATCTCACTGGATCATGAATAGGGCCATATTACGTTTTGGTTTCCATTTTGTGAATTTCTTTAAATTTTGCATTTACCCTTGTATTAGACTATACATGCCTCCGGCTTCATTCCAGTAGCATATTTGGCATTTGCAGCATATTTCTTGAAGTACAGGAGTTTTTTTTTTTTTAAATACCCCATTGTCATAGAAAGCTCTGTTGAATCTCAGAGTGACACTGCCAATGTTATTGAAGAATAGCTCAATTTTTTTTACCACTGATGTTACCATATTACCTGGTAATGCTTGATGTACATTCTAGCTGACTTCTTTTAGTGTGTGAATGAAAGCAGATATTGTCAAAATCATGCCAATAATTTCAATTTTATCTATTCTTTAATCTTTGGCTGTATTGTTTAAAAAGCCTGTGAAAGAGAGAGAATACATCTAATGAGTAAAAGAAGGCTTATAAAGAAATTATGAATGCTGTGGTAGCCGACACACGCCTTAGTATCCAGTGCGGTCAGGAATTGGTAATTTATAACGCTGCCACCAAGACTCTCCTCCGTAATTAAGTCTATTGCGCTCCCAGTAGCACTATTCAATAATTAAAAGCTCGTTGGATACACAAGGTGAGGAATACACAAGACCAGCAGTGTAGAGAATCTAACCAAAAGTGATAAATGACACAGTGTTATATGCACGTGTATATTTCCAAATGGAGAACACCAATATTGCGCGTGCTCACAAAAAATATATAAATAGCCATGCTAAAAAAACTTATAATAATGCAGTGTATGTAATTGTACTTCCGGTTTTAAATAAATATTCATTTCACTTTCTTCTCCTCTGACTCTTCTCTTTTCGTTCTTCCTGCCTGGCACTTCTCTCTCATTCTTTTCATCTGTCCATCCTTCATGGCCTCTTTGACGGAGGGTGGACCCACAAATGCTAAAATTGTCTGTCAATTTTTTATTATCCATAGTAGTCAGTAGAGTTAGAATACCGATAATGCTTTGCTATTTCTGTGATCAATGCTCACCATTTATACAAATTTCAGAGATGCATTGGTACTTGGAGTTTCAGAGAAAGAAGCAAAAGAACATTTTCATGCCAAATTACAAGAATCAAGAAAAAATTCATTCCATGTATCAATGAACTGGTTCCTTCATGGATTAGCCAAAGATAATCGCCAATAATGACTTCGTGTGTTTTATACAGTATGTCAATGACTAAATTAAAATGTTTTTATTTCGTCATTTAAATTATTTCTTTCTTTTTTTCTTTTAAAATATAATATGTAGTAGTGAAAAATATCAAATCATGTGTACATTATATTTTATTGCATAATGGAGTGATTTTAATTGAGTTACAGTTTGTATATTTAGCTTATTTTTGCAAACCCTTATAAATGGAACCTGCATTTTTTTAATTGGCTAGTGAGCGAGACACTTACAGGGGTAAAACACAATTGAAAATCGCAAGAAACAAAAGGTTGATTCCACCGGTTACTATGGCATTGAAGACACTTTTCCAGACTTAATTTCAAAACTTCGCCGTTTTATGGGGGGATGCGGAGTGCCGATTGTTGGTTGTCAAGAGCCGTTGGTAGTCAGAATGCGGTAGTATTAATGCTAAGGAAGCTACTACTTCTGGGAAGCTGAGGTAAGTACGCAATTCCATATTTGTTAGCTAAATATGCAACTTTCTTTTTTGTAGCTAAGAGCTTGTCAACAGTGACTGGTAAATTCAAATAGTCAGATTGGCTCAAATTTGGTACTACAAAAGTTACCACTGCTCAAGAAAAGGTAAGAAAGTAATTTTGTATTTGTGTGCTAAAATTGATTGTCTTTTGTTTTTGTAGGTGAGAGCTTGTCAAGAATTCAAGGTAATTCAGATGGTCAAAGTAACTTCAATTTGATACTACAGAAGTTTATCAATACTCAAGAATGATGTAAGTAGTAATTCCATATTTGTTGGCTAAAATTACAAATAATAACACTGGTTTATTTTTTATCGTAGCTGAGAGCTTGTTCAAGAGTTACTGGTGATTGTGGTTGATGTTTGATACTACAAAAGTTACTATTAATCAGGTAAGAGAGTGATTTTGTATTTGTTTGCTGAAATCAAATGTCATAACTGCTATTATAGTGTTTGCATGAAGTAAGCTAAAACACAGTAACATTTTATGTTACCTAACTATCAGGCTCGCTCGCCATTTGTGCTCAAGCACACCACTAGTTTATTTATATATGTTGGACGTACGTATGTCATTTTGTACTTTGACCTTCTCGTATTTTTGTGTTAGCTCGTTGTTCGACCCCGTCCTAAACTTCACTAAACGGAATCCTCAGGTTTAGCGATCATTACCCGTTATCATCCTAAAAAATGAATTGTTTACCGCTCTGAATTCTTAGTTAAAACTCAAAAACTTAACAGAGTTCCATTTCTATTGTTAGTGGCGGTGGTAAATTAATAAGCTATTTGTCACAGCTATAAGCCCTACTAAACAGTATTTGCTTGAAAATTCTTTATCCAATAGAGTAACTACGAAGGTAAGCCTTGTGTAGGTATGTTCAGTTGTGTGAAAGTATTGTGCCTTTACTTAGCTAAAGAATATCACAAAGAAAACGTGTAAATAATGCTACTTGTTTTTGTTGCTATTTTTTTTTCAATTCTAACTGTTGCAGGGAGTGGTTACTATGGCATTGAATCCCCTTTACCATATACACGTAATTTAAACTTGACTTTTTTTTTAGTAGCTTGAGTGTTGAAGTTAAAATTAATCGTTTAACAATAGTGTAGTTTTAGGCTCGCTCGCCATTTGTGCTCAAGCACATCACTAGTCTAGCAAGGAAATGGAATGAGAAAACAAACTTTGCAAGATTGTAAAGCTTATGCTTGGTTACAATGCTGGTAGCATAATTATATCCTTAACTCCTAGGTTAACAAAGGACATGCACTAGCTGTAACCCTAACAATTTGATACATATTTAGAGCATAACATAAATGAAGTAACTGAAATAAATTTAAATGTCAATGCTTTTAACTTGAATAGTTCTCTTTAGCTAAATTATTGAGAGTTGTCAATAGTAGCTCTCATCACCGTTGACCTGTTAATTTTTACTTGCATAAGAGCGTGAATTGACTTAAGGTGAGAGGGTGCTACTGAGAACATAATAACAATGGCAGCCTGTGATGTTCTCACACCCCTGCTTGACCCAGTAACTGCAGCAGAATTGAGGATAAAGCAAATGATAGAGTTTGCAAGATTGTAAACCAGTGAGACAATGTCAAGACCAATTAAATAACTCAATTGATCATACCTTTCTGATGCAAGCACCACACAGATAGAGATACCTTCAGTTCTTTTATTGAAGTAGGTTGTACTGAGATTCCATAAATTCTTAATTTCTTGAAGGCATAGTTGTTGTTTTTTCTAATGGTCCCTGAAGATTTAAAGTAGTCCATGTACTTTTTTACAAAACAGCTTTTTAAAAAAAATAGCACAAATAATAACATTTTTTGATGGCTTCATTATTTTGTTAACAATTCTGTGATATACTAGGACACATTCTCTTTCATATCTTGAATCACAGATACTGCCTCATCTATAGGGACAGTAGTGAACAGAGATGACAAATTAAAACTCTTTATTGTTTTATCAGATCTAAACCATACACTGTTAAGCATTTACATGAAATATGTTCTATTTTTTCTTTATATTACTAAGCAATGGAGGTATCATTTGTTTCAACTGGGTGAGCTTAATACTTTATCTAGAAAATGAGATAAGTACAAATTATTAGTTTTGGTGCAGTCGCAATGGCAGCATCCAGTGTATGAAACTCAACTTGTATTATTCTAATAAGTCAATGTCATTGTTAGACATGATTCTTTTTTTTTTGTCCTTGATATTTATTCAGGGGTGATATATATGGGGAGGGGGTAGACAACAAAGTAAAGGAACATCATTATGCATGACATCCTAATTTCAAGATAATTCAGCTGTTGCAGAGCATACAATGAATACTGGACACATCATTGATTGGAGTAAATCCATTGGAATCCTCATTTGGTCTATTAAAAAGCTGGACTCAGAGTGCTTTAAGTTTTCCATTGAAACTACTGGGGAGGTGAGTGTTGCTTGTATGCTTAGCTTCTCTTATGATGATAGCATTGACATCTACCATTTCATTGCACGAATTGTTTATGAACTTGCTCAAGCTGTACATATCAACTTGCATGAGCTACACGGCATATTCATATTAATACTACTTCAAATAAAATAATTTTTTTGGTCTTTGTAATAGCTAGCTAGTGCATAGTAAATACTGAGGGTTCGCACCCTTGGCGCTTCATTGTGTATGTAACATTGTAATATTACAATGATATCCACAAATTGTGACTTTTACACCCAGGTAGAGCCAATTACTCACCTTTGTGCACTACTTCACTAAAGCACTCCTATATAATTTTAGCAGATGTGTACAGGATATTAGAATGCCCCACTTATTTTACTTTGAACTAGGAGCAATTTTAAATTAATTTAAAATTATTTAAATTTTTTGTGGTAGTCCCAACTTAATTGGATAAAGCAGCAATAACACTGATTGTAAGAATATATGCTTAAAATCTGTATTTTGATTATAGTTTTATTTGAACTAACAGAACATGAAGTTATAGAACAACATTTAATTTTGAACAGGGTATGTGGAGACACTACCTTGGTAAAGTAGCACTTTTGGTGGTCGACCTGATTTCTTTTGAGCTTTTGAGAAATCCAGCGCAGCTATGTTAGATAAACTTTTTTGTTCCTTGCACACTGTGATTCCTAATCTAATTTTGACTGCTATTATTATGGTAGCAAGTACTTGCATACAGACAAGAACAATCCTCTCCAGGTACAAGTCTTACTACATGAGGCTTCTCATTTGAGACCCAAAACTGTGAAGGTTCCTAGCTTGGGATCATGTGATAATGACCATTTCTAATCAATATAAATACACATTATTATAATTATAATTTTTATTACTCACACTAATACAATAAAAGTAAGGTATTCGTGCCACTTGTCTTTTGAACTGAGTTAATTTGAAATTTCTAATAACTATTCAGATATAAGAAATGCAGTAGTTACAAGGCTCTTGCAAATTGGGAGTCTTTGTCATCTCCTTGACTGTGAACTTGATCTTCCTTTTTTTATTCAAATAAAAATTGGTATTCTAACATAACTTCCCCTTCCTGACTTCATTACAAACATTTGTTTATTATTATTGAGTTGTTTAGAAATTAATAGCAAAATAATATGAACAATATGTGCTAAGAGAATGTAACATAATGTCCAGTGGAATGGATGAGCTTCATCAGGGAGTATACCAGCATTTAAATTATTTTGGATGATTTGTATGCTCCACAACCTAAAAAATAAAAAAATAGCCCTACACTTTAATAATATTGTCTCAATCACCAGCCAAACCTTTTTGCCACTCATTCCAGTAGTAAACTTGCAAATGATACAGTCTAATAGAGATGTATCAGTAGGAATCTAATCAGCATGTGTGATTCGCATATTCTGACAAAATCGAGACCGGAAATTTTTTTATTTGCCTTTGGTTACAAGGTAGTAACACAACTTTCAGACAGCGTCATGGTCCTACTTCTTTGCAGGCAACAGATGGTGATATTCAACTCCTTCTAATTTCTCAATACTGATGGGCAAGTCTTCACATGTGTCTTCACATCAGTTGCCACATTATCAATATCCTCATTGTAGAGTACCACCATCTCAACAGCAGTGACACTCCACAACAAAGAACATTGTCATGACAAACAAGTAACTTAATTCATTTTGCATTAGCTAATGGAAACCCATTAAACTCGTTATTAGTGAATCATGCCATGTTTAAGTTTTGTGAGCATGAGCAACACACTTCATATATAGGTTGATGTTTGCTCATGCAAGAGACACTCTGTATATGTTCGCGCAACCCTTGTGTCTGTATTTGCTACTGTATATTATTTACTTCAAAATCTGCACTTCGTCTGATTCTTGAGAGATTACAGTGAAGGGTAGCTATAGGTCGGCATTTACAGCAAAACACATTGCGACAGAAGTCAGGTGGCAGCGACTGCTTAACTGCTGTGCCAGGAGGTGTGAGAGAGAAGCAGATTCTCCACACTCATAATATATTACTGTTCTAGTACTTTTTGTACTTGATAATAATAAATGCAGAGGAAAAAAGTGAGTGAGGGAGTGAGCAAACCAACGGAATCTACCAAACCCTTTTGAAAGTCAGAGATTAATTTGATGCCCAGGGAAGTAAGATTAGAGCCTAAACCATCTATAAGCTTCTTTTTGAGCTCTTCGTAGAAGCACTCAGCACGGTTAATGGACGAAAGAACAGAAAGAGCACGTCCAGATTGCGGTTTTCTAGCAAGAATAGATTTGTATCTCGACTCGGAAACACTTAGCTCACAGAGGTCGTCTTCCAGCTTTTTAATGTAAGTAGCGTATCAGTGCCAGACGTGTAAGCAGCTAACTTTTCAATTAGACGGCTAACATCAGAGCTCACGACTTCTGCACGGCCAATAGGGGCTGCTGTGGACATTCTGTCCATGCACTGGGACACCTTGTCCAAAAACGAATTAAACATTAAGTGAAAATCACCAGGCTCAACTCTATCATGCCTTCTCTCTTCTACTCTCTCCTCATACACAGGGGAATCCAACCCATTATCCTCATCCATATCTCCCGTTAGGGTAGCTATAGACCCAACAGAACTAGAATACGAACTTTCAATATGCTTACTACAATACTCACTAGATGCACAACAGAAATAATCTGGCCTAATATCAAGAGACTGATCAATACTACTATTCAAAACACCAACTAACAAATCCCAGTATCTGAACTATTTGACTTGCCTGACTTACAAGCTCTTGGTGGCTGTGACCGCTTACTCGTCAGAGAGGAAGAGCAGACCGGGGAGCGATTTTTTAAACGACGCACCCTTTGAGGACTTAGAAAAAATTCTGGAAATACTTAGGTACAAAGTACAAGATATTTTATACTTTGAACCTTATGTTGCTTTTTTTTTTCTCGTCAAGACACTGACAGCGAAGTCTTGTCCAACTTATCCCAATTATATTTGAGCTGTTGTGGAGAATAGTGAAGGGAAGTGGAGGGGAGTCAGTACTTTGACCATAGCTGGAACGTAAGTTAACCTGATTGCATGATGCGTTTGTGTTTGTGTGTGTGTGTGTAGGTAGCTTGTGGCATAAAATTACTATGCATGTTATATACCCTTATCTAACCCTTGCCCAGCTCCTTTCCATGAATTGTCTACCTGCAGTTTAGGTACTCCTAGAAAAAATAAGCCATTATTAGAGAATTGTTGCATAGTGATATGATAAAAGTGTTTTGACCCCACCTCAAAGACACACCCACTTTGGTTATTGATTAAATATTAATTGAATGGGTGGTTCACCTAGTCTGGGATACCTAAACCCAACCTTACACTAGAATAGGCTTAGGACATCTCTATACTTGTCCTGTTTGTGTATTTATTAATTTATTTATTATTTTATTATTATACTATAGCAGCGTCTTTTTCAATGCAAAATGTACACAACAGTGGAGAAATTAATAGTGCTCTAAGTGGTCACTGCTATCTCTTCACGCTTACTTCCAATGCGTGCTCGGTTCATAAGTAAATTCCACTTTCAGCTAAGCAAATGAGTTCCACACCAAAACCGCCATTAGCTTGAGTGTATAGTTGCAATGAATTAAACGACCGGAGTCTCTCTTTCGAGTTGCACTTTGTAAAATTCAAATCTTTCACGCCGCAGGAGAAAATCAGTGACTGTGTAAGATAGTTTTATACTATTTAAATCACTACGAAAAGGTATGGAACTGTGTAATCAAAATTCTGTCGATTAGGTTTTAACAAAAGAAGTGTGGAAATTTCGCCCGGCTTCACCTCATGAAATTATTACCCATACTATTCGTGCTATAATCCCAAATATCACAATTTTCCATGCTACTTCACATACTTATTATTATTATTATTTATTATTATTCTACTACTATTATAACTAGGGGTGCACTCAAAGCACACAGTGTGGCGAGCGTGATAGCCCAGGTATACAAAAAAGAAAAGAAAAAGGCTAAATTGACGATACTTTACCTTTTATTGACACAAATATATGGTACAGGACGTTTTTGTATAGCTGGGCTAGCTCGCTTGCCACACTGTGTGCTTGGAGCGTACCTCTAGTAGCATGAAGCCTATTGACATCAAAAACTGCATAATTTTCTAGTGAGCCTATATATAGGCTCAAAATATTCCTGCATGGCGTGAAACGTAATCAACTGCTAAAAAAGTTTTAAGAAACTTTGTAAAAAAATACCGTAGAGTACCGAGTAAGCGTCCTGGGTGCTTAAACATTCAATGTTAAAAAAGGGTACGTGGGCGCTTACCCGATTACGGGCCCAAAATATTGCATACGGCACCAAAAGCTTTTGCAGGCAAACAGTTGTGTTCATAAATAGATTACTTCAGTTGTTTATTATATACCATGAGAGCAAAGAATTAAATTTGAACAAACTTGTTGATCTGTCTATCTAAAATTCTTCTGGTTTGCGATGAACTTTCAGTGACAACACCTCTCTGACCTATCAATGTTCTTTGATATTTAGTGTAGTGTCTATTAATATTGAAGCTATTATTGGCTTACCTGCTAATAGTAAGTTCCCGAAATAATAAGGTACGGAGACTATATGTTGTGGAAAGATGTTGGCCACACACTTACAATAATGTACAATAATAATCTAAATCCAGAGTCTGAAATATCTCTGTATTTAGCTAAAATCAATACCGTAATTCTGGAAATTTGTGTGTGATTAAATAAATCCGACAGATACGGTTCAAAGTAGAAGCTATCAAATATATTTGATTGAAAGTCATGATGTGATCTCACATACTAGAGAACGATTAGCTAGTCAAGGACTTCAGGTAATCTTGGCCCTTTGCTCACCAGTGTAATCAGTGTAATTTGGCTTGGGTCGTTTGTCATGATTGATAACAAGACTGCTTCAACAGCAGCATTAGCATCCTTAGTCATAGCCTCCACAATACTAGAATCTTCATTGCTCGGCAGGCTACTCTGCTGTAGATACTTCTCAGTCCTCACTTGCAGTTGTTGCCAGAAAATTGTTTGCTAAATCAGAATCAAAGAAAATATTAAGCGATCCACACATCCCTCCTCCCAACCCATTAAACTGTAGACTGACTACTTAAAGTACTCCAGAGGGGACTTTACTCTGTTAAGAGTCCGATGTTCTCTATTTGGTTCCTTTGCCCAAGCAGAGTTTTTTGCCCCCACAAACTGAGCTGTTTCTCTGTACAAGTGAAGTCCCAGTCTGTGTGTGTTACGTCAAATACAATGGATAGATAACTTACATACTCATACTATGACTCAAAATGATACTAGGTGTGCGCTTAAAGTACACAGTGAGGAGAGTGAACTATTACGTGGTGTTGAATGGAAAATCAGGGTATAAGTTATTTGTTTGTGGCATACGTATCTCTTTTTTAATAGAGCGGGAGGTTGGAAACCCTTTTCCAGATACGAGTTGAAGTGATATGCAAAGAAGTCATTTTTAGTTGCTGATTTCATCGGCATATACGAATATTCTAAGCATCTACTAGGCTCACTAAAGAATACAAATACTGAAGTCAATTGGCTTGGGTTCTCAATGCACCGAATGGCAAGTGGACTAAACTGGTAGGTAAGTTGTGTTGAAGAGAGAGTGTACAGCGTGGTGAAAGACCTGGGCTGAGAGTGTGTTTGGTTCAAACAATTTGATATCCCAAAAGACAGTTGTCAACAGGGTATTCAACTTTTGCATTTATCTTTTTTTATAATGAAGTTGAACAAATGGGTGTATGCCGGAGAGGATAAATGAA
>WLWD01000908.1_pt1 | contig 120869 bp, 77 predicted proteins | sample 6712731 | NCBI WGS metagenome assembly WLWD01 (sample SAMN12718690, study PRJNA576275) | sponge metagenome | isolation source: marine sponge | host: Mycale hentscheli | place: New Zealand: South Island, Marlborough, Capsize Point | collected 2014-11-01
GCCAGATATAGGAAGCCAATCGAGGCTGTTTCACCTATAGAATTAAACTTACCGTTAAATTATTAACCCGCCAGGGATTTCCGGTATGCTCATGAATATATTCATGATTCACTCTGGTGATTCTCCCTTTTCCTGGGAAGGGAACCGGAGTTTCTGTAACCTTTCAAAATCCATTCCCATTCCACTGCACAGATTCCATATACAACCACTCACTGACCTTATCCATACCTGTCAACCACGAGTTCAGCAGTTGTAAGAAGCCATTTAGTGGGTGCTTTTTTATGCCGTTGGGAAGTTTTTCAACAATTCAGAATGAGGTGAGGCGGTAATTAAAAGGTTGATTGATCAAATGAACAACTTGACTGAATGCTACTTATTTTTGTGATGACAAAAATTAACACACATTAACACATAAAGTTCACTGGAGTATCACCAGGAACAGCTGAAGAGGCATTGCAGGATTTGTGGTAACAGGCTCCATAAGGCAAAAGGCAGACCACAACCTGTGTACTCCTGCCAGAGCAATTCAGAATGCCTAGCAGAGTTTGCTAGAGTTTCCAATAGCTCCACTGAGGACAGCAGTGTCTTTCCACAGTTTTTCTGCAACCCATGCCATTCAAAGTTGAAGCGTGCAAAGAAGGCTTCTGAGGATGGAGTTCCCTTTCACTCCATTGTACCAGTAGAATGGTCACCACACGTGGAAAACTGTCAAGTAGGTTTAAAGTATCTAAGCCTAACGTTAATAATAATAATAATAATAATAATAATAATAATAATAATATTAATAATATGAATGAAAAAAAGAAGAAAGAAAGATGGACATTAGGCTCTCCTACTTTCCAGCCCTATAACAATTCAGCTGTTTAGCTGGTGCCTTAAATAGACCACTTGTAACTCAGCCTGATTTATTAATAACACAGCTATAAGATTATCCTATCAAAACATTATTGACTCCAAGGTCAATTAAAAAAAAATGATAGTTGATGCAAGGAAATGGTTTAAAGTTCTGAATGGAACAAGCTCCTCCCAAGTAACCAAGCACACATATAGAAGTTATCACTGTGAGGCATTCTCAGGATTATCTAAACCTTATAAAAAAAATTAAAAAAATCACTGTTACTGGATAGGTGTTACCATAGCAACTCACAAGAAACTGGTCAATACCAGAGACTAGCTTTTAAAATTAAGATGATCTCACCTTTGCCCTAAATAGAGAAATATTCTCTCTCTTTCTCTCTTTGTGTTAAACCAGTTTGGGAGTTCCTAGATTACCTAATAATGAATCATATTAATAATAATAAAAAAATATGTGCTGCTATAACGACTAGCTTACTGAAGCAGAGTGGTGTTCCTCAGTCACCACAACTCTTGGCACAGTTAAGTCACTGCCTTGTGAAAGTCTCTAGAAATACTAATTTTAAAAAATGCTAGTATAAGTCCCATCTTTTTTTTTTTCTTTTTTTTTTGCAAATGTGATACTGAATTTGCTATTGCAAAAACTTAGGTTTGCTTGTACTTTCAGCAAATTGCAATGGGTGGCGTGCATATGAAAGATGCTAAGGCAGAGGGCAACTTGAAGGTGAAACACCCAGGGCAGTTATTGACTATATCAAGTCAATATCACCAAATCCAATTGTAGAGGACCCAACCCAACAGTTTCTTCCCTCACCCACCTCAAAGAATCTGCGCTATTCTCTTTGTCACAATGTAGCCTTTCCACCAGTTGGTGTTGGACAATTTCTGTGATATGTGAGTTGTACTTGGGAGGTGTGAAGGTGTAGTCATAATTTAATTAGTGGCCCCTCCAGAATGACTGCCACTAATTCAATTATGACTACACCTTCACACCTCCCAAGAACAACTCACATGTCACAGAAGTTGTCCAACACCAATTAACATTCCCAGTGGCTGTGCCCCACCACACAATGATCTCATGTTCTGTATCATCTGTTTATACGAAGTTCCTTGTTGACTCACCCTCATTCAGTTCAGTAACCACTAGAGGGCTCCATAAGCTGAAATATTATGGTTATATTCTACTGAAATAAATTCTCTGAAACTTGCTACACCTGCAGCTAGCTATCAGGGTAGCTAGTTCTATTAAATAGTCTAGCTGCCTGTAATATCGCCGTTTTTTATTTTCGCTATAATAATTGTATTGGGCACGCAAATAAAAAAATTCGCGGGTATCACCGATTATATTGACCAAAGTTTCTTGTAAGACATATTTTTGTAAAGGAATGTATATCTGGATGGCACCCCTTCTAATATTGCTGTGCATACCTTCAACGAACACTGTGCTAAGTTTCATGCTTTGGTCCACTCTGTCAAGTTTAGTCATATATGTGAGGGGGGGGGGGGGGGGGGGGGGGGGGGTTGGGGGGGTGGGGGGGGGGGGGGGGTATGTGATACTGGAGGAGTAGAGGGGTTTGTCCCATATTATAAATGTGCCCGTAGTACAATTTGTTTGATATTTACACCTTAATCAGTACATCTTAGCATGAGTTCGGTCTTCAGTGCTATTTGTTCCTTTCGTATAAATAGACCAAACAAGACATTTGTTGTGTTTTGTGGTTAGTTTTGTGTGATGTGTTGGGAAGGGGGGGGGGGGGGGGGGGGGGGGGGGGGGGGGGGGGGGGGGGGAGGGGGGGGGGGGGGGGGTGGGGGGGGGGGTGGGGGGGGGGGGGGGAGGGGGGGGGGGGGTGGTAGTAAGGGGTGTATTATCAGTGGTGTTAGAGTTGTTTTATTTTTATTTTTTTTTTTTTTTTTTTTTTTTTTATTTTTGTTGTTTTTTGTTTTTGTTTTGTTTTTTGTTTTTTTTTGTTTTTTTTCTTTTTTTTTTTTTTTTTTATTTTGTTTTTCCTATTGAAGTTTTTTTTTTTGTTTTTTTTTTTTGGTTTGTTTTTTTTTTGTTTGTTGGTGGGGGGGGGGGGGGGGGGGGGGAGGTTGGGTATTATATATGGGGGAGAAGCTTCACCTATGCCCACTTTTCTTTGATGAAACCCTGACATATTGTTTTATCAAGTTGTAACTTAACATTCTTAGATTATGTGAGGAAATTGTTCACTGAAGTAAAGTATTCTAGCAAGGGATCAAATGAAAGAATGAAGGAAGAGGCAGTGTTTATGTTGTTGTTTTTTTAACACTACATGGAAGATATTGAAGGTGGTAAGTATAGCCATTGCATTAGCAAATACAAGACTTGTATTTCTATTATGAAAATGATAAATATGCAATATACAGTGTCTGCACGTACTCATGAAGTTGAGAGTGATCAGGAAGATGCTGTTTGGAATGGAACTGAAGCATTTAAAATTATTGCTAGCTATCTTTGCCATTTGTTGTTGTTGTTTTGTAGACGAAGATGACAAAGTATCATTAGATATGATACTTTCGTTTTCACTGGTGCAGACAGTGTTCCACCATTAGGATACAGAAATGTCGATCTTTCATTTAATCATATGAACTTATTATATCCCACTGCATCAACATGTGCTGTTGAGCTGACACTCCCCACTAGACATAAAGATTATAACACTTTTAAATGTCATTTGGACAGTGCATTTACTATGCATGGGGGGGTTTAAGTGCTTCATTTTTATATTCACAATAGCACTCACTAATGATTATTGTTTACAATTACATCATGAACATGTTCCCAAACTATAATGTATATGTCTACACCGAAGTTATCACTTTGTGCAGTGGGTGAAATGATTGATTGAAGTTCTTCTTCTTCTTCTTGCAGCATAGGGTTATTTACTTCACGAATATCTACTATATTGTTGTCATCTTCAGGAATTGGGCCATTCCAGTCTTCTACGCCAAAATTGATATCACCATGTTCCAGCATAGAGCAAATAAACATTAATGATTTAAAATGAATGCATCCTAGACAGAAATGCCTTTAGTATATACCACATCAGTAATGAATAAGTGGCAAATTACAGAACAGTTTGGCACACATTAAGGAACTTGCTATTTTATTTACTGTTCTTGCAATTTCTTTGAAATTAACTGATTAAGCTCAAATTATGCCCTAACTTTTCATTACAATAATGGTGATTTTGAAGAACTAAAGTACAAGTGTGAAATTAAGTTAGCGTTTGTGTGAAATAGTAGCAATCGTTCGACCCAGGTTGTATGGCTGGGGTAAATAAAGTAAAATGTCCAAACTGGAAAGCTGGTCAGAACTGGTAAGGTAAACTTCGAAAGACCAGATCTCTCAACTCAAGTGCAATCATTAATCACTATGACAGAAGCTTCCACCAGCATCATTAAATTCAAGTGGAAAAATATAATTAAATTTTAAGCCACAGCAACACAGCAGCTACAAGCTCAGTCCTGCTCAGCTTGCCTGGACAGTAATGTTAAAAAAAAAATCCTTAAAATTTCATGGTGATTGTCTTGAAGCACAAGGTGACAGTAGAATAAAGTTTGGTTCCCATTTTAGAAACAAAGAAGAAATTTCCCACCATGCATACTCCAATTAAAGAAATTGTCATGGTTAGACTTGAAGTGTACTTTTTTGTAGTAAAACATAAATGGCAAGGTTGTAGACAAAGAAATACTTGGGAGTGTATAGCAGTAGCACCCCCAAAAGTTTCAGGTTCAAAGTTACTTGTAAGTGTCAATACACAATTGCAGTGGGTGTGAATTACTAGAGTACATTTTAGCACCCCCAAAATATTATTTCTTGCGTCTATATAGTCTTGACTTGTAATTGTGAAAATTCTAATCCGGCTCATGTGCTTGAAATATAAAGTTTACCTATAGGTAAAGCAGCAATCTTTTGACTAACTAAAATGTTGGCACATTTTCCTCATATTTAACTCTGTGGCAAAAGTCCTGCTCCAAGCTAGTTCTGTGTCTGTTGTTGGCAATATATTTTTGATTGTACAAAAGCTAGCTGCATCTCCAGTAGTTTCTATCCATCTATAGTCAATTATTGCAAAGTTTTGGTAAACACCTTATAAGATATTTTGTAGAAGTCAGTTCATTATTAGGAAATCAGACTTCAGGTTAAATAAATGATAGTTATACAGTATATAAAACAAACTTTTACTGAAATGAATAAGGTTGGTCGGTCGTCCTGCTCCCTGATTAGATACGATTTCTATAGTAGTAGAACTTCTGACAATGTTTTCTTACTCTAGTAGCCTCAAAGTAGAAAGTGCATTACTGGTATGCCCAAGGCATTTTTTCTGCATATCACTCAATTCATCAAACGAATCTAATATAACTATTTCTCTGTAGCAGAATTCTAAAGAAACTATTAATGCACCTAGAACTCTCTTGCCATGCTTCTTCCATCTCTAAACACAGACAGATCACCAGCTATTCTGCATATTCTTTCCTCCATCATAGAGTAAAGTGGTCTAAAGTATTATAGTCAAAAAATCATGTCCCTCCCTCACCCTTTACTTGGTTTCTGCTACAGTATCCACCAGTGGACATGCCTCTCCACTACTGCACTCTCCAGTGGACACGCCCCTCCACTTCATAATTCTGTATCAACCGCTGGATATGCCCCTCCACTTCAGATTTATTTACCCACCGGCAGATGACATGCACCTCCACTCCAAATTACTGTATCCATGGGTGAAAATACCCCTCCACTTCGGCTGACTTGTTTACCCTCTTCAACAAACTCGCCCTATTTATTATTGGCAGATCATATAACATCAATTTTGGCACTAATCACCTCCCATAGTTTTGTTCTTGATGAGCACATTTTGATCTGTGTGTTGATTTAGCTATTGCAAATCCATGGGGGTAGACAAGTTCTCTCAAAGGGGGGGGGGGGGGCTTAAAGTTGGTCACACATGCACCCACGCATATTTTAATTAAAATTATAGTTTTGCAAGTATTTGTATACTTGAACTAGAGTTATAAGTAAAATTTATTTGTACACAAAGACCATTGTAACATTTTACATGGGAGGTTGCTAGACAACTTTTTTTTCAAATGGCAGTGGAGTGGTCTTCGCCAATACTTGTAATTCAATCAGTTCAGTTTTCCACCATTACAAAATGTACAATATACAAGTTTAGATAAATTTTTAAGGAGTTAGCGTATGACCGCCGTTAACTTGGGAAGAATAGGGTGGTAGGAAGGTTGTTTGCTTGATAAATTTCAAGTGTTGGTAGGGGTGAAGTGGGGAGAGATGTAAAAGTGACATCTATACTTAGTTGAGGTCACAAAAAGTTATTTTACAGGAAGCAGGAATGGCATGGAAGATTGAATCAACACCACCTGACAACTTGTGTTGTTTCTTTACAACTAGTAATAATTTTTTTCTGTTTAGCACAACTATTAAAGCTGTAAAAAAAAAATTAAGCTATTCAAAGTCACATTGTTAATTATTAAATTAGTCCGTAATATTCACTTTTCACAAAATTAAGGTGGACTTTAAACCCCCCACCCCCACCACTAGAGAGCCATGATATCTCAACTTCAGCATTAGGTCGATAATACTATCTGAACTTATCAAGTATAGGTGAAGCTAAATGATTAAGTATCTGTATTGAACATAGTACACTAAACTGAGACATGCTATTATGTATTATTATTATTTTAATTATTCTTTTCAAAACATAATGATTTACAGTATTAATGTCTATTACTATAATTACTATTCTAAGGTTAGCTAGCAATGAAATATACAAATCCTCAATGTATATAAGTACTCAGTTTGCAAAGTAAATACAAAATATAAAATGGCTAAACAAAAAATGCTCCATTATGAAGAGTCCTTCAATCTTGAATGTTGGAGTAGTAGTTTTCTGCAAACTGGTAGTAGTTACAAATGTCGTTTCTTTGTCTGTATTTATACTTCCTCGTTACTACAGAGTATGCAATGAAAAACAGAACTCCAATCACAAGATTCACTATATAAAAAGTAGACCGACAGCTCAGGAGTGTAGATTCCCAGGAAAATGTGAAGCCATATAGAATGAGTACCCCCAAGCTTTTGTAGAAACCTTGAATAGCATACAGGGACCCAAACAGTAAGCCTTTCATATAGTGTGGGCTCTGGCAACAAATGAACTCCCATACTGATGTGTACAGTAAAATGGTAGCTATGGAAGAAAGAACGTGGAGCGCAGAAAACATGTAAGCACTTGGAATTCTGAAAAAACTATGACTGATTACAAAACTTTCATTTGTTTGGTACATACAGGCGTAGTAGTAAAGCTCAAAGATGTCTTGGACATCATATGCTAGTAGATCGTAGAGCAGACAGAGACCAAATAATGCAATGAGCAAAAGGAATCCTAAACCCATTCTTCTGAACATGTTTGGAACATAGCGTTCAAAGCACGACTTTATTACAAAAATGTAAGCTGGTATAATACCAGCTGGTAATAGAAAATACTGCATCCCATAGTCCAGCAATATGAATTTTATCTTGTCTCCTATTGTGAGAATTTTGTTCTGGTCATATTTATGGTGGATAACTAGTATGCTACCTATCATCTCCATCAGGAAAGCTGGTCCTATTGTTACCAAAACTCTGAGAATTCCAAACAACACTTTTACATCTTCCACTTCTTCTGTTTTGTATAAGCCTCCATATCTTTCCTTGGCATTATCCAATCTGGAACGTCGTCTGTCTTCACAGTACACAAATGCCGTTGGAGGCCTGAGTGGCGTTTTATGATGCCAAGCAAACTTCAATATCTTGTACACTGTTTTGTAAGGGTTTTTAAGCATTCTTTCATCTTGAAACCAGGATTGATACTTGCGTAGGATTACTATGACAACCACAGAGCAAGCGAGACATGAACAAAATGCTGCTCCTACAATATATGTTTTCGGTTCTCCAAAGCTGGTATTCCCATGGTCAATGACAATATCATTGAATGATGGGATATTTATAACTGATCCAATCAGCTTGGTGCAGTTGATTATCCAGAACAAAGCATAAAAGAACAAGGAAGACTCTCTTGTCGGGGCATCACGCAACTGGTCAGTTGAAAATTGCAAATAATTTGACACAAATATTATGTATCCAAAACCATAAATAATTATTGTGACATAAAACGTATACAACAACATATAATTATAATATTTTAAGTGGTACTGAGAGATAAATACAAGAAGAGGAAATAGTAATGCAAATGCCAATGACATTGTAGCAATAATGTATGTGCTAAACTTTATAGTTTTAAACCTACCGAATTTAACATCTGCCAAATATCCAGCAATGGGACACAGGAGATATAAGAAGCCTTCATAGCTCACATTCAAAAGTTTTTTATCGGTATAGTTCTCAGCAAAAGATTCCATGCTGAGAAACAAGATGAAAGGAAGAATAGCAGTAAAGATCCAAAACAGAATGAATAATAAATGTTTGGAGCATAATTGACTTTGCCTCACACCAGAAATTCTAGAAATGTTCAACGATCTTAGCAAAGCCACTCTGCTCAAATCTTTTGAGCTGGCAGTGTTCTCACTAGTATGGCTTTCCATTGTATTGCTGTTATTTGAACAGAGCACTTAAACATTTTCCAATGATACCTCAACTTTTATGTAAAGTGAGTGTTATTGTTTATACATGAATGCATAATCAACAATGTGCAGCAACACTATTCAGTGTATCCTGTGACATAATTATTGAACAAAAATAGCAAAGTGTAACGGTCAAGACTAACTGTTTGCTGCTACAAAACACACACATGACTAATGTGGTGCAGCATATGGATGACTATTATGTATCTCTTGTCAACACCGCTTCTCACTTCAATCACTTTCTTGAAACTTTCAGCATGACACTATCTTAATCATGTGACATGATACATAAATATAGTTAAATGAACTTTGACCTGGTGTGTGCTTGATACAATAAATGTTCACGAATATTGAAATTACGTCCATTACATGAACCCCTCCTCTTAATAATTCATCTGGTATTCCAGTAAGAGACAAAATGGCTATATCAGTCAGTCTGGTTGGTTGGTTATGAGAATAGTAGCATAAGCTTGAAAGATAGGATTAGGTGGGTGAGAAGGTGAGATACTCAGTAATGAAAAACTGGGTGGCTTAGTCGAGTCGCCATTATCCTTCAGACTATGCCAATGTAACGTGGCCCTGACTGTATGTATCTCTTGTCAACACCACTTCTCACTTCAATCACTTTCTTGAAACTTTTCAGCATGACACTATCTTAATCGTGTGATATGACACATAAACATAGTTAAATGAATTTTGACCTGGTGTGTGTGTGTGTGTAATAAATAATAGTTGTTCATGAATATGGAAATTACGTTCATTACACAGGTTAATAGCACCTCTCATTGCATTGCACATGTAGTACATACACCTAGAGTTAACCATGAGGGCATGGTAGTTATATGCTGGAAGTACTTGCTGCTATCAAGATCATGAATACTAGTTTTGTTCATTATATATTTAGAACAACAGTGACATCATCTTTGTAATTTTCCTATAGAGCTATTTTGGTGTTTTGCTTCAAGAGAAACTATTATAATTACTGCTGATTTTTGTTTGTTAAGTTCAGTTTAATTTTGTTGTTTTAATTTTTGCTTTTGACGCAATACTCACTACCCAGGAAAAATACATTGGCTCTACAATTTAATTTCTAGAATTCCTATTTTTCCTTGGACTCATCTTATTGAAATCAATTGTAATGTATTTTGTGGTTGTGTTATGTTATTTTTTATTTTGAATGTGAATGTCCTGAGAAACACTATGCAAACTTCTCATACGTTTATCTATTTAAAATAACAAAGACTATAAAATGGCATGTAGTAAATATCCCTTAGCTTCACAAGTAAAAGTAGACTGTGTAATATTAAATATAATATTATGTAGTAGAACACATTTTATTATATCAGTTCTTTATAGTATATCTCTGACCAAGAATTTCAACTTCAGGATTAGCCATGTGCTTTACTATAATATTTAAACTCGGTTAATTCTCATAAGAGTTGAAAGATATAAAGACAAATATTATATCAATCAAATTGGTTTGGAGTACTGCTTACATTACAACTTACATGAGGCCAAGGTTAAAAAAAACAACAACCTAGAACACTGAATGACTTTCAATTAAATCTGGCCTAAAGACTCTTCAAAGACCTTCACTAATAACATCAGGAAACTGTGATGAGTATAACATATAAGAAAAACAACATGTACATAACAGATAGTAAGCGAAAACTTCATTGACTTTCAACATACAAATGAGTTTCAAAATGTCATATTATACTACATCTGCATTTGTTCTTATTTAAGAACTACTCAATTTACTGTTATTTATTTTTAAATACTGTTATTGTATGTACAAAATGCCCCTAGCAACAGCTATCCAAAGATTGAGGCCAGAACTAATAGATTTTCTTAACTAAACTAATAAAATCATTGAAAGTGAAGCTAGCCTTCAATGTTCAGGGATACAGACCAGCAGAAGTTTTCTTAAGTTTTTACATATATTATAGTAAGCTTCATACTTGAATGACTTAAAACTCAAATTCTCTTCAGAGGCACTGAGAGTCTACTTCACAATCATGAAATTTTTTATGAAATTAGCACCTATTGTTATTTTGTTAAATATACTCTCTCTCTCTTTCACGAACTTGTTTTTGAACAATACAGAATTTAAAATGCTTGGTCATTAGCTACTCTGGGAATCGAACCCATGATGCATGCTTAATGTTGTACAAGCGATCTGCCACTCAGTGACAACAACCAATGAGCAACCAAACATTCCAAAATCTGTATATATATATATATATAATATGATATAAATGTTTGTGTGCTATTATATTGTATAAGTAATAATGGTGGTGATGTATACACACAATGGCATAATTGACCCTACCATCTCTATAACAAGGTCCAGCTAGGATATCCTATGTGAGCATATATAAGGGTCAAAATTATCACTATTGGGTTATTTATTTCATTGGAAAGTATGTTACTATAGATGTGTTTCATTACCTACATGTTATACGTGGCACTACAGTATGACATAAGTTCTCCATGCATTTAAATAACCTAGGCTCTATTAGTTTATTATACAATATAATGTCATTGATAATAATTATATTATGATGATGTTATAAAACCACAACTGAAGAGTAATAACTATGGCATTGCAATAACAGGAGAACTAATATCATGTATAGTGTATATTATAGTTGACAAAGTTAATTAATTCAAATTATAATAGTCAAGTGACAATTTTTTATGATGATGTTATTTTAAACATTTTCTATGATTATTGATCCATTTTATCACTGCAGCTATAGCATATAGGATAATTCCGAATAAAACTATGTATATAATTAATGAAAAATCCAACAAAGGATAAGGTAAGGGACCTGCTATTATAAAAGAGTAGTCCATTCCTGTTATCAACATTAATACAATGGCGAAGAACAACATTGAAAGACTGAAGCTGTCTGTGAGTTGATTGAAGACATCCTTGAAAGGGTCTGATACAATAGTTAAAATCACAGACAAGACAGTTATCTGAGTCAAACATGGTATTAGTGCTGTGTTGAAAACAAACAACATCATTCCAAAATAAACAAATCTTAGAAGGAAAGGGATGGCAGAAAACCACCTTATGTCCCTGGTACCTGGCTCAGTGCCATCCTTGTATCGTCCTTGGAGAGGATCCACAATGAAGCGAACGATAATCTGCCAACGTCGAGCGAACATGTTGAGACCTTTTTGAAAGCAGGCAAAGGTATAAAAAAATAAAACTGCAACTGGGGAAATCACAAATACTAGGCACACAAAAGCTGCAGGAATTGCATAGAATTTATGCTCACGACTGAAATATGAGAGAGAAGCATCCATAAACACAGCATGTCTAGTTTGTTTAACCTCCATACTATGGAGTGTAACAGGAACGAGAAGGTCAAGACATACATATAGGGTTTTGACATAAGATAGAAGCATGAATGTGACAAAAGCATCTACTGTAGAAGATTCTATGTTAAAGTTTCTCCTGCAAAGTTTAGCAGTTAAAAACAGAGGGACTTTACAGATCACACGAATTAGCTTGAAGTTGCGGTTATGAAGAAAAATTATCAAGTGGGTTAATATGATGAGAACAAAGGGATACACAGCAATGAGGAGATCCAGAGAAAGTATAGCCAAAGCATCTTTTTTAAAACATATGTCAAGATTAAGAACACGAAAAAAATCTAAATTCCAAATGCCAAACAATGTCCCAAAAATTTTTGTCATAGTAATTGTTTTGAATTTGAAAGAGAAGTTCAAAACAAATACTCGCATTAACATAGGCGACGTAACAATTTGACTAATCAGCACAAATCCTTGAAGTTTAGAAGAGGGAATGTTGATACTGAATATGAGTATTACAACATAAAACAGAGTCAGAGGCATAAATGCCACCAGTACATATTTCAGTGCATTTGTCCAGCCACCCGTGCATGCTGTGCATATCATACTGTATGAATAAGCCCTCATATACGTTCCCTCGATACATTTACTGCATAGTGGACCAGTTCGATTAAACCTACCACACATAGCCTCATTCAACTCGGTTAACCTATCCGGTAGTTTAGTGTAGGCGTGATTCAATATGAAGTAGTTCCTACGATAAAAGTTACAGTTGTATATACACCTTCCTCCTTCTGTTGTGTTGTTGTCAAAGGTCAAGCACTGGCACTGCAAGACGCCACCTCCGCCTCCATCATCACTGCATGTCACAATATAGTTCCAGTCAAAACAGAGACAAGTATTGTTGCTGGAACAATACGACCATGACGGACAAGAAGATGATCCACTACTACAGTTCATATTGTTCAGAGAGCTTGCATGATATTCACTAATAGAGTTTGCAAAAGAAGTCGTTTGAATTGCAGACCAAATAATAAGGATGCAAGCCGCATTCATGATTTTCAGATAGTATCTTTGGACAGCAACCTCTTAGCAACTAGATCTTTGAACTACATGAAGTGTTATGATAGAGCCCTGGTTATAAGCATCAAAGATTTGTCAGTTTTTATCCATATATGGACATCGGTGCTGCCCACACCAAGTATGTGGCAAAATTTTAATTTCAAATCATAATTTAAATGTATTATTTGACATACGAATGTAGAGTTGTAAAAAGTTCCTATAAAAACAAACATTTTAGAAGAACATTATATCAAATTTACAGAAAACATTGGGCAAATAACATCACTTTGTCCCATCTCCATCTGCACATGTTGTGACTACTCACACAATATGCTTAAAGGTACAAGTGTACCTGAATATATAGGTAACTATAAACGAGGGTAAGGGGAGGAAGAGGACACTGAGAAGTGGAATTCAATGGATCCCTCAATGAATGCACCAAGTAAAGTGTAGGCTAATTGCCCAAAAGAAATTTTAACAAAACACAAGACTAATTAACCTGAGTAAGTGTTGTTTGCGTAATGATTCTTCTATAAACGAATAAAATGAACTTTGAGTGCCACATGTACAAAATCAAACTGTGGTATGAACTTTCTAGATAGCAGGAAGAAAAAAGTTAATATTATGTGGACATAGCTGAAAGTTGTTCAACTGAACACAAAAATAGCACAGTTGTGAAACCCAAACCCCAATATAATACAAAAACAAAATATTTGGGATGACACGTATAGCAAGCCTGAATAAATAACAACTATCATGCATTCTAATAAATGGTACTTCGTTTATAAGCAAAGACGAATCATATTTTTAGTATTAGCTAACAAAACTGAAGTAAAAATAAATTAAAATAATGCTAGTAGTGATTAAGCCCACAACATCCAAGTTCTATTATACTCTCAAATGCTCAAGGAAGTCAAAGTTTCAGAAGCTGTTGTAGTATACATCCGTATCAGTAATCAATAAAAAGAGTTAATTGCTGGTAAACTACTGAAAACAATGGTGCTTCAATGCTGAAATTTTTGGTTAAATTTTAGTCAGTAAAAAATAGAATAGAGAATATAATTCAAGTACAGTACCTCAATATGAACATTCATGAAGTGAGTAGAGCAGCCACAATATTTCATGCCTCTGTTCTTGACATCTGTCATCTCTTCAGGAAACCACAGAGGTTCTCTTCCCTCTGCATCATGCCACACTAAAATAGAACCATTGATATCCATGGAAGGCCACACTTTCACTTTGGCTTGAGGAGGTATCTTGCCACTGGAGTATGGAATTTTGGAGCATTCTCCTGTCTCTCCATCAAACTGCCAGCCATGGAAGGGACACTCAATGCAATTACCTATCACCTTGACAACACATACCGAGAAAAGTAATAATGGCACTATAATCATAAAACTTAACACTTGAAATGGGTGAAAATCTACATCCCTGATAATGGGTAAAAAGTATAACAAATTTCATCTCGTAGTACCTTTTATATATTATTAGCACTAAAGTAACCACCATTATTTCATGCTTGACTTACATTTCTACTTCTCTACTTTTCATTTCTTCTATCCATGATTTGCAGTTTTACGAAATTATTGTTATCGATTGAGAACATTTTAAGAAGTTATTACATATCGTCATTACCTTTCCAATTTTCCTTGCTATTATATCTTCATTTTAAATTTTCAAGAATATGTATACCAAAGAGTATCAGTATGCTTGAAGTCTGTATTATTCATAACTTAAAATGAGGATCAGCAAGCTAATGATAAAAAATGCTCTCGGTCAAAGAAAAATAATGGTAGTGTGGGTGTTAGAGAAACTATTCAAAACAATTCTTCTCTCCTTACATCATTTTTTTTGGTTTAACAAACAAGACAGAGTTAACAGCAGGTACACATCCAGGGTTTCATTTAGGAATTTTTTCCTTTGGGGGGGGGGGGTAGGGGGGGGTAGGGGGGAGGGGGGGTAGGGAAGCTGGAGGAGTAAGGGGTTGTCACATATAATTTGCCAGTAGTTACAATTTTGAGATTTACACCTTATACAGTACATCTTAGCAATAAGTTACGTTTTCAGTGCTATTATTCCTTTCGTAGAAATAAACCAAACAAAGACATTGATTGTTTTGTTTGTTTGTTTGTGTGTGGTGGTGTGTTTGGGGAAGGGGGGGAAGTTGTGTATTATATATGAGGGAGAAGCTTCACCTACACCCACTTTTCTTTGATGAAACCAAGTATTGTAACTTAATATTCTTAGATTATGTGAGGAAATTGTTCACTGAAGTAAAGTATTCTAGCAAGGGATCAAATGAAAGAATGAAGGAAGAGGCAGTGTTTATGTTTTTTTATGACTACATGGAAGATATTGAAGGTGGTAAGTATAGCCATTGCATTAGCAAATACAAGACTTGTATTTCTATTATGAAAATGATAAATATGCAATATATAGTGTCTGCACGTACTCATGAAGTTGAGAGTGATCAGGAAGATGCTGTTTGGAAGGGTACTGAAGCATTTAAATTATTGCTAGCTATCTTTGCCATTTTTGTTGTTGTTTTGTAGACAAAGATGACAAAGTATCATTAGATATGATACTTTCCTTTTTCACTGGTGCAGATAGTGTTCCACCATTAGGATACAGAAAATGTTGTTCTTTCATTTAATCATATGAGCTTATATCCCACTGCATCAACGTGTGCTGTTGAGCTGACACTCCCCACTAGACATAACGATTATAACAATTTAAATGTCATTTGGAGAGTGCATTTACTATATGCTTGGGGGGTTTGGACTGTATTAACTTAAGTGCTTCATTTTTTTATTCACAATAGCACTCACTAATGATTATTGTTTACAATTACATCATAAACACGATCCCAAACTCTAATGTATATGTCTACACCAAAGTTATCACTTAGTGCAGTGGGTGAAATGATTGATTGAAGTTCTTCTTCTTCTTCTTGCAGACAATGTTTCCTTCCTCTAGTAACCTCAAAGTAGAAAGTGCATTCCTGGTATGCCCAAGGCATTTTCTCTGCATATCACTCAATTCATCAAAAGAATCTAATATAACTATATACACATATTTTAATTAAAATTATATTTTTGCAAGTATTTGTATACTTGAACTAGAGTTATAAGTAAAATGTATTTGTACATAAAGACCACTCTAACATTTTACATGGGAGGTTGCTAGTTGTTTTTTTTAATTGTAGTGGAGTGGTCTTCGCCAATACTTGTAATTTGATCAGTTAAGTTTTCCACCATTACAAAATGTACAATATACAAGTTTAGATAAATATTTAAGTAGTAAGTGTATGACCACTGTTGACTTGGGAAGGATAGGGTGATAGGAAGGTTGTTTGCTTGATAAATTTCAAGTGTTGGAAGGGGTGAAGTAGGGAGAGATGTAAAAGTGACATCTATAATTAGTTGTGGTCACAAAAAGTTATTTTACAGGAAGCAGGAATGGCATGGAAGATTGAATCAACACCACCTGACAACTCGTGTTGTTTCTTTACAACTAGTAATAATTTTTTTCTGTTTAGCACAACTATTAAAGCTGTAAAAAGACAATTAAGCTATTCAAAGTCACATTGTTAATTATTAAATTAGTCCGTAATATTCACTTTTCACAAAATTAAGGTGGACTTTAAACCCCCCACCCCCCACGCCCACCACCAGAGAGCCATGAAATCTCAACTTCAGTATTAGGTCGATAATACTATCTGAACTTATCAAGTTTAGGTGAAGCTAAATGATTAAGTATCTGTATTGAACATAGTACACTAAACCGAGACATGCTATTATGTATTATTATTATTTTAATTATTCTTTTCAAAACATAATGATTTACAGTATTAATGTCTATTACTATAATTACTATTCTAAGGTTAGCTAGCAATGAAATATACAAATCCTCAATGTATATTATAAGTACTCAGTTTGCAAAGTAAATACAAAATATAAAATGGATAAACAAAAAATGCTCCATTATGAAGAGTCTTTCAATCTTGAATGTTGGAGTAGTAGTTTTCTGCAAACTGGTAGTAGTTACAAATGTCGTCTCTTTGTCTGTATTTATACTTCCTCGTTACTACAGAGTATGCAATGAAAAACAGAACTCCAATCACAAGATTCACTATATAAAAAGTAGACCGACAGCTCAGGAGTGTAGATTCCCAGGAAAATGTGAAGCCATATAGAATGAGTACCCCCAAGCTTTTGTAGAAACCTTGAATAGCATACAGGGACCCAAACAGTAAGCCTTTCATATAGTGTGGGCTCTGGCAACAAATGAACTCCCATACTGATGTGTACAGTAAAATGGTAGCTATGGAAGAAAGAATGTGGAGCGCAGAAAACATGTAAGCACTTGGAATTCTGAAAAAACTATGACTGATTACAAAACTTTCATTTGTTTGGTACATACAGGCGTAGTAGTAAAGCTCAAAGATGTCTTGGACATCATATGCTAGTAGATCGTAGAGCAGACAGAGACCAAATAATGCAATGAGCAAAAGGAATCCTAAACCCATTCTTCTGAACATGTTTGGAACATAGCGTTCAAAGCACGGCTTTATTACAAAAATGTAAGCTGGTATAATACCAGCTGGTATTAGAAAAGATAGCATCCCATAGTCCAGCAATATGAATTTTATCTTGTCTCCTATTGTGAGAATTTTGTTCTGGTCATATTTATGGTGGATAACTAGTATGTTACCTATCATCTCCATCAGGAAAGCTGGTCCTATTGTTACCAAAACTCTGAGAATTCCAAACAACACTTTTACATCTTCTACTTCTTCTGTTTTGTATAAGCCTCCATATCTTTCCTTGGCATTATCCAATCTAGAACGTCGTCTGTCTTCACAATACACAAATGCCGTTGGAGGCCTGAGTGGCGTTTTATGATGCCAAGCAAACTTCAATATCTTGTACACTGTTTTGTAAGGGTTTTTAGGCATTCTTTCATCTTGAAACCAGGATTGATACTTGCGTAGGATTACTATGACAACCACAGAGCAAGCGAGACATGAACAAAATGCTGCTCCTACAATATATGTTTTCGGTTCTCCAAAGCTGGTATTCCCATGGTCAATGACAATATCATTGAATAATGGGATATTTATAACTGACCCAATTAGCTTGGTGCAGTTGATTGTCCAGAACAAAGCATAAAAGAACAATGAAGACTCTCTTGTCGGGGCATCACGCAACTGGTCCGTTGAAAATTGCAAATAATTTGACACAAATATTATGTATCCAAAACCATAAATAATTATTGTGACATAAAGCGTATACAACAACATATTATTATAATATTTTAAGTGGTATTGAGAAATAAATACAAGAAGAGGAAATAGTAATGCAAATGCCAATGACATTGTAGCAATAATGTATGTGCTAAACTTTATAGTTTTAAACCTACCGAATTTAACATCTGCCAAATATCCAGCAATGGGACACAGGAGACATAAGAAGCCTTTATAGCTCACATTCAAAAGTTTTTTATCGGTATAGTTCTCAGCAAAAGATTCCGTGCTGAGAAACAAGATGAAAGGAAGAATAGCAGTAAAGATCCAAAACAGAATGAATAGTAAATGTTTGGAGCATAATTGACTTGGCCTCACACCAGAAATTCTAGAAATGTTCAACGATCTTAGCAAAGGCATTCTGCTCAAATCTTTTGAGTTGGCAGAGTTCTCACTAGTATGGCTTTCCATTGTATTGCTGTTATTTGAACAGAGCACTTAAACATTTTCCAATGATACCTCAACTTTTATGTTAAGTGAGTGTTATTGTTTATATATTTATGCATAATCAACAATGTGCAGCAACACTACCATTTTCAGTGTATCCTGTGACATAATTACTGAACAAAAATAGCAAAGTGCAACAGTCAAGTCTAACTGTTTGCTATTACAAAACATACACATGTCTAATGTGGTGAAGCACATGGATGACTGTATTATGTATCTCTTGTCAACACCCCTTCTAACTACAATCACTTTCTTGAAACTTTCAGCACGACACTATCTTAATCATGTGACATAATACATAAATATAGTTAAATGAACTTTGACCTGGTGTGTGCTTGATACAATAGTTGTTCACGAATATTGAAATTACGTCCATTACATGAACTCCTCCTCTTAAAGAATATATCTGGTATTCCAGTTAGAGACAAAATGGCCATATCAGTCAGTCTGGTTGGTTGGTTGGTGATGAGAATAGTAGCATAAGGCGGGAAGATAGGATTAGGTGGGTGAGAAGGTAAGATACTCAGTATGAAAAACTGGGTGGCTTAGTCGAGTCGCCATTATCCTTCAGACTATGCCAATGTAACGTGGCCCTGACTGTATGTATCTCTTGTCAACATCACTTCTCACTTCAATCACTTTCTTGAAACTTTTCAGCAAGACACGCTAATTTTTGTTTGTTAAGTTCAGTTGAATTTTGTTTTAATTTTTGCTTTTAACGCTATTCTCACTACCCAGGAGAAATATATTGGCTATTCAATTTAATTTCTAGAATTCCTATTTTTCCTTGGATTCATCATATTGAAATCAGTTGTAATTTATTTTGTGGTTGTGTTATGTTATTTTTTATTTTGAATGTGAATGTCCTGAGAAACACTATGCAAACTTCTCATACGTTTATCTATTTAAAATAACAAAAACTATAAAATGGCATGTAGTAAGTATCCCTTAGCTTCACAAGTAAAAGTAGACTGTATAATATTAAATATATTATGTAGTAGAACACAATTTATTATATTAGTTCTTTATAGTATATCTCTGACCAAGAATTTCAACTTCAGGATTAGCCATGTGCTTCGGTTAATTCTCATAAGAGTTGAAAGATATAAAGACAAATGTTATATCAATCAAATTGGTTTGGAGTACTGCTTACATTACAACTTACATGAGGCCAAGGTTAAAAAAAACAACAACCTAGAACACTGAATGACTTTCAATTAAATCTGGCCTAAAGACTCTTCAAGGACCTTCACTAATAACATCAGGAAACTGTGATGAGTACAACATATAAGAAAAACAACGTGTACATAATAGATAGTAAGCGAAAACTTCATTGACTTTCAACATACAAATGATTTCAAAAAATCATATTATACTACATCTACATTTGTTCCTTTTTAAGAACTACTCAATTTACGGTTATTTATTTCTAAATACTGTTATTGTATGTACAAAATGCCCCTAGCAACAGCTATCCAAAGATTGAGGCCAGCACTAATATATTTTCTTAACTAAACTAATGAACTCATTGAAAGTGAAGCTAGCCTTCAGTGTTCAGGGATACAGACCAGCAGAAGTTTTCTTAAGTTTTTACATTTAATAAGTTTTATACTTGAATGACTAAAAAATCAAATTCTCTTCAGAGGCACTGAAAGTCTACTTCACAATCATGAACTTTTTTTATGAAATTAGCACCTATTGTTATTTTGTTAAATGTACTCTCTCTCTCTTTCACGTGCTTGGCCATTAGCTACTCTGGGAATCGAACCCAGGACTGCACGCTTAATGTTGTACAAGCGATCTGCCACTCAGTGACAACAACCAATGAGCAACTAAACATTCCAAACCTGTATATGTTATAGTTATAAACCAAAATTGAGGTTTGTATGCGATTTATAAACTCCGAGACACGAGGGCGGAGCCCGAGTGGCGATTATTTATAAATCGAAATACAAACCTAATGATTTTGGTTTATAACTATTTTATAGCCCAAACATAAACAACGAGCAAAGTATAGCGTTAGCTATCTTAGTAATTGTATTAAAGTACCCATACTCTTCATTATTCCATTTTGCTTTGATCTGCCTTCCACCATAATTATGGTTGCTAAGAACTATATCAGACTTTTCCCCGCTAATACATTTTCTTACAAGCATACCAGACTTTATCAGATTTATAGTTCTTAACGACAAGCGCGGTCGCTCGGGTAGCGGGCTATAAATATATATATATATATATACTAGTGGTGTGCTTGAGCACAAATGGCGAGCGAGCTACACTATTGTTAAATTTGATTTTAACAACTAACACTCAAGCTATTAAAATAAAGTCGAGTTTTTAAATTACGTATGAGGTAAAGGGGTTTCAATGTCATAGTAACTGCTCCCGTAACAGTTTGAATTGAAAAAGAAGCAACAAAATCAAATCACGTTATTTAAAATTTTCTTTGTGATATTCTTAATAGTAGTTGTAACGCACAATACTTTCACACAACTGAACATACCTACGCAAGACTTACCTTCGTGGTTCATCTAGTGGACAATGCATTTTTAAGTAAATACTGTTGAATAGGGCTTATAACTGTGACAAATAGCGCATTAACTTACCACCGCCACTAACTCGAATAGAAATGGAGCTCCCATAAGATTTTGAGTTTTAACTGCACCCCAAAACAATTCAAAGCCGTAAACAATTCAATTTCTAAGGTGATACGGGTAATGGTCGCTAAACCGGAGAATTCTGTTTAGTGAAGTTTGGGACGGGGTCGAACGCGAAGCGAACACAAAAATACGGAGGGTCAAAGTACAAAATGACATACATACATCCATATTATATAAATAAACTAGTGGTGTGCTTGAGCACAAATGGCGAGCGAGCCTGATAGTTAGGTAACATAAAATGTTACTATGTTTTAGCTTACTTCATGCAAACACTATAATAACAGTTATGACATTTGATTTCAGCAAACAAATACAAAATCACTCTCTTACCTTATTAATGGTAACTTTTGTAGTATCAAACATCAACCATTCTGATAATCTCAATCACCAGTAACTCTTGAACAAGCTCTCAGCTACGATAAAAAATAAACCAATGTTATTATTTGTAATTTTAAGCCAACAAATATGGAATTACTACTTACATCATTCTTGAGTATTGATAACTTCTATAGTTTCAAATTGAAGTTACTTTGACCATCTGAATTACCTTGAATTCTTGACAACAAGCTCTCACCTACAAAAACAAAAGACAATCAATTTTAGCACACAAATACAAAATTACTTTCTTACCTCATTTTCTTGAGCAGTGGTAACTTTTGTAGTACCAAATTTGAGCATATCTGACTATTTGAATTTACCAGTCACTGTTGACTAGCTCCTCTTAGCTACAAAAAAGAAAGGCCAGAGTTAATTTTGCATTTAGCTAACAAAAATATGGAATTGTGTACTAATCTCAGCTTCCCTCGAGAAGTAGTAGCTTCCATAGCATTAATACTACGGCATTCTGACTACCAACGGCTCTTGACAACCAACAACCGGCACTCCGTATCCCCCCATAAAACGGCGAAGTTTTGAAATTAAGTCTGGAAAAGGGTCTTCAATGCCATAGTAACCTGTCGAATCAACTTTTTGTGTCTTGAAAGCAAGCGTTTTCGCAGGAATTTTCTCATACTTTGGAGCTTAAGTATAAAGTAAGGTTTGCTTAATGGTGTAGTTTCAGAATAAACTGGAGTCAAGCCTAAATAGCCGTGTTTTTAGGAGAAAAACGTTCCCAGCGCGCGCGTTTAAAGAGCATACGTACCATCCATACGTTATAGTTATAAACCAAAATTGAGGTTTGTATGCGATTTATAAACTCCGAGACACGAGGGCACAGCCCGAGTGGCGAGGATTTATAAATCGAAATACAAACCTAATGATTTTGGTTTATAACTATTTTATAGCCAGAACATAAACAACGAGCAAAGTATAGCGTTAGCTATCTTAGTAATTGTATTAAAATACCCAAACTCTTCATTATTCCATTTTGCTTTGATCTGCCTTCTACCATAATTATGGTTGCTAAGAACTATATCAGACTTTTCCCCGCTAATACATTTTCTTACGGGCATACCAGACTGTATCAGATTTATAGTTCTTAACGACAAGCGCGGTCACTCGGGTAACGGGCTATAAGTACATATTATAACATAATACCCGATTTTGCATTATCCACCCCTAATACTGTCTCGCTCGCTTCGCTCGCTCGCCAACAAACATCCCAGGTTTTTTCATTTTTACCCCTGTAATTGTCTCGCTCGCTACGCTCGCTCGCCAATAAAATAATTATAAATGTTTGTGTGCTATTATATTGTATAAGTAATAATGGTGGTGATGTATACACACAATGGCATAATTGACCCTACCATCTGTATCTCATCTCTAGGTCCAGCTAGGATATCCTATGTGAGCATATATAAGGGTCAAAATTATCACTATTGGGTTATTAATTTCATTGGAAAGTATGTTACTATAGATGTGTTTCATTATCTACATGTTATACGTGGCACTACAGTATGACATAAGTACTCCATGCATTTAAATAACCTAGGCACTATTAGTTGATTATACAATATAATGTCATTGATAATTATTATGATGATGTTATAAAACCACAACTGAAGAGTAATAACTATGGCATTGCAATAACAGAAGAATTAATATCATGTATAGTGTATATGGTTGACAAAGTTATTTAATTCAAATTATAATAGTCAAGTGACAATTTTTTATGATGATGTTATTTTAAACATTTTCTATGATTATTGATCCATTTTATCACTGCAGCTATAGCATATAGGATAATTCCGATAAAACTATGTATATAATTTTAAAAAAATCAAACAAAGGATAGGGTAAGGGATCTGATATTATAAAAGAGTAGTCCATTCCTGTTATCAACATTAATACAATGGTGAAGAACAACATTAAAAGACTGAAACTGTTTGTGAGTTGATTGAAGACATCCTTGAAAGGGTCTGATACAATAGTTAAAATCACAGACAAGACAGTTACCTGAGTCAAACATGGTATTATTTCTGTGTTGAAAACAAACAACATCATTCCAAAATAAACAAATCTTAAAAGGAAAGGGATGGCAGAAAACCACCTTTTGTCCCTGGTACCTGGCTCAGTGCCATCCTTGTATCGTCCATGGAGAGGATCCACAATGAAGAGAACGATAATCTGCCAACGTCGAGCGAACATGTTGAGACCTTTTTGAAAGCAGGCAAAGGTATAAAAAATAAAACTGCAACTGGGGAAATCACAAATACTAGGCACACAAAAGCTGCAGGAATTGCATAGAATTTATGCTCACGACTGAAATATGAGAGGGAAGCATCCATAAACACAGCATGTCTAGTTTGTTTATCCTCCATACTATGGAGTGTAACAGGAACGAGAAGGTCAAGACACACATAAATAGGGTTTTGACATAAGATAGAATCATGAATGTGACAAAAGCATCCACTGTAGAAGATTCTATGTTAAAGTTTTTTCTGCAAAGTTTAGCAGTTAAAAACAGAGGGACTTTACAGATCACACAAATTAGCTTGAAGTTGCGGTTATGAAGAAAAATTATCAAGTGGGTTAATATGATGAGAACAAAGGGATACACAGCAATGAGGAGATCCAGAGAAAGTATAGCCAAAGCATCTTTTTTAAAACATATTTTTCTTCATATGTTAAGATCAAGAACACGAAAAAAATCTAAATTCCAAATGCCAAACAATGTCCCAAAAATTTTTGACATAGTAATTGTTTTGATTTTGTAAGAGAAGTTCAAAACAAATACTCACATTAACATAGGCGATGTAACAATTTGACTAATCAGCACAAATCCTTGAAGTTTAGAAGAGGGAATGTTGATACTGAATATGAGTATTACAACATAAAACAGAGTCAGAGGCATAAATGCCACCAGTACATATTTCAGTGCATTTGTCCAGCCACCCGTGCATGCTGTGCATGTCACACTGTATGAATAAGCCCTCATATACGTTCCCTCGATACATTTACTACATAGCGGACCAGTTCGATTAAACCTACCACACATAGCCTCATTCAACTCGGTTAACCTATCCGGTAGTTTAGTGTAGGCGTGATTCAAAATGAAGTAGTTCCTACGATATAAGTTGCAGTTGTATAAACAACTTCCTCCTTCTGTTGCGTTGTTGTCAAAGGTCAAGCACTGGCACTGCAAGACGCCACCTCCGCCTCCATCTCCACTGCATGTCACAATATAGTTCCAGTCAAAACAGAGACAAGTATTGTTGCTGGAACAGTACGACCATGATGGACAAGAAGATGATCCACTACTACAGTTCCTATTGTTCAGAGAGCTTGCATGATATTCACTAATAGAGTTTGCAAAAGAAGTTGTTTGAATTGCAGACCAAATAATAAGGATGCAAGCCGCATTCATGATTTTCAGATAGTATCTTTGGACAGCAACCTCTTAGCAACTAGATCTTTGAACTACATGAAGTGTTATGATAGAGTCCTGGTTATAAGCATCAAAGATTTGTCAGTTTTTATCCATATATGGACATCGGTGCTGGCCACACCAAGTATGTGGCAAAATTTTAATTTCAAATCATAATTTAAATGTATTATTTGACATACGAATATAGAGTTGTAAAAAGTTCCTATAAAAACAAACATTTAGAAGAACATTATATCAAATTTAACAAGAAGTCAATATTTTTTTGTTAACAGAATTTGTATTATACATTAATAATTGGTGAATGGAAATGTTATTCTCCTTGAAAACACTTACATAATTAATATAATACATATACATATTCTGAGCTACTGTATATCGTAACCAGCTGTAATTATTATTGTCTTGAATTTATATATAACCATCTGTCTGATTTTGATACATATTATGGTGGAAGGTAGCTAAACACTATGCAGTAAGGTCTATGAACAGAGAAACTTCAATGCGTAGGTAAATGTTTGTACAAAATATTACTTGCACTGTGGGAGAAAATGAATTTAAGGTGTGCCATTACTGCCTTATAACGCCTTCTTGTATGGCACCTATTGGTAGCTTATTCTCCTAGCTTAAAACCAGTGGCATTATTACTGTCACCAAATCACCTGTTTAAAACATGAACTATAACCAGCAAGAAAAAACTTTAAAACAGTATCAAAGAGCAAAGCTTTCTTTTATATCTACCATTTACAAGCCCTAAAATTACTCGTCCTGTAGCCCATTCATGTCCTAGTGTTTGGCACCTTATTTGCAGCAAGTTCCACTGCCCCATTCCTATAATACGTGGAAATTTTGGGGCCACTGAAATGAGCCGATTGAGTGGCTGCAGTAACCCTAAACCACGACCGGAACCGCAACTTCCCCCTGAGATTTGGAGGGTATTGAACAGGTACTATGTACTCATGCCATCCAGTGTAGCGATAGGTAAAGGGTCTGGCTACAAGAGACTAGTAAGGTAACTGATTTATTTTTAGTCCAAATCCACAATAGTGATTAACAACTTACTTTATTATTTAACAGGAGACAAGGTTTGAGTACTATAAAAGACTGAATAGTTGGGGTATACTCACCAGCCGGTTTACATAGAAAACCAGCTGGATCTCACACTGCGATTCTGAGTGAGCATGATATAGAGATAACAGTTGCTCAAAGCTGGTTGGTTGGGAGTATTCTGCCGAAATGACCAAATACAAAAGAGTGAAAGGGAGAGTGTGTAACAAAATAAATACTTAAAGTAATAAAGCAATGAAATTAATGGCAATAAACAGCTACATTACAGATGGCACATGCATGGCTGGAGATGTAATCTGTGTAGCAATCTCCACCACAGCATTGCACTGATGCAGTACTTCCTATAAGAAAATTAGTGATCTGCTCACATAGAACTAAAACATATTGAGTGAGCAGACTCTTTTACACAAAAAAAGAACAAATTCAATAAGACTATGTAACACCTTGCATTCTCAGTTAGCCTCATCAAAGAGTCTACCACATCCCTTTTGTTCTTTAAATGGAGAATTGCTGATTGAATGTAACAGCAACAAGAAAGGGATTGATTAATCCGTTTCCATTCATCAAACATTCATGAATTTTTTAGATACTTGAAATTAAATCGGCTACCATTAAAGTTTCAATAAAAAAAATTTTTTTAAAAGAACCTGTGTTCAACACTAAAATTAGTATATGAAGCAAAATTTTATTGAATACAGTAAAACAATGTGACATCTTATCAAGAAAAACTGCAAACACAAAAACTATTAAAAGAAATACGACAACTCAAATGAAACAAGTCACTATTATTTTTAAAAAGTAAGATCATCCTTCTGAAATGAAAATCTTTTACTATTCTCTGAGTAGAATTGAGAGTACCACCTCCTGTGCTTGCGAATTAGCTCATCTTCACGGACCAGAAGAGGCTTCAGATTATAGCGCTTGTTATTCCAAACTATCATATCTCTCTCCAGCTGCATTGGAATACAAACTTACATTTTTATAGCTGTACATCTAGCAAAACCTTTTATAGTCATTTCGCTGACTAATAACACTACTTTTTAATAGCACGTCTACAAAATCAGTACCACTCACACTACACACACAAAATAAGGAGAGCAAGCCTTTTTTCACAGCAATTAGTGTGAGCACCCTAAGTCCCACCTGGACCATTGCTGTTTCATGAGAAAAGGCCTTGAATTTACAACCTAGCAAATGCCAGATACCCAGTCACATATGGAAAATTGCCAGAGTGGGACTCAAACTCAGGACCTCAGGCCCGGAGCCAAGGACACAACCACTACATCACACACACATGCTTACCTGCACATCATATCCCTGGACCAACATTTTGATGACAAACGTCGGGATCCACCAATCCGAGTATGCAACAAGGCTATACTTTTGTAGGAATGGCTCTTGTGGAGTCAAAGAATGAAGAAGAAGAACCCTGCCAAATCTAGATTTTAAAGTTAGATATACAATGCCTGGACCAACCTACAAGCATTCCAACAAAAATATAATAAGTAGTAAATAAAAGCTCCACACTGAACATACATAATTGTATTAAAAACAATGTCACAAGAAATATAAACTTAAGCATATTTGTGTTGCACAACTTAAAAAAAAAAATTAACGAACTGTTCAATAATACTAATTATATATACTCTTAGTACCATCTGGGCTGAGATAGACACAACAACAACTGTCATGTTTCCCATTACAAACTTGTACTTATTTTGTTCTACATTTATCTGGTATGCTTTGTCTAAAAATGGGTTCTCGCATGGTCCCGGCTTTGTATGACAAAACACAAGCAAATGAGTAAAAATCTAGTAATGAGATTGCTCCTTTTATCTTAATAATTATGCTTGTGTATCAACAAAGATGACTGATGACGACGACAGAGTATGCATTTATGAATAATTCATGAGCTGGGTTGGTAAAGTGTCATCAGCAACAACGACACTGGCAGTGTGTGAATAAAGCTGTGTAGGGTTGGTAAAAAGTCATCAGTTATGGGTAGGCCCTGCCAGATAATGCTAGCATTTTTTCTGGAGTAATAGACATGTAATAGCATAGTGGAATAATTCTAGAATAATAGGGTATTTAGGAGATAAATTGAGAATACTCAGTATATATATAATCCTTAATTATAAAAGAAAATCAAAAGTGTTTTTCCCCCTCTTTTTCTTTTACAACAAAGGACATTAATATGTGTAGAATGTGGTCATGAGGTAGATCTTCATTACTTGATTAAAGCAACTGGGTGAGAGTTGGCCACTCTGTTGACTATACAGCTAGTTATACTGCAATCATCACAATTTCACTTATTTCTAATTAGAATAATCAGAGAATGATATGAAAATTTCTAGAATAATATACTATTCTTTTGGAATAATAACTCAATTTTTTACAATAAAAAAAAGTATTATTCTAAAAATTTTGAGCATAATCTGGCAGGCCCTACATATGGGTCAAGTAATGTTGAGTGGAAAGTAAGCAGGTCGATGTAACTGAACAAAGTGGTTTAGCCATTCTTATTTGCAAAAGTGTGTGCATTAAGCACTACTGTGGTGTGGTACTTGCTAGTCAATGTTAATGCATAAGCAACTATTTATTATCTTGCCATGGCTGGTAAACAAATTAAAAAAACAATAAACAAACATGCAGTTATAAGATGCCATTTTCCTTGGTTATTAAAAGAGACAAAATGAATAACAAAAATGATTAATGGTTATACAATATAATTGACACGCACGTGTGCTAATACATTGACAAGCATAATATGACCAATTTAGGAAACTGGGCGTACATGATAACTATAACATAGTCAGGGTATCATACGGTCACTTTAATAATGATTAAAGAGTATTCTTTGGCTAAAAAAAAAAACAGAGTAAAATAAGGAAAACAAATTCAGGTGTTGTATTATGCCTCGTTTGCTGCATAACAATCCTAATGTAATCAGATGTTGTACTACTGAAGGTTATTTGGACTGAATTTTATGGCCACTATTGTAATCAAATAGAATCCTATTTGGACTCACTTGATCAGCCTGTGAAGTAATATCCAAGGAATGGACTTGGAACCCAAGAATGACGTTGGACATTGTGAGAGTTAACCGCCCAACGTGTGGAGCTTCCAGAGCCTCCCAGAAAGCTTTCCATTTGTGACTGTGAAGCTTGCCGGAAAGAAGCTCCTTGAAGTTAACGTCAGCGCCTGAGGCTACTCCAGCACCATGAAGATAGGTCAGGTGGGACACATCAGCACCATTTTCTGGAATATCCTAAATATGAAATTGATTACAGAAAACACTGGGCAAATAATATCACTTTGTCCCATCTCCATCTGCAAGTTGTGACTACTCACACAATATGCTTGAAGGTACAAGTGTACCTGAATATATAGGTAACTATAAACGAGGGTAAGGGGAGGGAGAGGACACTGAGAAGTGGAATTCAATGGATCCCTCAATGAATGCACCAAGTAAAGTGTAGGCTAATTGCCCAAAAGAAATTTTAACAAAACACAAAACTAATTAACCTGAGTAAGTGTTGTTTGCGTAATGATTCTTTTATAAACGAATAAAATGAACTTTGAGTGCCACATGTACAAAATCAAACTGTGGTATGAACTTTCTAGATAGCAGGAAGAAAAAAGTTAATTATGTGAACATAGCTGAAAGTTGTTCAACTGAACACAAAAATATCACAGTTGTGAAACCCAAACCCCAATATAATACAAAAAACAAAATATTTGGGATGACACGTATAGCAAGCTTGGATAAATAACAACTATCATGCATTTTAATAAATGGTACTTCGTTTATAAGCAAAGACGAATCATATTTTTAGTATTAGCTAACAAAACTGAAGTAAAAATAAATTAAAATAATGCTAGTAGTGATTAAGCACACAACATCCAAGTTCTATTATACTTTCAAATGCTCAAGGAAGTCAAAGTTTCAGAAGCTGTTGTAGTATACATCCGTATCAGTAATCAATAAAAAGAGTTAATTGCTGGTAAACTACTGAAAACAATGGTGCTTCAATGCTGAAATTTTTGGTTACATTTTAGTCAGTAAAAAATAGAATAGAGAATATAATTCAAGTACAGTACCTCAATATGAACATTCATAAAGTGAGTAGAGCAGCCACAATACTTCATGCCTCTGTTCTTGACATCTGTCATCTCTTCAGGAAACCACAGAGGTTCTCTTCCCTCTGCATCATGCCACACTAAAATAGAACCATTGATATCCATAGAAGGCCACACTTTCACTTTGGCTTGAGGAGGTATCTTGCCACTGGAGTATGGAATTTTGGAGCATTCTCCTGTTTCGCCATTAAACTGCCAGCCATGGAAGGGACACTCAATACAATTACCTATCACCTTGACAACACATACCGAGAAAATAATGGCACTATAATCATAAAACTCAACACTTGTAATGGGTGAAAATCTACATCCCAGATTTTGGGTAAAAAGTATAACAAATTTCATCTCGTAGTACCTTTTATATATTATTAGCACTAAAGTAACCACCATAATTTCATGCTTGACTTACTTTTCTACTTCTCTACTTTTCATTTCTTCTATCCATGATTTGCAGTTTTAAGAAATTATTGTTATCGATTGAGAACATTTTAAGAAGTTATTACATATCGTCATTACCTTTCCAATTTTCCTTGCTATTATATCTTCATTTTAGCTTTAAATTTTCAAGAATATGTATACCAAACAGTATCAGTATGCTTGATGTCTGTATTATTCCTAAGTTAAAATGAGGATCAGCAAGCTAATGATAAAAAATGCTCTCGATCAAAGAAAAATAATGGTAGCTTGGTAAAACCACAAATCATGGACAAAAGAAATCAAAGACAGAGAAGCAAAAAGTAGATTAAGTACCACTGTAAGTGGTTACTTGCTAGTAAATATAAAAAGTACTATGAGATATGACCCTTACAATTACCGGGGCAGCTAATTATGAGGCTGACTATAAATGGTCTTATTTGCAGAGCATAAGGAAAGATTGATAACGCACAATGTAAATGACCTTCTTCAGTACCCATATCCCTAAATGGCTTGTTTAGGTGCCATATTCCCACATAGATTTTAGCTTTTGCCATAATGTGTTGGAGACTTGCTAATACCTTGCTATCAAGTCCAGTACTCCTATAGACTATCCACATATTTAATGCTTTAGAATTGGCTTCTGTTAAAGCTAAATCTTAGAAAGTATAGTATGCATGTAATAATTTACTTACCTGACCACCCACTCCTAAGTTAGCCCCCAGGTGAGGACAATAAGCATCAACTATGTAAACCTTTCCTACTTTGTTACGAAATATAGCAAAGTTCTGTCCCATTGCATTGACTGAGGTACTGCCTCCTGGCTTGAGCTCTTTGGATCGCAGCAGGGCAAACCATCCATTTGGGTAAGGTGGTGGAATGTCTCCCCATTTTCTGCGTCTGCGTACACCGTTTACAATCTCTTGCTTGGACACAAGTCCTTCGGAGATCTCTTTTCCAGGAAAGACAAATCCTGTCTTTGTATTGGGACAATAAAGTTCAAAGCTTCCAAATATTGCAGAACAAATCTTCCTAAATCAGTATTTCACAAAAAAAAAAACATTACCGAAAAAATAATAATAATCCAAAATTTCCCGCTAACTGCTCTGTTTATTTTCTTTCATTCTTTTTTTCTTTTATGTAAAAAAATTTAGCCAGAGCACAGGCATTAACTATAATCAATCAAATTCAATAATGTCTGTTCTCAATCATGCTGAATAAGACCAAAAAAACGAGAGGTTTTGTCTTGATCACCTCAAGATTTAAGTAATTTAAATTTTAGACATAATAGTAACAATCAGCCTATATTGCATTGGCCAAACATTTAGCCATAAGTTAGCTAAAAACACATAAAGTGCTAGAAAACAACACAAGCATATGTGAGACACTAATATTCTTTGCTACACTATGTGTATCTATCCACGAAGAGACAATCTACACCACACCTCTAAAGACAATAAGTAATGAGAACAATGATTCAGCCATTCTCAGCTGAAATATAGCATAAGGATGATATAACTTCCAAGCACTACTTGGCCTAGTATGCAAAGCTGCATGGATTTAGTTTCCTATAAGCTAGACAGAGTTCAACACATCCATATTTGTACTGTCAGCAGTTTACATCCATATTGCAAATGAGTGTGTATGACCTTTGTAACTTTAATGCACAATTTTAAAAGGCAAACAATAATGTTCATTTATAATGGCTTTAAGATCTAAGGAATTTTAGTGGAGAGTGAAGAAAAAAAAAACGAAGAAGATATTAGAAAAATGGGGCTTCAACTGCCTTTCACTCTGACCTTCAGAAGGACAAGTCTTAAATGCATTAGCATTTCAAGAAATGAGTAAGAGGGAAAGGGAGAGAAGAACAAGTGATTTTGAGCTACTGCAACTACATATTCCTAGCTAGATTGTTAGCTTCTAACCTGACTATAAAGATCCCATACACAATTGCGACAAAAAGAATCAAAATTGCAGTTGGAGACACGTCTCTAATGAAAGGTACCAGAGAAGAAACGCTGTCGAAGATCTCCAGTGTTTGGTGGAGAAAAGCCGTCGTTATATTGCACCCACCCAAAGTTCCGTAGAGGCCTTCATGGCGGTCGTAACCCAAACAGAGTATTAACTGGTAGATGGCAAACAGCCCCGCGGCGTGGAAGAATAGCCTCAAAGGAGAGGGCAGCATGACGTTTTAATCCTCGGCTCGACAAGCAGCACCACCACCCGCTACACTGTATAAGACGAATTAATAATAGTTAGCCAATTAATAACACGCCCATTTGTAATCATTAGACTTCAGTCTCCGCCCTCGTTACGACCTTTTTCGCATCCGTTCATTCGACCTCTTACCTCTGCCAGTAGTGCGCTTTTAATAGAATTAAATTTAACCGAGGAAATCTGAGCTCGACTGCAACCTGCCGAAGCCTTCCGGAGTAGTCAAAATTCACGCCAAAATTCACGCCAAAACTCCTGCTGGTGATTACAACTATATTGGTTGTGCTGATGTACTTAACAGCTATATACTGCTATTGGGTTATTACATTCAGCTACATTAGTCTGGCGTCGCCGACCCTTTTCCTTCTATTATTATTATACGCCCACACGTATAATAATAATAGAAGGAAAAGGGTCGGCGACGCCAGACTACAGCTACATGGCGAGTTAATTCATATTTTTGCTTAAAGAAGTATCTAGCTAGCTTCTAAAGAGTTCAAATAATATATTTGAAACTTTATATTCCTGCCACCTAATAACTCTGTTTACTGATACACACAATGTTTCAAGTTTCATTAAACAATGTAAATTTTTGACATAGCTATTATGATCAATTAATGAAACCATTGATACAATATGATTGCAAAAGAGCCAAGTTTTTAGGCAACAATTGACCTTTCTTGATCAAAATACCTTGGAGCAAATACGGAAAGTAATAATCTGAATATAACTTCTATTAGGAAACATGGATGATAAAACATTAAACAACTGCAGTTTATCTAGAATAAAAGGGAAAAAATAAAATTTATTTGTATATCTAACTCTAATTTGAGACATTGAGTTGAGAAGACACAAATAAAACTGTCCGCTAGCTTAATATATCAGGTCACTTATACTTATAAGTGCTCAATTAAATACAAGTATTGATGAATTAAAGATAATAGTGTATTATTTTGAGAAAAGTATAGTGACTTTATGAAATGTAAGCCACTAAAGATAATGTAGGAAATAATTAAAAGACTTATAAATGCCCTGATCCATCATCACTCACTAGCTACATGGACATCACATTATCACTTTCCATATGCTCATTGTTAGAATAACTTTTCTATAAATGTGCTTTCAATATTTTTAGTGATTTCATTTCCATTTCTGTCTACTCAGGCAAGATAGAATTATGTTCCTCATCTCACAATAATATTTGCACGAGTGGTATCTTCAATACTTGCAATACTCTCTGCCAAGTATAACTGGCTTTATCTTCAACATTAATACAGCTATAGTCTAGGTGAAAGATGGGATTCTGATTCATGACTGGATAATACGTCTCAGTTTTGGTCATTTAAGGTTGATAGGCTGTCTATCTCAATAGCCACCCTTCTTTTTGAGCTATTCACAGTTAGATCTTAGCTAAATCGTTTATGTGGTCATGTAAGCATTCCAAGAGGGTTGACATTCTCAGAACTATCTATCTGATTGGGGGTGAGATGTGGGGTAATCCCTGCATGAGGCTTACTGGGGCGGGGGCCATAAAGAGTGAAGATAGTAGGAGTGGAAGTCATGAAAGTGAACTATTGAGAATGACATTCTTAGATCAGCTGAACTGTTTATTGTTTGTTTCATATATTGCATTAGTGACCTACTTGGATTGAAAGGCATATGTATAATTATTGTTAGATAGTATGTTCACATTCATGACGCGTATAAAAGCTCTCAGTGTTCTATTTCATTATTTTTCTGCTTTTCCATCATTTTGGCAACTACACTTACTATTAAGAACTTGCAGTAAGAAATCTTTAAGTACAGTGAACAGCCATTGCAGAACCTGAGCTAATTTAAGAATCATGCTTCTCTCACTGCAAAAGTATCCACATTTCCTGTACTTTTGATGCTTCAGGAAAGTACTGGACAGTTAGTTGTCATCTTTCCTGCATATGTCATGTATCATTCATGCCATGTTTCCTTGCTTCAATCCTGTAGGTTCTGGACACGTGAAGGAACCTTTTATTTGGTGAGCTTTAGACATTAGGTTATAACTATCTATGGAGCCATAATGCTTCACACATCAGTAGTCAATGTTATAACCTAGTGTCTAAAGCTCACCAAAACTCAAACTAAAAGGTTCCTTCACGTGTCCAGAACCTACAGGATTGAAGCAAGGAAACATGGCATGAATGATACATGACATAATGCAGGAAAGATGACAACTAACTGTCCAGTACTTTCCTGAAGCATCAAAAGTACAGGAAATCTGGATACTTTTGCAGTGAGAGAAGCATGATTCTTAAATTAGCTCATGGGCATAGTGGGCATAGAGTATGAAGGTACATTATTGATAATAAGTTTACATGGCCAAACATGTGAACTGCATTTAATATCTTGCACTACATGTGCAAAGGTGAATAAAGGAGATAGGGTACTGACAGCTGTTATTGAACATCCAGTTTTATCATATCCATTTAAAGTTAGAGCATTGGATATAGTTAGTACATTAACTCCTGAGAATGGAGGAATGCATTTCATACTTACTTCATGTTGTATGGCTGGTGCTATGCTTCTGAAAACAGTAACAGAAGTAACTGACACTTGCAATGTTCTGTTTTCTTGAATGGGTCAACCATTACAAATCCTTACAGATTAGGGTTTACTATTAAAAAAAAAATTGGCCAAAAGCATCCATACCCCTACACAATCCGAAGAGAAAACTGATTTGAGCGTAAAATATGGATAAAGGAAATGTTGATATTGATTGTATTAATGAAGGAGAAGGAAAAACTAGTGCATTGAGCTGCTATTACCATTGATCAGTTAGTAGAGATTGAAATCAACTATCCTGGAAATTTCTTTGAGTGTCCACAATCCTCGCTAGAAAATATTAATTTTCAATGGGGAAGCTCAGGATAACACATTTCTCTGCTGTTCTGTGCAATTTCCTACCAGTTCACCCCTTCATTCACGGATGTATCAAAAGGGATATGGTTGCTTTAAATATTCTTTCACTTCTTTTATTCAAGACAACTCGGGGGAAAAAATAGAATCTTCACTTAATTTCAAAGAAATTCATTCCAGTTGTGATGAAAGAGTAGAGACTTAATAATAATTTGGACGTCATGCAACCCTTTTAATTAACTAACTGATTTACTAGGTGTAACATCACTACTATCATCAGCACAATAATAACTTGCAATACTAAGAAGATGTGGGACATAACTAGGCTAAACTCACATAGATGTATCTTAGACTGTTTAAAGAATCAACTATGTTTGTACGAAAATGGATGTATTCTGGTAATCATAATTTTAGCCTCATGTACATAACTAAAATAAAATTCCTAGTCAGCAACTCAGAAAAACAAAGTTTCATTCTTTACCATAGTATTCACTAAACAACAACAATTCACGCAATTGCTAGCAGGTAAGTTTTGAGAAAACCCAGCGATAGTTTTAAATCCGTAAATTGCCCACCACTGCAGAAATAGTTACGAGACCCTCGACTGATCTACATATAAAATAATATTATTTAATTTAAATGTATTTACTTAACACTTTGCTTAATTGAACATTTATTTAACTGAACTTTGCATAACACTAACATGGTTTTATTTTAAATGATAGCTTCTTAGTTGGTACTCAATGAGACAATACAACACATGTAGGCCTTGAAGAGATTGGTTCATTCAACCTTACTAGTTAATATACTGTTATCAATGTGTTATTCTAGTATCCTGAATGTGAAGTTTATTTATTTCACCTACTCAATACCAATTAGTACACATAGCTGTAATTGCCGTATCATACCTCTAGCATTCTCCCTTTTGAGCTGTTAAGAGTAATATAGAACTTTAAAATTCTATTAAAACATGGAAATATAAACTAGCTTATGGAAGTTATAGTTGATTGATGTAATGACACTTAAAATGATAAACAAAAATAGTTGTATCAAAGGAAGTGCCATTATAATCTGCTGATTTAGCACAGGAAGTCATGTTTGTCATACATTGTTGCTATAAAAAGGAAACCTAATGACATTCTATCCTCATGGCTAGTTATATTAAACTCTGATACAAAAATGTCTTTGAATATTCAAAACTTTATAGCTATGTCTATAGTGTTGCTGTGGTTTTTTACAGCTTATATTTCATATTTCGCCTTATCGTTTGAAAGATTGCTAATTTTAAAAAGCTACCTAGGTTTAGTAGTCATTTTTGTCCCCATCGCAGGATGGATTGGAGACACGTATCTTGGTCGCTACAGAGTCATCAAATACAGTATGAGAATTCTCTGGGTCTTTCTAATTTCTTGTGAAGTCATCATTACTTTCGACAACATTTATGAAGCTCTTTCGAAAGTGCTTCCAGCCATTGTTGGTATTGGAGCTGTGGCATCTGTTGGGATTTTAGCCAACATCATCCAGTTTGGTATGGACCAGTTACCAGATGCTTCTTCCACACAAATAAGTGGATTCATTCAATGGAGTATATGGATAATGTACTTGACAGAAGTGTATTTCTTTTGTCAACTTCTTGCTTTTGTGGACTGTATTCAGATTATATTCCCCTGTTCCTCCTACCTCTTATGTGTACACTCTCTATTGTATGTGACATCTTTGGGGGACACTGGCTCATAAAGGAACCAGTAAAGAACAATCCCTTGAAACAAATTTTTCAAGTTTTATAATATGCCATAAAGAACAAGTATCCACGTTTACGAAGTGCTTTCACATACTGGGAGGACAAGCCCTACTCCAGGATAGATCTAGGCAAGAGTAAATATGGCGGACCCTTCACAACTGAGCAAGTTGAAGATGTCAAAACTTTCTTTCGACTCCTCCTTCTGCTGTTGGCAACATTTTCTCTATTTTGCTTAGTAATTGGAATTATTTTACTTGACACAAACAAATTATACATTCAGTTTAGAAATAATCACTCAGAAATGACATGCCACAATTCAAAATCAGTCATAGAATACATGAAAGCTTGCTTGAACTTTACAGCTGTCCAATTTTCAACTTATTTCTCCATAGCAACAATCTTTCCAGCAATAAAGCTCTTTCGACCACTACTAAAACAATTCCCATCTTTGGCCAATATAAGGATCTTTCACAGAGCTTTGTTCGGATTGTTTATTTTACTTTTATTTGAAGTCAGTCTTATAACAATAGAAGTTGTATCGCTCCACCTAACACCAAAGTACAACAACTTAACTTGCATAACAAATGTACAGGAAGGACTACCACCAGGTCAACTGCTCAATATGGACATGAATTGGATCATTATACCTCAAACTTTACTGGGTGCTTCTGTATTTCTGATGCTTTCCAGCATGACAGAATTTTTATATGCTCAAGCTCCTCTTTCCATGAGGGGGTTCTTTTTTGGATTATTGATACTGATTCTTGGAATTTCTTATGGAATTGGAAATTTATTCTCCCAATATATTCCCAAAATTGCAATGAAGTATGTAAAAAGTTCTTCAGATGCAAGAAATTGCAACATCTGGTACTTTGGAATAGTGACATTCTTGACCATACTACTGTTATGTGGGGGATTTGTCGTGAAGAAACTATACAAGCCAAGAAGAAGAGATGAAAATTTGCACAACACACAAAAGTTTGCGATAGAATATTTTGACAAGTACCACCCTAACTTGAATTGATATTGTATATGCTTTTAATACGTGATATTATATTTCAGCAACATTGAAAATTCAATAAGAACAAATACTAAAATTATTTTTTCATTAGTAGGGTGCATTGTATTATCAAAGGGTTTTTTTGTTTTTTTTACTTTATCACCACTGCATAAAACTTGGGAAGATGTTGTTCTGGTTAAAGTCATTCCTCATCATTGCACAAGCTTAGACAAGTATAAATAATTTGACCTTTTATAGTAACTATACAATACTTTCATATTCAATGGTTTCAATTCCAAATAAATTGTGTTCACTTTTACCTAACCACACCTTTTATTAATTAGTTAGCTAGTCAATGCCCGCAGCTATGAATAAAGCTGAAGTATTTATAATTTAAACATTGCAACTGACCAGGTCTAACCTGATATGAACTGTATTAAGAGACAAACTTTTATCATCGCATACACACAATCGCGCATGTACATCAATCATTTATAACCGCGGGCAAACTGTGTTGTCTGGCGACGCATTGTAACCGTAGTTAGTGCTTTTCAAAATACTTTTAACCAGATTACTATTTTACTCAGTACTATTGTGTTTGGTAATAAAGACACAAGGAGCACTCTGGTCCTTCGAAAAACTATAGCTACAAATAGCTAAAACCATTCCCACTATTGCACTACTAGCCAATTGTGGAGAGGGAGCTTGTGAAAGTCATCCTTGCCCCCTTCAGCAACATTCAATAACATTGTTTACCAATTTCATTTTCTTCTGTGAATATTATAGAAGTGATTCAATTCTACTCACTAATAACAACATTGAAATGTTTTGAACAAGTTGTTACTTTTAAATTACAAAGCCCTATCAAACCTATTGTTAAATGTAGTTTAGTTGTTTGGTATGCAATTCTAGCGAGTCACATTTGACATTTATTGATTCAACAAAATACATTGTTCTACATATAATGTAATGATGTCTATTGGGTATCTCAAATTCAATGCTGTCAAGGCATAATGGTCGGTTATGACTTGAAAATGACAATTCATGTCTATATTGAGCAGTTGATCTGATCATAGTCCATCCTGTACAATTAATATGCAAGTTAAGTTGTTGTACTTTGGTGTTAGATGGAGCGATACAACTTCTATTGTTATAAGACTGACTTCAAATAAAAGTAAAATAAACAATCCGAACAAAGCTCTGTGTAAGATACTCATATCCACCAGAGATGGGAATTTTTTAACCACAGTATATTAACCACAAGATTGAGTAAACAAATGGACAGCTGTAGAGTCCAAGCAAGATTCATGTATTTATTGAGTTTGTTATTGGAATTCTTTTACTAGACACAAACAAATTATACATTCAGTTTAGAAACAATAACTCAGAAATGAAATGCCACAGTTCCAAATCTGTGATAGAATACATGAATTCTTGTTTGAACTCTACAGCTGTCCAATTTTGCTATCAAGTATGCTGGGCTCACAGTCAAGCACGAGTTTGGGGTCAAGTAGATTGTATGCCTGGGTCACAAGATAGGGTGTGGTCATGTAAGCATTCCAGAAGAGTGGGTTAAAGTTTTTAGAAGTTACCTTATACTAACAACACAGAAAAAACTCAGGGCACGCATAGAAATGTTTGGCTACAATCGGAGATTTGTCCCAAACTTTGCCAGATATTCATTTGGCCACCTCTAACAAACAGCCAAAATGGGTACGGTGGACAAAGGAGATGACTGTGCCCTTTTGTAGTGAACTATTGAGAATGACATTCTTAGAACAGCTCAACTGTTTGTTGTTTGTTTCATATTGCATTAGCAACCTACTTGGATTCAAATGCATGTGTATAATGTTAGGTAGCATGTTCACATTCGTGACACTTATAAAGCTCTCAGTGTTCTATTTCATTCTTGTTCTGTTTTTCCAACATTTTGGCAACTGCACTTACTATTAAGAACTTGCAGTAAGAAATATTTAAGTACACTGAACAGCCATTGCAGAACCTGGTGGCAGCATGATAATTAACCCCACTAAAATTGTTTCAACCTTATAAGGGCCTATTCAAGCATCATCCATCCAATTTAACATTTTACCTGGCATCATACAGCACACTTTGTATCCAATACATAATTTCTTCTGCTTCTTTCCAACATCATAATTTTCCTTCATCTTCATGCTTTTCTGTCTTTGAAATAATAATGAGAGAGAACAGTAAAAATGGTAAAAGCCAAACTTTGGAGTTAATATTAGCTAGAATGTAAAATACAGACGGCAACAAGTTAAGTTTGCATGTTATTGAAAGATAGAACCAATATCATGACTATTCAATAAACAATTACAATTGTGACAGTATACATTAAAAGCACCATTAAACTATAGCAGTGATACATTTCATCACATATTTAATAAAGTGATAGAGATTAACTGATCTAAGGTGTGGTAAGTGTGCACAGATCGATAAGAAAGTCATGCATAGATCAATAAGAAGAGATAAGAGGGTGTGGTTACTATGCACAGATCATGAGGTGTGATTAGTATGCACAGATCAATATGAGGTGTGGTTAGTATTCACAGAGCAATAAGAGGGTGTGGTTAGTATCCACAGATCAATAAGAGGGTGTGGTGTATATGCACAGCTTATGGACTGACATCTATGGAGCCATATGCTTCACACATCAGTAGTCAATGTTATAACCAAATGTCTAAAGCTCACCAAAACTCAAACTAAAAGGTTCATTCACGTGTCCAGAACCTACAGGATTGAAGCAAGGAAACATGGCATGAATGATACATGACATATGCAGGAAAGATGACAACTAACTGTCCAGTACTTTCCTGAAGCATCAAAAGTACAGGAAATCTGGATATTTTTGCAGTGAGAGAAGCGTGATTCTTAAATTAGCTCATGGGTGTAGTGGGCATAGAGTATGAAGGTACATTATTGATAATAAGTTTACATGCCAAACATATGAACTGCATTTTGTATCTTGCACTACATGTGCAAAGGTGAATAAAGGAGATAGGGTGCTGACAGCTGTTATTGAACATCCAGTTTTATCATATCCATTTAAAGTTAGAGCATTGGATATAGTTAGTACATTAACTCCTGAGAATGGAGGAATGCATTTCATACTTACTTCATGTTGTATGGCTACCAGGTGGCCTGGTGCTATACCTCTGAAAACAGCTACATAAGTGACTGATGCTAGCTGTTGTGGATCAGCTTTAGAGAACCGGGTATTGCTGCCACCTGAGAATTACCTCTCCTACTTAGCAGGTAAACGCTAACCAGCCCAAGGCAATGAAGGTTTCAACCTCGCTTTCCCTTGACAATTTCTTTGGTGGTTTGAATGTAAATTTACCAAGGTAATTCTGACAAAAAAGACAAATGTAGTACATATATAGGTAAGCATCGATGTGTGAAAGATACAAAGTACATTTAAAGGAATTTGGACAATGGAGTTGTGTGTTGTAGCTAAAAGGACTAAAGTGCAGATGGACAAATAACAAAATAACTGAATGGATAACAGATAAGTGAATGGATAATGGATTAAGTGAACGGATAACAGACCCACTCCTATAGTCTCCCTGTACACACTCCTGTAGTCTCCCTGTACCCACTCTTATAGTCTCACTGTACCCACTCCTGTAGTCTCTCTGTACACACTCCTGTAGCCTACCTGTACCAACTCCTATAGTCTCCCTGTACCCACTCCTATAGATTCCCTGTACCCACTCCTATAGTCTCCCTGTATCCACTCATGTAGTCTCCCTGTACCCATTGCTATAGTCTCCCTGTACCCACTCCTGTAGTCTACCTGTACCCACTCCTGTAGTCTCCCTGTACCCACTCCTGTAGTCTCCCTGTACCCACTCCTGTAGACTCCCTGTACCCACGTTCATATGGTAGAGGTTATTTAAAGAGATGTGTTCGTAAATTGTCACCTAATGATGGGTAAGGGATGTTTAAGATGTGTTCACAAGTTAGGGTTACTTAAAGAGATGTGTTAGTGGCTACGTCACCACCTAAAGAGATGTTAGGTCACGTAAAAATAGGTAAGGGTCATTAAATGTGTTCATAGGTGGTTAGGTCACCTAAAAGATAGTTAAAGTGTGTTCACATGGTATAGGTCACTTAAAGAGATGTGTTCATTGGTAAGGATCTCTAAGTGTAGTAGCTATGTTTATTTATAAGGAAAACTGTTTAAGTCAGGTTGCTAAAAAAAGATCGGTTCACAACATTTATGTAGGTAAAGATCACTAAGATGATATGGCACTTACTGGTGTGGAATACTAAGAGATGTTTTTTCTTAGAATAAGATTTGAGAGATGTATTTATTATGTACAAAGAGTCAATAATTGAGAAGTGCTTGATCACATAGATCTATTTATCATTAAGGGGGCATGTTCATGAGTAGGAGAGGCATTTTGGGTACAGATTGACAGTGTTTCATATAGAGATGGGGCCGTCCTGAGATTCCTCCCCCAGCCACAGAGTTGATAGGTACAGGGTCATTGAGCTATACAAGGAGTTTGTTATAATGGTTACGTATATACATGAGATAGCGGCATTCTTATTGATGGTTCAAGTGAAATTCGATGAAAAAGATGTTTTTAATAATATGTAAAATTGAGTAGATATGTTTATAGGTAATGGTCACAATAAATATTGTTCATGGGTAAGGGTTTCTAAGAAAGTTGTGTGCATAGGTAAGAGAGAGGGGTTTAAGGTAAGGGGCAATAGTGGATTTGTTTATAGGTAAGGGTCACTGATAAAACATTATCAATAACAATTTCTTCAACAAAATGGCCATTGATGTCTGTAAAATTCCTTTCTTTGAGTATTAAAACTACATTGACTGATATTATATGTATATATGATATAGGCACGTAGGACACGAGACAGGAGAGAGGGAAATACATTCATCTGTGCAAGATAAAGAGCATGTCAAAACAAGGTACTTGCTATTAAACTTGTTTATTTATTTTTTTTGTGTGTGTGTGTGTTTTGTCAATGTAGCTACTGAGGTAGTTGCACTCTTGCTCTATATAATGCACCACAAATAATATTTTTGTTACAGAAATTTGAGAGGTGAAGGTATACTGCCGAAGAAAGTGGACCGACGTCACACCTACAATGATGTCGGATAAATACAAAATGTCCTTTGATCCCTTGGAATTCCATTGAAAGTGGACCTACCTAAAGAAGCAAAGAACTAATTTTCAAACTAAACAAATTTATTAATTTTTTGTGTGTAATTCACAAATTTTTGATATTTTTGTTACTACAATTATTATTACAGTATTGTAGCTAAATAATACCAGCAAAATATACAGTGGTATAACAAAGTAATACCAGCGAAATAAGCAGTGGTATAACAAAGTAATAACCATGTAATACACAGTGTTATAGCAAAGTAATAACCATGTAATACACAGTGGTATAGCAAAGTAATAACCATGTAATACACAGTGGTATAGCAAAGTAATAACCATGTAATACACAGTGGTAATAGCAAAGTAATAACCATGTAATACACAGTGGTATAGCAAAGTAATAACCATGTAATACACAGTGGTATAACAAAGGAATACCAGCATAATACACAGTTAATACAGAGTAATACCAGTGTATTGCGTGGTTATTATTCAAGTATACACACAAAATAACAATGTGATACATCAGTTATACACATGTGTACACACTAGTATATTTCTAGAGAATACTACTGTTATACCAAATGGCGTATTACGGTACTTATAAGCCATTTTTACACATAGTGTATACCTGAAGAATACCAGGAGTATTCCAGTTGTATACTAGAAGATTATCATTGTTATACACTAGTGTATATCACACTTCTTGCATGGTGTTACTATCTCAAGAAATTGCTAAGCACACATATACTGAGAGCTATGGTTGATAGCTCATGAGTTTAGTCTGGTGAGACTTAAACACTGGGTCATAACTTGATCACTGGTGCCAACTCATCTGTAGATTTTATGAAAATTTGGTTGAACTAACATGAGAGTTTGGAATACAAGGCATGAGGAAATTGGCATTTAAATGTCAATACTATTACTTTCAATGATGCCCAAGGTTCAATACAAATTTTAAAAGAACTAGAAAAATAAAATAAAATTTCTACTTCAGTATTAATTTTCCTGAGTCCTTCACAATAATTGGCATATTAAACTAATCAAAGCTTGTACAATAATCAGGTAGGTCTTCAACAAGAACCCTTTACCAATTTACTACCCAATACCCATTTACTACCCAATGGTGATAAAATTACATTGTAAATAAAAGTCACCCTACTCCTGAAAAGAGTATTTTTGCATCTGGCATAGGAAGAGGGAGTTCTCCGAGGGCTGGATACCCCCCCCCCCCCCCCCCCAGCCCCACCATCCTAATAATTTTGGGACACGTACTATCTCACGTGGTAATTTCTCACATGAACAATTTTAACCACAAAAAACATGCCTTTGGAGACACCCCCTTCTACAAAATCATCTTCTTACACAACTGTTGAATTTACAAAGTGATTAAACTAACATCAAATAAAAAACATTCATGTCAAAAAAAGTTTGAGTGGTACTTGTCAAAATATTCTATTGCAAATTTTTGTGTGTTGTGCCAATTTTCATCTCTTTTTCTTGGCTTGTAAAGTTTCTTCATCACAAATCCCCCACATAACAGTAATATGGTCAAGAATGTCACTATTCCTAAGTACCAGATGTTGCAATTTCTTGCTTCTGAAGAACTTTTTACATACTTCATCGCAATTTTGGGAATATAATGGGAGAATAAATTTGCAATTCCATATGAAACTCCAAGAATCAGAAACAATAATCCAAAAAAGAACCCCCTCATGGAAAGAGGAGCTTGAGCATATAAAAATTCTATTGTGCTGGAGAGCATCAGAAATATGGAAGCACCCAGTAAAGTTTGAGGTATAATGATCCAATTCATGTCCAGATTGAGTAGTTGACCTGATGGTAGTCCTTCCTGTACAATTAATATGCAAGTTAAGTTGTTGTACTTTGGTGTTAGGTGGAGCGATACAACTTCTATTGTTATAAGACTGACTTCAAATAAAAGTAAAATAAACAATCCGAACAAAACTCTGTGAAATAAACTCATATCCACCAAATATGGGAACTTTTTTAGTAGTGGAGATTGAATGAGCTTTATAGCTGGGAAAAGTACCGCTATGGAGAAATAGTTTGAAAATTGGACAGCTGTGGCATTCAAGCAATATTTCATGTATTCTATGACTGACTTGGAATTGAGACATCGGGTTTCTGAGTGATTGCTTCTAAACTGAATATATAATTTGTTTGTGTCAAGTAAAAGAATTCCAACAACTAAGCAAAATAAAGGAAATGTTGTCAACAACAGAAGGAGGAGTCGAAAGAAAGTTTTGACATCTTCGACTTGCTCGGTTGTGAAGGGTCCGCCATATTTACTCTTGCCTAGATCTATTCTGGAGTAGGGTTTGTCCTCCCAGTATGTGAAAGCACTTCGTAAACGTGGATACTTGTTCTTTATGGCATATTTTAAAACTTGAAAAATTTGTTTCAAGGGATTGTTCTTTACTGGTTCCTTTATGAGCCAGTGTCCCCAAAAGATGTCACATACAATAGAGACTGTACACATAAGAGGTAGGAGGAACAGAGGAATATAATCTGAATACAGTCCACAAATGCAAGAAGTTGTCAAAAGAAATACGCTTTCTGCCAAGTACATAATCCACACAGTCCATTGAATGAAGCCACTTATTTGTGTGGAAGAAGCATCTGGAAACTGGTCTATACCAAACTGGATGATGTTGGCTAAAATCCCAATGGATGCTACAGCCCCAATACCAACAATGGCTGAAAGCACTTTAGAAAGAGCTTCAATGTAGTCTAAAGTAATGATGACTTCGCAAGAAATTAGAAAGACCCAGAGAATTCTCATACTGTATTTGATGACTCTGTAACGACCAAGATATGTGTCTCCAATCCATCCTGCAATGGGGACAAAAATGACTGCTATACCTAGGTAGCTGTATAAGAGTAGAACTCTTTCAAATCCCAGGGTAAAAAATGAAATATAAGCTGTGAAAAACCACAGCAGCACCAGAGACATTGCTCTACAGCTTTGAATATTCAGAGGCATTGTTATATCAGAATGTGACGATACTGGCAATATCATTCCTTTTATAGTAAAACAGTAGGACAAATAATATGACTTCCTCTGTAAAAATTATTCATGGTACTACTACCCTTGGTACATTTTGTTACTTATTATTGTAGCTCACATGGGTTTTTCAAACTGTTCAATCAGATACTTAATTTGCAGAGAATATACATTTCATACCCACCTCCTAGGAAGTGAAGTGAGCCATCCAATAAAATATTTAATTTTATGCCTTTCCTATGGCTTAAAGCCCTGGAACAAATTGGTAACACCACTCCATTTGGTCTGTACTGGATTTTCACCATCTCAGGCCTTTTGCCCTCGTTTATGTAAATCTCATGCTGACCTCCACATCGTAGTGTAACATAAACTAGTTGGATCATATGTTACTTCATGATGCTAGCATGTGACTAGTTCATAGTTCTAGACTTTTGGTTTTAGTTATAGTCAATAAATTATTAAGACTACTCCAGAAAGCCCAGAAAAAGTGAGTGCTACTAATATACATACAGCAATTACAACAAAGTATCATATTTGGTATTTAAAGTAGGCGAGGTGAATTAATCAGGACTGAAATTGTTAGGTGTAAATATACTTCCATAAAACCACTGCTTGTCATTAGTTATAATAGCATTGATGAGCAAAATTCAGTAATGAATGCCTTCAGAGCCCTCATTTGATATATGTCGCATTGAGTACACAATTAAGATGCTACCAGTTAAAAATAAAACAAACTGGAGTTTACAAAGTTTGGTTAAATTGTTTTTACTGAAGGTGCAATAGTGTGCGTGTTTTAACTTTGAAAATGTATAACTGCAAACAAAATAAAAGTAATTAGTACTTAGCTACAAATGAAGTTTAAAAATGAATAATTATGTTTAATATGCTAAATGTTTTTCTAATAGAATTGGAGGAAGTAGATCGTACTTGTACTGAAATATCAACTTTCCCTATTCTTGTAGTCAGTTTGTTACAGTTACTATTACAAGGAATTGCTAAGTACACCAACTGAGAGCTATGATTGATATTAGCACATAATTTCAGTCTGGTGAGTCTTAAACACTGCATCATAACATTGATCGCTGGTGCCAACTCATCTGTAGATTTTTTGAAAATTTTGTTGACCTAACATGAGTGTTTGGAATACAAGGCATGAGGAAATTGACATTTCAATGTCAATACTATTACTTTCAGTGATGCACAAGATTAAATACAAATTTTAATTGGACTAGAGAAATAAAATAGAATTTCTACTTCAGTATTAATTTTTCTGAGTGCAATGACCAAGTAGGTATTCAACAAGAAACCTTTACCAATTTACAAACCTTTACCTATTTACTACCCAATGTAGATAAAATTACATTGAAAACAAAACTCACCATACTCCTGAAAAGAGTATTTTTGCATTTGGCATAGGAAGAGGGAGGTCTCCAGGGGCTGGAGCCCACCCCGTCCCCCCCCCCCACCCCCCCCACCCTAATAATTGTGGGACACTATCCCATGAGGTAATCTATCACATGAACAATTTTCAACCACAAAGCATGCTTTTGGACATACATACCCCATACAAAATCATCTTCTTACACAACTTTTGAATTTACTAAGTGATTAGACTAACATCAAATAAAAACCATTCATGTCGATAAAAGTTTGAGTTGTACTTGTCTAAATATTCTATCGCAAAATGTTGTGTGTTGTGCAAATTTTCATCTCTTTTCCTTGGCGTGTAAAGTTTCTTCATCACAAATTCCCCAAAGTAATAAGGTCAAGAATGTCACTATACCAAAGTACCAGACGTTGCAATTTCTTGCTTCTGAAGAACTTTTTACATAGTTCGTCGCAATTTTGGGATATATTGGGAGAATAAATTGCAATTCCATACGAAATTCCAAGAATCAGTATCAATAATCCAAAAAAGAACCCCCTCATGGATAGAGGAGCTTGAGCATATAAAAATTCTATTATGCTGGAAAGCATCAGAAATACTGAAGCACCCAGTAATGTTTGGTATAATGATCCAATTCATGTCCATATTGAGCAGTTGACCTGATGGCAGTCCTTCCTGTACAATTAATATGCAAGTTAAGTTGTTGTACTACGTGTTAGATGGAGCGATACAACTTCTATTGTTATAAGACTGACTTCAAATAAAGTGAAATAAAAAATCCGAACAAAGCTCTGTGAAAGATACTCATATCCACCAAATATGTGAAAGTTTTTTGTATTGGAGCTTTCTATCTGGAAAAAGTATTGCTATGGAGAAATAGTTGGAAAATTGGACATCTGTAGCATTCAATCAATATTTCATGTATTCTAGGACTTCCTTGGAATTGAGACATCGGGTTTCTGAGTGATTGATTCTAAACTGAATATATAATTTGTTTGTGTCAAGTAAAAGAATTCCAACAACTAAGCAAAATAAAGGAAATGTTGCCAACAGCAGAAGGAGGAGTCGAAAGAAATATTTGACATCTTCGACTTGCTCGGTTGTGAAGGGTCCGCCACATTTACTCTTGCCAAGATCTATTCTGGAGTAGGGTTAGTCCTCCCAGTATGTGAAAGCACTTTGTAAACGGGGATGCTTGTTCTTTATGGCATATTTTAAAACTTGAAAATTTTGTTTCAAGGGATTGTTCTTTACTGGTTCCTTTATGAGCCCATGTCCTCCAAAGATGTTGCATACAATAGAGAGTGTGCACACGTCGGCGATGGGATTGGTTATCATGCTGACAGCGTGGAGAAATTTTACAAGAACCAATATTATGAGGCTCTTGCTCGTTACCTTCTTGGGATAGTTTTATGGTTCCTCTGTACCTGTAGATGACTATAGTTTTAGCAAATTTTGAAAAAAATAACTTGAAGTCTTCTTCATTTCTCATTTTTTCTAAGGTCTTTTAAACCTGTACTCATGAAAGTCTTCCCTCTTTTTGTGCTAGTTAAAAACTTTCCTTCTAAAGAATCCCTCATGCATTATACGTAACAAAAAGCAGAATCTATTCCACATGATAATTTCACACCATTCAGCCCTAAAACTTCTCTCTGTTTTACCAAATTTCCCTTTAGGAAAGCTATACATTGAAGAAAAAATCAAGTGCTTAACAGATTAACTTCACTACTTTTGTACTACTACAAACCAGAAGGTCTCAGAAGGATGAAACTTCTCAAGGCGATGAGCGGTAGTAGCGACTGAAAAATAAGCAATTTCCACGTGGACTCAAAATATTATTATTGGGTGACATTATGATAGTGGGCGTGGTGTGTTAAGATGTGCATGCATCAGAAAGTTAAAAATTCTTGGTAAGAAACACGTCATATTATGTTAATAAGTGTCTCAGGCAGAAACAGGTATAGCTAGTCAGCTTAGCTAAATATTGGTCGGGCACTTGCCCACTGTGCGCAACCATCTGTAGATTGGTAAAGGGTTCTTGTTGAAGACCTATCTGGTCATTGCACAAGCTTAGATAAGTTTGATATACCAATTATTGTGAACAACTCAGGAAAATTAATACTGAAGTAGAAATTCTATTTTATTTTTGTAGTCCAATTAAAATTTGTATTGAACCTTGGGCATCATTGAAAGTGATAGTATTGACATTTAAATGTCAATTTCCTCACGCCTTTGTATTCCAAACTCTCATGTTAGTTCAACAAAATTTTCAAAAAATCTACTGATGAGTTGGCACCAGCACCAGACTAAACTCATGTGCTAATATCAACCCATAGATTTCAGCGTGTGAGCTTAGCAATTCCTTGGGATAGTAACTGTAACAAACTGTCTGCAAGAATAGGGAAAGTTGATAATTCAATATAAGTCTGATCTACTTCCTCCAATTCTATTAGAAAAACATTTAGCGTGTTAAATAATAATATTATTAATTTTTAAACTTCATTTTGTAGCTAAGTACTAATTATTTTTAATTTGTTTGCAGCTATATATTTTCAAAGCTAAAACACGCACACTATTGCTTAATGAACTTCAGTAAAAACAATTTAACCAAACTTTGTAAACTCCAGTTTGTTTTATTTTTAACTGGTAGCTAGCGTCTTAATTGTGTACTAAATGCGACATACACCGAATGAGGGCTCTGAAGGAGTTCATTACTGAATTTTGCTGATCAATGCTATTGCAAGCATTTGTTTTATTGAAGTATATTTAGACCTAGCAATTTCAGCCTGATTAATTCACCTCGCCTACTTCAAATACCAAATATGATACTTTGTTGTAATTTCTGTATGCATATAAATAAAACCAAAAGTCTAGAACTATAAACTAGTCACTAGTATCATGAAGTAACATATGATCCAACTAGTCTATGTTATACACTACGATGTGGAGGTCAGCATGAGATTTACATAACCGAGGGTAGAGGCCCAAGGATGGTGTAAATCCAGTACAGACCAAATGGAGTGGTATTACCAATTTGTTCCAGGGCTTTAAGCTATAGGAAATGCATATAATTAAATATTTTATTGGATGGCTCACTTCATTTCCTAGGAGGTGGGTATGAAATGTATATTCTCTGCAAATTATGTATCTGATTGAACAGTTTGAATAAAACAACAGCCATGTGAGCTACAATAATAAGTAACAAAATGTACCAAGGGTAGTAGTACCATGAATAATTTTTACACAGGAAGTCATATTATTTGTCCTACTGTTATGCTATAAAAAGAATGATATTGCCAGTATCGTCATATTCTGATAAAACAATGCCTCTGAATATTCAAAGCTGTAGAGCAATGCTCTGGTGCTGCTGTGGTTTTTCACAGCTTATATTTCATTTTTTACCCTGGGATTTGAAAGATCATTAATCTTATACAGCTACCTAAGTTTAGTAGTTATTTTTGTCCCCATCACAGGATGGATTGAAGAGGTTACTACAGAGCCATCAAATACAGTATGAGAATTCTCTGGGTCTTTCTAATTTCTTGCGAAGTCATCATTACTTTAGACAACATTTATGAAGCTCTTTCTAACGTTCTTCCAGCCATTGTTGGTATTGGGTCTGTAACATTGTTGGCTACCGGGTAAGGAGTGTGCGACTCGCCAATATTTATCACTCAGTCTAGCAAGCAACGCACAGGTACGCTGCCACCTGAGTCCCCAACCCAGATCACAGAATTTAGGTACTGACAAAAGATAGGGCATATGGGAACTGATGAGACGCATGCGTGGCTAGGCTTATATCAGTTCCGACGGCCACGCATGCACACACATAAAGCGGGAAACACAAAACTTAAAAACTGCCACGTACATCAAAATGACGACACAACTCAATAACACGCACACCGATAAACATCATACACAGTAAATAATGCACATCACGAACTCTGCTAAAAAACATAAAGTTAGCGATTGACACACACACAAACATATAAGTTCCGTTCGTTGTCTTCTTGTCTTTTCTTCTCCACTCTCTCTTACTTCTTCATTCTCGCAGACCCACATCTCCCCGCTCCAAGCTCAGACCATGGCTGAGCTGACAACACCGGGTCTGCTCCATCAGTGTCTGTCTCGGTACACCACCAGGACTGTCGAGAGAAGGCATCTGCATTGCTGTGATCCTTCCCTGGGTGATAGATCAACGAGATCGGCCGGTCTTGTAACGCAAGGGCAAAACGCAGGAGTCTTCTATTGAGGTTTCTGCCGGTGGTTAGAGTGAGGCATGCTCTATGGTCTGTCACGACCTGTAGAGGTAGGCCGTACGTCAACCTGTCAAAGTGTTTCACACTGGCCACAATTGCCAGGCTCTCCAGTTCAGTGACGGAATAGTTTTTCTCAGGAGGGCGGAGCTGGCAGCTGAAAAATGTCACGGGAAGTTCCTCATCTCCACACCGGACATGCAGGCAGCCACCAATTCCATCACCGGAAACGTCCGTGTAGAGGATATATTCATCATTATTAGTAGGAATGCATAACAATACATGGCTAGACAGAGAATCCACTAACTCACCGTATGCCCGGATCATTCCCCGCGTCCACTCGACGAGCTGAGGAGCACGGAGAGAGACTGATGGGGTGAGGTGAGATGAGAGGCTACCGAATCCTTTTATAAACCTACGGTAATAGGACATTGCTCCCAAGAAGGCACGCATGTCCCTCTTGGTGCGGGGTTTGACAAAGTTCTTCACGGCATTAACTCTGGCTTCCGGAATGGAAACGCCACCACCCCCAATCCTGTGTCCTAGATATGTAAGGTACCGCCTACCAAATGTACATTTTCTCTTTTTAATGGTAAGGCCTGCCTCTCCTAGACAAATGATTACACTCTTTAAATCACACAGATGTTGCTCCCATGATTCACTAAAAAACACTACATCATCTATGGTAATTACATGCTATGTTGTCCACAGGTTCTAGAACTGCCTCCACTGCCGCCTGGAAGACAGCAGGGGCGTTCTTCAGCCCAAAGGGCATACGCTTGTAGCATAACTTTCCCACTGGACACACAAAAGTGGTAAATTCCATGGAGTCTGCATCCATCTCTACCTGATGGAAACCGGATGTCAGGTCAAGGGTTGACAAACAGCAAGACTGACCCACCTTCCGAAGAATTTCATCCAGCGAAGGTACCCAGTACCTGACCAATGGGGTTACGAAGGGCAAAAAGGGCAAGGGGGAGAAACTCGACCCAATCATAACCTTGATCAATGGCCTTAGCCAACATGGGCTTTAGGGATCCATGCAACCTCTCGACAACACCATTGCTCTGAGGTCTGTAAGGGGAAGTTTGAATAGAGTCAACACCTAGCATGGAGCACAAGTTAGCCATCAGCTTAGAGAGAAAAATGGTTCCTCTGTCCGAAAGGACCTTCATGGGGATGCTCATTCTGGCAATTATTTGTACAAAACCCTGAGACGCCTCCTCAGCTGAGGCAGTTCTCATCAGAATGGCCTCTGGCCAGCAGCTGGACAAACATACATACGTAAACATAATATACCCCTCTTACCCTTAAGGAGGGGCCCCACTAAGTCGACAGCCACTGACTCGAAGGGTACGGTCAAGATACTTCTCTCAATCATAAGAGCCTTTCTATTACCACTCCGATTTACACGTAAACAAACATCACACGACTTGACAGATTTGACAATATCGCCATGGATGCCAGGCCACACAAAATGGGATCCCAATATCCTCCTCATACCTCTTACCCCTGTGTGGGCAGTGTAGTTGTGCGCCAGCTTGAGGGCCTTAGCATGTTTGGACAGAGGGAGGACGATTCTGCTACACACATTGCCTATTTGATCTACCGTATTCATGACTAACGCACCATTCTCATTCCAGGAATAGCCATTCATGTTTCTATCGGCTAATGTTCTCACACTCTCAAGGGTTTTGTCACTTTTCACTTCATTAATCAGACACTGAACACTCGAGACATCCTGCAAAGCAGGGGAAACTAAACTCACTGCAGCTGGCTCATCAAAACCAATTAACACATCTGCACTGTTTGGTTGCTCAACATAATCGCTATTAACATCAGCATTCTCATCTTTAACAACAACATTCTCAATGGGAGGAACTGGTTGGCTATTCAACACTTCCATATTTTCTTCAGAGACACCACAGAGCCCATCTCCAGAAGCAACAATGCCTGCTGCCCAAGGCTCAGACTCAGCTACCTCATCACACTGCTCAATACCTAAGTCTATATTTGCCAACCTCTCCCATTCCGCATCAAGCGGGGTAGGACATACTACTTGCACATCACTCTCATGCTCTCTCTTTTTATTCCTCTTCAGGCAGCATCCAGAAGAAGCCGGGATGCCATCTCACCATCCGGCATCGTAAATAGAAGAGAGTCTTAACCAGACCTTGTGCTTGCAATGACCATTACCAGTAACCCCTGAAAAAGACAAATTGTAACGTTCACGAAAAGCTTGTAATCGAGACACCAGGTCTTCTGTGACTAAAGTAATTCCAGATCCAGAATCAAAGAAAACTCTGATCTGTTGAGTCCGGTCTCCAAACGAAGCATTAGCGATTGCTGTGGTGTATGACTTGGCCATTGTTAGCATCAAGGATCGATTTAAGACACCAGGTTATGTAGTATACAAAAATTTGGAGACACTTCTTTTCAAAGCACCAAAATAATGGTAAAGAATATACTACTGAATTGCATGAGGTAGCTATATACTCAAACTTTATGGAGATGACTTCAATGAAATTGAGCTGACCACTCAATTAGGAATGTGTAATGCTAGGTTCTCTAGTAGTAATAAGAGTACCTTAAGAGAAATTATTGATTATCTATGGAGCTTGTCTGCTGGACAGAAGCAATTTATTCACCAGGTCTGCCAAATTGCTCAACTGATGCAGCAAGTGAAAGATCAGTTTCAGTGACGAAAATGGTCAAAAGTTATTTAAGAAGCACTATGGAGCAATGAACGGTAAATCATTTAATGGTTTTGAACATCTATAAACAAGATTTGGATAATTTAGATCTCAATCATAGCTAATCAATTATACAGAGTAATGACACCTTCCAATATTTGAAAAATGTTAACACAACTAAGCTGTTAGCAATTTTTGCTCTGTTTGTTTTATTTATAGTTTAGCTAGATACACTTATTGTCACTATATTCAAATCAATTAATTTGTGAAATGAAAATATGTTTGTAGCTAATGTATCTGATAGTGTATAACATAAATAGATTATAATAATAGGAAATTATTTCTCTAGCCAATATTTTTAATTATAACTTAACCCCAAAAAGAGAAGGGTTAAGTTATAATTAAAAATATTGGCTGTTTAAAAGAGAAAAAAATTCCTATTATGATAAATATTTCAGCCGAGAATGACTGAATTTTGGAAATTTTGGTACAATTTGGGTCGACCAATCCAAATTTGCTTCCTCCGCCACTGATCTACTACCCAATACCGCCATTTACTACCCAATGGTGATAAAATTACATTGTAAATAAAAGTCACCCTACTGAAAAGAGTATTTTTTGCATCTGGCATAGGAAGAGGGAGTTCTCCGAGGTCTGGAACCCCCCCCCCCTGGCATAGGAAGAAGGAGGTCTCCGGGTGCTGGAGCCCACTCCCCCCCCCACCCAAATAATTGTGGGACACTATCTCATGAGGTAATCTCTCACATCAACCATAAAAAGCATGCCTTTAGACATACACCCCCCATACAAATTCATCTTCTTACACAACTGTTGAATTTACTAAGTGATTAGACTAACATCAAATAAAAAACATTTATGTCGATAAAAGATTGAGTTGTACTTGTCTAAATATTTTATCGCAAAATTTTTGTGTGTTGTGCAAATTTTCATCTCTTTTCCATGGTTTGTAAAGTTTCTTCATCACAAATCCCCCAAAGTAATAAGGTCAAGAATGTCACTATACCAAAGTACCACTCGTTGCAATTTCTTGCTACTGAAAAACATTTTACACACTTCATTGCAATTTTAGGAATATATTGGGAGAATAATTTGCAATTCCATAAGAAATTCCAAGAATCAGTATCAATAATCCAAAAAAGAACCCCCTCATGGAAAGAGGAGCTTGAGCATATAAAAATTCTATTATGCTGGAAAGCATCAGAAATACGGAAGCACCCAGTAAAGTTTGAGGTATATTGATCCAATTCATGTCCATATTGAGCACCAATCCATCCTGCAATGGGGACAAAAATGACTACTAAACCTAGGTAGCTGTATAAGATTAGAACTCTTTCAAATCCCAGGGTAAAAATGAAATATAAGCTGTGAAAAACCACAGCAGCACCAGAGACATTGCTTACAGCTTTGAATATTCAGAGGCATTGTTTTATCAGACTTATGACGATACTGGCAATATCATTCTTTTTATAATATGACTTCCTGTGTAAAATTATTCATGGTACTACTACCTTTGGTACATTTTGTTACTTATTATTGTAGCAGCTCACATGGTTTTTTCAAACTGTTCAATCAGATACATAATTTGCAGTGAATATACATTTCATACCCACCTCCTAGGAAGTGAAGTGAGCCATCCAATAAAATATTTAATTTTATGCATTTCCTATAGCTTAAAGCCCTGGAACAAATTGGTAACACCGCTCCATTTGGTCTATACTGGATTTTCACCATCTTGGGCCTTCTACCCTCGGTTATGTAAATCTCATGCTGACCCCCACATCGTGGTGTAACATAAACTGAGTTGGATCATATGTTACTTCATGATGCTAGCATGTGACTAGTTCATGTTAGCATGTGACTAGTTCATAGTTCTAGACTTTTGGTTTTAGTTATAGTCAATAAATTAAGACTACTCCAGAAAACCCAGAAAGAGTGAGTGCTACTAATATGCATACAGCAATTACAACAAAGTATCCTATTTGGTACTTGAAGTAGGCGAGGTGAATTAATCAGGACTGAAATTGTTAGGTCTAAATACACTTCAATAAAACAACTGATTGTCATTAGTTTCAATAGCATTGATGAGCAAAATTCAGTAATGAACTCCTTCAGAGCCCTCATTTGGTATATGTCGCATTGAGTACACAATTAAGATGCTACCAGTTAAAAATAAAACATACTGGAGTTTACAAAGTTTGGTTAAATTGTTTTTACTGAAGTTCATTAAGCAATAGTGTGCGTGTTTTAGCTTTGAAAATGTGTAACTGCAAACAAAATAAAAATAATTAGTACTTAGCTACAAATGAAGTTTAAAAATGAATAATTATGTTTAATATGCTAAATGTTTTTCTAATAGAATTGGAGGAAGTAGATCGGACTTGTACTGAAATATCAACTTTCCCTATTCTTGTAGTCAGTTTGTTACAGTTACTATTACAAGGAATTGCTAAGTACACCAACTGAGAGCTATGATTGACATTAGCCCACAATTTCAGTCTGGTGAGTCTTAAACACTGCATCATAACATTGATCACTGGTGCCAACTCATCTGTAGATTTTTGAAAATGTTGTTGACCTAACATGAGTGTTTGGAATACAAGGCGTGAGGAAATTGGCATTTCAACGTCAATACTATTACTTTCAGTGATGCACAAGATTAAATACAAATTTTAATTAGACTAGAAAAATAAAATAGAATTTCTACTTCAGTATTAATTTTCCTGAGTTCTTCACAATAATAGGCATATTAAACTTATCTAAGCTTGTGCAATGACCAGGTAGGTCTTCAACAAGAAACCTTTACCAATTTACTACCCAATGTAGATAAAGTTACATTGAAAACAAAACTCACCCTACCCCTGAAAAGAGAATTTTTGCATTTGGCATAGGAAGAAGGAGGTCTCCGGGTGCTGGAGCCCACTCCCCCCCCCACCCAAATAATTGTGGGACACTATCTCATGAGGTAATCTCTCACATCAACCATAAAAAGCATGCCTTTAGACATACACCCCCCAAACAAATTCATCTTCTTACACAACTGTTGAATTTACTAAGTGATTAGACTAACATCAAATAAAAAACATTTATGTCGATAAAAGATTGAGTTGTACTTGTCTAAATATTTTATCGCAAAATTTTTGTGTGTTGTGCAAATTTTCATCTCTTTTCCATGGTTTGTAAAGTTTCTTCATCACAAATCCCCCAAAGTAATAAGGTCAAGAATGTCACTATACCAAAGTACCACTCGTTGCAATTTCTTGCTACTGAAAAACATTTTACACACTTCATTGCAATTTTAGGAATATATTGGGAGAATAATTTGCAATTCCATAAGAAATTCCAAGAATCAGTATCAATAATCCAAAAAAGAACCCCCTCATGGAAAGAGGAGCTTGAGCATATAAAAATTCTATTATGCTGGAAAGCATCAGAAATACGGAAGCACCCAGTACAGTTTGAGGTATAATGATCCAATTCATGTCCATATTGAGCAGTTGACCTGATGGCAGTCCTTCCTGTACAATTAATATGCCAGTTAAATTGTTGTACTTTGGTGTTGATGGAGCAATACAACTTCTATTGTTATAAGACTGACTTCAAACAAAAGTAAAATAAACAATCCGAACAAAACTCTGTGAAAGATACTCATATCCACCAAATATGGGATCTTTTTTAGTAGTTGAGATTGAATGAGCTTTATAGCTGGGAAAAGTACTGCTATGGAGAAATAGTTCGAAAATTGGACAGCTGTGGCATTCAAGCAATATTTCATGTATTCTAGGACTGACTTGGAATTGAGACTTCGGGTTTCTGATTGATTGTTTCTAAACTGAATATATAATTTGTTTGTGTCAAGTAAAAGAATTCCAACAACTAAGCAAAATAAAGGAAATGTTGCCAACAGCAGAAGGAGTCGAAAGAAATATTTGACACATTCAACTTGCTCGGTTGTGAAGGGTCCGCCATATTTACTCTTGCCTAGATCTATCCTGGAGTAGGGTTTGTCCTCCCAGTAAGTGAAAGCACTTCGTAAATGGGGATGCTTGTTCTTTATGGCATATTTTAAAACTTGAAAAATTTGTTTCAAGGGATTGTTCTTTACTGGTTCCTTTATGAGCCCGTGTCCCCCAAAGATGTCACATACAATAGAGAGTGTACACATAAGAGGTAGGAGGAACAGAGGAATATAATCTGAATACAGTCCACAAATGCAAGAAGTTGTCAAAAGAAATACGCTTTCTGCCAAGTACATAATCCACAGTCCATTGAATGAAGCCACTTATTTGTGTGGAAGAAGCATCTGGAAACTGGTCTATACCAAACTGGATGATGTTGGCTAAAATCCCGATGGATGCTACAGCCCCAATACCAACAATGGCTGAAAGCACTTTAGAAAGAGCTTCAATGTAGTCTAAAAGTAATGATGACTTCGCAAGAAATTAGAAAGACCCAGAGAATTCTTATACTGTATTTGATGACTCTGTAGCAACCAAGATATGTGTCTCCAATCCATCTTGTGATGGGGACAAAAATGACTACTATACCTAGGTAGCTGTATAAGATTAATGATCTTTCAAATCCCAGGGTAAAAAATGAAATATAAGCTGTGAAAAACCACAGCAGCACCAGAGACATTGCTCTACAGCTTTGAATATTCAGAGGCATTGTTATATCAGAATATGACGATACTGGCAACACCATTCTTTTTATAACAAAACAGTATAGACAAATAATATGACTTCCTGTGTAAAAATTATTCATGGTACTACTACCCTTGGTACATTTGTTACTTATTATTGTAGCTCACATGGGGGGGGGGGGGGGGGGGGTTTCAAACTGTTCAATCAGATACATAATTTGCAGAGAATATACATTTCGTACCCACCTCCTAGGAAGTGAAGTGAGCCATCCAATAAAATATTTAATTATATGCATTTCCTATAGCTTAAAGTCCTGGAACAAATTGGTAACACCACTCCATTTGGCCTGTACTGGATTTTTACCATCTCGGGCCTTCTACACTCGGTTATGTAAATCTCATGCTGACCTCCACATCGTAGTGTAACATAAACTAGTTGGATCATATGTTACTTCATGATGCTAGCATGTGACTAGTTTATAGTTCTAGACTTTTGGTTTTATTTATAGTCAATAAATTATTAAGACTACTCCAGAAACCCCAAAAAGAGTGAGTGCTACTAATATGCATACAGCAATTACAACATAGTATCCTATTTGGTACTTGAAGTAGGCGAGGTGAATTAATCAGGACTGAAATTGTTAGGTCTAAAATACTTCAATAAAATAACTGCTTGTAATTAGTTACAACAATTTAAATTTACTACCCCACACCCATTTATTACCCAATGGTGATAAAATTACATAGTAAATAAAAGTCACCCTACTCCTGAAAAGAGTATTTTTGCATTTGGCATAGGAAGAGGGAGTTCTCCGAGGGCTGGAGCCGCCCCCCCCCCCCCCCCCCATTCCAATAATTTTGAGACATGCACTATCTCATGAGGTAATTTCTCACATGAACAATTTTAACAACAAAAAACATGCCTTTGGAGACACCCCCCTATACAAAATCATCTTCTTACCAGTGTTGTTTTGGTTTAGAGATTCCAGATTTTCTTAGATTTAGTTATTCACACTAAAAAAATATCTTGAATGCTTAGTTTTAGTTTTTTCCCAAATTCTCCCTGAAGATTTAGTTAGTTTTTAGTTTTTCTTCAATACCATGTAGAAGATTTAGTTAGTTATACTATCAATTGACTTAGTTTTAGTAAATTTATGTTGTCTCTCAAATTCTTGAATAACGAGACTCCTAAAGAAAGTAGTACTGGTAGTTTTCCCAAATAACTTCAAAAATAGCATATTTCTATGAAATCTTGGTAATATAAATAAAGTATAATATATTTTATATAGTTTAGAGAATAATTACTTGATAGCAATTAATACCTTCATTTAATGACATCATAAGGTGAATTGTTTACAATAAAAATTGCTTAGTTTTAGTTTTTGTCATCCACTCTACTGGTAGTTTTAGTTATTATCGAATTTACGGTCTTCTAAAAAATATTTAGTTTTAGTTCTTTCATGTTCTCTACAGCTTAGTTTTAGTTAATCTTACCAAAAATAAAATACTCCAAAACTAAGAGGTTTGGGTTTTAGTTGTAGTTAACTAAAACAACACTACTTCTTACACAACTGTTCAATTTACAAAGTAATTAAACGAACATCAAATAAAAAACGTTCTTGTCAATAAAAGTTTGAGTGGTACTTGTCAAAATATTCTATTACAAATTTTTGTGTGTTGTGCAAATTTTCATCTCTTTTTCTTGGCTTGTAAAGTTTCTTCATACCAAATCCCCCACATAAAAATATTATGGTCAAGAATGTCACTATTCCAAAGTACCAGATGTTGCAATTTCTTGCTTCTGAAGAACTTTTTACATACTTCATCGCAATTTTGGGAATATAATAGGAGAATAAATTTGCAATTCCATACGAAACTCCAAGAATCAGAATCAATAATCCAAAAAAGAACCCCCTCATGGATAGAGGAGCTTGAGCATATAAAAATTCTATTAAGCTGGAAAGCATCAGAAATACGGAAGCACCCAGTAATGTTTGAGGTATAATGATCCAATTCATGTCCATATTGAGCAGTTGACCTGATGGTAGTCCTTCCTGTACAATTAATATGCAAGTTAAGTTGTTGTACTTTGGTGTTAGATGGAGCGATACAACTTCTATTGTTATAAGACTGACTTCAAACAAAAGTAAAATAAACAATCCGAACAAAACTCTGTGAAAGATACTCATATCCACCAAATATGGGAACTTTTTTAGTATTTGAGATTGAATAAGCTTTATAGCTGGGAAAAGTACCGCTATGGAGAAATAGTTTGAAAATTGGACAGCTGTGGCATTCAAGCAATATTTCATGTATTCTAGGACTGACTTGGAATTGAGACATCGGGTTTCTGAGTGATTGTTTCTAAACTGAATATATAATTTGTTTGTGTCAAGTAAAAGAATTCCAACAACTAAGCAAAATAAAGGAAATGTTGCCAACAGCAGAAGGAGGAGTCGAAAGAAAGTTTTGACATCTTCGACTTGCTCAGTTGTGAAGGGTCCGCCATATTTACTCTTGCCTAGATCTATTCTGGAGTAGGGCTTGTCCTCCCAGTATGTGAAAGCACTTCGTAAACGTGGATACTTGTTCTTTATGGCATATTTTAAAACTTGAAAAATTTGTTTCAAGGGATTGTTCTTTACTGGTTCCTTTATGAGCCAGTGTCCCCCAAAGATATCACATACAATAGAGACTGTACACATAAGAGGTAGGAGGAACACAGGAATATAATCTGAATACAGTCCACAAAAGCAAGAAGTTGACAAAAGAAATACACTTTCTGCCAAGTACATAATCCACACAGTCCATAGAATGAAGCCACTTATTTGTGTGGAAGAAGCATCTGGTAACTGGTCCATACCAAACTGGATGATGTTGGCTAAAATCCCAACAGATGCCACAGCTCCAACACCAACAATGGCTGGAAGCACTTTAGAGAGAGCATTATGAATCTTGTCAAAAGTGAGGATAAAATTGCAAGAAATTAGAATCACCCAGAGAATTCTGATACTGTATTTGATGACTCTGTAGCGACCAAGATACGTGTCTCCTATCCATCCTGCAATGGGGACAAAAATGACAACCAAACCTTCATAGTTGTATAAAATTAATGATCTTTCAAATCCTAGGGCCAAAAATGAAATATAGGCTGTGAAAAACCACAGCAGCACCAGAGACATTGCTCTACAGCTTTGAATTTTAAAAGGCATTGTTATATCAGAATATGATGATACTGGCAATATCATTCTTTTTATAGCAAAGCAGTAGGACCAATATGACTTCCTGTATAAATTATTCAATGCTACTGTTACCCTTGGTACATTTTGTTTCTTATTATTGTAGCTCACATGGTTTTTTCAGAACATTCAATCAGATTACTTAATTAGCAGTGAATATACATTCCATACACACCTCCAAGTAAGTGAAGTGAGTCATCCAATAAAAAAATAAAACTTTATGCTTTTTCTATAGCTTACAGCCATGATACAAATTGGTAACACCACTCAATTTGGTCCGTACTGGATTTACACTATCCTCGGGCCTTCTGCCGTCAGTTATGTAAATCTCATGACATCGTAGTGTAACATAAACTAGTTGGATCATATGTTACTTCATGATACTAGCATGTGACTAGTTTATAGTTCTAGACTCTTGGTTTTATTTTATAGTCAATAAATTATTAAGACTACTCCAGGAACCCCAGAAAGAGTGAGTGCTACCGGTATGCATACAGCAATTACAACAAAGTATCCTATTTGGTACTTTAAGTAAGTGAGGTGAATTAATAAGGATTGGAATTGTTTAGTCTAAATTTACTTCAATACAACAACTGCTTGTCATTGGTTATAATAGCATTAACGAGCAAAATTCAGTAATGAACTTCTTCAGAGCCCTCATTCGGTATATGTCGAATTGAGTACACAATTGAGATGCTACCAGTAAAAAATAAAACTAATTGGAGTTTACAAAATTTGGTTAAATTTTATTTACTGAAGTCATTAAGCAATAGTATGAGTGTTTTAGCTTTGAAAATGTATAATTGCAAATAAAATAGAAATAACTAGTACCTAGCTACAAATAAAGTTTAAAAATGAATTATTATGGTTAACATGCTAATTGCTTTTCTAATAGAATTGGAGGAAGTAGATCAGACTGCTGGTATTGAATTATCCACTTTCCCCATATATTTAGCAATCTGTATTAGTGAAACAAGAAGAATAAACATTGAAAACATTCCTTGAGCAACACAAGCTACAGCTTTCCCCAGAAAGATACACTCATGTTATGGATTGGGTTTCACTATCGAAATGATTGTGATGAATTCAATATCATTGAATTCCTCCAAGTATAGGAATTCATAGATATTGTATTTCCTTAGTGATGTGAAGTCAAACAACTCACCGGCATAATATAGGAATAACTGAACCACAAAACTCAATCATTATGAACTACAAGATCCTTAACTAGGACCTGTTGGATTATGCTCGAAATTTTTAGAATTTTTATTTCTTTTTTTTTATTCCAAAAAATGTGTTATCATTCCAAAAGAATAGTATATATTATTCCATAAAATTTCTTATTATTATCTTATTATTCCAATTAGGAATAAGTGAAATAGCGATGACTGGAGTAGTTATATAAAGTTACTACATTATGAAAAATGACAGAAAGAAACAGTCTCTCTTGCTGTTATGCTGAATTACTCAATAATAGAGATTCACTTTATTGCTAGCTACACTTTCAGTGAAAACCTTGAACATCCCCGTAAACATGTTCCAAGAATTGAGTAAACATGCTCTGCTATGCAGCTGAAAGAAAACAGTGAAACCTACTGTACTATACTAAACTAACTGATGTTAATACAATATCACAAACAACTCTGGCAAATGGTTAAATAGTTTGAGAAACTATTTAGCACAATTCTACAGATGACTTGCTGACTCTGAGCCTGAGCTGACAGCTCTCCCAGTATTTCAAACATTTTTTTCATTTTACAATAACCAAGTGGCAAACTAACCCAGCTGCTCTAATCAAGTAATGAAGATCTGCCTAATTACTACCTTTCCAAATGTTTATGTACTTGTTGTAGAAGAAAAGAGGCAGGATTTTTTTTATAATTAAGGATTATATTAACTGATTATTCTCATTTTTCCTTTATTATTCTCCTAAATACCATTATTATAATAGAATTATTCCACTATGCTATTTCATGTCTATTGAATGCTACCATAATTTAGCTGGGCCTATCCTTCACTATAGACTCAGCACAGATTTTATATCAGAGTAATATTTAAGTATAACAATAGTAAAACAACAGCAATAACTCTAATTAAGGTAAAAGCAAAAGGTGCATTGTGGTTATGTGCTTTCTGTGATTAGGGTTTTTAACTCCACTAACAATTGGTTAGATTAAACAAAATGCAACAACAAAAACAATGCTGTAAAAACATTATATTGCATGTAATAAAAACTGGACATTTAATTAACCAAGACAGCAAGTTCAGTAAAATTGTATGAACATTATTATTGGGTCATATAATCAATTAACATTAGATTAATCTCATACAAGCAAAATATTTTGGGTTATAATTCTTTTATTTAGTAACTTTTGCCTTATAATTCCCAACAGACAAAATAGATGTGTGAGATGGAGGGGTAAGGGTGCGGGAAGTGGTATCAGACTAGCTAATCAAGCAGCCATGGGTCTCTTGTTTCTGCAGTAGTGGACAAGTTCCTTATGGAATTAAAAAGAAATCTTTGAACTAAGCTCCAGTTAAGCCTTTACGGTGGAAAAGCCTTTGGCGAAGTCATTTTAAGATTCTCTATTAAATTTATTATAAAAAAATATAGTATAAAGCTATTATTTCTTCACTGAATATTGAAGAAGGAAACTGATGGTAAACTTGCTTCCATTGCTCAGAAAGCATACACACACACATAAATATGGTCACTTTTAGACCCACCATTCAAACATGTTTACCGAGATAAATTATAAAGTTGTTGTATCTCATGAGAGATGGGAAGGTGATCAATATAACTGAAAATTTGGAGATAGAAGAACACTAGTACTTCAACACAATGGTTACACAAAGTACTTCAAAATAATGGTTGTAATGAAATCTAAATCGCCTACCCTATTAAATTGAACGAGAGTTGTCGTAGCATTTTAAACATTAAGATGACAATTAAATCAAGTAAGTCTTTAAAGATTATATTTACCAGGTAATAGATACAATATCTATAAGCACTGGGTTATCCATAGTATAGATAGAAATGTTATTTTATTTTAGCTATGTATGCAAGGTTCGTTATAAGTCTACATATATGACATACCAGAGCCCTAGCCTATGATGGTTTGTTTTGGTAAAACATAGCCAACTAGGTTGAAATTTTGATAACAAGTATACTTTCATTTGCTAGATAACTCTCCAAACAGATAGCTACATTTTTAAGTTAGATCAGCATAACGAACTGGCTACCTAGAAACATTCATAGACTGGATGGCTTTGATTACACACATTGGGTTAAATTAGTATTAGAACATAGTAGTTTTTGTATTGTGACACAGGAATTTTAAATCCCTTAGGTTCAGGTGACAGAGGGACTTTAAATATAGGGGTCCTTCAGGGAGGGATTCTATAGCCTTCAATACAATGGTTCTACAGGTAAGAGTCCCTCCAATTACGATGTTAGGAATGGTTGCTATGCTCAAAATTCATGAGGAACAGTTTCTATGCTCTAAATTTGTTAGGCGCTGTGCAGCCATCATCAACTACCACATTTAGGATCCTTCAAACTCCAAGTGTAGTGTCCTAGCTGAACTTGGGACACTACAACCTAGAGCCATCTTCAATACCCTAACAATGGTAGTTCCCTCTAGTTTTTGTATTGTGACAGAGGAACTTTAAACTGCTTTGGTCCTTCAGAGAGGGACACACTATTAACTTATTGCCCCCGCCTTGAAGGCAGGAACAATTTGTGTCACCTTCAGGGCAGGGACGCTGAGTGTCCCTCCAACTGCGCTTAGTGTCCCTCTGATTGAGTTGTTGGGAGCATTCATGCTACATTCTAAATCAGTTAGGCACTGTGCAGCCATCGTAAACTATCAATTATAGGGTCCCTCATGGACCCTAAGTAGAGCCCTCGAGCCTATGCTCAGAATGCAACAACCTATGGCCTTTGGAACCTTAAAATGGTAATTCCCTCTGAGGCTGCGACTAAATATTATTTAGAACATAGCTGATGTAATATATGTATTGTGACAGGAACTTTAGGTCCATCAGAGCGGATAATAGCAGTTGACGATTAATTTTAGCAAACAAATACAAAAGTAAATACTTACCTGAGTATTGGTAACTTCTGTAGTATCAAACTTAAAGCCACTCTGACTACCATAGTAACTGAACAAGCTCTCAGCTATTAAACCAAAGACAATTAATTTTAGCAAACTTAATATAGAATTGCTTTCTTACCACATCTTCTGGAGTAATGGTAACTTCTGTAGTATCAAATTTAAGCCATTCTGACTATCTGAATTACCAGTCTGTCTTGACAACCAGCTCTCAGCTACAAAAAAGAAAGGCCAGAGTTATTTTTGTAACTGTAACTAACAATAAGTACTTACCTCAGCTTCCCCAGAGTACTGTAGCTTCCTTAGCATTAATAATAAGGCATTCTGACTACCAGTGGCTCTTGACAACCAACAATTAGCACTTTACAGCCACCCAAAACACGAAGTTTTGAAAAATTAAGTCTGGTAAAGGGTTTCAATGCCATAGTAACCGGTCGCAGCAACTTTTTGTGACTTGAAAAACAAGCATTTTGCTGGCAATCCCTCACAACTTAGAACCTCAGTTAAAAATAAGCCTAGGTCAATGCTGTAGTATCCAAAGAAACTGGGGGTCAACCCTGAAAAGCCATGTTTTTTGGTAAAAAAGACACCCACATGCAAGTTTGAAAGGCATATGTATCATCCATACACACTACATACATATATATATATATATATACTAGTGTCATGCTTGTGCACCTGTATTGAGTTACATAAAACATATGGTGTGCTTGTGCACAAATAGCATGGAGCCTGCCTTGATAGGTTACATAAAACTACAATATTATTACATGATGTAGTTTACCTGAGAAGCTTACTTCATGGACAATAGTACTAGTGGATTCTATTATATAGCAGTTGACCATTAATTATAAATAAATACAGAATTAGCTGCTTTCTTACCTCTATTTTCTGAGTAGTGGTAGATTCTGTAGCATCAAATGTAAGCCATTCCAACAATCTCAGTTACCAGTAACTTTTGACAACAACCTCTCAGCTACAAAAATATGGCAAGAGTTATTTGTATAATTTAGTTAACAAATATGGAATTGCTTCTTTAGCATTAGGCATTCTGACTACCAGTGGCTCTTGACAGCCAATAAGCGGCACTTAGTAGGGCACCCCTCAAAAACCAGCGAAGTTTTGAAATTATGTCTGGTAAAGGGTTTCAATGTCGTAGTAACCACTTGCAGTAACTTTTTGTGACTTGAAAAAAAAAAGGGTTTCCCAGGAACTATCTCACAATAAGGAGCCCAAGCATAAAGTAAGAGTTGCTGAATGCTGTAGTGTCAAAGGAAACTGAGGTCTAGCCTAAAAAGCCATCTTTTAGGAGAAAACAAGGGAACCCACAAACCATCCATCCATACATACATACTAGTGATGTGCTGCAGCACAAATGATGAGCAAGCCTGTGCACAAAAGAAGAATCTTCAGTCCATTTCCAAACGTATAAGTACATAGCCATTGTGACCATACTTTAGCTAACAATACAGAACTACTTACCTTAAACTGCAGGAGTACTGTTTTTTTTTTTAGTCTCTAATATCGCATTATGACTATCTGATAACCAGTTGCTTTTGACAACAAGCACGCACAGCTACTATAAACAGCCGGAGATTTTGAAATTACATCCAGTAAAGGGTTGCAATACCATGGTAACGTTTCCCAATAACATTTTTTTGTGACTTGAAAAACAAGAAGTTCTAAAGAATTACTGCACAGTGTCGAGTCTAAGAATAAGTTTTAAGATTCACGTGCTCTTGTGGCACTAAGAGACAACTTAATACAATGATTCAGTCTTTCTCTGCAGAAATCATTATAACTAGTGATGTGCTTGAGCACAAATGGCGAGCGAGCCTAAAGACTATACTATTTTTATATGAATGATTTGACTTCTAACACTGAAGCTACTGAAAATTATTAGGTCCAGTTTTTAAATATCGCATACACGGTAAAGGGATTTCAGTGCCAGAGTAACAACTCTCTGCAACTGCTTGAATTGAAGGAGAAAAAAAACAAAAAAACAATACACGTTATTTAAAAGTTTTCTTTGTAATATTCCTAGCTAAGTAGTGGTTGTAACACACAAAGCTTTGACACAACTGGACATGCACCTACACAGACTTACCTTCGTGGTAGTCTAGTGGACAATGTATTTTCAAGTAAATACTGTTGCGCACGGCTTATAACCATGACAAAGAGCGCATTGACTTACCACCGCCACTAACTCGAATAGAAATGGAAGTCCCTTAGGTTTTCAAGTTTGAACTGCACCCGCAAAAGAATTCAAAATGGTAAACAATTCGATTTCTAGGGTGATACGGGTACTGATCGATAAACCAGAGGATTCTGTTTAGTGCAATTTGGGACGGGGTCGACCACATAACTAACACAAAAACGTGAGGGTCAAAGTACAAAATGACATACGTACGTCCAAACATATAATTATACAAACTAGTGGTGTGCTTGAGCACAAATGGCGAGTGAGTCTGATAGTTAGGTTAAAACTAAGTATTGTTACTATGTTTTAGCTTAGTTCATGCAAACACTATAATAGCAGTTATGACCTTTTATTTCAGCAAACAAATACAAAATTACTCTCTTACCTGATTAATGGTAACTTTTGTAGTATCAAACATCTGCCATTCTGATAATCTCAATCACCAGTAACTCTTGAACAAGCTCTCAGCTACGATAAAAATTAACCAGTGTTATTATTTGAATTTTAGCCAACAAATCTGGAATTACTACTTACCTCATTCTTGAGTATTGATAACTTCTGTAGTATCAATTTGAAGTTACTTTGACCATCTGAATTACCATGAATTCTTGACAACCAACTCTCACCTAAAAAAACAAAAGACAATCAATTTTAGCACACAAGTACAAAATTACTTTCTTACGGTGTTTTCTTGAGCAGTGGTAACTTTTGTAGTACCAAATTTGAGTCATTCTGACTATTGAATTTACCAGTCACTCTTGACAACAAGTTCCAGATACAAAAAAGAATGGCCAGAGTTATTTTTGTAATATTAGCTAACAATTAATGTGGAATTACGTATTTACCTCAGCTTCCTCCGGGTATAGGTAGCCTCCTTAGCATTAATATTAAAGCATTCTGACTACTGGTGGGTCTTGACAACAAACAATTGGGACTTCGTAGCGAAGTTTTGATAATTAAGTCTGGTAAAGGGTCTTCAATGCCTTAGTAACCGGTCGCAGCAACTGTTTGTAACTTGATTCAGGGAATATTAGGGAAACAAACTAAGACTAAGCCATCAAGATCTATCAAGTTTCCACAATGTCTTGCTAGAAATTCGTTTCCATGGGTTACTTATAGCATTTGCTTTTCTTGTCATAAAAATCAAAAAAAAATAAATAACTTCATTTATGAGTAGCCCACGCCCAAACTTGGTTATATTTAAACTCTTCACATCACACATACTTGTAAAAATTGTCACCATTAAAAAAAAATAACAATATTTTCTAAAATAATAGCATAGCTAAGAACTTCAATTTGTTTTCAAATTGAATTCTACGTATACAAAAGAAACAAATGACAAATAGAATTCCGCATTAGTTCTGCTATCTAAAATGTAAGATCATCTTTCTGGAATGAGAACCTCTGACTATTCTCAGAGTAGAATTGAGAGTACCACCTCCTGTGCTTGCGAATGAGCTCATCTTCACGGACCAGAAGAGGCTTCAGATTATAGCGCTTGTTATTCCAAACTATCAAATCTCTCTCCAGCTGCATTGGAATACAAACATATATTCTATATTGTCACTAGTTCTATATATAAAACAGTTTGTCTACTAGTGCAGCTACTTGGCCACCTAACAATACTACCTCCGACAGGGGTTGATTTAGGAAGGGGGCTCCACTAATGTCGTATGAGTCCCCTTTTTTTCAGAATGAGATCTCATTACAGTATTTCTTACCTGTGTAGTATAAATTAGCAATTACTTTCTGTTCATCATTGTTTTTCCTTATCCTCCAGAAATTATGATCTTCTAAATAACAAAGCTCTAATTATTGATATGCTGAGTCAGGATTATTACTGTTTGTCCATAATATGGCCTACCAAGCTCATAATATGCCAAAGCAGAGCAATTCTAGCATTTATTAATTCTAGAGAGAGTAGAATTGTTTTGTGCTTGTTCAATATTATCTTCATAGTTGAATTGACTATTATAGCTAGTTAATTAAAATGTCTTCTCACATTATTATGCCAATATTGTTGGAGTGAATATTAGAACACAGCTAATCTAGTAGGAAATTATAATTATAGCCAACATTTTTTCCATAAGTAGCTAAACCCCACCCCCCCCCCCCCCACCCCCCCCCCCCCCCCCCCCGCACCCCCCTTCATTGGTACCCGCTGCAATGTCACTAATTCAATTATCTCATTTGTGTGGTGAAGGTCATCATTTCCATACATACATTCTGGGACATTAAGGTCTCGTATCATTGACATTTATTCTCTATAGACTCATGCTAACACATTTAATTTACTTACATTCTATATTCATCAACGTTCTCATACCCTAAGTATATCTTGCACATATCACACTATATAAATATACCTTTGATTTGTGCTATTTTTCAGTTAATTAACTGTACAGTGTAAGCTACAATTGCAAAAGACTTTTTTAAAAAGCTGGCCCTACATTAGGCTGTCTGTAAAGCCGCTTCTTCTTTCTAACAAATACTAGTCGGTGCTGGGAAACTTTCTGAAGCTAAGTGGGGAAGTGTTTCTTGAGGTTTTCGCAAATGGATTTAGAGTAATGGCTTAGGTAAATTTTGGCAGAAATTTGTTTCGCCCATATAGACCTTCTATAATTTTTTATACCATTCTGCCCAATGAATGACACTACAACATAAAAAAAGTATACTATTGCAGGGCCTTGCTGCTGCACTCTATGAAACCTGACCAATTATCGCCTGAACTGCCAATTATATCAGCCTCAACATCTAGCTGTATATGATGATCTCTAAAAAGTGAGGGAGAGTCATCTAATGTTTGGGGTCTCATACCGTCAATAAAAGGAGCACATTCTAAAAGAACCTTTTCAGATGAGCAATGTATAATGCAGAAGAAATAGAAGTGGGAAGGGGAAGGAAACACATGGGATCCCCCCCCCTCCCCCTTTGCCAAATGAAGCTTACATTTCCCTTACTAATCATACACATATTTTTACAACCATAGACAATTTTGATCTTTTAGTTAATCCATTTGTATATTGCAGCATGTATACACGTCCAACTGTAGTATACACCCTAAGCCACTCCCCCCCCCCTCCACCCACCCCCCACCCCCCATCCCTATCCCTTGCCTACAGCAAACTTCCTATCACCCATTAAGCAAAGAATGTCTGGCCTATCAGCATCATGCATCCATCAATGTCAACAGAAGCAATTTCATGATCCACATTACAGCAGACATTAAAGAAATGGGGTTCAACCTCAGTCTACTTGGTAAGTACCTGTCTTGCTTTCACTTGGAGTCTTCAAAACTCACTCTCAGAGGCAGATATGTCAAAATATGATGGTTGAGGGTGAGTGGCAGGATAGACATTCTAACTGATAAGTATCAGACATGAATCTTTTAGCTTTAGATGACTCTATTATTGACTATTCTAAGACTCTACGACATTTTTTTCTGAACAGCAGAAGCAGACTCTTAGAATGCCTCTGTGAAACCTCATTACTACCTATAGCTCTTTTACACTCACTGATATGCATTCTCACAAATATTCATGCTGTGACTTACCTGTTTTCAATCAAATTTTTAGGCTATATTTATCTGGTTTCACAGAGTGAACCAGCAAGGTTCTGTGATAGTATATTTTCATTTTAGTATATGTAGAGCATTCATTGTGCTACATGAATGTTGTAAAAAAATCATAGAAGTCTGTGAGGGCAAAGCAAATTCTGCCCAAATTTACTATAGCCAATATTCTAAAGCCATATTTTTAGAAGACCTCAAGAAACACTTCCACCACAAGCTTCAGGAACGTTACCAGACACCATACTTGTATTGTTACGAAGAAGAAGAGCTACTCTATCAAGACGGTGTAAATATTAAGCCTCAAAGTACTCAGAATTAAACCTAAACCTTGCAGAAGATAAGAAAATGTGTGATTAACAAATTGTACAATGGAATGTACTCTATCTAGCACTTGTTGTATCCACATTAATTACATTGTTTTGGATTGTCGGCTTATAGACTGTAATTAAGCGATTACACGCGAATAAAATTTTTAATTGCGCCTTACGTAATGTGGTCACGGGCGCACGCAAGACACAGAGGATTTATTGCCTGGTGGGAGGGTGACACTAAACGAGAGAAAGCAGACAAACGGTTGAAGATTGCCTCGGGGACAGTATTATTGAACGATAGAGTACGCTCTAGGCTATTGGGAAAGCATAAATTCGACGCTAAGGAGCTGTTCCCGACTTAAAAATAACAAAGTACTCGCACCGTTTGGCAAAAACTTTTATGGCATCACACTGCGGCTCTTAGTAAGCACTCTAGTAAGGTTGGAAGTATGGTTTCATGGCTGAAGCAGTTTGTTACTGGATCATAGTGGTAAGAGAAAGTGTTTTTGCACACGTCTGTCTTACAATCAGAAAGAATTTGTTGATATTTATTTAGGGTGTGGATTATTTTGAACTGAGCATCTGTTATAAATTTTGTGAACAGGGAAGCTTTTTATTGGCTTTTGTGTATGAAAACGAGTACGTCACAAATGAATGATAGAATATTTGAGTATATTCAGTTTGGTACTCCAAGGTGTCTCTACTTTTGATGTGCTGGTAGGCTGCATTGTTGACAGAATAGCTTGTGATCTAACTATCAAGTGCAACTGGTCATAGCATAATAGAAGTATAATATGTCAGAGGGCTCCCTGCAGTCTCACCTGTTATATAACAATATTTATTTTTACTTATTGCTATAAAGAATGTGGTTGAAATTCCTGTAGAATCACTACCTTTCGAAATCATCTATTCTGTTCTCTCAGCAGAGTCCTTGACCATCTAGCAACTACTACAGTCACTACACCCATAGCACTGAAGTCACTCTTCCTGTCATCAAACTCCTCATCACTACCACCAGAGTTACTGCCATTCTGGTCACTGCCATCCTGGTCACTGCCATCCTGGTCACTGCCATTGTCTTCATCACTAGGATGCTGAAGTGCCAGTGTTCCACTTGCCCAGATAGCTTTCTACTTGTCATTTAATGAGCAGTTATAGCTAAAGTAATATTAGTTTGTAAAAAAAATATTCTGTGTGCCTTTATTATTATTATGAAATATATTTTCCAATTTATACTTTATCAGAAAGAAGTCTTATTGTTGTGACAAAATTTACTCAACATTTCTTATGGCAGTCTATGTATTTTATAAGCCTAAAATATAATTACAACAATAGCTATAGAATCGTCTGCAATTGTGATTGGTGGCTTCCTTGACTCCACAAAGCTGTAGGGCGAAGTGGACGCGAAGACGCATTTTTGACACATTGTCGCGTCCTCCGCGGTTGTCAATTTTTCCAATTTAGCTGCGTGTACGCGTCAATCGGGGTTAATCGGTTAATTAAATTTATAAATATAATCTTGAACTTTTCCCTTACAAATATGTTGAGAGGCAACTTATATTGTCTGAGGCTCTACCCCTCACACCTCCGGCCTCACCTTTCACATCTTGGCCCCACCCAACATTAATTAAAATCAATCAATTCTACCTACCTACATCTCAGGAAAAATATTAATGTTCCGGTCCTGAACAGGGAACAAGCCCAAATCAGGATCAAGCTCAATAGACTGTATGTGTGTGTATATTACCTTACCAACTATCAGACTTAATGATATTCATGGTTACAAAACCCACTATGCTACATGTCATTGTCACTCCTTTAAGCTGTGGTTAATGTGGTTACTTAGTTATTCTCGCCGAAATCATTAACTTCTGTGGAAGTTACTCCCTGACAATTAAAAAGAAACCCCTTACATTGTTTGTGCAATGCATGTACCTGAACATTGAAGCCATGGACGAGCATCTTCATGAGAAAAGTTGGTATCCACCAGTCAGAATATGCAACCATGCTAAACTTCTGCAAGAAGGGTTCTTGAGGAGTCAAGGAGTGTAAAAGAAGGACTTTGCCGAAATTGGACTTCATGGTGATGTGCACAATACCAGGACCAATCTACAAGCATTGCAGTAAAAATATGGTAAATTGAAGTTTTGCTTTGCATTATTAGAAATAAATAATGTCCTGAAGACTGATTGCATTAATTAACCCTCAGCGTGCATGTGCGAAAGGGTTATAGTAGTCGTCCTGTCTGTTTGTCTGTTTGTCTGTCTGTTTGTCTGTCTGTCTGTCTGTCTGTCTATCACGCTCTGATTTTTGAGAATACTGACAATTAACAGTTGATTTAAGTATGAACTTACTCAGGACGAAGATTTAAGACCTTTTATTGTGCCACTTTTTTTAATTTCGGGCTAATCGTTGAGAAAATGCAAAGCTTTCAGCTCTGCGGTAAGTACCAGTTTTTATGGGCAACGTCCCCTAGCGTCACGTCATAATCACATGAGCAAATAATTTCTTGCAACTAGCGGTGTAGTTTAATTTATGCTCAGTGAAGTTAACGAAGTTGAAAGAGGTGAAGGTTGGCGTTGAAAATGCATATCGGTGAGTGTTTCTGGCTAGTTTAGATTCTTCTCTTGTGAAGACAGTGTTTCCATGTACCATTTTCATTGGTCGAACTATTTTGATGCCTCACTAAAATAGCTAACAGATTGCTTGTTCTTTTAGAAGGAGATTATATTGCAATAGCTAGGTAGTGTTTAATAGCGCTGAGGGTTCGCACCTTTGGTGCTTCATTTTACTATAGTGATGTTGTTTTTTGTTTGTTTTTTGCAAAATATAATATTCACATGGAATTGATAATTGTAAATTGGATAAAATGCATGCTTTTTATATTTCTCCCTAGTAATCTTATATATATAGAGAGAGAGCTATGTAAATTATTTGTGTAACCAGACTTTTTAGTCTAGACCATAATTTTACACTATTTTAATTTACTTGATCAGCTTGAGAATTAAGTTCCAGGAAGTGAATCTTGAACCCAAAAATGATGTTGGATAGTGTGACAATCATCCTTCCCATGTGGGGAGAATCAGACTGAGTAGACCATTGAGCTGACCATTCATGAGTGTGCAGTTTGCCAGACAGATGGTCTTTAAAATTAACATCAGAGCCTGACGCTACTCCAGTAGAGTGGAGGAAAGTCAGGTGAGACACATCAGCACCATTTTCTGGAATATCCTACAAAAATGATTTTTTTAATATATATATATTCTAGTACACGTAACAGCCTAGATACTTCCCCAGTAGTCCCTAGCTAACTATCCAGAGATTATCATTAACTCAATGAAAGAGGTCAAAGGTCTCTCTATCAATATGCACATGTGCATTACAAAAATTACGCATATGGAGTGTTACAATAAATCAAGTGAGTTATTACATAAAAACATTCACACCTGGCCTTGACTAAATTTGCTTAGAACATTTTGAGCAAACTGGGTAGCCTAAAGAATGAAGTAATTTTGAGAACAAAATGAGCCAAATAAAAAAGAAAAATGAGAAATTCAAATGTGTGGCTTGAAGCAGCACATGACAATTGTCAGTTCATAGAGCAAGCTACCTTAGTGCAAACCCAGTTTCTTGTTCTCTGTATGTGAGGTTAAGACTACCAACTTCTGCTGATAATATCAGAATTGATGTTACTGTACACTTATTTTATTAAGTATCTTATTTCTATGTTAAGTACTTTTGTAAACAGCATCAAGTTCATTGACAAAAAAATGGATTGGGCACTGTACGGTGAGTAAACTCAAGTTAGGCAGATAGCAGTAACATTTCAAAAACTTGTTGAATATAAGTTTGAAGTATGTTAGCTCTCCACTTCAGCCACAATAAATATACCCTGCCACACTAGCCCCCGCCTTTACTCGCCGATTGCAAAGTAACAATGCAGTAGCACAAACTTTCTTGCTCTGTTATCATCCTCTATCATTGATTAAGGATGCATAAATTACCCTCTCCTGCTCCTTTTTTTCTAAACTATCTGAGTTTTTCTTATACCCCATCTCTCCTTTCTTCAGCTCTTCTTATTAAGTCTTGAAGTCCTCTTTCCTTTGTCTATCTCTCCAACTTCTGATTGAGAAACTTTTGTCTTCACTTTCATACTTTCATTTTCCTTTTGGAAACTAACCCAATAGCTGCCAACCTTCCTGGTTTTTACGGGAAATCCCTGGGTTTTTTATCATTTCCCTGTTTCCACCCGGTTGAAGGACTTTTCCCGGTTTTTGTCCGGACACTGTCAAAATTAATGTTACATAATCTTACCTCAGCACTCTGAGTGGTTGATAAAAATACTCAGGCACACTCATTGGTGGATTATAATAGAACATCCACTGCACTCAGCTAGCTCAGCAAGCCTCGAGCACACTCAGGGTTAATTAAAATAACACGAGAGCTACCTCTTCCCTCCCATTTTAAACCTATTCCACCTTACCTTGCCGATTTCACCTGCTTTATAGTTACAATTAATCACCTTTTACCTTCTCTTTCGTACTGTGCCTTCCTTTTTTAAACATATGCTGCCTTCCATCGTCTATTGCACACGCTTTTTAGAATTAACCAGAACTTTCTACTGAATGTGATGACACTTTACCTACCATGAGATGACGATGCTTTACTAAACCACACAAGCTCATGAATTATTCATGAATACACACACCGTCTTTCACCATCATCGTCATTACTGACACACTAGTGTATTATTATATAGATATTTGATATACACATATAATATGGACAATTAAAATAAAAATGATTGCTTTATTTTGTCCACTATCACATGCAGGTAATTCATAAGCTGTTTATCACAATAGTACAAACTAAAGAATTCAGTTGGTATTTACAGTTGTCATGGAAAACCAGTGTGGTAAATGGTCCTGATAAAAGTTCAGCTTTATTATGATGCCATGTTGGTATATATTCACAGAGACAAAATAAACAACATTGAACTATTATTAAGAAAATTTATTAGAAAGGAATGAAAGAAGAAAGAAAAAATATGAGCAATTGAATTGAACTAAATCAATTAAAAAAAGTTTTACATCATCTAATTTTCCATACTATTTTCACTATGACTGTAAACTTTTTATTTAGCTTAATTACAATAGCTTATTTTTTCAATGAAAATATAAAAATGGCTCTTATAGAGTGAATTGGCGTGTGGTCCATGGTGCATTCCCCCCCTCTCCCCACCCCCTCAAGGATTCAATTTAAATTTACAGTACTTTAATTGAAAAATATTTCATTACAATTTTAGCACATGCTTTGAGGTCAGTTTTTAAACCGAATGTCAACACCATTACAAGCGAAAGTTTACTCTGGCATAGCTCTTGTTGTTGACTAACATGAATGCAAAAATGTTTGATTAATGGCTACAAGGGAAACTGAAAATACCATAGCTGTCCAGAAATGCTGTAAATTGTTTATCCCATCCCACCGGTTCCATGGGACCGTGGAATTCCACGGTATTTCCACCTGACTCTTCTTACACATGCTCTCACTGTTCATTCCATTCATTCCACAATCCCATAAAATATTGTCACAATTAACACTTGGGTCAAGCTATAATGCACACACGATATATGTAGAAGATTATCATCAGATCAGCAGAGCGTCAAGCATGACAACACACTTTGACAAGCTGACTGACCAGAGCGAAGAAGGTATCATGCTAGGTTTAATATGCAAGAAGGGTAAATTGCAGACAAGGTTAAGACTATGTTTACGATATAAATATTAGTAAAAACCACTTACTTGCAGTACATAATGTTATACGAAATCTATTTCACGGACCCATAGGATCGTGGGATGGGATAGACACTAAGACACTCATGTGTCAGTGAGAGAGACAGATGGACATCCCATGGAATCCCATGATCCCATGGGACTGCGGGAAGGGATGGACAGTAGGACATTATAACATTTCTGGAAAGCACTCGAAAAAACATGCACACTCTCAAATTAAATTGTAACACATGTATACAGTCAGCATTACATTTTTAATAGCATTCCTCGTGGGCATAGCCAGTACCAGCAGATCAATAACAGGCCCACAGACAATGTTTCCCTAAAAGTGAGGCTAGATGTAACTTGTTTGCCCGGGACTACTATGAAAAAGCTTCATTTTTACCAGTTGACTTTATTTCTATTTGTTGCTGCAAACAGTTTCAGAATGTTTCGGTTATATCTCTTCCAAATATACTGTAATTGAATACACTATTCCAATTATTTTTGTACAGAGGGCGTGAAGTGGTGGAACATTCAATTAAAGTATCTTGTGAACGTTTTTTCTCGGTTTCATTTATCTCGTTTTATTGGGTTAATACTCAGAATATTAACTTATCCAGATTGGCATTTCTTTTGTTTCATACTAGACTACTTGTTAATATAATACATCCAAAACAATACGTCTACAGTGTGTAGTGTCAAACATGAAGGTAAAAGTTGTTTTGGAGATAACTGGAACAGAGGCATGTGGATTGAAGCATCAGGTATTTCCAAACCAAAAGTAACAATAGATGATTGGTTGGAGTTGAATACATGTGATAAGACTTAGTGTATTGTAAAAATTACATGAATACAAACTACCAACTCTGTCTGTCAGTAACTGGATATATTCTATACCCTAACAATGGTTGAAAAATAGCACATAATAACTGTAGCTGTTACCTATGTCTAAATTTAGCTACAAAGTTTGTTATAACTATTATCATGTGGTGAAGTTTTTTTTTAGTCTATATATTGTCAGCTATTATCGCTAGAAATTGTCAATGCTCACCTTTGTTTATTCTGGAATTGTATCCATCAAACTATGTATATTTTTGAAAAGCTTTCTAATATCAACTTTCCAACTAATTTTTGATTTAGGTATAAAGTTTGTTAAACATTGTGTTCCGTTAAACTTTCAAAAGTTATTCGGATAATTAGAAAATAACATTAGACATACTGTTATCATTTGTATCCCTTATTTTATGTTGCTTTTTATCCAGAAAAAAAAAATATAGTGTCTTGGATCGGAACTATTTGATGTTATAATTAAATATTTTCTGCAATCAGGTGTCTTAATTAAAGTGATTTAATAAAAAAGTTAACAAACCTCTACAAACATACCTCAATATGAGCATTCATGAAGTGAGTAGAGCAGCCACAATACTTCATGCCTCTTTTCTTGATGTCTGTTATCTCTTCAGGAAACCACAGAGGTTCTCTTCCCTCTGCATCATGCCACACTATTATAAAACCATTGATATCCATGGAAGGCCACACTTTCACTTTAGCTTGAGGAGGTATCTTGCCCTTGGAGTACGGAATTTTGGAGCATTCTACTGTCTCTCCATCAAACTGCCAGCCATGGAAGGGACACTCAATACAATTACCAATCACCTTGACAACACATATGAGGAACTATGATTAAAGCAAACTTACTAATACCAAAACAATCAGCTCCAATGAAAAAAAATAATAATAATTGTGTAAAAATGATGAATGGCACAAACTAGTTTTTCTTGTTGTTGTTTTTTTTTTAGAAACTACAGCTAGCAGTGGATAAACACAGTAGTTAAAATTAAGCAACTGTTTCAAGTATAATTGTACCTGACCACCCACTCCTAAGTTTGCTCCGAGGTGTGGGCAATAAGCATCCACTATGTAAACATCTCCTTCTTTGTTACGAAATATAGCAAAGTTCTGTCCCATTGCATTGACTGAGGTACTGCCTCCTGGCTTGAGCTCTTTGGATCGCAGCAGGGCAAACCATCCATTTGGGTAAGGTGGTGGAATGTCTCCCCATTTCCTACGTCTGCGCACATCGTTTACAATCTCTTGCTTAGACACAAGTCCTTGGGAGATCTCTTTTCCAGGAAAGACAAATCCTGTCGCGTTACTTGGGCAATAAAGCTCAAAACTTCCAAACATTGAAATGTACAGTTTTCTAATACACACAAGCACACACAAAATTATCACATGAATACATATATAAATATATATAATATCTGTGTGTGTTAGCAGAAATAGATACATACGAAGCCAAAAAAAAAGCTCATTTAAAAGTGTCAAGCTAAAATTCTTGACACCAATTAATTACTAATATGAAAATAGATACCACAAAATTATCTGCCCACATGGACTTCCTAATTAGCCAAGTGTACTTCAAAGAAATTATGCTATTACCACATCACCTTGGGTTCTACCCAGAAAACCCGACCTTGTGCAGCATACACCATATTGAACAGCAATTTGTAATTTTCTTTCCCAGTGCAGAAATGATAAAAATTATACATTTTCTATTGTTTAGAAATTAATAAACCAATTCACAAACAAAACTTAACTGTTCTACATTTGAGATGTTCATCAGTAAACATTGCTTAGTATGTTGCTGTTGTGGTCTTTCTAATCTTCTCTCTCTTTTTTTCTCCTCTCTATAACTATAGTTCAATAAATGTAGCTAAATTGTTTTTTAATGATAGCAAGGGATTCTTTTATCAGTAATAAACACAAACTGGCAACAGAATCCAAGACAAGGGCAGTAAATAATCTCTGCATTCCTATCTTGATCTCCTGTTGTTAAGTTCTGAGAAAAGCACATACAACATCCCAAAAAATCAACCAGAATGTCATTAGTGAGTTTTTTGGCTAAATACGGTAGTTCCTATCATAGCTTCAAGTGAGGCATCATTAAAATATACAATTAATTTAATTTGATAGGTATTCTAGATAGTAAGCTGTTCATTTTTAGCTTTAAAAAAATATGCAATACACAATACCATTACTGTTAGGTTGTAAAATCTATAGATGACAATTAAGAAAAATATGGCGATTAGAAACGAGGACTAATTGTAAAGCTGGTGACATCTAAGAGGAATGGATCAGTAGGCAATAGGTTCACCAAAGCTAAGTTCACAATCATGAAAAAGACAGAGAGCCAGAGAAGCAGGAGAGATAAGACAAGGAAGAGAAAGGAATCCATGATTGACTAAGAATGAACTGAATAGAGGAAAGGTTATGAAGAGCTGAGATGGCTCAGGAAGAAAAAGAGCAGAGAGGGAACCTGGTGTAATTAAATCAAGTAGTAGAAAATAATAAGAATGGATACAAAGACCTTATGCTACTGTGTTCCTATCAATTTATGGAATATACGCAGGCCACAAAGTGTTCAATGACAGTTTCCAGAAGACTTTCAATTTATACAATATTGCATCTCAGCACCCAGTGAAATTGCAGCATAATTTAAATTATAAAAAGTCTTCAAGTACATGATTATAGTTTAATTGTCTGAGGCAAAGCCCCTTATTGTTGTCATGTTTTACAATTTTCATTAATTATCATTTACACTTTTATAATGTCATTGGCAACTCCACAACTTAATTATTATCAAAAAGATGAGCTATAAACTACAAACTTTGCTAAATTGTGAGTTAATTGCTAACCTTGTGATAAAGAGTCCATACATAGCTAATTGCAATTATCAAGATTGCACTTGGAGTGACTTCTCTAACAAAAGCCAACAGAGAAGAAATGCTATTGAAATACTCCAGTGTTTGGAGTGCAACATCAGTCTTATTGGATCCTTTGAAGCTATGCAGGAACAGATGGTGTCCTCCATGGAGAAATAGCAGCTGATAAATGGCAAACAAGCCTGCGCCATGGAAGATAAACCTTGAAGAAGCGGACAGCATAATTTTTCTCTAGCAGCACACGTTTTAGTTGTTTAAGTCGCGTAACTAGGACCATAACCTCCCGACCCAGCGTACTAGGTGTCAGCCCTTCCAGAAAAAGGAAGTTGCTTGAACTGGTCCAAGCTCCCTGTAGTCACCTTAGCCGTTTAACGTCTAGTAATTAGGTACACCTTCGCGTTTATAGCGACTCCTTACCTCAGCAGTACTGGGGCGTCAACACTTCCGAATTCTCAGAAATAGGAAGTTTTGAACATTTTTAACTTTCACATTTTATAGACGCCCACACACAATTAAACTTTACGTAAGAAGTACACATTTTATACGTTCCCCGGAATCCTGGGGACAGATGCCACCATTATACAACACCAGCTCGCAAAGATTTTTGACAGGACGACAAGAAAACCCGCAAGGCTTAATTGCATTCCATTATCACCTAATGGGTGCGTTGAAGTAACCAGACCCTTTCGAGCGGAGCGATTAGGTAAAGGAACTGGCCCTGGAGACTAGCCCGCGTGGTGCAACTGCACACACAAATACTAGTGATGCGCTCTAATAGCACAAAATAGCGAAGCGGCGAGCGATGCATGTTCCCTGTAATTGCAGCTATTCCATGCTTGGTGTGGCTACAAAATACTGTCAAAGTGAGAAAACAATAGTGGTAGCCTTTTTCTATGATGAGGAATAGTCTAATAAATAAATTAGGAACATTTAATGGCTTTTCAAAAAGAAAGATTCTTTACTTTGCTACTTGTTTCTGTTTCGTTTTAGCTCTCCTCCTCCTTGCCCTGTCTTTTTCATTTCTTATCTCTCTCCTTACTAATTTTTCTTCTGGAGTTTCTAACACCCTCAAAGCTCTTGACCGAGCGTTTCTAACGTTTTGTCTCTCTGCGCAGAATTTGTTTCACTGGGCATCGCTACTTCGTACGGCGGGTAAACAAAACAAAATGTTGCTAAGAAGAAGGTTACCAGGCCCGCGCAAGCGCGTAGGAGAAAATGTGCACACGTACGCCCACGCAAGAACAAAAACAATTCCTAGACCTAACTAGTGGTGCGCTCGAATAGCGCAAAATAGCGAAGCGAGCGATGCATGTTCCCTGTAATTGCAGCTATAGATACAGTTATTTATTTTGATGTTGTTAATGTTATGTCTGTCTGTTGTTTCATATAGAATCATTGGTGCTTCTATTCTATACCACTGTATGATGAAGGTTATAAAATTTAGGCTATGTAGTAAAACAAAAGTAATGAATTATTTTATTATTTATTTTTATTAATGTAATTCGTAATCAGCTACATAGTATTGCTTTATATAATAAAGTTTAAGTGTTATATTATTTGTGATAATATAAGAATAATGAATTATTTTACCATCAAAGTTATTGGCTGGTGTTTTAGACAGAATATACCGCTATTTAATTAAAAATGTCATACATCATTACAGTTATAGCTGATGTAAACTTTGTGGTTTAATAAAAATAAAAAATAAAAGAGTTTGTTTGGGTACTATAACATATTCAGAGGGAGAGCAGAGTATGTTAAAGGGATGTAGATCTTAGACTACATAGTTTGATAATAGAGTTAGGTAAATTTTTATAGTTTTACATTAAATTTAACCTGCAAGTGGAGGAATGTTTCCAGGATGCATGTTATTTTGAGCTGAATAGAGCTTAGGGATATGTTTATCCCGGCTACATTGACAACATTCCAATGACTTAAATTTCATTTTGGTGCCTGGAAACTTCTCCATACACGTTATGCAGACTGTGATAGTAATCGATGAGATTTTAGCATGAAAATTACGCATTGCTGTGTGAACTTGAGGATCATCAAATGCTGGAATAATATGGTGCAATGGAACCTGGGGATGTTGTCTTGACCTGTTCCCCCTAACTTGAGACAATCTAGTCTCCAGTTGAAGTGGTGTTTCATCAGCCAATCTCTGCTGTTGGTTAGTTGACAACTGCTCTAATGTAGAGGAATTTTGTAATGAAGATTCATTTGCTGTTCTCAACAGTTGGTTAGTGGACAAACAGTGGAGCCTGTGATCGTTTTCACTATCACTTTCAAACAAATGTGTGACTTGCTGTTTTTGTGACATTAGTTGTAGACGTTGCTCTCTGCATAATGGTTTCCTAAACGAAAATATGTCTCGTATTAACTTATTGAAGTATATATTTTATTTTATATTTACCTCTTGCATTCGTTGCTGATAAGCTGAAAGGCTTTGCAGTATCGAAATTGTTTGAGTTATATTTTCTGCAACTTTTTTTGCTGCTTTGGGTGTATATGAGAATGGATGTCCTCTGATAGATGTCTTTTCCTTCCTCTTGCAGTACAAAAAGTAGTGGGGATATTAGCTTCTTGTTCAGATGGTGTGGCTGCATTTTCAGTGTCTTCAAGAGTAGTTGAGTCTACAGCTGTATAAAGTTGATTGGTACAGTAATCCTCAGGAATAGTCTAATAAATAAATTAGGAACATTTAATAGCTTTTCAAAAAGAAAGATTCTGTACTTTGCTACCTGTTTCTGTTTCGTTTTAGCTCTCCTCCTCCTTGCCCTGTCCTTTTCATTTCTTATCTCTCTCCTTACTATTTTTTCTTCTGGAGTTCCTAACGCCCTCAAAGCTCTTGACCGAGCGTTTCTAACGTTTTGTCTACTGGGCATCGCTACTTCGTACAGCGGGTAAACAAAACAAAATGTTGCTAAGAAGGTTACCCGTCCCGCGCAAGCGCGTAGGATAAAGGGAACGTTTTGTCTACTGGGCATCGCTACTTCGTACAGCGGGTAAACAAAACAAAATGTTGCTAAGAAGGTTACCCGGCCCGCGCAAGCGCGTAGGAGAAAGGGTACACACGTACGCCCACGCATGAACAAAAACTATTTCTAGACCTAAATATATATATATATCGCGAACTCATTAGAGAGTCAGCTCCGCTCGCTTCGCTCGCTTCGCTGAACTAGTGATGTGCTTGGGCACAAATGGCGAGCGAACCTAAAACTACACTACTTTTATATGATTGATTTTTTTTTTACTTCTAAGTCTCAAACTACTAAAAATAAGGTCGAGGAGAACTGTGGGCTCCCAGAGCTAAGGAAGCCCACATTCATAATGAAGATGGAAGAGAGAGAGAAGTAGAGAGAAGATAATGAAAGAACTTATGTGTAGACATTAATGTCGTTTTCAATCTTGTAGTTGTATTGTACGCATGTCAGTTTTGTGGTGTTTGTACATTTGATGTAATTCAGTCTATCTATATATCTAAACTTAGTTACGACTACTTGCGATTGCTTCGGCGTTAGATTCTGGTGGCAGCGATTATAAGCTGACCACCATTGTGTGAGCTACGAACGTTCTGCGGAGCTTAGGGCCCACAAGAACTTGGGCAAGAAATATAAAATTTCATTAGGAAAACTGCTTAGAATGATTGAATCATTGAACATTTATTTGATGATAATGATTAGTATAGAAGACAACACCAATAGCCAAAATAGTTCCTATTATTTACAGGATTGAATCTCTTCCCAGTAAAATGTAATCTACAAATGTCACAGTATGGGAATGTAGTGGTCATGCTCTTTATGAGTGCAGTAAAATTAGCCTAAGTAATCTCATTTCTATTCTGTGCACTTTAGAAGAAATGTAATACATTCCTAAATACATTCAATGTAATCTATTCACAGCACCTATGCTGCATGTTTCGGCAAAGCTACAGCACGCACTGCACACAAGAACTTCAAACATCAGGAGTATCTATATCCAATTCGGTGTTAACAATTTCAGGAAAGAAGTAACTATATATAGCTATGTTGTTCAAGGCACTACTTTAATCTTGCTGCTGCTGTTCAGGGGCACAGGAAGACAGATTTCATCGGACTGTGTGAGTTTCTGGAACCCACATAGATACAACATTCGTCCCTCCAAAGACCCGAGATTAACATTGGTATATCATATTCCATGTCTGTTTGCTCCATATTATACCGTACAGATGCACATTCTATTGCACAAATCAATTTCAAGTTTATTATATTCCTAGAATTTCAGGAAAGAAATGTTATTTTGCAAGCAAAACTGTGTGTAAATTGTATGTTACAGTTATTGTCTTTCCATGTTTTATCTCTAATTAATAGCAAATATTCTAGTTCTAATAGCCAATATTTTGTTAATTAAGACTTAATCTGGCGTGTCAAATTCGTGTCAAGTCCTCTAAATTTATTATGCCGTACAGATGCAAATTTCATTGCACAAAACAACTTCAAGTGTATTATATTCCTATAGAATTTCAGGAAGGAAATGTTATTTTGCAAGTAAAACTGTTGCCGAAACATGCAGCATAGGTGCTGTGAATAGATTACATTGAATGCATTTAGGAATGTATTACATTTCTTCTAAAGTGCACATAATAGAAATCAGATTACTTAGGCTGAATTATACTGCACTCAATTTCTTGAGTATTGATAACTTCTGTAGTATCCAATTGAAGTTACTTTGACTATATGAATTACCTCGAATTCTTGACAACAAGCTCTCAGCTACAAAAACAAAAGACAATAAAATTTAGCACACAAATACAAAATTACTTTCTTACCTCATTTTCTTGAGCAGTGGTAACTTTTGTAGTACCAAATTTGAGCCATTCTGACTACTTGAATTTACCAGTCACTGTTGACAACAAGATTTTTGCATATTTAGCTAACAAAATATGGAATTACGTACTTACCTCAGCTTCCCTCGAGTAGTAGTGTACAGAAATGTGCAGGTGTCCAAGATAGCTATTAATGAACGAAAAAGTTTATCACAATAAGTTCACATGTTTCAATTTTGATGTTTATCTCTATACTGAATAAAGCTATGGGTGCAAAAATATTTCTTTCAGCAGTAGTCACTTTTTGTTTTCACTTTATAGCTTGCTGGACAGGATATTTCAATGTAGCTTGGTTCCCTTTTACCATATCTTCTTGGCCCTCCACTTCTTGGCTACGTCCATCCAGCAGTGCTAATGACAGATTGAATTAGATAACTAGGAGCTAAATGGCTAGAATAAAAGCAAGGGCTGCAATGGTGGTTGTTGATAGAGATCTACTATTATACAAGTAGAATTAATAGGGGCGAATACTGGTAAGCAGAGAGGTTATAGCAAGACCTGGGGAAGCATATATCCTAGAGGAGGAGGTGAAGTTAAAATGTGGCACACCCAATGAAAAAAAAAAAAGTGAACCAAACAGAATATGCCAGCATGGTACAATTCCACACACAAACATTATAGTCAGTAAGATAATGTTTGGTGTTCCAAACGCAATTTGTCTTGAATCGTGGGATGTTATTATGTGCCATTCCTACATAGTACAGTAAAGGAGTGAGCAATTTCAAATAAAGAGTGCATAAAAAATCATATTACTTCAAAATAAATTAAGGAACTTCTCTTATCATTCTCAAATGCAAACAAGTTATGGCTATGTCTTAAACATCTAATTGTGCAGTCTTCTGTCTTGAAATTGACTAATCCAACACAAAATAAAGAGGTCAAAATATTGGAAGGGCATGTGTCCCCAGTGTTTCTTTCTCCTCCCCATGTCTTTACACATCATCGCTGCAGTCATTGTGTCATTGAGAGAGGCTGCCACAGTTGTGTATATGTTGTCTGAACTACTGATCATCATTGAGCTTTTGGGGGTGTGGGGTGTGTACTAAGGGGGTCAGATAGCAGTTTAGACCTGAACATATGTAGTCTATAATGTTCTGTATTAGTATGTGATGACTCCTACACCTATGAAGATTATAATTTTCTTCATCTATAATTTGAGATCACTAATTCTGCCACTATTTGTCAAAATTTCACTTTTGCATTACATGAAGCATTGGTTAACTGTCAAGGTAGTTAAAAATTCCAGTTCCTACATTACAACTTCGTACAGTAGATAATCCTGAATATTTTTTCTGAAAAATCTGCATTGATTAGTTAAAGGGAGACTACATGGATTAAAAAAAAAAAATTTTTCTTGTTGAAAGTGTAGATTATAGTGCACTAAATGCATAAAAAAAATTTGAGATTTTTCCTATCATTAGTTTCTTCAATATATGGATTTAAATATTCCCCTATTTACTTCCTTCCTGCTTCCTGAAATCTTAATCCCTGAGCACCCTGAAGTGAGTGTGGTTTAATGATGTCATACTAAGAACAGCTGATCTTGGTCAATAGCCTCAGCTATTAGAAACCATACAACTCCCAAGCTGTCAGACGTAGACATGCCAACCCGCTGTGTAGCTGCAGGGTGTTCAAGCACTTACAGTGATGATGGGATTAGCCTCTTCCAATTTCCTAAAGATCTTGTAGTGAAGGTATTGTTGATTATTCACTTTGCTCCAAAATCGGCTGCTTTTAAGGAATGAATTACAGGTACTGGTGGGTAAACAATGTAAAGATCTTCATCAAATATTGTTGTATATATTCATAATAGATTGCACTGTAACCATGAACATGCAATAACAAAGACAGGCAAAAAGCTTTACAATTTAGTTTTACCAAAGTACAAAAAAGGAAGCCATGTGGTACGCCAAATCAAAGAAAATCCAACTTAAATCTATTAACCTCATTGTAACTGCATGATGCTTTATTGTAATGAATAGGATACATTGGTGATGTGATAACTGAAACTATCAATCAGTGTGAAATCGGCGACTCATCTGTACCATCATCGAGACCTATCCCAAAACATGCAGTAACTATGAAAAGCCTGACAAAGAAAGTGCTATATTGAGTTATCAGAATCGATTTGCAAAGTCATAATACATTGTTGTTGTTGTTGGGAATGAACTTCTAATTTTGCAGACGGCACAACTAGGTAGCACAACTCGCACACTTCTCCCCAACCAGCTCCAGCACCATCTTGTCAGTTGGCGATAAGCCATGAATCTATATTATTGTTTATGATAAAAATATAGTATAAATTTGTATTTCAGTTATTTTTTTGTACTTACTCATGAGATGGAACAGATGACACATCACCAGCACCATATCATTGCCTGTATTAAAAAAATGCCGTCTCTAGGACCCATACACTTAGACAAACAGGGTGAAAACTGGTTCTGAGTCACTCGTGTTAATTCTGTTTATTACAGACTGCACTCCCCGACAGCAAACACATTCTCGAACAGTGGGCATGACTTCGCAATGGCCACATTGACACCTGCATACAAAAATTCCAGAATAGAGCTAGAAGTGGTACTGCAAACTAATTAAACTGTAGTGTTTTGTACCAGTCTGTTGCTAAAAGTCTTTCACTGTCTTGAGCATCATCACCATCATCTTCTGGAGTGTCATTGTGGCTTGCAACAGGATCATGCAAGTAAGGTTCTAATTCTCCATCAGAGTGTGTGCTCTCTTCACTGGAACTGGAAGCAGAATATGATAGGCTCAAGGTATCTGAGTTACCAGCATCACTATCAGTAGAGGTAGATTCACTGGTGCTAGTACTAACCATAAGTGATCATAAAACTTGGAAGAAATTATATGGTTTCTAATAGCTGAGGCTATTGACCAAGAGCAGCTGTTCGTAGTATGACATCCCGAAACCACACCCACTTCAGGGTGCTCAGGGATTAAGACTTCAGGAAGCAGGAAGGAAGTAAAATAGGGGAATATGTAAACCCATTATATTGAAGTAACTAATAATAGGAAAAATCTCAAAAAATTTTAAGCATTTAGTGCACCATAATTTACACTTTCAACAAGAAAAAAAAAATTTTAATCCACCACAGTCTCCCTTTAACATAAATGCATACCACGAACGTATTTTTTATGAATTTGGCATCTTATCTAAAAGTTTGATAATGTAACTTGCTTCCATTGATACTGCTTTGTTTGTAAATGTGTGTATATAATAGTATATCTCCCGGAAATGCTTGCTTTGAGTCCAATGGTGCTACCTATACCAAGCCTTTCAAAAACAGAAGTAACAAAAACTTCAAAAAAATCGCATTTCAAAAAATTGCATTTTTCTATTTATAATGTTCGTCATCTTCATAATATTCTCCATGAGCAGGCTAAAACAAAATTGCTAGCACTTATACTGGGCTAAAAAAAGACGATCCTGTCCCACACTATCCATTGATGAAGGTTTACAACCCTTTCGTTGTTGTTTTTTTGTTTTGTTTTGTTTTGCTTTTTGTTTTTGTTTTTGTTTTTTGTTGTTGTTGTTTTTGGTTGTTGTTGTTGTTTTGTATTCTTTTTTTTCTTTTTTTCACTGAAACACTGATGAACCCTCTAGCTCAGGAACTGAAACCTTTTTTTTTTTCAAAAAGGCAACCATTTTCTTTGTTTTCCTCATATAATACTTATTTGGAAAAAAATTGATGTCCACTGTTGAATTTAGATACTCCTTTCATTTTGAATAACATGGACTTTGCACATGCTTACATTTTAAGCAACTTTCATGTCTGCATTCATATAAAGTTGACTAAATGCTGGCTCTGAAGCAACTTCAGGAAGATGTTGCTTACTGCTATCCGAGTGTGTTGTCTCTGGCTAGATTCACTCAGAGTTATTCATTAATTACTTACCAGGTGGCAACTGCCATTATCAGAATAAAGTAGTTCAATTATTTTCTATGGAAATAATAACACAAATTAATGTTATATGCATGATGAATATTACCACATTGCCTTCCCTATAGGAAAAAATATAATAATAAAGAGTGAATAAATAAAAGTTTACAGATAACCCTTGATAATTTAAGCATACACAATAACAATGGGGTTAAGACCAGTCCAGTTTATGATAAATTCGTTTTTCGTAACTTTAGTACTGTGACCGTTGAGTGCTAGATATAGAATGTTCCATATAGATGGGGTCAACAACAATAGTAGAATCAAATGGGTACAAAGTCTGTAGTGTAGGAAGATGTTCGGTACAGTGGCTGGGGGAGGCAGATGAGGGTGTATGTCTTTATGGGTATGTGTTTTCACGTGTGAAGTACACGCCAAATTCAGTGAGTTCACATCCTAAATGGTGTGAATTCATACTTTCATTAATGCTGAATTATTTGTTAAGTTCGGTTGATTCTAATAATATTTATTATCAACATTTTATCAAAAAGAGATTGGTGAATGTTCTGTGCCTGAATCCCAGATCTCATTAATCAGAGGACCAAAATCTTAACGTAGAGGTCTCCTTATGTGAAATCTATGGCCTCGTTTACCGCATTCTGAACTCCTTCTGGAAGTCCGGGTATAAAAGGAAGAATCCCGGCATGCCCTTTGACCTCTAGCTCCTATTGAGAGTCAAAAAAGTAGCCGTGCAAAGAGAACCCACCATTATAGCCCACTATAAGTCGATCCACACCACATTTATGAGTGCCCAAACTAAAAAAAACAACAGCTATAAGTAATATTTTTGTGAGTGACATAGATTACTCAAGTCCATCTCCCGTCAATGCAGTCCAGTAGTCAAATTGTGAACCATGTGCCATGTATATGTACCAATGTATTTCTTGATTGAAGATGAACCCTCAGGATAGTATCTTGCAGAACGTCTAATTGCACGCTGTATATCTTTTGCAGCTGAATTTAGTTGCGTCAATGCAAACAGTACTTTTCTTCTCTCTCTATTTAGAGCCCACCATTTGTTGTTGTTGTTTTATCTTGTTTGTTTGGTTATTTATTTTTGTCTTCTGTATGGTCTCCAGGAAGTTGGTGACAAAAACTGTCAGCCATTTTCCACTTATTGTGAAATTATGTCCCCGGCTACATCTTCTCATTTGACTTCCATATCACACTTATAAGTAGATTACAATGATAATAGCATTGGTTTGTGCCTGCACATGAATGTAATTAATGTTTGGTAAAGGGTCCATGCTATTCCCTTTAGTGTGAATTTCAAGGTAAGTGTGTATTCACACTAGGTGGAAAGTGTGAAGGACACGCTATGCATTGATGGTGGGCATTCACACCACCAGTGTGAATTTGGTGGGTTTTCATGCAATAATTTTTAAAGTGTTGACGAAGTCCTGCACATCAAGAAACTGTTGAAATAACATTTACTACAGTATTCTAAATACTGCGGGAAAAGGTCTGCTTTCACATGGGTGTGCACCCAGAAAAAAAATAAGTAAGCATTACATCAAATGATGTCTGCAATTGAGATTGGTTGCTCCAAAACTAGACTTACTGAGATTGTAGCAACTGGATTTTTCACTGCTACTACAGATGGGAAGTGGATACTGTCTCAGATACAATTAGGCTCAACTAAACCTTAGGAACTCGCTGGGAGATCTCTTTTAGTTGCTCTGTCTCCTTCAAAGTCGACCAGTACTGTATGTAATACCTGATGATGTCTTGCAAATTGATTATGATAACTTGACCATGTATGAGGAGAGTGGTCCAGAATCCTGCTCCAAGTTATGAATGAGCAAATGTTCTCATCAGGAAGGTCCTACGTCAGCAACTTGCTGCAGCACAGTTAGCTCAAGTCTTGATCTAATTCAATAAAACCCAATCTAAAGATTTTTGTAGCAGTTGGTGATTATAGCCCAGTTCTCACGAGCCAGACCCTATACACACAGCGCGACCACTTTAGGGTCTGGCTCGCGAGACGAGCGTAATTCTGTGGTGGGGGCAGAACTGTAAGCCGTCTATACACTGCACGTAGTACTCGGTATGTAACAGCTGATGTAATGTTACCTATCACACTCACGCACAAATCGGAAGCCAGACTCTTATACGGGACTTTCCCCGGGAAATACCCGAGTAGAGCCCTCCTCTTGGGCCGCGGTAGTGCAGAAGATCGGTTGAGGTTGAAGTTGCTATTCTCCAGTCGTAGGATTACAATGTAAGACTACATTTTGCAGGAGGTGGTGGGGCTATGTTAAGTTTAAGTTAGCACTTGCAGGATAAAAGGGTTGGTCAATCCTGTACGTTGACATGACCACTCATATGCCTACAGGGTTCTAGCTATTAAGACTCAGTATACTGAATTTCCAAGCCAGGAATTCCAAATATCCAATTTCCTACTTTTCTATAAATATATGAACTATCTAGCTATGTGAGTGGAGCAGACAATATGAGCTTATGTGAAAAGGAATCTGGTATGTAAGCCTCATCATGTGTAGTTTGGTGTAGGAAACATCTCGATGGTACTTGTCATTTGTTTTATTCTTAATCTTATTTTATGGGATTAAATGTAGTCTCTCTGTCTTATTTGTGCAGTTTGGATGGCGGTTTTATACTTTTTTTTTTTATCCCAGAATTAGCTAGCTTTGAGGGATCAAGACTCAGGGTTATCAGGGTAGAGTTCTCTAAGGAAGTAGATGTTGAGATTTCACACTGACTTCCATATATAAAAGTACCAGTTGCCAATGATAGAAAGTTATGTGGCCACCCCTGCCAAGTAGAACGGCGAAGATGGAATGTAGATAGACAAGGAAACCAATCATAGGCGGGGGAAGTGGTTTAAAGTTAGGGGAGCTCAACTACAAAATCAACTACAGAAACATTAGGTTATTAAATTAATTAAAACACTCGTGTTCATCTAAGCTGTGACAATCCATGCTTATTAGGAAGAGGCAGGCCACATTTCTTCTTAGCCAATGCATGTCTCAAACAAATGTAATTGTCTTAGTCTCTTGGATCACGATTAAAATTGATTATTTGGGATGAATTGTGAAGAAAACTCTATAGATTGTGGCACTGTGGTGGATAGTATAACTGCAGTAGATGGTGTCCTTGCTGTGGATAGTATTACTGCAGTGGCTACATAGTTGGTGGTTAATACTGTAATGATTCTTGCAACTAATATGTGAGTATATTTCACCATACATCTACTACTGACTACTGCCTTAGGTTTTCCTGCAGTTGGTATGAATTCATGCAGTCTAACAGTGACCACACAATAGGAGACTTTTGATAGGTACTATTTATGGTGAGTGTGAACACTGCTATTAGGTACTAGTAATTAAAAAAAAAAAAAACATTGCTATAACTTTCACTACCCAAAAGTTCCCTACCCATCCAAGTTGAGGAGGCTGGAGCCCCTGATCTCCTACCTTCTGCTGTCTATGTAAATAACTGTGTGTTGTGTCAGAGACTTGAGTTATGTATAAATGGTCATTGAACTCAGTACATGTGGGATAAATAGTTGGTGTTCAAGTGGCCATGTCTGTATGTGAATCGTCAGTGGGTGAATATTCAGCAATTGAGCTTCTCTTTGTAATCTACCTTTTAACTTGGCATACCTTTGCACAGAGCAGCCACAGGGGTTATAATTGATTGCAGCATACCAAACTTACCTAATGGACCAACTTTGACTTGCTAACTGTGAGCTGTGAACCTAAAGCAGTAGAACACATGAAATGAAAGAACACTTTGCTTTTATAAACTACATGCATTTATACTATACATACATTCCAATCTAGGTAGCTAATGCAACATCATTAAAAAAAAAACAGTAAACAGTTCAATTGTTCTAAAATGTGATTCTAAAAATAGTTCCATTCCTTTCATGGCCTTCGTTTCTTCTGTTTACCCCAGTAAGCAGGGTGGATCTAGGAGGGGTCACTTTTCAAGAAGGGATGAAATAGCTATAGCTGCTTATGGAAAAATGTTGGCTATATCATATATTGTGCACGATTTTATTGGCGAGCGAGCGAAGCGAGCGAGACACTATCGGGATAACAGAATCGGGGATATTTGCTTGTTTGTATATATGTGTGGATGTACGAGTGTCATTTTGTACTTTGACCCTCACATTTTCACATTTGCTAGGAGGCGACCTTGTCCCATACGCCTCTAAACAGAATATTTTGGCTTATCGATTTTTACCCGTATCATTCAAAGAATTGAATTGTTTACCACTGAATTATTTTGCGGGTGTAGTTAAAACTTGCATTTTCTATTCGAATTATTGGTGGTGGTAAGTCAATGTGCTCTTTGTCATAGTTATATACCCTACGCAACACTGTTGTTCTTACTTGTGTCCAGTAGTAGCCACGAAGGTAAGTCTTGTGTTGGTATGCCCAATGAACAAGTATGTGTGAAAGTGTTGTGTATTACAGCTACTACTTAGCTAAAGAATACAAAGCTAACAAATAAATATTTTAGCTGCCTTTACACAGCATTTTGGCTACTATATAGTAAGCATGTCCTAATATAGGGTTAGGTTCAAATCTGTTGGGATTTCTTTAGAAATGCCTGTTATTGTTTTTGTTTTGTTTTTCTTGTTGTTGTTTTTTAAGTCAAACAGTTGAGGCGAGTGGTTACTATGTCACTGGAACCCCTTTACTGTATATACGTAATTTAATAACTCGACTATGTTTTAGTAGCTGGAGTGTTAAAAGTTAAAATTAATCATATAACAGTACTTAGATTTATGTATGGGATCCTTGCTTGCCATTTGTGCTCAAGCACACCACTTGTTTTAATATTCATTCACAAAATAATTAGCATTAGAATATGACTTTCAAAATAATTTACGAAGTCATTTTTGCTAATGATAAAAGTAGTTAGTTATAATTATAACTAATTGTCAAATTCAACCATGAAGAAAAAATTGAATAAGCAACTTCCACTAAATACTATTATTATTTGGTCCATAGACTTGATCTGCTTTGGCATAATACAAGCTTAGCCTGCCGTTTATGAGGACTATTAGTAAAAATCCTGACTCGGAATAGCAATAAGTAAAGATATCATTCATTAGAAGATCGCAACTATACGGAGGACGGGGGGAAACAACGACGAACAAAAAGATATTGCTACTTTTATTTCCACTTATGGGTAAGAAATAATGTAGCAAAGAAATGAGGGCTCATTCTGAAAGGGGGGAGTGGGGGCTAGTACGACATTAGTCGAGTCCTCCCTAAATCTGCCCTTGCAGTAAGCCCTATGACTCTATGGGGTTTGAGCTTACTTATCCAGGGATGGTCCCACATGTGTAAAACTGATTTTAAGTACATCCAATGAATGCCCAGCAATAGCATCACAGCTTGGAGTACTAACCACACAATGCTAGAGGCAATCACCTTGAGAAACCATGTGTTTTGTTGTTATTTAGTATTATTTTTTTCAAAGACTAATAAATGTGCATTTATTGACATAATAATTTCAATATTTAATGATGTTGTGATAGATGGCTTCCATTGAAGGAGACTCTATGGATGAAAAAACAACGTGCAAACTCAAGTTGCAGAAGCAACTGCTACCAACTTTTCCACTACCTCGATTCTGCTACTTTGGTCACTACCGGGCATACTATCCCTTTGGAAACACACCTGCTGAGGACTTCCTGGAAAGTTGTGCTGCTGTATCCCAGCCTTCTGTGTTATTTCTTGGTTGCGGGGACATGCGCTCTGTTTTTTACACTTTGTGGAAAAACTTTGATAAAGCACTGGCAAAACCATTACGATTTGAAGGGGTGAATTTTACTTTAAATGATTACAGTGCTGCCGTGATGGCTAGAAATATTATTCTGCTGCACATGTGTTTGCATCTTCCTGAACAAGCTACAGAGAGGAGAAATTGGCTCGGTGCCATGTGGGCTATCTGGTACTGCCATGAGCTCTACCCTTGCCATCTTGATATTCTCAACCATACCCTTAAATCACTACTCATGTATTCTGACTCAATAAATGAGTGGTCCAACAAAGAAAATCCTCTGCACTCTCTAGTGAGATTCACTTCTTCAGCTTCCTTGACTGAAATAGCAGACATGTGGAGTTATTGGCTGAACAAAGCTAAGACTGTCTCTAAGCAGAAAATGCAGCAATCCAGGTACAAGTTGCTCGATGAGATGATAAATGATATTTCAGAGCACAGCATCAACCTTTCCAAGGGTCACACTCTGGTGTTTGGAGAATCTGAGCATGCAACTCTAAACAAAGCACTTGCTAGAGCACATGAAGTAAAAAATTACCTGGTTACTGGTAGCTGCTATGCTGAGGTTGGCTTTAGCATGAAGTTGCCGTCAGGAGAAACAAAGCTCAATACCACTATGTACGAGCGAAAAGATGGAATATACACATGTCACTATGGACTGGTCCCTTTTGAATGCTATTATCACACTGTAGATTTTAAACCATCAAAGAATTTGAACATTCCTTATGAGGTTATAGTCCCTTCAGACAGTTTCAAGTCTAACCCTTTTTTGGCTAACAGTCTCCAGCAATTTTGCATGATTGTTCAATCAGCTCATCAAATAATGACAGATCCAAATATCAAATTATTTCTAGCCTTTGATGTCCAGGATGCCCTAAAATTATGCCAGCAGCAAATTCAATGCAATAACCTGGAGTTTGAACAAGAGAGCAAAACTGTCACTTCATGTCCAACTTACGACGTTATTAATACATCCAACTTGATGGATCATCTCAACCCATTGAATGTGATTCTAGCTTGTACTCCCCTTTTAAAAGAAGATGGCATTCTTATGACACTGTCTTTGTGCTGCAGGGGCTGCAGCAATACTGGAGAAGAATATCTCAGTCTCTTGTTTGGCTTTAGCACAGAGTTATTTCCAGTCATTCTTGGAATACGTTGCATTAGCCACGAGGGCTCTAAGTATTCTAATACGATCAAAATAGATCCTTCACTTCCTGATATATCACACTACTTGAAATGTCTTCCACATATTAGGATATTTCATTGGGTGAAAGAGTCAGATTTCCAAAAATTGGTGTTTGCTAAATTGCCAAAGATTGAAGAAGGAAATGTCACTGATGCTTTAGCAAACCTGCTCGGTTCATGCATGTTTTCCCTGCTAAATTATGGACCAGGAGAAAGCATAAATATGCTAAGTCGAAACAGCATCGAAACTGCTTTGGCCGTGCTAAATCGGGTGTGTTACATTTCTGGAAATTTCAAATTATCACCAGTGTTCTGGGGTCCTCTATGCAATGTGGTAAGACAATTTGGAGGACCTTTTCTACACAATTTGCAGACTCACTGTCTTCTCCATGATATTCATGTGCATCTAACACTTTCTGAGACAGATTGTCCATTCTGTCAAAGAACACCACTGAATCAAACTTTAGGCTTGTTTTGTATTCGCATCAGCAAAGAATTGATTCGCTATGGAACTCCATTCTTTACATGCTTCATTCACAGGTGTTCCAATACAGATTCAGAGTTTCTTAAGAATGAAGCTATAAAAGGAGGAGATGTTCATATATTCGATTGCTTTGATGATTCTCTTAGTAATTCTAATCTCGAATTAAATTTTTTTGCTCCTCTGTCATTTGCTAAAAGTTACTACAATGCTACTCTGACATTTATTCACAGAACAAGGAAAACAAACATACTTAACACTATTGAATCAGTCAAGTTGCAAGATGTCCAAGTGCCTTGGGTGCAATACTTTTTTCATCAATGTGAAAAGCCTATAAATCCAGCTCTACCTTCTGCTTTTGGAACAGTTTCATCCCATATTTGTGACAGCCATAAATCAGAAACAGAAATTGTTCTTTCTCAAAAAGTAAAGAGCTTTCTTCCATCTTCCAAATTTGAAACCCACAAAACATCAAACCGGAAGGTATCCATTTGCTGCAAGGACTTGGTCTTTGACTTGCAACTTTGTTATCCTGTTGAATACAATTCTATCAAGATTACTTTGTGTAAACAAAATGAGGCCGTCATGATTACCTGTCTACGTAAGCCGTATTCAGTAGAGGATGAAAGGCCATGTTGCACTGTTACCCCAGATCATCATTTATCAATTTTGAAAAGCAAAGTGGAATTTTCATTGATACCTGAACATAGTGGCATGCAAGTGACCGCTACGGAAGCTGAGCTGTATGAAAACTTTGCAACTTCTCATTTGTGCTCTTTAGATACAAAAGTGAAGGCACTGTTGCGGTGTCTCCTCGAGGGTGCTCTGAAATATTCTTTATTCACTTTAAGATCAAAAGATATGACAGCACGTTGTCTTGTAGTGATTAACCAAGTTTTATTTGACTACCAACACAAAACACCAGCTCTTGACCTTGCTTACTGCTTTTTAGATACTCACAACAGCTCGGCTATCATGGAAAAGTGGTACCATGGTGTCGATCTTGAGACTATGCGATTCCTGAGATTGGAACAGGATGGATATGGAATTCTGAACAGTGTTTTCAAGTACTTCACTCTCAGAACTAATGGTACACTGAAAAGTGCAGGGAGTAACAGCAAATTCTCACAATTGAATAGACTCAGTCTAAATGATTCTTTCACTAGAGCAGTCGTTTACCTTCTCTTGAGAGACCCTGATAAGGCGTGGTATGCTGTTGGAGATTACTTTGGCCTCACAACTTTGAATACACTGCCAAAAGTTGGAGGAGTATCTTGCAACTGGTGTAAAAAGCTCACTTTTACCGCTAAAAGATGTGGAAGGTGCAGTGCTACATCTTACTGTAGCAAGAGATGTCAAACCAGTCACTGGCCAGAACACAAATATGTATGCAATAACCTCCTTAAGTGTACATGTTGCAAATCTTCTGTTGAGAAGGCTCGAGTCAAGAAACCGAGCTGCCAATGCAAGGACGTAGCATACTGTAGCATCAATTGTCTACAAAGAGACAAGTCTCAACACAGTAAAGTATGTGCAACAGATTCCCAAAAGAAGATAGTGAAGACTTCACAATCCTCCATCGCATCAGATTCCACACTCTGTGATCATTGTGGCATTCAATCGAATAGTTCCATGAAATGTTCACACTATACTAGTGCTGAGAATTGTAGTACTGTTAGTTTGATTGACCACTGGCCACCACACAAGGTTACTTGTGGAGAATCTACTGAAACAGGTGTCGACCAAATTTTAGAAAACGACAAAGCATTCTCTCAGCTGACGACAATCGGTGCTACTGCATGTCCAACTAAAGCTCACCAGGAGAGTTCTCTCAACCATCAACGATGCTCTTATTGCACAAAAACTTCTTCTAAACTGAAGAGGTGTTTGAAATGCCATACCGTACAGTACTGCAACCAGGACTGTCAAAGAAGACACTGGAAAGACCATAAGAAAACGTGCAAACAGGAAGCCGCAGTTTTGTCTGCTTCATCTAGTCCTGTTCAGAAGTGCACTTATTGTACAAACACCATACTAAATGCCGCTGTAAAATGTAAGGACTGTGGCATTGTACAGTATTGCAGTCAGGAATGCCAAGAGAAACATAGGCTGGAGCATCAAGTGCTGTGTAAAGTACATAATATAAGCCAGGCACCATCTTGTGCCTCCTGTGGCTCAACATCTGGGAAACTATTCACTTGCAAGAGGTGCAACAAAGTAAAATACTGTGGATCCAAATGTCAAGCTGACCATTGGAAGAAACACAAATTAGTTTGCTCTACATGCGTTGAATAACTTAAGTCATTCCTTTGATAAACAGTCACTAACTAGAGTGCTAAAATTTGTTTACATTAAACTCATGCTTATTATATGCATAGCTACATGTAGTAATACATTAACATTATCAAGAAATTCTTAAAAGGATGGCTTTTACAATTAAAGTTTTTGTTGTGTTCACTATAAATATTGGTTGCCAATAGGGTATTCATGAGACATTGCAGTAAGGTAAAGAATCGTCTTTTTTTTCCTTCACCCGCAAATAATCCACTTATAATAATGCGCGCGACGTATAAGTTGGGGGGAGGAGCACCCTAACACACAACAGTGGGCGGGGAGGGAGCTTAGTCTCGTGAGCCTGACCCTTTACTGGTAAAGCATCTGGACTAGGGAGGGAGGCAATGAGTTCGGTGAGTCAGGCTGGTCTCGAAGGAACAAACCTGGAGAAAGATTTAGTGCGTATTAACGATGTCAGAGACGCTAGAGCGAGAATTAGCCCCTACCTACAGCCCACACCCGTCCTGACCTCCAGTTCGTACATTGACTCGGTATCAGACGGCCTGCAGATTTATTTTAAGTGCGAAAACTTGCAGAAAACTGGATCGTTTAAGGTTTGATACTGCATCTCTTAGACTGTTAAGGACACTGGTTAGGATTTGCAGCATAGTCTACAAGTATAATTTGGCCTGCATTTTATTATTATATAGCTATAGAAAGTTGTATCCTATCTATGGTTGTAGCTATAATTACCAGCTTATAATAGTTCTTGAAGTCCTTGTGTAGTCTGGCGGAGCCGACCCTTTACCTTCTTTGTAGGTGGACGGGGGAAGGAAAGGGTCTGGTATCGTTAGCATATACGAGTTGTGCAGGCACAACTATAGTTGTGTCCCAATCAGATTGCAGAGAATTCTGATTACATCATAATATTGTATCATGTATTATGACATATACGTACACTGTAGCACGCGCGTCCACACCTGTTAAAAGCTTACGTCATAAATATTTGCTATACTTGCTGGAGAGAGATGGCCGAAGTTCAGATCTTACTTGCTTTTGGAAAGAGAAGCAGCAACGGACAATGAAGTCGAAGATGAAGAAGCCATTGAAGATGAAGAAGCCATTGAAGCTAAAGACTATATAGCATCTATCCAGCTAATAGTCCCGCGCAAAAAAAATAGCTCACGCATGCGTGGGAATGACGTAAGAAAAAGTGATGTAATGGAAGTGTCTGCTGCACAACTCGTATATGCTAATGATACCAGACCCTTTCCTTCTCGCGCCCACCCCAACAAAGAAGGTAAAGGGTCGGCTCCGCCAGACTAGTCCTTGTGGGAGTTGCATTAGCTATTCACAAAGTATCCCATGAATGATCTTGAAGAAAGCTTATATAATATTAACCCTCAATCTGTAGCTTAGCTCCATATTGACAGTTACATGTCTTTCCTTTTTCATTTTTCATTTTGAGCTTGTAAAACAAAAGACTGAATTTCAGATATATAAGCAATATACCATTTTTAATTTGAAAGGCCATATCCTTTTGCGGATTTTTAGTTTATATTCTAAACAGAGCTGGTATACAAATGATTTCTAAGTTTCAATTCACTGGTCTCTGCTCTTCAATAAATATATATTTCACACATTTAACTGTCTACCAAAGCATGATTGACACATTTCTTGCAAGCACTGTATATTAATCCCCTCCAAACACCAGGTAGTTACTAGTTAGCAATTATTGGATCTGAGGAACTAACTTCGACTATCTTAGATAGAGAATCAAGCAATAAGAACATCAAGCAGAAAAACCACCTTGCTATTTAATGTGGCTAATTAGGTTCGAGGTGCACTCAATGCTCTACTAAAAATCAAAGAGAGTCTACTGAAGGATAGTAACTCCAAAAATCATGAAGAAGAACTGGTGCCTCTGACAGTGGTATCTCAGAGCTCCGGGAACTACGCTCAAGGGGTCTCGTGGGCCGCAGCGAGGTGTGGTTTTATTTCCAAAGTTGTTATGCCAGACAATACACTTCCGAAGAAAAAAGAAGCTACCGAGGAATATGGAGGTCAAGTTCACTTCGGTCCATGCAGTTTACAAGTAAGCAATAGATTATCTTCAGTAGTGCTTAACTCATAGATAGCATGATATTATTATATTGTAGAACAATTTAGCCTTATTTTACATTTAAGTCAGCCTTATTTTACATTTAAGTTAGCCTTATTTTACATTGTGGGTCCTATAGATTTTAGCATTCCAAGAAGTTCCATTACACAGTTATCACAATTTCTGTTATAAACAGCCATAAAATAATGCAGTACTTTTGTAGCTTATCACACTATTCACATACACCTTCATTATACTAGAGGTGAATCTGTGCTACAGTTTGGAAGAGGGAGAGGCTCATATTATCAAATAATATGTACTACATTTTTAGTAAACTAATGGCCGGGTTAGATTTTAGCTAGACAAATTGTTGCGAATCATAATTCTGTATTGATTATAAAATTTAGTCACACTAATTGTCAATATTTTATTAGGGTCAATATGAGATGGTTGATCAATTACTAGCGGACCATTCCCCTCACAGCCTTGTCATCCAGAGTTCAGATATTATACCGGGCCAAGGAACCATAGCTTTGGAACTGCTAGAACAGGTATGAATTCTAGATCAGTAGCTAGATATTTATTCGACAGTTTTTGGTAGGCTTGTTGTATATTGAACTATATGTCATCCTGAACCACCTCAAACGAATCACAATTTTAAGCAACAAGTCACCTAGTTATACCTATTAAGCTTTTTCCTCTTGCCTACTTACTCCACAAAAGTGATTATTATACTCGCAGATAATTTGTATAAATGGGAGTCCATATTTCTCTATTAATCCCCGTACATTGTTATTTACATCGGAAATAATGAAAGACAATTAAATAAGGTTTTGTGGTCCATAAACAGTAAAGTGTTTGTCCTCTCGAACGTGAACATTAGCGTCAACAGTGAACTAAGAACTACATAGTTCACATGTGTATTCATATTTATTTTTGTCATTGTTTATCGTTGATGTATGTTGATGTTTATAGCATAAGCAATATTTATAAGGTTATCTTCGTTACGTGTTTCAGTTTGTATTCATATTTATATTGTGTTAAGTATTGACTTTTGTTGTGATAATCAATCAAAGAGCATTATTTTAACAAAGTTGAGCTGTGGACTACAGGAATTCAGTTCACGACCCAACAGACACTTTAATGGACTTCTTGTCCAATTACTTGTTTGTAATGTAATCCGCAGAGTTTTAACATTATTGCTATGCCTTTATATTGAGACACCAACCAATACCAACTGAAAAATGACCAAGGGCATGTGAAGAACAAATTTCAAGTAAATGGAAGATCCCTAGCATTACTTTGACCAACTGCTGACAGTGCTTTTAGTTATCTTGGCAGGAGTGAGTTAGTTACCCAGTGTGCAGGCATAATTTTGGGCAATATAGGTGTGAGCATAATGTCAGCATATTAGGTGGTTTTTGAGGAATTCTTTTAATCTTGTTGAAGTTCAAAGAATGCCATTCACATTATGAACAGCTGAACGGTCTTTCCTGTATTGACATTATTATGTCGCTGTTATTGTAAAGTTAATCATAGCATTATCTAATACACATTTGTATTTTACCTTTGCATTGGCTGACCATCGATACATTCTTTATCTTCTACATGTAGGTTCAAGACTTGGACGCCATTGTTGCTGCAGTGGGTAAAGGTGAGATGATATCTGGTATTGGAGTGGCAGCTGAGGTAAGTAAACTCATGAAACATATGCTAATGGCCTGTTCTCTATGATCTTATAGAAATTCTAACTAATTTACACATCCTGCTATTAAATAACTGATGGTGTACTTTAGGTAAATACATTCAGGTTAAGCCTAGTAAAGATCTGATGTTTTCCTTGTCTTTTTTATTTTATTACACAACACATCATAAAGGCCTACAAGTATTTACTGAAAGATGACACTTCTATTCAACATGCTAAAATGTGAATAGCTACATAGCTGCAGTGTGCAATATTACTGGAGGACATCGGCCCATTTCCGTTCATTCTTTTGTATTAGCCGCTCAATGGCGCACCCGCGCGGTCCTCGTGGCCAATCGTTATTTTTGGAAAGGAGGATGGAGGTCAAAGTCTAGCTTGCAGCTGTCATTATTACTCTGCTGACTATGGTGAGTTCTCGAGGCGCATCTACGAGTTCGCTGGGCGCTTCTACTTCGGAGTCGGACAGTGGGAGTCAAAAAAGAAGGAGTGTTACCTATGCGACATTTCAAAAATGGTGCCGAGATTTTGACAGGGAGCTACAAACACTGAGCTGGCTTGACTGCAACACAATCTATAAAGATGGGGGGGAAATAGTTACACATCTAAAAGGCTCTATCTGTACGAAACTTGAAGCAAAGATTAAAGGGAGAAGACTATAGTGCACGCTGAATTGATGGGGCGAACAGTCTTCCAATGAGCAAATTCGAGACCATGCGACCGCAGCTTAACATATTCATGCCTCTTCTCTACTCAGACAAGAGCAAGCTCTGGCTAAAGGTAAGAGTGTTGTATCGTATGCGCCTATAGCAAAATCATTGTTTACTTTGAATGAGGGGCAAAGACTAATGTTAAGACACAAGTTTGATATTGCATACTTCATAGCTAGGGAAAAGCTATCTTTTCGCAAGTATCTTCAACTAGTGAAACTAGAAGCTAAGCATGGTGTTAGTGTGGGGACCAACTGCACAACTGAAACGGCTGGCAAAGAGATTACTCACTATATTGCTGAAAGTGTGAGGGAAAAATTGTGTCTTTGTCTTAATGCAGCTAAAAAAATTTCACTGATGCTTGATGGCTCAACTGATAGTGGTAAGTAATATTGATAATGAAATTGTTTTAGTTATGTGGTTTGATCAAAATGGGCCTGACGAAAGGGTATACACTAGAACAAGTTATTTTAATGTGTACAAAACCTAATAGTACAAGTTATGAAGGGATTTTGGAAGGATTGAGCTCTGTTCTAAAAAAAAAAAGGGCATTGCTGAGCTTGCAACATGTTATAAGCTTGTTGGGTTTGGTACTGACGGGTTCTGCTAACATAGCACATGCAGGATTGAAATGCTTGGTTGAGAGGGAATTGCCATGGATATTTGGATGTGGTATTTGGCTCATTGCTTAGAACTGGCAGTGAAGGATGCATTTAACAATACAGCTTTCAACCATATTGATGACATGTTTCTAAAATTGTACTACCTGTATGAAAAATCTCCCAAGAAATGCCGCCAACGAAGTATGTGCATATACTAACCATTTAGCTGCTCTATCTCAGGATAATACTTTGAAATCTACTTATAGAGCAAAGATGAAAGGTTACTATGACCAATGGATTGATGGAAAGTATTTGTTGGGTTGTGCTTTGTTTGTAGACCTCTACAGTCCATTTGTTATTTTATCAAAGCTAATGCAGAAAGATGACCTTGATATACTGGCAGCTCTTTCTGGTCTCCTCAATTATGTCAAGGAGTTAGATAAATTAAAGTCAAAACCTTTAACACAATGGCCAGTATTTGCAGCAACACTCAATAAATGCACTATTGTTGGTGAATTATTTACATACCAATATCAAGAGTTGAAAAGATTTTCAGTTGCAAAGGCCTATTATGAAAATAATTATAGCGATTATTGTGATAGAATTACTCTGTACTAGGGAAAGGTTGTCTTGGTCTGATACTCAGTTATTGCGGGATATTATTTTTGTACTTACAACTCAGGGTTGGAAAAAGGCTGTGGATGAAATGAATGACCTGAAGTCTATTGATAGATTAGTAGATAAGTTTATTTCCCCTCTCAATGGTGCAGATGCTCAAGTTAAAGAAATTCATGCTGAGTTTGAGGTCATGATGCATTATGCAACCCAATACATTGCACTTACAACTCTTGAGTATTGTTCAGTTTGGAGGCGACTTTTTCATGCTCCTAAACGTTTCTGAATGGAAGAATATTTTGATATTAATTGAGCTTTTGTTTTCTCTGCCTGCATCTAATGAGAAGGTGGAGAGAGTTTTCTCCCAGGTTAACATTATCAAGTCTAACAGGAGAGTTCAACTTTCTACTGAGACTTTGAATGATCTCTTGACCATAGCCACCCACACAGAATCTATTGAGGACTTCGATCCTGACCCTGCAATAGATCTGTGGTGGAAGGATAAGGTTCGTAGACCCAATCAGAAACCACATAAACCATATAAATTTTAAAAAACGTTCAAAACGGGATTCACACGATAGAAATAGTTCTTCAAATGACTGTGAGGACTCTGTCCCCTACTAGATACGTGGGATGAATGGATGGCCTCGTCTTCATCTGAAACTGAACAAGAAGATTAATAACTCAGTAACAAACAAACACAAATTCAATTTTTAATAATTTAATTTTTCTCTACAACTGACCTTCACTTATCTCATGCACAAATACCTAATATTCATTTTTCACTTTCATTAAAATTTAATGTTGAAAATATCCAGACAAAAATGAAAATGGCCAGTTAAATAATGAATTGCGTGGCCATAAGGGCCAAGCAGATCTCCTTTCTAAAATTCCACACTGTAACTGTACATTATAATTTCAAAGGCGAATACATTTCACTGTACCATTCATCATTATTATACAATAGCTTATAACAATTGAAATGTGTAGTATTATATAAAAATAAGCTAAAGAAGTTGTGAAGCCATATTAACTATTTAATCCCATCACTATAATCCTACAGGCCGCCAACAGAGACATCAAAGTGTTTGCAGCTGAGCCTGAAGATGCAGATGATTGTGCTAGATCAATGGCAGAAGGGAAGCTTGTCCTTAATGAAGCATGGCCTAAAACTGCATGCGATTCTTTGAGGTGAGTAAACATAATATTTATCAAGTGCCCATGAAATTGCAAATACATTTTAGTATCTGTTTGTTACATTTTAAGTTAATGATGCTGTTCGTTGTTGCTGTTTTTGTTTGTTTTTGTTTTTTGTTTTTTAGAATCAGCATCACTTCAGTGACCTTACCATACATACTAAAGTTGGTAAATGGAGTAATCATCGTTTCTGAAGAAGAAACTATATCAGCAATGAAAATGGTAAATAAAAAAATAATATTTATATAATATATAATTAAAATGAAATGTTTTAAAATGATTATTATTATAGCCATACTTTTTTAATTACTCTTTTGCACGAGCCATGATGAGTGATGATACCCACTTCAAGAGGTTTATTACAGCTCCCACTACTCCAACAACAACAGTTACAGTAACATGACTTTAGCTGACTTACAAAGAATCCAATTTTAAAAAAGTAACATTACATTAAGCATCAACACAGTCATCTATCAAATGATATAAACTCCAGTCATGTGAAGTTGGTACTTCCAATGGATGACACACCTTGCAATTCCTCATTTGTGTATCTGTGAGTGGCACGCTCCAACAGCTTCATAAATGATAGAAAAATTAATTTAATTCTAAAGAGATAGTAAACGAACTAAAATTGAACGTTCTACATTATATATTTTTAAATAACAGACAATTATCATGCCAACCGCAAATTAGCTATACAGCTGTTCAGTTCTAACATTCGATAGGGGTATTACATCTATGCAATTCTCACACTCCCTGCCTTTCAGCTTGCACATCCTAACTTTTCTATGGCTCATCAATTTATGAATGACTATTCAGCCCACGCAACATTCTCTCTGTAGCTATAGGCTGTGATTAACCCTCAGCATGCATGCGCGAGAGGGTTATAGTAGTCGTCCAGTCTGTCTGCCTGTCCACTTTAATAACCTTATTGACATTCATTCCATCGCTATTAACCACCAATTGTTCTGATACTATGTTATTCCACTTTACCAATTTCACTTCCATTATAACTATTTTCACCTCTTCACTGCCATTAGTCAATACAATCATTTCTTATTCCAATCGCACTCTTTCTTCTTCATTTTGTTTGACTTCCTCTTTAGACATCTATCTTGTTTTTACTGCACATACTCTATCCTGACTATTGTGGGAGTAAAACTCTGCCATTACCACCTCCATTCTCTCTGTCATTGAAATCCAACTGCAATAGGCCTTTAGAACCCAGTGATCACTGATGGCTACTCTATCCTTAAACTTCTTATTTCCAACACTCAATCTAACAGCTGCAATTATTCTCTTACGATCTACAAGACCTTCAAATTCTGTTAGTTCAGCCATTGCCCCCGTATAGCTTGCCTCAGCTCTTGGAAGGAATTACAGAAATATCAGCACCAGAGTCCAACAGGACTTTCACTTGGTTTCTACCTACCTCAACAATCATGCTATTTCTATTGTCATTATCATTCTCCTTCTCATTCACAACACTGGCCTTCTTCCCGGACTTCTTCACCTCTTCCACTTTCACATTCTTGTTCTAATTACATACCTCTTGTTAGGACATTGTAAACTATAGTGTCCAGGTTGTTGAAATGTATAACATGTAACACTCATCTTCTGGGACCCTTTGTACCAACATTCACTTGCTTAATGTCCCACCTTACTACAATTATCACACCTGAACACACACTTGTTCCATCTACTTTACCAAAATGACCATCATTACTTCTCTATTTCCCCTTCCATCTGTATTACTTTGCCAAACACCTCATAACACCTATATACAGTGGAACCTCTGAATGACGGACATTTGAGGAAGAACCAGTTTTGTCCATTATACAGAAGTGTACTTTAGATAAAGGTTCTTATTTAGTTAAGGTACTTCCCATCGATGCATTTACTATTGTCCATTGCAGCTCCCCCTGACTTCCATACATCTGAGTGGATGTTCCCACAGTCTGTCCGTTTGTCTGTCTGTCACGTTCTGATTTTGGAGATTACTGACAATTAATCGTTGATGATTTAGGTATGAACTTACTCAGAACAACAAATTACGACCTTTTATTGTGATACTTTTTTACTTCAGGCTGATTTTTGAGAAAACACAAAGCTGTTAGCTCCGAGTAGCTACTACCTTTTGTGGGTAACATCCGCCCCCTATTGTCGCGTCTTAATCATGTGAGCAAATATTGCTCCCTGCAGTAGTTTTGCTTTATGCTTGGTAGTTAATGGAGTGCTGCGAGCGGAGTTTCGCATTGAAAATACGTACTATGCTCCAGTGAGTGTCTCTGGCCTGTTTTGCTTCTTCTCTAATGAATAAGGCATTTACATGTACCGTTTTAATTGCTAAAGCTATATTGATATTTGAAAAATAGTAGCCAATAAATTATTCTTTTGGTCTGAGATGATTTTGTAATAGCTATCTAGCGTATAGTTTATAATAGCACTGAGGGTTTGTACGTTTGGTGCTTCATTTTTGTTAGCTAGTGGTGATTTTTCAACAAAAATGAACAGCTAGCTATTTAGCAATAAATAGAGTCCTGTTCCCGTTAATGATTCAATCTAATCCCAGAAATTAATGGTTTCATATTTGTATGCTTTTGACGTTCAGGTTTGGGAGAGAATGAAATTGGTGATAGAGCCTGCTGCAGGATGTGCTGTGGCAGCTGTACTGAGCCCTAAATTCAAGGAATTGGCTGGTCCAAGTGTCAAGAGAGTGGGTGTGGTGCTGTGTGGGGGCAATGTAGACCTGAGCCACATCCCATGGATTTCCAACAATTCATGAGAACATATTTAATTCACTGTCATGTTTTCAATTTCGTAATTTATTATATTTTGCCTGAATAACTATCAAGTACCATACGCACAGTGGCACTTAATGTACTTGTAGTATCATGTTATGAATATTGAACCTTTCATTATCATTTGTTATGTTGTGTGTCAACCCTTTACCCATCGTTGTGTTATACATTTACTATAATTTGGCGAGCGAGCGTAGCGAGCGAGACACTTACAGGGGTAACACAATCGAAAATCGGGGGTGTTAGTTTATTTATTGGCGAGCGAGACACTATATCAGGGGTAACTCAATCGAGATTTCGCTATATTTATTTATTTATCTGTTTATGGGGTACGTGAGACCTCTGTTTTCGCCCGCGCTTCTAATTACGTAAGTTAGGTAAAGCGTTCACATCCAGTATTTTTCAATTAACGAACTCTGAGAATCCTTAGTGGCGGTGGTAAGTCAATGCGCTCTTTGTCATGGCTATAAGCCGTGCGCAACAGTATTTACTTGAAAATACATTGTCCACAAGAGTACTGCGAAGGTAAGTCTGTGTAGGTGCATGTCCAGTTGCGTCAAAGCATTGTGTGTTACAACCACTACTTAGCTAAAGAATATCACAAAGAAAACTTTTAAATAACGTGTATTGTTTTTTGTTGTTTTTTTCCCTTCCAAGCAGTTGCAGAGAGTTGTTACTATGGCACTGAAATCCCTTTACCCTGTATGTGAAATTTAAAAACTGGACCTTATTTTCAGTAGCTTCAGTGTTAGAAGTCAAAATCATTCATATAAAAATAGTATGGTCTTTAGGCTCGCTCGCCATTTGTGCTCAAGCACATCACTAGTTTATTGGCGAGCGAGCGAAGCGAGCGAGACACTATCAGGGGTAACTCAATCGAGATTTCGCTATATTTATTTATTTATTTATCTGTTTATGGGGTACGTGAGACCCCTGTTTTCGCCCGCGCTTCTAATTACGTAAGTTAGGTAAAGCGTTCACAACGAGCTCTGAGAATCCTTAGTGGCGGTGGTAAGTCAATGCGCTCTTTGTCATGGCTATAAGCCGTGCGCAACAGTATTTACTTGAAAATACATTGTCCACTAGACTACTGCGAAGGTAAGTCTGTGTAGGTGCATGTCCAGTTGTGAGCATTGTGTGTTACAACCACTAGCTAAGCTAAAGAATATCACAAAGAAAACTTTTAAATAACGTGTATTGTTTTGTTGTTGTTGTTTTCCTTCTAAGCAGTTGCAGAGAGTTGTTACTATGGCACTGAAATCCCTTTACCCTGTATGCTAAATAAAAAACTGGACCTTATTTTCAGTAGCTTCAGTGTTAGAAGTCAAAATCATTCATATAAAAACAGTATAGTCTTTAGGCTCGCTCGCCATTTGTGCTCAAGCACACACGGTTTATTTGTATATGTATGGACGGTCGAAGGCATTTTTTGTACTTGACCCTCGCGTTTGTTGTGTTAGTTCAGTTGTCGACACCGTCCCAAAACTTGCAGCTAAAACAGGAATCCTCTGGTTCGAATCAATACCCTTCCATCCACCTCTACAATTGAATTGTTACCCGTTTTGATTCTTTTTTGCCGGTGCCGTTTCAAACTTGACCTTAGACTTGTCCATTTTCTATTCGAGTTAGTGGCGGTGGTAAGTCACTCGGCTCTTGTCATGGTTATAGCCGTGCCACAGTATTTTACTTAGAAAATACATTGGCCACTAGACTACTCGAGGTAGTCTGGGTAGGTGCAATGTCCAGCTTTGTCAAGGCAGTGTGTGTTACATTACAACCACTACTTAGGCTACAGACTATCACAAGACAACTTTTAAATAACGTGTATTTGTTTTGTTGTGTTTGGTTGTTTTTTTCCTTCAATTCAAGCAGTTGCAGAGAGTTGTTACTGATGGCACTGAAATCCCTTTACCCTGTTGCTAAATTAAAAAACTGGACCTTATTTTCAGTAGCTTCAGTGTTAGAAGTCAATAAAAATAGTATAGTCTTTAGGCTCGCTCGCCATTTGTGCTCAAGCACACCACTAGTTGGCGAGCGAGCGAAGCGAGCGAGCAACTATAAGATGTAGTCTATGGAAATCCTGAATACGTCGTCGTTTTGAATACGTCGTCGTTTAAACGCTCGCGCGCATTCCATACGTAGTCGTTTTGAATACGTCGTCGTTTATACGTGCGCGCGCATTCCAGAACTTAGCTCGCTCGCCCAACCAATGCTACACGAGCATTTTCTAGTTGGCGAGCGAGCGAAGCGAGCGAGCAACTCTAAGATGTAGTCTATGGAAATCCTGAATACGTCGTCCCGCGCATACGTCGTCGTCGTTTAAACGCGCATCCTGAATACGTGGTCGTTTAAACGCGCGCGTTTTTTGACAGTTTGTGATACCTTCAAATATTTTGCAATAAAGTTGGGACAAGGAAGCCATTTTGATAGCTATTAGAACTGAAAGTAAATAAATGGAATTGATGGAATACATGTATATGGATATATACATAACAGCATGGAAAACTGGTATTTGGGGTTAATAGCACAAGTGGGAGGGTACGATCCAGTATCAAATGAATAGCTACTAATACTTATTTACACCATGGTTTGTTCAAACCATCCAATCAATTTGTATATTCATGTGATCAGCTACAATTAATACCTACCTCCTATTGTCTTGGTAATTAAAACCCATCTCCTCTTCCATCTTAATTATGTATGAAGGTTGTGACCCTCTTAAGATAGCACAAGCTCAATCGCACCCCCTCTTATAATGAATTGAGTCTAATAAACCCCCCTATAAACATATAGTATAAAAGGTAACAGGGTGATTGCATAATGGTAGGGGGGGTGAGGCGGAAGGGTAAGTGGTGGGGTTATGTAACCCCCCCCTATAGGGAGGTTCTGAAATAGTCCCGGCCTGGGACCGGATGTTGTGATTTAGTTTTTTCTTCTCTAATTTGGTTCTTCCCATTTATCCCCTTCTTCCAGATAGAAAGAACCGATATTTATTAAGAGAAAATTGTAAACCAAATTAATAATAAACAATATTCACACAGCAATTCGTCTAGGTTTTTTGTTCCATACTGTAATAATGTCATTTAATTGTGTAGATGAGAGCGTCTCGGGTGTCTCCATGGCTATTTTCATCAAATAGGATAATTGTGATTGCCCAATTCGATTTCGAATTCGTGTTTTAATTAGTTTCATTTTGGAGAAGCTCCTTTCCACTGAAGCAGTGCTGACAGGGATAGATATAGACATATGTTTGCCAGGGTGCTAATGTTTGGAAAAATTTCACTAAGCATATCACTTGTGGTGAGCTCTTTCAACTGCAAGTGCAGGTTACCTTTCGGCTTCTTCGATAAGTAGCTTCGAAATGTTTTCCACTCCTCTCGGGTTTCGCGGGAAATAGAGCTTCTTTGGTGTATTCATCTCCACCAGCAGTCTTAGCAGGCAGCTCTGCACCATAGTGAGCTAATAGTACATCTATTAAGTCCTCACCATATGTATGGAAGTCAGAAGAGTCAGCAGCTGGCACTTTCTTCGGATCAAAGATGCCAAATGAGGAGACAATATCTTGTGAAATAAATCTGCTGGATATGTTTGCCTTCAGCATCCTGATAAACGGTTCAGCCACTTGTCCTTGGAATGTAGCAATGCTTTCCGTGGTTAACGTGATGTCAGTGACTTCTTCGATCTCATTCTTTGCATCCATCAGTTCTAATACCCAGTTAGCAGCAGGTAACATGGCATCATCAAGTGTATTGAGAGTGGCATCAACAAGAGGGGTGATAGCTGTCAAGTCTATTCTCTCAGTCTGGAGAGCTCTGCTCAACTTCGCCACTTGTGGCAGAACATAATCAAGGAGGTATATGGCCACTAAAGTTGAGGGCCTCCATAAGGCTTTACTGATACCTAGAGCTTCAGGTGCATGTGTCTGCTCATAGATATTGTTTAGAGCAGTCACAATTGCACTGTAGCTAGCTTTGACTGCCTTCACACAGCGTTCATGGGACAGCCAGCGAGTATCTGATGGGTTCACAACTTTCAGCTCAGGTAAGTCAAGCACCTGCTGTACTGCTTTGAGACTCTCAGCTCGCTTAGGAGAATAGTGGAAAAATTTCCAGAGGGTGGTGAGTGTGATGTACACATGTTTTATCCCACTGGTAGCATTAGCTGCTTGAACGCATGCTAGCTGTAGCAAATGGCAATGGCAGTGTACGAAAAGTGCATTGTGCGGGGGTGTGTAAATACCTATGCGCACTGAGTGGCCTGAGAGCTTAGCTAGCTAACTAAACTACGAAGGACCAGTTTGTCCACTTAACAGGGCGCGCCTCAAATGACTAGTCAACCGCTGGCCCGCGAAAGCTTGCAGTCTCTTAGCCTGAGGCAAAAGTGCGCAGCGCCTTACAGTATCTCGCAAGTCTGTCAGAGGTGAACAACCTTTTTATCAACAAATACACAAAACTAAATACAACACATAAGGGTGCGGGGATGGATGGTTATAAATGAATATGATTAGCATAATGGATAGGAATGGGTAATGGATGACACAGGGAAATGTTTAATGTTCAACGTTCGGGACAATGTTTGGAGATGTTCGGAGTCTTCTACTTTGGCTGCTCTGGCTGGACTGGAGTCCCAGACATACTCCCGGGGCGGGTGATGGAAGGGTCCTTTTGATCGAACTGTAGTGGAATGAGTCGGCAGACTGGGCGTCGGTAGGATTTCCCTTGGCAACGGATGGAGACAGCTCTGACCTCGTCGTCAGTGCCAGGGTAGATCTTCTCTACGACTGCGATTGGCCAATCCCTCGTCTTCAGAGACTCGTCCTTGACGAAAACAAAATCTCCGGGACTGAGACGGCGACCAGGTTGATTCCATTTTGACCTTTGAGCACAAGACGAAAGGTAGGTAGACGTCCAGCGTCTCCAAAGGTCATTCTTGAGTCTGCTCACTAAGTTCCAGCGGCGAAGGTGGGATGGACTGCCGGTGGATGGGAGTTTTCTTGGTGGAGCTTTCAGAGGCCTTCCAATGAGGAAGTGCCCCGCGGTGAGATAGGCGTCTTCGGTGGCATCATCTGTATGGATCGGAGCAAGAGGATGAGAATTGAGAATGGCCTCGGCCTCCGTCAGAATGGTGTATAATTCGTCCCAACGGAGGGCGTAGGCCTTCAGATTCTTCCGTAACTGAGTCTTCATGGCTCGTACTGCAGCTTCCCATATTCCCCCGAAGTGAGGAGCCCTCGGAGGAATATGGTGCCAGTCTAGTTGGTGCTTCACTGCGAACTGGGCGATGGCTTCTTTGTGTTTGCCAGATTCGGTGAATCTCTGGATTTCCCGGATCTCCTCCCGGGCGCCGTGAAAGTTTGTGCCGTTGTCCGAATAGATTTCGGCTGGACAACCACGACGCGCGATGAAACGATCCAGTGTGGCCAAAAAGTCTACTGTCGAGAGGCTGGAGCACAGATCCAGGTGGACCGCCTTCGTGGTGAGACACACAAAAACCACCGCATAAGACTTCAGGAAGGTCGGTTTGCGGGTGTGTCCGGTACGCAACATGAAGGGGCCGGCAAAATCCACTCCGGTGCGTTGGAAGGGCGGAGCTGGGGTGGTTCTGGAAGTGGGAAGCATACCCATTAGTGATTGTATGGGCTTGGCGTAGGCACGCTGGCAGTCTCTGCAGGTTCGACTGATCCATTTCAGAAGATTCCTGAGGTTGGGGATGAAGTACGTGGCTGCCAAGATGGAGATCATGGCAGTGATGCCTGCGTGACTGTACGTCTCGTGGAGGGTGCGTATGAGGAGGTGGGTCAACTTCGACTTGGTACTCAGAGGAGTGAGTGTCATTGGCTGCGATGGAGAGTCCGGGTCTCTGACTCGACTGCAGACAAGCAGATGTCCGTGGTCTGACAGGTCCAGGATGAATTTGGAGAGAGAGTGTCCCCTGGGTAGAAGAGAAGATTTCTCAACTGCTGCAAAAACTTCTGGGAACGTTTCCTTCTGAGACAGGCGGTATAGGAGATGCTTAGAGGCGACGACTTCATCGTAGACAAGTTGGTCAAATCTTCGGTGCTGAGGTGACTTCCTTGCGTTGCTGTAGAATCTGAAGATCCAAGCGACGATCCGGACGAGCTTGAAGAAAGAGGAGAATCTGTTCCACAAGTTCTCGAGGAATTTGACGGTGGCAGGATGGAGTTGGAAACATGGCTTGATCGTAGCTGTGAGGATGGGAATCGATGGTTTGATGGGTTTGGAGACCGGCCACTGACTCGGAAGAAGGACAAGCCACGCTGGACCTGACCACCAGAGTGCTGACATGGCCAGGTCCGGGGCACGCATTCCTCGACTTGCTAAGTCAGCAGGGTTATCTCCAGAGCTGATGTGTCTCCAGATATGTGGCGGGAGCAACTGCTGGATGGCATAGACTCTGTTCGCCACGAACCGATCCAGCTGTGGTGGAGATTTAGGAAGCCAGTGGATCACAATCTCGCTGTCAGTCCAGGCGAAACAGGATCCAATGGGAATGTCTAGTAGGTTGGCGATGTGGTGAAGGAGTTTGGCTAGGAGGTGAGCGCCCTGCAACTCGGCCTTCGGAATGGTGATTGGCCTCACCGGGAGCACTCTAGCCTTGGCGGAAACAAGAGCGGTGTGGATGGAGCCATCTGAATACTCAGTCCGTAAGTAGACGGCAGCACCATATGCCACTATTGAGGCATCACAAAACCCATGGAGGGCGGAGGAGGTCGGAGAGTCTTTGGACGGATGGGTCATTCTTCTAGGCACAGGATGGGCGTTGATGTGTGGAAGATCCGATAGCCAGGTGTCCCAGCGCTGTTGAAGGTTGTCAGGAACAGGAGAGTCCCAGCTGAGTCCCAGTTTCCAGGTATCCTGGAATAGGATCCTTGCGAGAACGACTGCCGGAGAGAACAGGCCCAAGACATCAAAGACGCCGGCCGTCCCAGAGGCTATCATCCTCTTGGTCACCGGCACTGGTGAGACACAAAGAACAGGCACAGCAACAAACAGATTGTCACTTACAGTGTCCCAGTGCATCCCCAAAGCTTTGTGAGCCTTGTTTGGAGGAGAGATGTCGATGGAGGTTTCTTCTTGCTCACGCAAATCCTCGGGGATGGAGTTGAGGAGCTCACGAGAGTTGGAACGCCACTTGCGGAGTAGCATCCCAGAACGGGAGAGGAGTTGGCAGAGTTCCGATCTCAGTCTCATGGCGGAGTCCAGGTCGTTCGTGCTTGACAAGAAATCGTCCACGTAGAAGGAGTCTATGATGGCGGCGGATGCAGACGGGAAGGAGGATGAGTTGAGGTCGGCCAATGTGCGTAGGACTTGCGTTGCCAGGAATGGGCTGCACTTCACCCCGAAGGTTAGCCTCTTCATGCGGCAATCCAGGATCTGGCCCGATTCCCCTCGCATGAGGAACCTATGCCAGTCCCGCTCCTTGGGGTTCAGGAGCACTTCCCTGAACATTTTGGAAATGTCCGCGCTCATGGCAATGCTGTGGTGACGGAAACGGAGGAGTACATCGGAGAGTGGTGGATATAGGTTGGGGCCTGCAAGCAAGGTGTCGTTCAAGGAAACTCCCGTAGTCGACTTGGCGGAGGCGTCAAAGACGGCTCTGACCTTCGTGGTGGTCGAAGTCTCCTTAAAGACACCGTGCACTGGCAGGTAGTAGTGCGGATGGAGCAGAATGTCGGACTTGGGAATGACTTCGGCATGGTCCAAGGTGAGATATTCCTTCATCACAGTGGAAAACGCTTCGAGTTTGTCATGTCTGGAGAGAGTCCTCTCACTGGCGAACAGGCGGCTGACGGCTTGTTTCCTGGTTTCACCAACGGCAGGAGGGTCGGCCAATCTCAGCAAGGAGACTGAGAAGCGGCCATTCACCAATGAGTACGAGTCATGGAAGTCCTGAATGACTTTCTCGTCCTCACGGGATCGGGAAGGGGCCTCAGGTACTTGGTCCAGCTCCCACAGACGTCCAAGGTCTTCTTGGAGATCCGTAGGAGGGACCGATGCCATGAGGGCCGGAGGAGGATCGGCGTTTAGTAGTGGTCCGGAAAGACATAGACCAAGGTAGGTAGGCAGGGCGAGCAGTCCATCTATACGGAAAGGTTTTCCGGACACAATGGAGTAAGTGTCGTCCACGCCAAGGAGGATGTCCACTTGACCACCGAGGTCAGGATCAGCCAGCTGGTAGGAACGGAGGGCAGGGTTGTTGACAATGTCTCGGTGGTTCGGAGGGACCTGTAGACAGGGTAACTTGGGGAACACAGTGAATGTGATGGGTTTGCTTTGGTAATTGAGGTCATGAGAGTTCAACTGGGTGGTGACTTCGAACTTACAATGGGTGGTGCCAGCAGTACCTGTCACTTGTTGAGGGTTGTGAGTCCTCTTCAGCTTCAGGTCTGAGGCGATTTTCTCCGTCATCACACTGACTGAGGCTCCCGTGTCTAGGAGTGCACGGGCCTTGACAGTGTTCCCATTGTTGGTCAAGGTAACAGTCACCGTGTGCAGAGATTTGGATTTGGATGGAGGGCTGGAGGATGTGGCTGCTGCAGTCAGGTTTGCAATAGGAGCTGTAGGTATGGAGGACTGGGAGGCTGCGGTCAGGTTTGCTATAGGAGCTGTAGGTATGGAGGACTGGAAGGGATCACGATCACGATGGAGCATCGTGTGGTGACGTCCACCGCAGGTCTTACAGGAGTATCGACCTGGGCAAATCTTGAACCCATGTTGGGAGGAAAAACAATTTAAACAAAGTCTGCACTCCCTCACCAGTTTGTTTCTTTTGTCCACATCCATGGCGTTGAAGGAGGGACACCGGAGGAGGCCGTGCTGCTCTTTGCAAGCCGGGCAACCATTCGGTGACTTCTTGGTAGGATGAATGGAGTTGGAGCGGAATCTCGGGGACGGCGAAGTGGAGGATGTTGAGAATGGAATGTAGGGTGTGGTAGCTGGAGGAGTATTGACAGATGTTCCTGGCTCAGGTGCTAGCTCCTTGATCCAGAACTTGATGAAGTCCGTGACTGCAGACATGTCCGGGATGGAACCAGGCTTCTTATGTCTGAGCCACTCCCGCTTGCATTCGGGTGACATCATGCCAACTACGATCATGCCGAGGTAAGCCGAGAGACTGTCTCCCACAAGTGATTGGAGTTTCTGAAATGAAAGAGAGACATTATTATAAACATTGTTAAGGTCTTGTGAGTTCAAACCCAAGTGGGTGGCTTTGTTTATCTTCTGGATCAGCAATGGACTGACTACTTCTGGTGAGCCGAATCTTTCTTTGAGGGTGGTCATCATGGAGTCCAGATTTGTCCCACTACAGGGTAGGTTGTGGAGGAGTGATTGTCCCAATGGGTGCTGCACAGCCTTGATCAGATGACCCTGAATCTCAAGGTCAGAATGACCCTTGGCCCTTGTCTTGATGGCAGCACGGAACCTGCTCTCGAAGACTTCCCATTTGAGAGGGTCACCATCGAAAGTAGGGACCTCGATATGGAGAGTGGAGCCACTGTGGCTGGATGGAGGGACAGAGGTTGGTACGGACGGAGCTGGAACAGGTGGAGTAGAGCGGGGATCTCTGTGGTCTTTGCTGACAATGTGATGGAGGTGGTTGGCCTTCTGTTCGACGTCTAGGAAACGATCTCGAACCTGAGGCAAGACTCTGTGCACGGACGCAGAGGAAGCAGACAATGCCATGCATCGTGCATACAAGGACTCCACCGTGGATCTATAGGTGGGTGAGTCTGGCTGAGGACTGTCCATGAGATGTGTCAGCTGTCTCAAGAGTACTGAGCTGTCATCCCAGAGAGGACCTGCTTTCTGGAAGGACAGAAGGATGCCTTTGAGCGAGCGGTAGGCGTCAGAGAGTTTATCCTTTTCCTCATCTT
>WLWD01001895.1_pt1 | contig 120863 bp, 110 predicted proteins | sample 6712731 | NCBI WGS metagenome assembly WLWD01 (sample SAMN12718690, study PRJNA576275) | sponge metagenome | isolation source: marine sponge | host: Mycale hentscheli | place: New Zealand: South Island, Marlborough, Capsize Point | collected 2014-11-01
GCCTGAGAATACATAGGCAGTGAGCCTGAGAATACATAGGCAGTGAGCCTGAGAATACATAGGCGGTGAGCCTGAGAATACATAGGCAGTGAACCTGAGAATACATAGGCAGTGAGCCTGAGAATACATAGGCGGTGAGCCTGAGAATAAATAGGCAGTGAGCCTGAGAATAGATAGGCAGTGAGCCTGAGAATAGGCAGTGAGCCTGAGAATAGATAGGCAGTGAACCTGAGAATACATAGGCAGTGAGCCTGAGAATACATAGGCGGTGAGCCTGAGAATACATAGGCAGTGAGCCTGAGAATACATAGGCGGTGAGCCTGAGAATACATAGGCGGTGAGCCTGAGAATACATAGGTAGTGAGCCTGAGAATACCTAAGGAGCAAGCTTAAGAAAACATAGGCAGCAAGCCTGATAGTGTATGCAAGAATAGATAGGCCCTGGGCGTCAGTGCAAGATTAGGTAGGCAAGTCTGATAGTGCAAGATCGGATGGCAGTGAGAGAGTGCACAGATAGAGTATGACGATGTGCAACTAGTTGGCAGCAAGTCTGAGTGTGAGGATGGGTAAGAACAAGAACAAATACTACTCAAGCATGACAATACATTGGTGGTGAGTCTGGCTGTGGCAAGGCAGCACACTGAGTGCGAGATAGGTGGCGAACCTGATAGTTGAAACTAGATATCTGGATGTGGGACTAGATAGGTGGCTAGCTTGAGTACGAGAATACATAGGCAGTGAGCCCGAGAGTGCACGAATACATTGGTGAGCTAGAGAGCAAGAATGCCTTAATAGCATTGGGTGTGAAAACAGATAGACAGTAACTTGAGTGTGAGAATAGATAGAGAGTGAGCCTGGTAGTGTGAGAATAGATGGCAGTGAGTCAGATAGTGTGAGAATAGGTAGGCGGTGAGTCTGCTGGTGTGAGAATAGACAGGCAGCAAGCCTGAGTGAGAGTGAAAATAGATAGAGTGAAGGGCAGCGTCCCCTGCATAAACACTTTCAAAGGGGCCCTAGACAGACCACCACACCTTTATTTGGTGGAAATCTAACTACATATATGCAGGGCCGTAGCAGATAGTCCGACCAGTCCGACCTTGGTCGGACCGTTTTTTTAGAAAGGTGGGTGTGTCAATTGGATCATTGATTGTTTCGGTAAAGGGTCTCACCGCACGCGTGGTTAGTAGTTGCTCCCGTCGATCTTGTAGCTCTCGCAGCAGATTTATGGCTTCCCCGCCTAGTGGTAACAACGATGGAATTGCTGACCAAGATTTTCTGGGAAATCTTCCAGAGCTTCCACATCAGCCTCTAACCTTCAGTTTTCCTAAGAGAACGTTTGGAAAAAAGACTGGAGTGGAACGTTGCTTTCAAGCCAGTTGGTTTCAGCGCTGGACCTGGCTTCATTACAATGAAGCCAAAGACACAGTACATTGCCATCTCTGTTTGAAAGCTGTGAAGCTAAAGCACATTACTTTTAAGAAAGGAGATGATGCTGCTTTTGTAAGTTTCAAATAGCTATGATTCTATTTTTGTTTTGGGGGGAGCTTCTTTATGCTAATGTCATTATTAATGAAGCTGTTTCGACTGAACCAGTTAATGATTCTTTACATTCATAAAGAACTTACAGATAATCTCAAAATGAAAGAAATAGCAAATGAATTTATTAGTATGAATGACCGTCGTATGCATATTTTTGGAAAATTCATTTAGTTTGTCACATCAGTTCTTGTATTCAATGTATTGTTTGTCATGAATGTACCAATCTTTTCAAATACTGAGCTATACTTATTAAATTAAGACACACCCTATATTCAGATAAACCACACCCACTTCCTGGTCTGACCCTCTTGAAAGTAGCAGAGACGGGCCTGATATGTATTAGAACCGCCTACCCATGCTCTATATAATGCCACACTGGCAATAGTGTAGTGTGGCTTATGAGTCCCAAGACACATCCAGCACTACAGTTCATTCTCTAATCTCTCTCATTATGTAACCCCTATTTGCTCCGCCTCCCTTCTCATATAACACTCTCATGTCAGCATAAATAATATCAATTACAGCATGCAACCTGACTGATTCAGGAGTTTCCAAGCTTTTGAGAATACTGATCACTTTGACAGAGCCAATCTTAGCAATACGGCCATTACTAAATACTGCACATAGTTACTAACATGCAATGGACAATGATGATCATAAATTTTTGCATGAAGGTTCGAATAAGAAGAGTGGGAGCCGGCAATGCACTCCACACCTGTAACGAAGGCCTACGCCTGATCATAACGAGGGTTGGCAGCATGATTTCGTGATTTAGAGATTGCAACTGTTGGGTAGAGTAACAGCATTAGAACTAGAGTCCAACTCTTAACATAACTGTACTAGTTAAGTAAGGCAAATGGACCGGCAGCATGCCCATGTATTATCAAGCCATAGAACTCCTATTTTCAGCTGAGTGCATCAATGAAGGCCATCCACCACTGATTGATAATTTAGATCCTATTAATCCAACCTGACCTACAGAAAGCTAATTACATAGAGTACAGTAGTGTATATCTCCAGCCCCTTACTATTTAAATAATACCACCACTGATGAGCAGCCATCCTTAGAGAGCTAATAGTTCCGGGTGAACCAGCCATTCTGGCAAGGAAGTAACAGGTAGCTACTAGGCTTAGGCTACAAGCACTGAGAACAATGGCTATCAGGACTAACGTACTTGTGCCCGGATGCCATTGCTCCACATGTGACACCCCACACGTGATCGCTTAGCCGAATGGTCGCAGTATTTGCAGGTCCTCTGCCGACCTTTACCTGGGCTCGAGTGATGTGATGGTGGGCTTAATTAGTGTGGGTAAAACCACTAAGATAATAGCAAATTTTTCTCGTTCTAACAGCCAATAATTATTTCAGCCGAGAATGACTGAATAACCACTAAGATATTTCATGGCACATGAATTATTCAACTCAGTCAGCCATATAGAAATACAACACACACAAAAAGTTAGAGCACACGATATACCACCTTATTATGTCATCTATTGTTTGTGGTCTTCCCAATTAGTGAGGGGAACTGAACAAACTACTTAATGTCAGCCTACCTGCCGCATAGCAGTAGGTAAAGGGTCCAGTAAAGCGAGATTTAATATGACGTGATCAAAATAGATCCTAAAGCCTGTCAGGAATAAATAATGTGCTTATAAACTACAAGCCAGAGACACAGATGGATAAAATTTGAAAAATTGTTCAGATGTGCCCACACTTGACTGCCATTGCAGGGCTCCTCTAAAAGGTTCTAAAAGAACTAAAACGTTCCGCAGACTGGAATATTTTTAGAGATGTTCCAACTGAGGGAAACCAAGCAGCATTCTACTTGGTACAGCTACAGCTGGTAATTTAGTGATATGAAACTCATAACAACTAAATGACAAAACTGACAAACAGAACAGAACTTATTATCCTACATATAGACTCATTGCTATGTAGAATACATGGAGGTATAACCTCTTAACTAGAACTGAACTAGACACAGCTGATGCCAATGCCACTGAAGGTCATAGATTACACAAAATAAAGTTAGCTGAAATAATAGACATCTTCCAACAGAACAGCCACAGGATCATGTGTTCATGTTACTGCATTAGTCACTCCTTATGACTGCAATAGTGTTCCCCAGGAATTAAATCGGCAATTTTTGGGAGGCACAAATTCACTTAGGGGGAAATCACAGGTTATATTGCATAAGATCAGCCTTCACAAACTTGCCAGAGTACGGACTAGCATTCAGATCACTAAGATTATCAACATCTTGCGATAGTACTGATCTCATATACAGTGACATCTGATTACATTACTTGACATACATATATTTATTGACACAAACACACACACACTTTTGTCCTAGGTGACCACAACAAGCTAGCCAGAGCCACTAATTGCTCCGAGTGTTGGTGATACATTCTAGCAATATAGACCTATTGGAATCAATACTTCCTTATTACAAACACACTCTAGAGAACACTCACCTTGCCATCACTTCAGCAATGTCAGGTAACTCTATGATCAAATGTTGACACTTCTTGAGCCATCATTCACAGCTAGTCTAAGTCAGAGACATTGAAAGCAGCTTCACCCACTCCATCCCACTACAAGGAAAAGCAATAGAAAAATAAAACACACAGAAGTGAATAAATGCAATCATGAATTCAACTTATACTCTGCAAGCTAATCCCGCCAAGAAATTGTTAGGAACAGTTTATCAAACTCTAGCTGAGAGGTATAGTCTCTTGAAAATATTCACTAACACGGCGGTTCTGGATCTCTAGATTGGAGTCAGTTGTAACACAACAAGAGGTAGAGGCATGCATGAACACATACTGTAGTATAATGCAGAAATAGAACGGTCAAGAAAGTGTGGTAAAAAACCACAACAACATTAATTTTAGAGGTTAGTGACAGGGAAGAAACATCAGCTCTATATATTATAGAAGAAACATTCCTACACAGGAAACTAGTTGCACACACAGGCATACACTACTAATGAATGACAGGATTCAGTTTTGATCAATACTCATTCACTGATTAAAAATTTCGGTATCACAAGTTACGACCAAGGATGAAGTGATGGTAAAATAACTTAATTAAGTATTACATAAAGATTCATTATTACTACATAAAAATATACAGCTTCATACTAAAATATATTTATTTTTAATTTCTGTAGTATCTGTGGAATAATAGTTCAAATGTTTCTGCTCCATGTAGCCTTCATCAGTGACTTTTTAAAAGTGATAAAATAAAATACATTTCTCTTCCCATCATATTTTAATGTATAAAGTAAGGCTACAGAAAAAAACCCAACTTTATACAGGTAAATAAAGTGGTTTCAACACAGAATAGTATGACATTCACTTCTAACATTCAAATAAACTGAATCAAATCTTCTCTTGCTTGCTTCTCTCACACTCCTAGCACTCTTTCTATCATTACAGATTCATCACCCCTTCCTACTAATACCTGTATTAGGTAGACATCTATTGCTACTGGACTTAGTACTGCTTGATTATACTGGCTTCCCTGAGGCTCCATCATTACTTTCTACAGTTCTAACCCTAAGGAAAACGGCTGCACAGGTAGCTAACTATCTGTCCTTACTTTCTTCTTCTCTAACATGGCTAAATTCGCCAGAAGCTTTTAATAGCCTCAAAGGTTGTAAAACAAGAAGCCGTAAACTCCTGATCGAATGGTGCAAAAAATTGGTAAAGGTTACATAGCAAAAGAAAGTCTTAGCCATTGTCAGAATGAGCAGTCTTTTAGACGTCTTCGCAATTGTTTTTGTTCCCCATTTAACTTCAATAAATCCACCTGATTGATATGAATTCTCACTTCAAATAAATGCTTCGCCCAGACATCTTGAGAACTAGTGTGGAGTTGTTGGCTGCAGCTACTTATTACAAATTTCTATATACATAGTGAATGCCTACTATAAAAGACATCAGCTGTGTTCAGATATCGATATAGAAGCCGTTGACTTCCATCCCATCATTCATACTTGATTATTAAAGTTCAAACCACTAGTCACACCTAAATGTTTTTATTAATCAAACATTTAGGCTGCTATTAAAAAAAAAAACATTGAACTTTAATAATCAAGTATGTTTGTACCTAGTCAAACAAATATTATCCAAGAAATCCCATCATATTGAACTGCTGCACACTAACCACTGTCAATACGATAAATATATCTCTGGCCAACTCTTAGACACACTTCTGAGGATCTCATGACCCATACAGATTGTAGACAAGTTCAACACCCTATTATCCCTATCATCATTAGGCTCTTCCGGCTTGTCACCCAAGGGGGAGCTAAGTTAATGGGGGAGGGGGGGGGGGGGAAATCGACATTAAAGTTAATCATGCAATACACCTTATAAGATGTAATTCTGTGTCAAGACTTAGAATAAAAATTTCCCCCCTCTCTTTTTTTTTTTTTTGTATTATTTATTTTTCCTACTTAGCCTTACACCTTAGCCACTGTCATCATGTATACCACTGTTAATTAAAAATTGCCAGTACACTAATGGGAAAAAACAACAACACAATCTCACTAAAGTACTAGGGAGGTGGGGGGGGGGTGGAGCATTTCATTAGTTACAGTGGCCGAGTGTTTACTGCCACTCCTGACGATGATATGGAACATGTATATGAAGAAAACCAAAATGAAACAGGTTTTGAGTTTGTTCTCTCAGACTATTCCTTGTCAGATGGCGTATTGTCACAACAATTTCTAAATCTAATAGTACGGCACGTAAATTGCCCATTCAAAAATGTGTGGGAAAATCACTCTTCAATTGAAGTCGCACAGAGAAAGTGAAATAGTGCGTAACTAAGTGAACTAGCACGTAACTAAGTGAAATAGCACAGTAACTAAGTGGAAACTAAGTGAAATAGCACAGTAGCTAAGTGAAATAATACGGATAAGTGTGCGTGCATGCAGTATTAACCTTGGAAATGTACAGTTGGAGAGATTCTAGTTGGAGACAATGTCATTCTGTACCACAGAAGCTCTACCCATATTAGACGGAAAAGTTTCAACATTTTAAGAGGAGCCATAGGTTGAAACCGAAATTCCAGAGGAATCTAATCCTGAAATACAAAGATAGTGAGTGACTGATACAGTGTAGCTACAAGTGCAAATGATTAAAAAAAAAGAAGATGGCCTACTATTAGCGAGTAATAGCACGGGTAACCTGTACTTTTGGGATCAACAGCACTCGTAAAGCAATTGAAATAGTACTCGGCGAGTGCTATTTCAATTGCTTTACGAGTGCTATTGATCCCTAATAGCACTGTCACCCGTGCTATTACTCATACTATAATAATATAAAATTGTATTCGATAACCCACACTTTCAGCAATGAATTGGCAGCAGAAATGATTAGTTCAGACAGTTACATGCTTTACAAGTTTGGCAGGGAGAGGTGTTTAAAGAAAACTTTGTTTTTTTTTGTCATGTCATGCAAAACTCCTAAATACAATTCATTAGCTATCTATTAAACACTACACATCACAGTATTTAGTACACTTACTTGTTGTCGCATAGCATAAGTGAATTCCTGCCGTTGCAGTCCTCTTCTCCTTTATCATCACTCACAGGTAGCACAAATGCAGCCTAGCCCACGAGCAACCAACCTACCACCAATCTTGCAGGGTCACCAAGGACAACTTTCCACAAAGGTCGAAGGTGACAGCTAGCAACAAGAGCGCGCGCAAAGACATCGCGTGAGGTCAAAGGTGAGGGTCAGCCGTTCTGCACATAACGTCTTTCCTATAGGACAATACCGCCATCGTCGTGTAGTCGTCATTGAAAAACCTAAAATAATTTATTTATACGAAAGTGCTTAGTCAGCAATAATGCATCACTTCCTGTCTAAAATTGTAAAATTGAAGCGGATCTGCCTTCACCGGCCAACCGTACCAGCAGCTTTTTCTATGTGTTCCAGTAAGTACACAATACTACGACCTATCATCGTACATGCAGAGCAGGCATGCAGGGCATAGTCTTCCAGCGGTTTGAATATTTTTAATTAACTAGCTAAGCGCACACCTTTTTCACCTAACTTGTCTTCACCCGACTGTCTTCACTGTTTTACAGAGAATCATTCCCGGCGGACTTAGTCATTTAGTAGCGGGTGAGTTCGTCTTGTTAGTTTTGTGATAGTCGGTAGAAGTATTCTAGTTTTATGGTAATGCCCTGCCTGAGAGACTTAGGATAATCGACGAGGTCACTGTATGAATAATGTTGTGGGCTGTTGAAAATTGCTTGCCTGTTAGCTAACCTCTCAGCTGCACTTATCATGTTTTCTCTATTCATAAATCTTGTCATACTTGCTTGAGTAACTGTGCACTATGTAGCCACAGAAGCCAATGTACCCCAACCAGTGCTGAGATGGTGTTGGCAGTTGAGAAACTCGGTATTGAGATACTGAATTTTATTGTCCCTTTTTTAATTTAAAAAAAAAAAATTTATTAATTGGAAGAGTAAGAGGGATTAATATTTTCTAATTTTCTCACCAAAACCTTGATGGGTAAATTTTCCCAGTCTATCATCTATCCCTGACTAATCTCCCAACATGATTAATATAAATTCCCATTGTTGTCCAGTAGTTTAGCCTTACCAGCTGTTTTCCTATCCAAGCAGTGGTTTTCTGTGTTCATATTATAAATGTCTGGCCAGTAGTTTAGCCAGCCTCACTGAAGTGAACATTTGGGGTGTTTTCCTATCTAAGCCCGGGTGGGTTGGTGTGTGCATGGTGTGCCGCCTCAGACCTCAGAAATCCCAAGGATGGTTGAAGAAGTGGTCAGCACAGGAGCAGGTGGCAATATTAAAATAGTTGTGGTCAAAGCCAGTCTCTTACCAGAAGCTCCAGGGCTTTTGGTTCGTCCTTACAAAACAAGAGAGGTGATATGTATCTTACAAGGTGTATGGTGTTGGAGCTTGAGAAGTCTCTATTTCCTCGGGTCTGGTGGGTGGGTGGGTGATTGTTTGTTTAATTCAGTATGACGATGCTGCCTTAGTTGTGATACAGTGTGGCATAATAGAAACTCAGCGAGTCATAATTGTAGAGTGGTAAGGTCTGAGACGTGGCCGGACTCTCTGTCTCCAGCATAGAATCCTCCATTGTGCCCGAAAGACAAAGATAGTGTATGCATTTAGCACTATTTCTTTTAGCCATTGGCATGTTAAAACTTAACGATGTTTACTGGTGGTTTTTTTCCCCTTTTTTTTTTTTTTTTTTTTTTTTCCCCTTCTTCTTCCCTTTTTTGTCTTGTTGATGGTAGCACCACTGTCTTTCTTAAAACAAAGAAGTAATTACTATTATACCTTCATTACTTTTGTTTATACTTATTTTGTATCACTCTCTAGCCTTATTTCGCTTTCCTTTGGTAAGTGAAATGTAGTCACTCAAGGCATACATGTGAAATATAGTCGCTCAAAGCATCATGCAATAAGGAAAGTGTTGCATGTTTATAACCTTCACACCGGTTTAATTAATGTTTTGCAAGACCTCAACTAAGACCCAATAGCTTTGAAGTCAGTTTGGTTGAATTGATTGTGTAATATTACACAGAAAGTATCCTCAACAGATATTTAGCCAATACAACTTGGGGATCCATAATTACCTCTGATAAATTGTGACAGGATCTGAGAAAACAGCCCACTTGGAACACTCCATCAAAATTTTATTTTTGTATTTGCTATGTACTCCTTAAAATTTCCTTCAAAATGAGCCATAAATAATTAGCAGGCTATCAGTAGTTTTCGAGTTATGAGCCGTTAAAGTTTCGCCTGTTCTACCACGCTATTTCGGAAAAATTGAGAAAAACGTGTTTGAAAGACCGCAAGAGAAAGGAGTGCGGCATTTCTAACGACACGCTCGCCATGAAATACTTGTCGTTGACACTTCAAATTTTGTCAGAAGGTAGGCAAAGGGTTTTAGATTGGTATGAAAAAATAAAAAAATTTCCCCAATTTCTATGCCCAACTCGATGTTTTTGCCTGTATTTCAATTTCATGTTTTGCGCGAAGTGGGCTGTTTTCTCAGATCCTGTCACAATTGTGTATTGTTTATCAGGCATATGATATGGCACTAGACTGGGTATTATGTACGTACATACATCCTTTCATATACTGTAGTCTTCGGAATACTTTACACTGATGTCTTGCTACATGGGAGTGTGTAAAAGGAAACTATCTCGTTTTCCTTTTCCTTTATCCCAGTACTTCACTATTTCTGTTTAGACTTCTTTGTCCATAGAAGGACTCATAGTGTAGGCTCTGAAGCACTTCTTTGTCATTGTGTACCATTCCTGGTTGGGATTTCTTTGCTTGTCTTGTGTGTTTCTCCTTGTACTCAATGTGTTTCTGAATGTGTAAGACTGATATTATTTGCTGACACCTGACCGATTAGTTGCTTCCTGGGTTCAGTCAGTGTTCATACAGCTGGTGTTTGTTGGTGATGTACACTATAAGCCATATGGTCTAGCCTACACTGAAAGTGTTACCTCTTTGCCTCTTGGTTTCCAATTTTTAATTCCTATGTATGTACCAACACTCTATTCTTTATTACACTTTTATTATTTTTTTATTTTTATTATTATTATTGTCATCATTGTTGTTGTTACGGGTTTCATATACTTTAGCTTCAAAGGCAGATTTCTACGAGAATCAGGAGTGCATGTGTAGGTGTTTGGTAGCCTCAGTGGTGTGCTTCAATTGTGGCATGTATTTTGGAATACCACGGTATAATGGTGTGAATTATTTTTGCTGCCAAATCTTGAAGCTGTATTGAAAAGTGTAGAGTCCTTTGATGAGATTGGCATTAATCGGAGAGACTATGGGGTTGAAATTTTAAGTTTGCTTTGGCTAATTTTCAGCATTAATTGTGACTTGGTATCTATGCATGTGCTACACTTCAGTTCGAAAAGTAAAGCTTTTTGAAACTCATTGATGAGCATGAATGTACATAATGAATAATCTGCTGCCTTGTTCAAGACTCTATATTCACTAGTTGTACATGCACACTCAAACACATATGTACACACATCCAATCAGCGTCTCATGCCAGCCCATAGACAAGCTCTAACTAGAAGTGGATGGTGTCTACACCTGGATAATGGAATGGACAAGTATGTGCACCCAATAGATACAGCCTAGCTAATTGAAAGAGAGAAAAAAAAATGCACACATGAGTCACAAAGTGCATGATAATTGTTTCTATAATAAACTCAAAACTCCACCTAACCATTTCATCGGTAGCATGCCTCACACGGGCCCTGAAGTTGGCATACGTGCAAATAAACTTGCATCAGTTACTTACCCACCCAGGTCATGCACTGGCTTAGGCAACATAAAATACTTCCAAGTAATTTCCCCTCGCATGTCTAATCTAAACCACAGGAGAAAGGTAGGAGTTCCAGCACATGCAATCAAAATCGAATAAACCACTGTAGACATGCTATAGAAACATGTATATCCACCAGCCCTCATCTTTACAACATCTGAAGATCGACATTCAGACATGTGCATGCCGCATACATAATTGTATACTCAATACACTGCAAACTTATATGTACTTTACAAACAGATACATGTATATAGACAATTTTCATCATAGACTCCATGTACATTGTGTATGTGAGTGAGTGTATTTGCTTGAATTAGTGTGTGTGTGTGTGTGTGTGTGTGTGGAGAAGCGGTGTGTTTGTGTGTATGTGTTGACGTAGCAGAGCTGGTAAGTGGTGTCGATGCTCTATCGTTTGACATTCGTACATATCTCTCAAACATGAAACATAATCCTCTATAATATTTAACAGGCAAGGTGAGAAGTGCATAACATGAGCACATTTATCTTTGTAATGAGAGGACTATATCTTGAGTGGAAACCATTTATGAGACCTGAAGAATCCAGTATAGTTCGCGACCTAAGGATTCTCACATGGGCTATCTTCAACTTGTCTATTTTTAAAGGAGCCATTGCAGGCTAGGATTTGGTGCAGGCTAACTTACTGGTACTGGTGATGTTCCTTTATATTAGGATCAATTTGCATGGCAAAAACTTGTCAAAGTTTTTAATTGGTGTTGTGCTCTCCATAATGCATTCTATTATAATGGTATTGTTCATTCTTCAGGGTTTCTTACAGAGGTAGGGGCGCCCTGGGATTCCCCCCCCCCCCCCCCCCCCCCCCAGAATTTCATGAAATAAATTACTACTTAATGGTATTCTGTGGTTATGATTTATAATGGTATTCTGTGAGTTTATTGTTTGTGTATATCTAATAGTTGGTGAAAGTTCACTTCAGTTAATTGAGGTCCTTCAATTGCAATACACATTAGTCTTCCAAGATTGGTGTCACTAATTCTAGACCTGAGATGATTTTTAATTAAATGGGTGTGGTTTCAGCGAAATTGGGTGTGGTCAATCAAACGTGTGCCCCCCCCCTCCTTCCTAAACTCTTTCCCCACCCCAGAAAAAAATCCTGTATGAAACCCTGCTCTTTGAATAATTTGTTTATATATATATATATGGGTAGAAAATGAAAGGATAGTTTTGTAGCACTGTTCATTCACTTTAGTGAACTCAGCTTGTTACCATAATGAAAAAGTACACTTTCTACGCACCATCACTGGAACAAGGGGTATTTGGAACTGAAGAAGTGTCTGTGTTTATATTTATATTATCTTTTAGAGTGCAGAGCAACCACGTTTCTGAACTACAGATTATGTAACAGACCTGTAGCAAGAACTTACTAGGAAAGAGCTTGTATCATCTTGGTGTGTGTATTAAAGCTGTATTTTACATACTGTGGAGCACCCATCCTGGTCCTTGACTTTTACAAGTGTATAGACTAGAAACAAGAAAGAACAACAAGGTAGATTATACCTTATCTTCTCTATTTCCCTAGGGGGAATGATTCATTTTTGTGGCCATGGGATGTGTATGGACATAGCAATGCTAACTACTATTTACAACCGCTTTTCTACACATAAGGTGTGTCTAGTGTCATATCTACATACCTGGTGTAGTTCATGACTTGGTTGATGCACACGCACACACAAACACTGGTGCTGACCATGCTGGTTGCAACACTTGTGCACACAAAGCTACATGTATCTGTATTATAGTCTCTGTGAGAGGGTGTGATTAAGTGATCTCTAACTGGACTTTGAGCCTCACATGCACACACACACACACACACACAAAGACTTGTATATGTGACTGGCTTTTGTCACAAGTCAGTTTTTGTAGGTGTGTAAGTCTTGTAATATTCAATGGGAGGAAAATAAACTCATTTTAGTATATGGTATTTTTCATAACTGCAGTTAACATGATATTTGCTGGGGTTGTCCATCCTCTGACAATAAAATCTACATCAAGTCCATAAGATATTCTTTGTATTTCACCCTACCTGTCATTCATTATTATAGTTTGTTGTTGTTTATTGTTTTTTCATTGAATTGGCAAGTAAATATAACTCTATTCTACTCATACCTGCTGTATGATATAGCGTCAGCTGGCTTGTCTCCTCCATCGTTTATGTCAACATTTGTTTCTACAAGATCCCACTTAAAACACATCATGTAGCTACATGTATGCACATGTGTACTGGACACCATTTGAGTGATGGAATGGCCTCCCTAGCTTAGACCCGAATAGAAATTAGAGTAGCCCAAGTTGTAGTGAGTGTGTGGGTGGGGTGGTTTTTGGGTCATCTCTACCTTTGTGTACTAATGGAGTGTGGTATGCCTGCCGTATGTAGTACACATTACTAGTGCTGCACTGTTGTTGTGTTGTGGTGGCTAGAAGGTCTCCCAGTAAGGAAGTGTTTCAGGAGCAGGTTTGAAATGTAGGTACATGGGCTGGACTAATGGCACCTGTATGATCATTGTAGTAAAGCCGGTTTGTTTGGGGTTGGTTAACTGCCTTTTTTTTTTTTTTTTTTTTTTTTTTTTTTTTTTTTTTTTTGGTAGGCTTGGTTGTTGTTCGCAACATCTGTTATTGAGCAGGCCAAATTATTTTAGATTATGGTAATTGACATTTACTACATTGGCTGTGTGTTTTCAGGTCAATGTACTGGCTTGTACAATTCATTTCTAGCTCTAAAACTTCATTTGCTTTCTCTGGTTTATTACATGCATGTTTGCTACTCCATTTACATTTCCCATGACGAGTTGGATAGCCATGAAAATCTTGATTCTTCACTCCAGGATATAAAGACAACATTCATGTGACTGTTACAGTGTCCATAACACTTGTGAATGTGTGCATAGTGGTGTATGTATGTATGTATGTATAGAACCGAAGCCCCAAGGGGTTTGCATTGTTCACGCTGATTGATTGTACTTGTGCGCCTTGTGTGTAGATATCAAAGTCTGACTTCGTTTGAGCCAGCTGATACTCTGGAAAGACTCTACCAACTGAATATGGTTTGCAGATGCTTTGCAAAACATTCCGAAAGAAAACTATAAATCCAACGTAACAGCAAAATATTCTGCTGAAGATAAAGAGAAGGAAGAAAGAGCTCCAGCTATGGAAGACCATCCAGTGACTCTTCGTGTTTACCCGGGGGATCTCTGCCAGGTCTACTACACTTCTGTTATAGTGTTCCACAGCACTGAGGTGCTGGAGGTCATTCGTCTGTCTTTAGAGAGACTGCAGATCTTTGAAGACAAGACATTGTACGAGCTATACAGCGGCCATGTCAACTCCAGCAAGGAAGAGCGGACCAAGATAGAGGACGGGCAGTGCCCTGTGGCTCTGCAGGAGAAATGGAAGAGAGGGAAAAGCGTGGTGGGAGAGAATGGAGGAGTGGATGATGAGGAAGAAGGGGAGAGGGGCCAGGAAATGCGGTTCTATCTGCAGCGCAAGGAGCATGCCAGTCTGGTGCTTGCCGAGATCGTATCCCAGTATATCTCACCTGAGGTCAATGAGGGGCGTGTTCAAGACATGTGCGACCTGGAGGAGTTTACGGAGCAGGACATGCTTTCTAATCTCCGCGCCCGGTTCAGCAACAAGGACATCTATACGTACGTGGGTTCCATCCTCATCGCCATCAATCCTTATTACTTCTACTCCATCTACAACCCCAAGTACACCAGTATGTACCAGGGCAAGGTCCTGGGTTCTCTGCCTCCTCACATATTTGCCATAGCAGACAGCGCCTACCACACCATGCTCAACGAGAGGGAGAATCAATCTGTGATCATCAGCGGAGAGAGTGGGGCGGGGAAGACAGAGTCCACCAAGTTCTTGCTGCACCATCTCATGAGCCTCTCTGCCAAGCTGGACGAGACCCAGTCTCTGGAACTGATCACACTAGGGACTGGACCAGTACTGGAGGTGAGGGGGAGACACTTAGGTGTGAATTATAATAAAATTGGGGTGACCCTTCTTTTAAAGTAATTTTTAAATGGCCAATGTAGTAGGTGGCAGGCAAGTTAAAATTATATATTAATTTTAATATTGTGATCTGTCACTTCATAATTTCTTTATCAGCCTTCATTTACTCATTAGATATATTCTATCTTTTTCTGACGAACTTTTTTTAAGCAAGCGGTCCTGGGTTCGATTCCCGGTGGCAACCAAATATTTTTAATTCTGTATTGTTAAAAAAAAAAAAGCCTGTGAAAGAAAGAGAATACATCTATTGTGCTCTGGTTTCATCTCTGATGGATGCATCCTTTGAGGCAGTTAGGATAAAAACTCAATGAAATGCATCTCTTTGTTGGACCCCTTATCAGGTTGAGCATTCCTAGCATACACGTCATTTAGTGTTAACATGAGATGTTACATGCTCTGTAGGTATGTACTTGTGCTATGTCCTTGATGACTCATTTCACCTCTATCTCTCTCTCTCTGTCTCACTGTGTTTATTGTCTTGTTGGCTGCAGGCCTTCGGTAATGCCCGCACAGTGGCTAATAACAATAGCAGTCGTTTTGGCAAGTTCATCCTCGTCCAGTTCAAGGAAAATGGAGCCTATCATGGGTAAGCTGTCATCGTTTATACCTCTTGCCTTCATCACACTCATTTTAGTAATATTATGAAGTCTAGTTTGGTGTGGTCCATTCATATTGTAATAACAATATTAATGTTTGCATTAGAAGAGGCAATTATTGCAGTCTGTCACAGGACAAAATGTCAGATTAATTGAACTGCGTGTCCACCAAACACAGATCATTTGTGTCACATCAACAAAAAAAATCTGACGAACTTAACACTGGATAAGTCACTTCATCAACAACAACAGCAAACAACAACAACAGTTCCTAGATTAAATTTGAGACTGAAACTTGTTTTTCCTCCCATAGCAAGTCAGATCCAGTGTTACAACACGAATTCACATCTGCTATGTATGCATGTTTGTAGGGCGTCCATAGAGAAATATCTGTTAGAGAAGAGTCGCATCATCAGCCAGGCACCTGAGGAGAGGAACTATCATGTGTTCTATTACTTACTGGTGGGTGCAGACCCTGAACTAAAGAAGAAGCTGAAACTTGGAGATATTGATGATTACAAATATCTCACTCAGGTGAGTGGACTTGAAGAGAGTGGGAAGATGAGTGGGCAGCTGAAGTTGTGTAATTCGGTGAAGCAAGCGAAACTGACTCACTAATGAATTAGCGAGGTATACGTATCTATGTATATGTCTATGTCTCCAGTTATCATAGGTGTACATGTACCCTTTGTTGATTTTATTGCCAATTGGCATATATGTGCCTATGTGCTCCGTGCATGAAGTTCCATGGCAATCTTTAGCAAAGCTTGCTTTGTTGACTTTTCAATGGGAACCAATTTTTAGTAGTGGTTACATGCATGTGACCTGTCCATGTATGTACATACATGCACATACATGTGTGTACTCTCTTGGGTAAATTTTGTGTTGCGTTTTATGCTGCAGGGTTCCTCTCTTGAGATGAACAACGGAGCTGAAGAGTATCACCGACTCAGGCAGTCTCTGAGCATGCTCGGCTTTGGCACTGATGTGCAGATGGGGTGAGTGTGTTTGTATGCTTGTGTGCACATTTAGTGTGCATTGTCGCATGTATGTATGTGTGTGCCATGTTCCCGAGATCGCATGGGTTTGTAGAATAATTAGCATTTTTATTGGTAATTTGTAATGTTTGGAGGCTGGTACATGTCCCACACATTCCACAGCCAGCACCACTATCATTAAGCACAGAGTCAGGGCTGCTCTAAGTCACCTACGTGTGTATGTCTACTCTATAGCATGTATGTATATGTAGCATTGCTCTACACAGTTAGTGGTGTATAACATGTGATAGTCAAGGCTGTATAAGGATAAAGGGTATACCACTACACCATTGACCCACCTCATTGTTTCTGTTGAAAGTAAGTGCAAACAGAACTGTGCTTTCAATACATGGCATACTGGAGGATGTTTTATTGAACTCGTAATGCATTTTGAATCTCACACATAGTGGACCATCTCCCTCCGTGTGCATTGCATCTTTACAGGCTCATCATATGTACCGTGTGTGTACTATGGGAAACCAATTACCATTGTTCGTAGAAACCATTGATGAAATGCTTTTCCAATCACTTTTCCAATCACTTGTTTCCAATATAGCTGGAGGGAGTCCAACTAATGGCTCAGTGAATTAGGTCACTGAATGAATGAAAGCACTAGTGTTCTTTTACATGCACACACACACATGCACATGCATGCACACTGGCACTAAATTGGCTCATCATTATTATTGTAATATTCTGTCATTCTCGGCTGAAATGATTATAATAATAGCAAATTTTTCTCGTTCTAGCAGCCATATTGTAACGTTTTAATTTACAATATTGGCTGTTAGAACGAGAAAAATTTGCTGTTATTATAATATTGTATTGAAATAGATCCTGTAACAGCTGGATGCATACTCGCACGTATATTCTGGTATACACATGCTCATTGCAGCCTGCCACATATTACACACTCTCCGGTTTTTCCACTAACACTAATGAATAGGGGAAAATCACTTAGTTTGTTTTGCGCTGTATCTTAAAATAGAGTCAGTCGGTGAATAATTGGCACGGCAGTCATCATTCACTAGCTGGTCACTGCATGCAGAGTCAGCATTGCTAAGTCAGCACTGTTGAGGGAGAGGATGTGGTTAGTGTACAATATGCCTGTAGACTGCCAGTCAAGTACTGTACACAGAAACTGTCAGAAAAATGACAATAACAATCAACCTCATTTATCCAGACTGGGGCACTTGTATCTAAAGTGTGTACATGTGAGACCAGGTACATCCATGTGGTACCAGGTACATGCATGTGAGACCAGATACATGCATGTGGGACCAGGTACATGCATGTGAGACCAGATACATGCATGTGGGACCTGGTACACGCATGTGAGACCAGGTACACGCATGTGAGACCAGGTACACGCATGTGAGACCAGGTACACGCATGTGAGACCAGGTACACGCATGTGACCAGGTACACGCATGTGAGACCAAGTGCACGCATGTGAGACCAAGTACATGTATGTGAGACCAGATACATGCATGTGGGACCAGGTACACGCATGTGAGACCAGGTACATGCATGTGAGACCAGGTACGCGCATGTGAGACCAGGTACACGCATGTGAGACCAAGTGCACGCATGTGAGACTAGATACATGCATGTGAGACCAGGTACATGCATGTGAGACCAGGTACATGCATGTGAGACCAGGTACATGCATGTGAGACCAAGTTCACGCATGTGAGACCAAGTGCACGCATGTGAGACCAGATACATGCATGTGAGACCAGGTACATGCATGTGAGACCAGGTACATACATGTGAGACCAGGTACATGCATGTGAGACCAGGTACATACATGTGGAACCTCTGAGATTATTAGACTTCAATTTATTGTAATGGTTTGGTCAGGTACAGTAGTAGTAGTAGTAGTAGTGTAGTGTCATTTTCTATTCAATGTGGATTGTGTTTATTGTAATGGTTTGGTCAGGTACAGTAGTAGTAGTAGTAGTAGTAGTGTAGTGTCATTTTCTATTCAATGTGGATTGTGTTTATTTCACTTTGCAGAATGTTCACTGTGCTGTCTGCTATACTACAGCTGGGGAATGTTGTGATAGAAAAGGTATGTAGTACAGTTGTTTATGTACGTGTGTGGTGGAGGAGTTGGTATGTTTATAGAGTGTGGCTATAAAGAGTGTGGATGTTATGGATTGTGTTTATTATTATTATTATTATTTTTTTTTTTTTTTTTTTTATTATTATTATTTTTTTTTTGGGGGGGGGGGGGGGGGGAAGAATATTGATGTTAAATGGGAGGTGGAATATGTAAGTTCTATAACTTGCAAAGTGTTATTACTGTCGTAGGTTTATCCAGCTGTGTTTATGGTACGCAACCACATCATGAAGCATACATGCAAGCAGCAGTACATGTGCATCTGGGTGGGTGAGGTTCAGCATGTACTTTAACATAACAGCCCAGGTCAAGTCTGGCGATGCACCTTTGAAGTCATCCATTTGAAGTACCTGAAGACACACATGTAACACAGGGTTGACATAGGGGCTTCTTGTTTCTGTTTCAACATGCGAACATGTGTTATCTGTTGGCTCGTTATGACGTACTGGTGTGCGTACGTATGCATGCAGTATATGGCATTAGGCATTGTTAATTAGTCCAATTTCATTGAGTTGGAAGTTAATGCTGTCTGTCCTATATTTGTGATGTGCTTTATTCAGGTAAGCGGAGAGGAGCTGGAGAAAGCTGCCATCAAGGATATGGAGCCAGTGACTGTCATTGCTTCTCTACTGCAGGTGGGTAGTGCTGGAGGGAGTAGTATTATTTTCAATGGATGGTGGTAAACAAGTACCGCGGTAAGCCTAGGATCAGTCTGTGTTGTTGTTTGCAGGCAATGTACTTGCAGGGATCCGTACAGGATTTTTCGCTGGGGGGGGGGGGGGGGGGTTTGTAGAGTTACAAAACTGTTTAGCCACATGAAAATGATGAAGTCACAACTATGAAACAGATCAAACTATTACAGATTGCTATTGAAAGACCAGAACTTAAACACTCACAATTTTGAAGAAGTGTTGGCCATTTTAAAAGAAACTAGATTAGAATAATTTAGCTGTAATTTTTCATACTATACTGATCATTAATGTTTTTCATAAATGTTTTTCATAAAAATTTTCAGCCAGGGTAAAAATACTTAGGGGGGAATACTGACTGTTGGGGGGGGGGGGGGGGGGGGGGGGGGAGATTTCAGGGCTCCCATAGTCTGTACCAGGACTTTAATTTAACAATCTGTGTAGGTAGTGGCTTCCATGATAGAGAAGGAAAAAAAGGAGAATAAATTTAAAATGATGGTGAAGATGATGATGATATGAAATAAAATGAAGTTCCTGTTCAGCATTTTCTAATTACTAAGTAAAACTAAGCTATTAGTGTAGAGGATGATGGTTTCAGTTTATGATGTGACAGCATTGTGAATAGTCTGAACTATGTACTTTGCCATAAACCTTCACCAGGTTATTGAAATCTCTCCCTGGATCATAATCTAATGGAAAAATACATTCTGAGTGCATTGGTTGGTAGTCAAATCTTTAGTCAGCAAGTCTGGTTGACAGACCATCTTAGTAGGGTCCTGCATAGTATTGTTAACTCCATTAACAAATTAGGGGTTTGTGACTAATAGCTACCATTGGTATGGAGTTGATTCTGAAAGTATTAGAATCTGTTTGATCTAGGAATGGGCAGATGTGTTTTCTTGTGAGAAGGAGTGTGTATGTGTGTGACACAGTGTGGGTTAGAGGAAAACAGTGTAGCTACTCTAACGAGTCAGGTAGTAGTGTTGCTCTCTAAAGACTAGTGATTAAATTATGTTTTGTGGCTTAGTCCTTGGCCCAAGGTAAGCCCATATTGCCATAGCAACGGGATTGTGAGGCCACTTGAAATGATTCCCATTGGCATGCCTTTGCTTTGACTTGAGGTTTGTATATGTGTGTGTTTTCACGTATAGGTGGATGAGAAGACATTGAAGGCGGCTCTCACCACGCGCACTTCCAAGGCAGGCGGGACCGATTCCTTTGTAACCCCTTACCGAGTAGATCAGGCAAGTGATATGGGTGTGGTCATAACATTCCAAGAAGACATGGTCACAACATCGCAAGTTGGGGGGTGGTTTGTGTTCTGTGTACTTATGTCATATATGTCTTGCTGACTGCAGGCTCTTGCTGCTAGGGACTCCATGGCCAAGGCATTATATGGAGCTCTCTTTGACTGGATCGTGGACAAGGTACTGCACACATGCCAATAAAAGCTTCCATTTCATCAGCTTACTTTGCTATTACGTGTTTGTTCGTGATCTTGCTAATGTTTGTAGGTCAACGTTACTCTGGCAGCCGGGAAGGATGTGGTGCATAAGGTGTGTGTATGTGTGTGTGGTGAGACATATGACCTGAGCGACCCTGCCTTGTGATGTCATAACTCTTTCCTCTTTGTCTATCAGGGTAATTCCATTGGTGTCTTGGACATATTTGGCTTTGAGGTTTTCCAGAAGAATTCGTTCGAGCAGTTTTGCATCAATTACGCCAATGAGCAGCTACAGCAATACTTCAACAAGCACATCTTCAAGGTGGAACAGGTACGTACATGTGTGTATTCTAAAAGGAACATGTAACATAGTAAGGTACCAAAAGCATGAGCATCTGATAAGGTATAATTTTGTAATGTAATAAAAAAGTATTCGTTATAATGTATAGACACTTCTTATTAGACAATGAAAGCATACAGAGAGTTGCATAGTACTAGCAAGGAGCAAGAGCTTGCCAACAACTGCTATATATATTCAAATGATGAGTGTTAGTGTATGTTTGACTAGGCTGAATACATAATGGAGGGAATTGCATGGTCTGCTGTGAGTTTTGTGGACAACCAGGAGTGTCTGGATCTCATTGCTAAGAAGCCCACTGGTCTACTCTCCCTGTTGGATGAAGAGTGCAGGTTTGTACATACTATAATTAATTTACACTTGGTGTAGAAGTTGTGGAGACATTGATGAGAGAACAATGGTTATTATACGCATACACTAAGGTAGCAGGGTCAAGAGGTCATGTTTTTCTATGACAAAAAAAAAAAGGCAAAAGTCTAGCTTTATGGAACTAGTGTCTCAAATGTTTCACTGTTGGTACATATGAAATCTGTTTCTGACTTTGGGATCCATCTCTATTTTGCCTAGCAAACCCATAACAGTTTCTTGTGGAAGGCAATGTATGTTTTATTCACATTGAATCTCTGCAGTTACTTCATGTAACCTGAGATTTTCTATTGGAAAAGAATTTGCAAATCTACTGCATTTTTGGAAATCTTGATATTAGTACCGCACAATGTGTTTAATCAAAAATGCTGTGCAGGTCCATCTGAGCTCTAGTAGAAATGAGTACTGGGAGAAACTGAATGACTTTGAAAAGAGACTTAAGATAGGAAGAACTTAAAATATTACGGTCATCCTTGACTATATACATAATAGTTTTATTCTCAATTTACACCAATAAATTTACTTGTCTTAGTCCAGCAGATAAGAAAAATTATTGTGACAGAGTGGACCAAAGCATGAAACTTGGTATGCAGGTTCGTTTTCGCATATATAACAGTATCAGAAGGGGTGCCAAAAAAATTGTTTAATTAAAACAAATTTTTTGAAGTGTGAAATTTTGATTAACAGTTAATTATGTAAAAGAGCTCAATATAAATTGTTTATTGTAATGTATTGTGGTTTAATACTTTAATGTTAATGATTAGGAGTCACCTGATATTACAGGCAGCTAGACTATTTAATAGAACTAGCTACCCTGATAGCTAGCCAGGTGTAGCAAGTTTCAGAGAACTTATTTCAGTAGAATAAAACCATAATATTTTGGCTTGTGGAGCCTTCTAGTGGTTACTGAACTGAACGAGGGTGACTGAATAAGGAACTTTGTATAAACAGATGATACAGAACATGAGATCATTGTGTGGTGGGGCACAGTGGGGATGTTAGTTGGTGTTGGACAATTTCTGTGACATGTGAGTTGTACTTGGGAGGTGTGAAGGTGTAGTCATAATTGAGACTTAATTAATAGTGGCAGTCCTGCAGAATTACCTTCACACCTCCCAAGTACAACTCACATGTCACAGAAATTGTGAAGGTGTAGTCATAATATTGAGACTTAATTAATTAGTGGCAGTCCTGCAGAATTACTGCCACTAATTAATTAAGTCTCAATTATGACTACACCTTCACACCTTCCAAGTACAACTCACATGTCACAGAAATTGTCCAACACCAACTAACATTCCCAGGGGCTGTGCCCCACCACACAATGATCTCATGTTCTGTGTCATCTGTTTATACAAAGTTCCTTATTCAGTCACCCTCATTCAGTTCAGTAACCACTAGAAGGCTCCACAAGCTGAAATATTATGGTTGTATTTTACTGAAATAAATTCTCTGAAACTTGCTACACCTGGCTAGCTATCAGGGTAGCTAGTTCTATTAAATAGTCTAGCTGCCTGTAATATCGCCGTTTTTTATTTTCGCTATAATAATTGTATTGGGCGCGCAAATAAAAAAAAATTCGCAGGTATCGCCGATTATATTGACCAAAGTTTCTTGTAAGACATATTTTGTAAAGGAATGTATATCTGGATGGCACCTGTACATACCTTCAACAAACACTGTGCTAAGTTTCATGCTTTGGTCCACTCTGTCACAATATTGCATCAAAAGTACAATTTCCCACTGGACTATCTACCCAAAACGGCCTTTAATTCAATAAACTTTGGGATTTTTTTTGGTTTTTTTTTTGTTTTTTTTTAATCTTTCTTTTGTATGTATTGTATACCAGTTACATGTTTAGCTAGACATAACAACTAGGGCTTCATTCATCTTTATATAAGACTGTTGCATTTACAGTGCATGTGTACATCAATATACAGTATAAAAGCGATGATTAACTTACTACAGTTAGACTTCCAAGGACTCGAAACAGGTGCCAGTTATGTATATTTGACAAATTGGGAAGGGTGTAGTAGTAGCTGACATTTGCCTAATAAAACTCAATTGCCGAGACATGATTCACTGTGCAGCACTTAATATTTCTATTCTGAGTGAGATTATTCTATTTATTATCAGTATTATGTGTACAGCTATTTATTATTATTGTATTATACTAAATATTATACCAATGTTGCCTGTGTAGTTTCCCTGGGGCGGATGACAACTCTTTGTTTCAAAAGTTTGAGCGGCAGCACAAGAACAGCGCGTGCTACTATTCACCACCCATGAAGCAGAACGACCCTCAGTTTACTGTATCTCACTATGCCAGTCACGTGTCTTACTCCATCAAGGTGGGTGTGGTGTGGGTGGGGCTTGGATGAGTATAGTTAATGTAGAGCTTTAATTTAGTTCATATACAGGAAAACTGAGCTTGCATATGTTCCCTCGCTCCTGAAAAGAAAAATGAAAAAAACTTTCTATATTATCTTGATTTTTAACTTGAGTTGTTGTTGTTTTAAAGAAAACTAGAACTGTTATGACAACAGAAATATTTCCCTTTGCGTAGTTTTTCGAATTTTATAAAGTTACTTGAGTTTAAATCCAATTTCCTACTAAATAATTGAATATTTTTTTCTGGAAGCCTGTTAAATATAGGTGTCCACAGCTCTCATCTCCATGCATGTAATTACATGTGTGTTGTGCTTGCATGTGCAGGGTTTCCGAGGGAAGAACAGAGATCTGATGAGACAGGACATAGTGGATGTATTGAAGACAAGTCACATGGACCTCGTGAGAGCTCTCATTGGCCAATCTCCCTTTGCTCTTAACTGCTGGAAGAAGGCCCATGTTATGTTACGTGCAGTGGCAGCCTTCAAGTGAGGGCATGCACAGTGCATACATGTAGCTCTCTGTGCTTGTCACAACGTGCATTATTGATATACATAATTGGATGTTTTGTGTTGTTTTTGTTTTGTTTTTGTTTTTTTGTTGTTTTGTTTTTGTTTTTGCGTGGTGGGAAGGGAAGAGAGAGGGGAAAATATATTTTATATACATGTATATAATATTATCATTTACTACCAAAATTTACTTGTGTGTGTGTGTGTGTGTGTGTACATTCAGACAAGCTGGTCAGGTGTACAAGCAGAAGAAAGAGAGTCCATCTTTTCAATTCAAACTGAGGATAGCCTCCAGTCCACAGTTAGGGTCTCCTACTCACCCCTCCTCACAGCAGCCTGTCACTCAAGGGTAAGACATCACCGTTTGTTTTCTATGCCATGTCTAATGATTATGTGAAATGGTTGTAGTTTTGTTGTTTGTTGTTTGTTGTTGTTTTTGTTTTCAGCACCCTCTGTCAAAAAATCTGTCTTGCCTGTTCACATATGTAGCAAATATGAAATGATATTTAGATTAAATTCCAATTAGTAATTGCGTAGTATGTAGTTAGTAGTAATAGTAGTAGGAATGGTAGTATATAGTACATCAGTGTTGATGGTTGTGGCTTGATTGTATAATATGTAACTGGTTGGAGGCAAAAACATGACTTTATGCGGCGAGTGGAACGGATATTGACTGATGGTAACCAGAGCAAGGAAGAAAAATAGTATTTCATTGCTCACTTCCTTCTTCACTTCCTTCCTAATTTCCTTCTTACATTGATACATCCCTTCCGTACACACTTCTTATTTGTATTTGTAGTCATCCTCCTCGTGGCAGGAACCTGTCAGATGAGCTTCCTCACCACCACCAGCAGCAGCACGAAGAGAAAGAAGGAGGAGAAGATGCTTTCATACTCCAGCATGGTCAGATGAAGACTGGGATAGCCATTCGTCCTAGCCGCTCCTACGATATGCTCACCAATATCTCTGTGGATATGGACAGCGTGACACCTCTCAGCTCGTCCATGGACTACTCACGTTCCTTTATGGGTGGGAGTCCAAGGTCAGGCATGAGACCTAGAGGAGTCTAGTCTAGCTAAGGATTAACAGATTAACAAAGCTAAATACCTTTGTGCTGAGCTGTAATGTATATTATTATTTAGTATATATCTTGTGACACTGAAAATTGTTAAAAGATACCAAACAATGTATGTCTTTATTTGTGTGTTTAGAGTAGTTTAGTTGTGAGTGTTTGCAGTGACTGTTATCTGTCTAAAAAATAATATATTTTTTGCTTCATCATGTCAAGCATGCACCCAATGCATTGTGAGAGGGAGTGGGGGCATTATTTTTTCCATTGAAGCGTGCATTTTATTGTACTTATGAAGACATTTATTTACCCAAAACAGTAAGCATGTAGCAGATATTTTCAACTTCTTAATATGATTTGTTGTAAACATAGACCCTCTCGCAGATGGCAAGTTAGCCTGAAAGCCACTCCCCCTCCTCCACCTGCTGCTTCTTCATCTAGCAATTCCAAATACTCCACACTTCCCATCAACTCTGCCCCTCTCAACACCAAGACTTCTAAAAAGATTGAGGGCTCTCCACCAAGACAGCGTAGACGCCATTCCTTCACTAGGAAAAAGGATGATTCTGCACCTAAGATGCAGAGGGAGGATTCTGGTGGCAGGTCACGCCTCTCTTCACTCTCTAGAATGCAGGAGAAGCTTAAGAGGAGGCTGTCTCGCAACTACAAGAGCAAAGACCTGGCCCCAGAGAAACCACATGAGAGGCCATCCGACAAGTACTGGAGCTCTTCCCCGAGAATGAAGTTGGCAGACAGCTCCAACCAGATTGACGGCAGCCGGCTCTGCCCCCTGGCTCGTACGTCATCCATGAGGCACGGCCCTCCCAAGACCATTAGTGGTCAGTTTCAGGCCTCTCTCCTGTCTCTAATGGAGAGATTGGAGGACACAAATCCTTTCTTTGTGCGCTGCCTCAAATCCAATGGAGAGAAGGTCAGTAGAAGGCAATTTGTAATGTTTAAGGATGATAATGTACGTACATGTGTGCGAACTCACCAACTTGCAGAGAGAAGGGAAAAATGTCTTAGTTTATTCACAAATACTTATTCAAAGTCAGTGGTAGGATATCAACGAAATTTTGTTGTTGTTGTTGTTATTTTAAGAAGCCTGTATATATGACCTGTTGCATTTAATTCACCTGCCAAACTTCCAGACAACGGCCCAAACATTCGTGCCAAGTTTCATAATGACGCACAACTTAGTCATAGGACATGTGTACTGTTCCTTCAGTGTCCCCATACTGTATGTACTTCCTTCCACCCCTCTCCCTAATGACTGTCAACTAAGCAAAATGCCTTATGTTTGTTGTTGTTGTTGTTTGTTAATGTGCTTAAGTTTGTCTATATACTTATGCATACATACATACGTACATACACACATACATACATACATACAGATACATATGCACATGCATACATACATGCATGTATACATACACACGTGCATGTGTACATCATTATTTATTTATTTAATTTCTCAGGCCCCATGCAAGTTTGACAGTGACCTTGTGATGTGCCAGCTCCGCTATACAGGCATGATGGAGACCATTAAAATTAGGAAAGCTGGCTACCCAGTCAGGATGGACTTTGAGGTGAGGACTGGAAGTGAGCGTACATCTAGCTTGACAAATTCAAAGGTTTGGTTTGTAGCTTGCAATTGAGAGTTTGGTTTGTACCATAATCTTAATAATCAGTGGTAACGTACTGTGCAAATGTGTTTGTATGACATTTGGGCGGGGCTTGTGATCGTTTGACATAAGAATTATATACTCCATGCTCTGTAATTAGTAACTTTTTCAGTACTTTTTAGAATTTTATACTGTATTTTGTGCCTTGTGTAGGGGGGAGCGGGGGAGGGAGGATACCAACAAAACAAAAAAACACAAAAAAAAAAAAAATAAAAGACTAAAGAAAGCAAACAAAACGATATAAACAAAACAAAACATAGAAACCATACTACAAACAAAACAAAACAAACAAAAAAAACACCAAAAAAAAACAAACAGAATAAAAAAACAAAAAACAACAACACACAACCCCAAAGAAAAAAAAAAAAAAAAAAAAAAAAAACAAAAAAAAAACCAAACAACAACACACAAGAAAAAAAAAAATAAATAAATAAAAAAAAAAAAAAAAAAAAAAAAAAAAAAAAAAAAAAAAAAAAAAAAAAAAAAAAAAAAAAAAAAAAAAAAAAAAAAAAAAAAAAAAAAAAAAAAAAAAAAAAAGGAAAAAAAAAAAAGAAAAAAAAAAAGAAAAAAAAAAGAACAAAAAGAACAAAACAAAAAAAAAAACAAAAAAAAACAAAAAGAAAAAAAAAAAAAAAAAAAGGAAAAAAAAAAAAAAACAAAAAAAAAACAAAAAAAAACAAAAAAAAAAAACAAAAAAAAAAAAAAAAAAAAAAAAAAAAAAAAAAGGGGGGGGGGGGGGGGGGGGGGGGGGGGGGGGAAGGAGGAGAGGGAAAACTTGGGGTGTGACTTGAATTTAAAGTGATGCCATAACCCAATCTGATTTTGATTCTCTCTGTAGGCTTTCTATGAGAAGTACCAATTTCTGATAGGGCCTAAGAGTTCCAATCTGGCAGAGCAAATAAAGGAATTTCTCCAGAGCATGGGCTTCAACTGTGAGGATATCCAGATAGGAAGCACCAAGGTGAGAGATGGTTTAGTTGTGGGAAGTAGTGGGCTACAAAAATATATCCAACAAAATGAAAAAACTTTATACTAAATATTTGTTAGTAAATACATACTTCATACTTATAAATCTTTTATTATACTCCCAAGCAAGTGATGTTTAGTTATTATAAATACTTTTTAGTTATGGTTGTGCTACTTAGGTAGTGGGTTGTTTGTCACCAGTATGTCATCTGACAGAGCATGCTTGCCAATTTTTAACAAAGTGGTTGTGTAGTTGAAAGTACAAGTGAATTAACCGATTATCGCCGAAATACGCGTTTTTGCGTACCGCGCGAGGGTGCTTCACAGCCCGGGATACGCATTTTTGCGTACTCGCCATTGCACCCGCTTCAATTAGCTACCAGCAGCAATCGCAAGTGTTTCAAGAGCTCCCACAACGCCGTAGCGATTCTCCTGTGAGGTAAGTGTAAGGGAGGCAAGGTTTTAATGACCCTTACCATAGAAATTTTTTTATTATTTGTAGATTGAAATTGTAGCACTGTTTGTGTATAAAGAAAATCAAAGTTACAAAAAAAAAATATGAATAGCTATAACTAATAGACAAAAATATTTATCAATTATTAATATGATATAAACTTGTCAATAAAATTTAAAGACAGCCAAGAAGTCTTCATAGAGGGCAGTGATGAAGAATTTTATGATCTCAAAGAAATAGAGATAGAATAAGGGAGAAGACTTCTCAGGTGTAGAGGTCCGTGGCCAAGAAGTCTTCATGGAGGGCAGCAATGAAGAATTTGATGACCTGGAGGAAGTAAAGGTTGAAAAAGGCAAGCTATTTTAGCTTCGTTTGTTCATACACAGAGGGTTATATAGATTTTGAACAACACTAACCACAAAAAGGTCAAGTTATTATTGCATGAGGATACAGACTTTCTTCCTCCCAGTTCTCCCCTACTTGAAGGTGCCCATAAAATGGATTTCTTAGGAGAAAGTTTCTCAGGTATGAAGAGAAGGAAGTGCAATCTATGTCAAGAACAGTAACAACAGACACATCATGGTACAGTACAGAGGTGATTATGGAGTGTGGCTTTGTCACCATGGGAGTTCAATCAGACTACTTCATAGTATTATCAGAAAAAAATCCTAGAATTGCAAACACAGTAGTCTATATAATTGCTTGTTATGTTATAATATTATATTATTCTAGTATATGGCTCACACAAAAAAAAAATAAACAGCCAAAATCCATAGTTGCTGAATTATTTCAAAGCAAGCGGCTGGTGAACATTTAAAACAACAATATATAGCTATGAAACATGAGGTCTTAGCCTAAACTTTTACAATACTGATGCTAACAATGGTATACTTACCTTGAAGCTTGTAGTTTCCAATGAGTGCGCACTTCATACACTTCAAACGCTTAGAAACTAAACAAAACTTAGCCCGCGGGTAGAGGAAGGCTTTAGCTTCAATCAGTTAATACATCGCCGTCGGTTACTTCGAAGCGTATTGCCTCCAGACAAGAAAAAGCTCAGGCGGTTCAAGCCTCGAGGTGACGGTCACGATTTCTTGTAAACAATTTAGGAGTACGCGCACGTAATCGCGAATTTAATTTCCGGCGTTAATCGGTTAACAGTATTATATAAGCTTTTATGAGAATAATGAATACTAAGGAGTAGATGTACCCCAATAAATATTAGTGTCACTTGCAGTTTTCAATGAAGCACCAAAGGTGCAACCCCTCAGCTCTACTTTCTCGGACCGAAAGAATAATGTATTTGGTTATTCCTAATCAGGTATCAATACGGCTCAAATAATGAATTTAATTGCTGTCTAGAAGAAGTACGCAGGAGACTCTCACCGGTATAGTAGTTTCAACGTAAAATTCCTGAATTCCAGCACTCATTAGCTTTTCAGCCAAAACTACCACGGGAAGAAAAAGAAATTATTTGCTCACGTGAATGCGACGTGATGATAGGGGGCATTACTACAAAAGCTTGAACCTACACGGAGCTGACAGCTTGCTTTTTCTCAAAAATTAGCCCGATATTTCAAAAAAAAATAGCACAATAAAAGGTCTTAAATCATTGTTCTGACCTAAATCAGCAGTTAATTGTCAGTAATCTCCAAAATCAGAGTGTGACAGACAGACAGACAGACAGGATGACTACTACCTACAACCCTCTCGCGCATGCGCACTGAGGGTTAATGACTCATAACTGTAATAGTCACCATGTATTTCTTGTCCTGACCTGTGTATTTGTGTGTGCGCGCATGCGTGTGTGTGTGATGAAGGTGTTCATGAGAGAGAAGCAGAAACACTGTCTCCAGGAGGAGCTGGGAGACAAGGTGTTGGCAAGGATCATCAAGATCCAGCGCTGGGTTAGGGCCAAGATGCTGAGATGTCGTTTCCTTCACCTGCGAAGAAATGCTATCACTATTCAGGTCTGATTAAATATTTTGCTGCTGTGTTACCAGAAGAGCTTTATTCCTCTTCCTTCCCCCACTTGCCTTTTTGATGATCCCTTACCAATCTTTACCCCCTCAGTAGTATATTAGATGATCCCTTACCAATCTTTACCCCCTCAGTAGTATATTCCTTACCAATCTTTACCTCCTCAGTATGATTCCTTACCAATCTTTGCCCCTCAGTAGTATATTAGATGATCCCTTACCAATCTTTACCCCTCAGTAGTATATTAGATGATCCCTTACCAATCTTTACCCCTCAGTAGTATATTAGATGATCCCTTACCAATCTTTACCCCCTCAGTAGTATATTAGATGATCCCTTACCAATCTTTACCTCCTCAGTAGTATATTAGATGATCCCTTACCAATCTTTACCCCTCAGTAGTATATTAGATGATCCCTTACCAATCTTTACCTCCTCAGTAGTATATTAGATGATCCCTTATCCCTTACCAATCTTTACCCCTCAGTAGTATATTAGATGATCCCTTACCAATCTTTACCCCTCAGTAGTATATTAGATGATCCCTTACCAATCTTTACCCCCTCAGTAGTATATTAGATGATCCCTTACCAATCTTTACCTCCTCAGTAGTTATATTAGATGATCCCTTACCAATCTTTACCTCCTCAGTAGTATATTAGATGATCCCTTACCAATCTTTACCCCCTCAGTAGTATATTAGATGATCCCTTACCAATCTTTACCCCCTCAGTAGTATATTAGATATTAGATGATCCCTTACCAATCTTTACCCCCTCAGTAGTATATTCCTTACCAATCTTTACCTCCTCAGTATGATTCCTTACCAATCTTTGCCCCTCAGTAGTATATTAGATGATCCCTTACAATCTTTGCCCCTCAGTAGTATATTAGATATCACTTACAATCTGTCACTCAGTGTTATTAGATGATCCCTTACAATCTTACCTCAGTAGTTATATTAGATGATACCTTACCAATCTTTACCCCTCCGTAGTATATTGATGACCTTTACCAAATCTTTACCCCTCCCAGTAGTATATAGATGATCCCTTAACCAATCTTTACCCCCTCAGTAGTTAATATAGATGATCCATTACCATCTTTACCCCCTCAGTAGTATATTAGATGATCCATTACCAATCTTTCCCCCTCAGTCGTATATGAGATATTAGATTGATCCCACCAATCTTTACCTCCTCAGTAGTATATTGATGATCCCTACCAATCTTTACCCCCTCGTAGTATATAGATGATCCCTTACCAATCTTTACCCCTCAGTAGTATATTAGATGATCCCTTACCAATCTTTACCCCTCAGTAGTATATTAGATGATCCCTTACCAATCTTTACCCCCTCAGTAGTATATTAGATGATCCCTTACCAATCTTTACCTCCTCAGTAGTTATATTAGATGATCCCTTACCAATCTTTACCTCCTCAGTAGTATATTAGATGATCCCTTACCAATCTTTACCCCCTCAGTAGTATATTAGATGATCCCTTACCAATCTTTACCCCCTCAGTAGTATATTAGATATTAGATGATCCCTTACCAATCTTTACCCCCTCAGTAGTATATTCCTTACCAATCTTTACCTCCTCAGTATGATTCCTTACCAATCTTTGCCCCTCAGTAGTATATTAGATGATCCCTTACCAATCTTTGCCCCTCAGTAGTATATTAGATGATCCCTTACCAATCTTTACCCCTCAGTAGTATATTAGATGATCCCTTACCAATCTTTACCCCTCAGTAGTTATATTAGATGATCCCTTACCAATCTTTACCTCCTCAGTAGTATATTAGATGATCCCTTACCAATCTTTACCCCTCAGTAGTATATTAGATGATCCCTTACCAATCTTTACCCCCTCAGTAGTTATATTAGATGATCCCTTACCAATCTTTACCCCCTCAGTAGTATATTAGATGATCCCTTACCAATCTTTACCCCCTCAGTAGTATATTAGATATTAGATGATCCCTTACCAATCTTTACCCCCTCAGTAGTATATTAGATATTAGATGATCCCTTACCAATCTTTACCCCCTCAGTAGTATATTAGATGATCCCTTACCAATCTTTACCCCTCAGTAGTATATTAGATGATTCCTTACCGATCTTTGTCCCCTCAGTAGTATATTAGATGATCCCTTACCAATCTTTTCCCCCTCAGTAGTATATTAGATGATTCCTTACCAATCTGATAGTCCAACAACCTGACCGATCTATTCATTTTCTTATTTACAGTGTGCAGTTCGATCGTGGTTGGCTAGGGAGAAGGTTAATGTTTTGCGCAAGAGAGTGTGTGCAGCTGTGTTGATCCAGTCTGCCTGGAGAGGAGCCGCCGCTCGCAAACAACTGTTCTTCCTGCATCATGCTGCCGTCACCTTGCAGACCTACTGGAGGGGCAAGGCTGCCAGACTGGCTTACAGGAACATGCTTGTGGAACACAAGAAGGCTGAAGAGGAGGAGGAGGAGCGGATGAGACTGGAAGAGGAAAAGAGACAGAGAATGGAGGAAGAACTGAGGCTGAGACTGGAAGAAGAGCATAGGGAGAGGATGGAGGAAGAAGAAAGGATGAGAATCGAAGAGGAAGAAGAGATCAGAAGAGCTGCTGAAGAAGCTGCTTTGTTGAGTAAGATTCAGGAGGAAGGGGAGGTCACCAGGGAGAGAGGTGAGTGGAACAAAAGATATAGTGAATGCACATACATTATGTTGATAATTCAGCTTTACTTCTGTTTTTGTTTGTTTGTTTTTGTTTGTTGTTGTTTTTTACGTATATTCTTAAAAGATCTCAGTGTTTTTGTGTATACTTTGCAAGTTTCTATAGCTAAATTTGCTATTTCCGTACAGAAAAAGGAGATGATAAGAAGCTTTCACAGGTTGACGAGGTAACAGATAAGGTAAGTAACTAAATCACACCTACTAATTTTATTTTATGTACCTATATGTGTGTGTGTGTGTGTATATGTTGCTTTTGCAATAACAGAGAAGTCACTTGTTGTCAACACCTGACCCTGCCACACTTCGCACATCTTCTGCGTTATCTACCGGCAGCATTGACCCGGACGTTAAAGATGTTCTCTTCCAGTTTGACTCCATTGTTACAGCTCTTGAAGCAGACACACTGAAAGACTCCACGCCTTCACCCATTCCAGCTTCTTCATCTGGCTTACAAGCCACACCCAGGGCCACCAGTCCACTTGTCACTTCCAGCCCACTTCCCATTTCCACCACCACCACCTCAACACCCACAGTTCATACTTCTGATTTGAAGTCGACCATTTCAGGTAATATCATGACGGTATCCAATGGCACACATGGCAGCGTGCCTTTGTCCGAATTTGAGGATGAGGAGGTGATAACTCCCCGACTGTCTGTGACTCCTCCCCCTCCGCAAATGGAACCGGATCAGATGAGGAACGCTGCCAAAGTGCAGGCACTGAAGCATCAATTTCTCTCCAAGGGCCAAGAAGCTGTATCCCGGCAAGCTGATGTTGATGAGGAGAAGAAGAGTCGTTCCACCAAGGTGAAAACCATTGTCAAGCAGATGACACTCCCCACGGCAGACAGCGAGAAGTCCGTATCCCCTCCCCCTTCGTCACCTGTGGACAAAGACCTCGAAGAAGTTCGAAAGCATGTTGCCATAGCAGAGAAGATTACTCACCTACATCAGAGTGTGGATCGGAGCATGGAGAAGAAGCACTCCTCGTACAAGCCTTCGACATTACGCAGAAAAGTCAACTCTCCATTCTTGGATAGCGATGGGAATATATTATCCTCCTCCCCTTCGCCAGAATCTGCCAAGAAGGGGGAGAAGATTGGGGAAATGGCAGATGAAGTCGGTAAGGAGTGTTTGGATCCACAGTGCGCGCTGAGTGCTACTGGTAGGGAGAGTACCGATCTTCATGTGGGGGAGGTGGCTTCAGATAACGGGGTTGAAGGAGAAATGGGAGAAGAAGAGGAAACTTGGAAGAGTGAAGATGTAGTGGGCGAGTCAGCAAAGCCAGAAGCTGTTGAGAAGGACATGAGTAGGATACTTGTAGACTCTGATGACTTAAAACATGACAGGGAGGCTTCTCAACTTCACTCTGAAAACCCTGTCATGGGTGAACTTGAAGATAGCAGGGGTCAAGAACTCACAGTTGCCACAGCTACAGCTGCTGTATCAGCCACTGCAGAAGTTTCTGATGAGCCCAGAGTGTCCAATGGTTTGAGCGAGCATTTAGCAAACCACGAGGTTCAGGAAGACATTGAGTCCAATCCTGACACTACAGCTTCTGCAGACCCGGTCACTAAAGAGAGGGACCCAGAGGTGTCAAGTGCCTTTTTACCAGATGCTCATCCGGATAGTTCCCCGAATACCCGTGAAGAGAATGAATACTCAGCAAACCCATCGCGCGGAACAACTCCCGTTGAGTCCAGGTCACCTGCTCATTCCTCCACTCCCTACGATTACAGGATGGACAGAAAGTCTCGGGAGAAATCTTATGACTCTTCGTCGTTGGCTTCCTCTGGCTCTTCTTATGACCGCAGGAGAATGGCCATGCCTTCTCGAGAGGAGGAGGAGGACATCTACAAAGGTTCATCGTACATAGTTGAAGGGGAGAAAGATGATGATCACTTGGTCTCTATCGTGCTCCCATTCCGTTCTGCCACTAGCAAGAAGAAGAAAGATGGTCAGTATTCCAGTGGTTCCATGTACACTCCATCTGGTTCCATATACAACAGTGGGCGGAGGAAAAGAAGACCAGAGCCCACCCCTCCGCCCCTCCCACCTCCTCGGAGATCCAGCAACAACGCACTGTCGGTCGACGATGTTTTTATTTCTTTCAATAAGAGTTCGAAAGACGATTCTCACTCGGGAAAAGGTCGCAAGAAGATGCATAGGGCTGGATCCGATGGCAAGCCTTCCCACATAGCTGACGTGCTAGCAGACGTGAGAGAGAATGGAGTTCTGTCTAAGCTCAGTGATGCTGACCAGGACCAAATTAATGCCACGTATGCCTTTGATCGCCTCTCTGGAGGCCCAATGTCAGAATATGACCACCTACCCCCCTTGGAGGTTGCTAACGTGAATACGTCGCACACCAGCCGCCCACGGACGACCAGCGATGTGAGCTCCCACAGAACACGATCAAGAAAGGCGCATGTAGACTTCACTTCATCTGCGGTAAGGGGATGATGTGAGAGTAGGTAGGTGTGAATGGAGGGTGTGTGTGACTTCACTCTCGGTGGATGGGACATCATGTGTTTTGTGTGGCATGACTATATTATGTCTTCTCAGGAAATGAGTTATGTATGTTCATTAAACTTTGGATTATTTAAACTGCTCAAGGTTTTTGTTAACTAGCTAATTATGATGATTTTTTTTTGGCCACAAATGAAGGCAGTAATTTAGCACAGCTGACTCACAAGACTTTGTGACATATTTATATATATCTTTAAGGTAATTTGCTGTACGTTTACATGTACCCTTTTCTACTAATGTGCCATTACTAGCTAAGTTCGCTTCGCTAATTTCAATGGGAACCATTTCCAGTACCCAAGCATTTAGAGAGTATTAACTAACTCATTGTAGTGGAGGCTTTGAGAGATGTGATATAAAGTTGTGGTGGACTGCCATGTGATTGGTGTGTTTGTATCGCAGGTGGTGCCAAGGGAGTACCAGTCCTCAGAGCATCATTACAACTCAGTTCAACGTCGCAAGAGAGGTGCCATGTCCCTGGCCGACCCCCTGGACATCATGAAAAGAGGAGGACCCACTTTAGAGGAATCCTCGGAGCTCACTCGCTGCCTCACACCCGAGGAAGTGGAGAATTTAAACCAGGGGCGAGGCTCGGGTTCGCCCAATGACCGCGCCAGGCTGTTCTCCTTTACCAGGGGCTTGAAAAACCCTTTCTCCAAGAGTCGCCGGAGGGACAAGGAGGTGAGAGACAAACTGGTGTCTCCAGATAAGGAGCAGCAGATGATGACTCAGCACATTCATCAGCAACAGTTGCAGGAACCACCTCACCCTCACCAGCAGCAACTGCAAGGGCGTGGCACTCCTACGTCCAAGCACCACCCCAAACACAGCTCCCCAGTAGGTCGATCTAATTTTGACCGAACTGAAGGTATGGAGGAGATAATCTTGTTGTTGTTGTTGTTGTTGTTGTTGTTGTTTTGTTGTTGTCATGTTGTTCCCTTTACTTATAAGATGCACACTTGTTTACTTTAGTTTATGTCCATCTTTAGGCCAAAATGCTTCGAGAAGAGGCTCCATGAAGGTGACGGCAGGTGAGATAGCCCCACTCCTCCCCTTTCCCATCATTATTATTGTTGTTTGTTCGTTTGTTTGTTTGTTTGTTGCAGTGTCTCGAGCCTTAGCTCACAACTTCACTCTGGCCAGTATTGGCAGGTTCAGTGTGTACACGTGTGCTGCTTGCAATAAAGGCTTTTCTGGTTTTATGAAGCATGGGCTCAAGTGCACTGGTAAGTGGATAGATGCACTGAAGCTGCAGAATCAGGAAGGGGGAGTGGGGCTTGGACTGTGGAGAATGAAGGGTGGGGCTACATTAGGAGGGTGGGGCTGCAGATAAAGCATGGGTGGAACTGGAGGTTGCATGTAATATTTGAGATTAAAAGGGCTTCACTGATTTTGGGGAGGGGCAAGCTTGAAAATATTTTATTGGTCAAACAGATTATGTCGTTGCACATCTTCAATTGGATGGTTTTGTGTTACGTTCGGTTTTGTTTTTTGTTGTTGTTTTTCTGTTCATTTGTTGTTGTTGTTGTTGTTGTTCTCCCTGTGTATAGAAAACGTTTAGTTTATATGTATTTGCAGTGTCCATCTGTTGAAGTATCTGTAGTTAGCATGGTTACATGGCCCTTCTTAGCACAAAATACACTGAAACACTGGAGTGGTGTCTTTGAATGCTGATGTACATTTGGACCGCTCAATTTTTTAGCCCTTTACATCCAAATCATATTAAAAGTAATATTTTCCCCCTTTGTCCCATTGAGTCTTACCAGTATGTCTACACGTCATTGAGTTTTATTTCTTATTCAGCATTCCATCAGCAGTTAAATCTCGTAGTATGTTGCATCCTAAGTTTTGACAGTGGTATCTATGTAACTGTAGCACATAGCAACTAGATGTGCTTTCTATTTACATATGTATATACATACATGTAGAAAAAACCTGAGTCTAAATCCGTCCGAGTGCTACGTATACCGCGAGATTATCTGTTCACTATGCTGAAATTATTTTCAGCCTATCTTCATCTTAATGTGTAATAATTGAATCATAAATGTATACACCACTACTGCACAAACTAATAACCTAAGTCTACAATAGTTGCATTGAATATTATTTCATTTACATTGAAAATGTCCCAATTTAGACCTTTCATTTAGTACAGACCACGCAGTTGAGTTCCTTCTGAGGGTCGAAGGGTGGACAAGGAGCTCCACTGCACCGAACCTCTACATAGCTCAGGAAGGTCCCATACTGGCATCCTCGGCTGCCTGGGACTGACCTTTGTTCTCTGTCCACGCACTCGTACGTCGCATATTCTCTGTGGTACCAGAACCTTGCTGTCATGAGGTATCCCAAATACTCCCTTACCCAACCCTTGGGACAAGTTGCTCCTCCTGGGAGCATGAACTTTGCATTTCGATTAGGCACGTAGCAGTGGGCACACGGAACATTGTGTGAGCTTTTCCCCACCATGGAGTGATAATACTCGGTACCGAACAGCTCAGCATGGTGTTGGACCCCGCCCCAATATTTCAAGACATATTGGGGCTTTTTGGTTAGGCACTGAAAGTTGGAGCCTCCGCTTTGGGAATTGTAATAGCCGCCTGTCATTAGGCCAGAATATAAGAGATCCTCTCCTTTGGGACATTCATCGTTTCCCCAACGGATGTAAGTCACGCCTCCTGAGGTCTTGCCCTGTATTGCTGCAGAAGTTACTGCCTTCGAGTCAACCTTGTGAGCTGTTTCTCTTTCTTTTGTGGCCATTGATTTTTCTTTCACGTTTCTTATTTCTTTCTCCAGCTGGATTTCTGCTTCACCAACACCTTGTGCAGCGTGAGTCTCTATGGCTAGTATTTATATTAGATGTCAACTAGTACAAATGTTCACAATTATCCTTACCTAGAAAAATAGTAGGAAAGAGCCCTGCCAGGGCAAACCACACCAGGAAGCTAGTCTTCATCAGCGTCTATGTTCCTTGTGGAGCAATAGTGAACTGGTGGTATTGCTCTCTTGGTTCTGACTGAGGACCTTATGCCCCTTTTGACCAGTCTTAAGTACCAGCTGCTTCCTCAGGCCCTAGCTATGTGTGTTAGTGTATATTCCTCAGTATATTTATTTTAAATGTATACATATTTCAATACAACGTTTAGTTTAGTTTGTTGTTTTTTTGTTTTGTTTTGTTTTGGTTAGTGCATTCACTAGCCCTACCTATCTTGGGTAAAGGAAGTTTTCACTCATGGAATTTACAGAGACCTCTCGTGCTTACTGCAACCAAAAATGCTTCAACTGAACGTGACAAAATACTTAAAATTAAATTTTTTTTGTTTTGTTTTGTAAATCAATCAATAAATGCTGAGTGTACGGAATTTATGCTGAACATTTACACACGCAGTATTTGTGAATATTTCTATTCTCTAAATGCAGTGTTAACGTATACTGACAGTCCACTTCTTTTTATTTGGTGCACACCACGCAGTTGAGTTCCTTCTGTTCATCGTACGATGGGAACTGATTGCCATCGCAGTGTCCTCAATGTATGTGAGCAGTGACTTGTGTCTCATCCAGCCTCGGCTGCCTGGCACCGCCTTCTGCTCCTCGTCCACACACTCGTACGTGGAGGACTAATGGTTATGCCCAAACCTTACTGTCATGAGGTATCCATGATATTCCCTGGTCCACCCCTTGGGACAGGAGGCGGTGGCTGGGTTCATGAACTTAGCTGTGCGGCTGGCCACATAGCACTGTACACATTGCACATTCAGTGAGTTTTTGCCAACCATTGAACCGTAGTCCTCTGTTCCGACTATTCAAGCATAGCCTTGCCGACCCTTGTGATACTTCAGAGCGTATTCTGGTATGTAAGGGAGGCACTGGAAGTTAGAGCCACCACTGTGCCCCCCGTAATGGCTGCCTCCCATGACGCCGCTGTAGAGTTACTCTACGCCTTTAGGACACTGGTCGTGCCCCCAGCGGATGTAGGTCACGCCCTCCACAGGAGGCTTGGACTGAGGCAGTGATGTTGGCTTCCAGAATAGCTTCAGGAGTTCCATTAGCTTTATCTCTTGACTTCTGTCTTCTGAACCCTGACCCCCTGTATCAGTAAAGAACATGTGTCTAATGGCAGATTGGGAGGGATGTTTGGGCTATTGAAAGTCTTATTTTAAGTTCTTTTAAATTCATATATTGATTATTTGGTCAATAATAAATTGTTTTTTTTGTTTGTTTGTTTGTTTTTACAGTAGATTGTACACCAATTCAAATTTCTATTGAATTCTTTTTGAGCTGTAAGTCAATTTGAAGAATATGTGATGGATTCTCATTTTCTTCTTTAAGAAATTGACATAATAATGACATGTTTAGCTGGGTTTTTATATAACTAGTTTCATATTTCAACTTACTGCTGGTGCTCAGAACTATGCCGAGTCCTATAAGGAGAACCAATAGAGTTCTACTAGTGGAAACCTTGGAAACCATGTTGCTATGGTGGCCGTTGTCTTCCAGCAATACAGCTTGTACAGAAGAATGCACTTAGTTGAATCTATCCAATTCTATGGAAGTATGGCCCTGCCAGAAGACTTGGATTTTCCAGTACTATTTCATTTGTAGTCAGTCAGTTTGTTGTTGTTTGTTTGGCTATTCTCAGTCTGCTTGCGTGTACTTAGTAAGAGTTGGTGGTTCTTTGTATTGTGCAAACCTTGTGTGCCTTTTAATGCTGCCCTTACTGAGTCAGTTTGTGTTGGTGAGTGTGCATGTGTGTGTGTTTATGTGTGTGTGTGTGTGTGTGTGTGTGTGTGCTTATACATATGTGAGCTTGTGTGTAAATTCAGTGACATGGTCACTTCTGTGAGACTAGTACATTTTTCTGAGATATTTACAGAAATAATAGCTAGATAATGTTATATGTGTACACTGTGTATGTAAACATTATACATGCACACTGTGTATATGTTATCACCATCATAATAGTGTAGTTATTGTAGGGGACAAATTAATGTATTGCGTTTTCTGTTTGAATAACAGTGTCGGATATTATTAAGATGTAAGGTAACTCCTGTGCAGCTTTATCTGTCATGTCTAACTACTCTGTTGTTGTTGTTGTTGTTGTTGTTGTTGTTGTTGTTGTTGTTGTTGTTGTTGTTGAACAGACTGTAATATAGTGGTCCACCGGCACTGTGAGGACAGGGCTCCAGCATGTAAGGCCCACATTGAATCTGGACCTTATGTCACGATGTCCAGGAAGAAGATCATCCAGAAGGCGGAGGACCTAGACAATCTGGGGAGGTTCCTGTTAGAGAAGGTGTGTTGTACCTAAACAACCAGTGCAGCATACACTGTTTCACCACACCCACTCCACAAGTTGCCAAATTGATGTTTATTTACCCTTTGTTAATCCAAATAAAAACACATTTATCTGCATTTATTTTTTGTTTTTTTGTTTTTTTTGTTTATGTGGTAAAGATTGCAGTATTGGCTCGAGATTCTTCTCAGAATTCAGTAGTGGATAAAGTCTTCAAGCAGTCTTTGAAGGAATTTCATACATTTCTCATCTCCACTTACTCACTTTCCCTTCAGGTATGAATGTGTGTGTGTGTGTGTGTGTGTATCATGTTGTTGTTTTTTGTTTTTTAATGTATGTGTGAATATTGGCTGTTGTTGTTGTTGTTGTTGTCTTTTATCGATGCAGAGTTCTGTAGAGAAGAACAGCTCTTCAGAAGCTGTTGTGGAGGAGCCCAAAATCAACCTCACTCTATCCCAGCTTGTTTGTAACTTTGACAATATATTTCGCAGCATAGCCAAGAAGGAGGGGCTCAATGACCCCTCCCACATTTCTATAGGTGTCAATCAGCTTCGGACATTCCTGGATGAGTTTGGGAAGTCCAGGTATGTACATGTAGAATGCTTGTGACAGAAATGGTTTCTCTGTAGTGTGTATTGTGAAAGTGATATGTTGAGGTTTGGTGATAATGTGGTTTTATTTGCAGGAGGACGAGGAAGTACTCAAGTAATATCCACCCATCTGCCCTTAGAAGAAAGACTCCCTCAGGCAGCGATATTCAACCTAAAGTGAGCTAAAATACTGCCTGCATCGGTTTTTCTACTGGCCATGCATGTGCTTTTGTGTAGGTACATGCATGTGTGATGTGCATGTAGGTACATGCATGTGTGATGTGCATGCAGGTACGTGCATGTGTGATGTGCATGTAGGTGCATGCATGTGTGATGTGCACTCAGGTGCATGCATGTGTGATGTGCACTCAGGTGCATGCATGTGTGATGTGCACTCAGGTGCATGCATGTGTGATGTGCATGCAGGTACGTGCATGTGTGATGTGCATGTAGGTACATGCATGTGTGATGTGCACGCAGGTACAGGCATGTGTGATGTGCATGCAGGTACGTGCATGTGTGATGTGCATGTAGGTGCATGCATGTGTGATGTGCACTCAGGTGCATGCATGTGTGATGTGCATGTGTGATGTGCATGTAGGTGCATGCATGTGTGATGTGCACTCAGGTGCATGCATGTGTGATGTGCACGCAGGTGCATGCATGTGTGATGTGCACGCAGGTGCGTGCATGTGTGATGTGCACGCAGGTGCGTGCATGTGTGATGTGCACTCAGGTGCATGCATGTGTGATGTGCACGCAGGTGCATGCATGTGTGATGTGCATGTAGGTGTGATGTGCATGTAGATACATGTGTGATTGTGTGTTTTATAGTGTATATGTTGTCTGTGTGTGTCCAGCTTCACAAAGGTCACAAATTTGTTCCTCAGCAGTTTCAAGTTCCCACTGTGTGTGAGCAATGCTCCAAGTCCATCGCTCTCCTCGAGACAGGCGATGTCTGCCAAGGTAAGATTATGATATTGCACTTTCCTCTCTCCTTGCCGTATGACCTTGCTACCATTGCTATTATGCCATCTCCCCTCCCCTCCTCTTTTTGTATGTGTTGAACTTGAACTTGTCATTTGTGTTTGTGTGTGTGTTCAGTTTGTGGCTACACTTGTCATGAGGCCTGTCTGAAGAAAGTGCACAAGAAGTGTGAGGGCAAAGGTCGAGCAAAGCAAGCTATTCCAGAGTACCAGCCCAATGTGAGTGTATTACATACACACACATACATACATACATACATACATACATACATACATACATACATACACACATACATACACACACATACATACACACACACATACATACATGCATACACACACATACATACATACATACATACATACACACATACATACACACACACATACATACATGCATACACACACATACATACATACATACATACATACATACATACATACATACACACACATACATACATACACATGTGGTTACTTCACTAGAATGCTGGATTCAGAGTTGTGTTCTTTATTCCAGCCTAAGATAGACAGCAAGCAGTTTGGGATTCCCATTGAGACTCTGGTGGCTCCCAACTCTGTGGCAAAGATCCCGCCAATCTTAGAGACCTGCTTCAAACATATCGAGGCCAATGGTATGGTAAAGGGTGGTTACTGACCTGTGTGTAGTGTACAGTCCATAGACATTGAGTGGGTGTGGTTGACTGGCAGTTACATATGATCTGTTCAAGCTGGCATTTAAATGTGTATGTTGCTGTAACGTAGTAGTCACAGCTATACACATATATGACCGTGGCTTGCTAGCTTAGCTTTCATCTGCTGTTACTTGCAGTAATGCATTCTCCCTATCTCTCCTGAACTGCTTCTGTTTCCCCGAAAATGGAAAAATGTCAAGCAATAATTTTCCTTGTGTTCCAGGTCTGTACACCCAGGGGGTATACAGGAAGAGTGCAGGGGTGAGCAGCAAGAAGGCTGTCAGAGCAGCTCTGGAGGATGGTGAGTGTTGGTGGTGTGAGGTGCGTGTGTGTGTGTGCGTGCATTAATGCTCGGACAGTAATTATTGTCATGTGTGTGTGTGTGTGTGTGTGTGTGTGTAGAGCCAGAAAGTGCTAATCTAGAGGCTTACAGTGTCCATGCAGTAGCTGCAGCAGTTGGTGGATTCTTCAGGGAGCTGCCAGAGCCTCTGTTGACCCGGGACATGTATATGGAATTCCTCAGAGCCATGGGTGGGTCTCTATCCATGTGTGGGTGTGAGGGAAGGTGTGGCTGTGATGGGTACTAGGGAAGGGGTAAAAGGGAGTGTTTGACGTTTAGCTGTGATTGTGTGTGCGTGTGTTTGTAGATCTGACGGACAAGAAGGAGCGACAAAAGACGTTGCACAAACTCATTTCTCGTCTCCCTGAGGTCAACCATGCAGTGTTCGAACGCCTCATTTTCCATCTAGCACGGTATGTACGCAAGTTATAGTTGTTGTTGTTGTTGTTGTTGTTGTTTGTTAAACAAAAAGTTGTCCTTGAGATGTGAGCATAGTGGGTGCATTTTTTTTTCTGTTTGGTGTATCTGTTAGCATATTATGTGTGTGTATCTGTGTTTTATATGGTGTGTGTGTGTGTGTGTGTGTGTGTGTGTGTGTGTCCACAGTATTGCCCAGCATGAACACATCAACAGGATGGGTCCAGGTAACTTGGCCATCATCTTTGCTCCTTGTCTCCTTCAAGGCAAGTCTTCTCGAAACCCTGAGGAGATGCTCAAGGACATTCAGAAGCAGACAGAGTAAGTGAGGCAGTAGCAGTGACCACAGAACACACTATGTTACTTATTCTGCACCACTTGTGATGAAATTTAAGAAGGACAGCTTAGGGCAGATTACTTGTAAGACGTATACTGCCAAGGCATTTTTTTGGGGGGAGTTGCCTGACAATCTTCAAGTTAAGTGATGAGGATGTTCTTGAAATTCTTTTATGGCTACTTACAGCCATTGCTGACCTTGCGGTTAGTGATACTGACGCCGACCTATGGCTCTATTGGTCATTGCTTAACTTATATAGCAAATCCATCTTCCCTGGTAGCAACAAACTCACCCCCCCCCCCCCCCCCCCCCCCCCCCCCCCCCCCCCACACACACACACACACAAAAAGATGCAGGTTGAGGCTGATGATTCTAAATGTGGCATGCTATAATATATGTGATGTTAATTGGAACACAATCAATCAGTCTTATGTGTTGTGTTTATTTGAAGGTTGTGTACTACCCCTGTGTGTGTGTGTGTGTGTGTGTGTGTGTGTGTGTGTGTAGTTGCCTTGAGGCTATCATCTCGGAGCAGGTAGGGAAGCTAACTGCCACCATTAGAGGCATCAGGACACTGGACTCATTTGCCAGAGAGACAGAGTCCAAGTTGAGGCTTATGAGTCAACAGAGTGAGGTATGTATGTGTGTGATGGAGTGAGGTATGTATGTGTGTGATGGAGTGAGGTATGTATGTGTGTGATGGAGTGAGGTATGTATGTGTGTGATGGAGTGAAGTATGTGTGTGTGTGTGGTGTATGTGTGTGTGTGTGAATTTGTGTTTATTTATTATTCTCACTATTTGTTTCTACCTCCATAGAGTTCAGAGTCCAGTGAATCAACTCCGACCTCTACCTTACAGCAAGCTCCAGCCTCCTCTGTCCTGCCACAAATGGAGAAGAAAGGCATGACTGATGAAGAGAGAAAGAGATTGACTTGCACATTGGTGGAGATAGAAAGAGAAAGGTGGGTGTGTACTTAGTGTGAGTGCGTACTTAATGTGGATGTGTAGTTAATGTAGGTGTGTGTGTATGTGTGTGTGTAGTGGGTGAGAATTACATGTATATTATTCTCATGCACAGGGTATATAATGCTACATTTTCGTCATTGAATACATAGTGTATTCTTGACAGTGTGTGTATGCATGTGTCAAGTTCTTGTAGTTCACAAGACTTGTATTCCATTAGAATACTCTAAGCCAATTAGAAGTGATTCAGAGGATTTGTTGGGCAACATTTGCATCACTACTAACAACAGCAATCAAGTGATTATTTGTTTTGTCATATTTTGTCCATTAGAGCGGAACTGGCTGTCAATCTGCCTAAATTGGAGCCGTTTCTGTCAGCTGGGGAAGAAGAGGAGCAAGGTTCTCTAGACTCTGACCACACGACCACGCCCTCTCCATCCCCGTCACCTCTCACACTCTCCACCATGTCACGGTCCCAGCGCACCTTTTCTCCGATCAACGAATCTGGTCATGAGAGCCCTTTACCAGCAAAATATCCAGCAACTAGTAGCAACACTAGCACTGGAAGTAGGAGTGGCCGAGATGAAACTGGCACACCCAGGACTCCACCCTCTATTAGTGTGGCTATGCCTGAAGGTGGGCATTTGCCAAGTGAGTGAGCAGATCGTTGTTAATCCTGAATACATATGACAGGACTGGATAGAAAGAAGCGTTTAGTCATTTCAATGTCGTGTGTTTACGGGACTACATGTATGTCTACTCCACTTAGTTGGGGAGGGGGAGGGGTTTAGATTACTTTGACATGTTGATAGAAATTGGTGAATTTGGCAAATCTCAGTAGATTTTCTCATGTAGAATCACTGCTAATGACATTACATTACTGATTTATGCCATTCCTCTTACTGTACAATGCCTTTTCTTGGGAATGTGAAGAGTAATTGTATTCTATGTGTGCTTGTGCTTGTGCTGTATTGCAGCTCTTCCTGGCTCCCTTCCTCTCCCAAGCCTGACTAAGAACAGAGTAAGTAAGCGTCCTCGGGTGCGACCTCCTTCCAGCTCGCGTCGGAGGCGTGATGCTGCAGCAGCCACCACAACCGTGTCCGCAGCACCTCTATCTACGGTGACCTCGGTGGCTGCCAGATTCGCACCTTACACTTCCGCCTACACGCACCGACTCCGCCCCTTTTCTGCTTCTCCTGAAGCCTCACCCCCACCAAGTGATACTGAAGAGGATCTGTTGCTATTGGAGACAACTGTGTGACCAACTGTGATTGTATGGCAGATATAACATTTGTGTTTTTGTTTTTGTAGAATTATTTTTTATGCAATGTATTTTTTTAAGGTTCTAAACTTTTTTGTCATTTTAATCTTGTCTTCGCCTCTGACTCACAAGGCCTATGTCATATGTGTGATAGTGGATGCTCGAACATGATTGTCATCGTCTCATTTGTGTACACATGAATCAGAAATATTTCCACTCACCATCATAAAAATTTTATAAAAAAAAATTCTTCATCTCTTCAATGCTCTATCCGTGTGGTGAAAATCAACTATAAGATGATGGGGCGGGGATGTTACAAGCATCGTTAACCACAATGATTATATCCAGATTTAGGTGCTCTGAAACACTTTCTTTTTTTACCCTCCCTTCCTATAGAAATATTTTTGTTGAGGTTATTAATGTGTTGCAAAAATGATTAAAAATGCTTGCATGTAATATTTTTGAGTTCAATACAATAATATCAACTTTATAGTGAGTGGACAGCTGTTCACAGCAGATCGGGATTCTTGTGGAACACTAGCAGAGGAAATGAAAATGGACGAACTCCAGGGAAATGCTGGACCTGGATGATGAGGATAGCAATAAATCTTCACCTGTGCTTATAGTAAGACTCCTGTCAGCATACCTGATCAAACCACCTGGAAACGTGGATAAACTTGGATCTCTGTCCAAGTTCCTATGCAAGCAGAGATAACGATATTAGCCAATACTAGAACACCATAATACACACACTCATTGCACATACTAGATATCGATGCAGACCATAGTAGAGTAGGATGTCCGCAAGACACAATTTGTAACCTATCACAAAGATCCGTCCAGCTAGGTGATCATTAAGTTCCTACAGACACAGTGCACGGGCAGAATCTGATGCCAGTCAGATGACCTCAGTAAATAATCACATGATCAAACAACCCTTTCCTCTTGCTCAGCATCCTAGGGTGCAGTCTACATTATTTTCACACAATTTTTTCACACAATATCAATTATGTTAAGAAAGCTTCCCTTTTTTTCAAAATCCCAAAAGCAAATGAATTACGATCTGAATATACTCAAACATTAAATATTAATCTGGTACACAATTGACAGCAACCAATTTATACTCATGGAAGTTAAAGTAATGGTGCACTAGAAAATTCATTGGCGTACTCAATACCTTGAAGACAGCCAGGAGCTGGTCACTGGTTAAAGAGTCCCAAGAAGTCTCCCTCTTGATTCTTACTAAGTAGTACTCCACCCACTGCCTGACAAGGCTTTCCTCAGTCTTCCCAGACCCACACAGACACACATCACTTCGAGCAACTGCTGCTTGGCGACAAAGAAACCAAGATCCGGCTAAAACAGACTTTTTGGCATAACCTAACTGAGGAAATTACACACAAATTAGCTCCACAAACCAGTCAACACGCATCCTTACGGAATCTACGTCTTCTCTAGAATTACAGAAGTCTTTAAGAAGTCTCACTTCCCACGGAACACTCTCTTCTAGCAAGGACTGTTCTTCCTCCATGTTCATCTAAAAAGTACGTGACGACCATTACCAATTGGAATGCGGTCACTTTGAACTCTGGATGATGGATGAAGAAACAATTCAATGGGGGGGAAAAAACAATTGAATGGAAAAAAAAAGGTGAACAAAACATTTTGGGACTCGCTGCAGCTTTCAAGTTATACCTTTTATCAGCGACGGGATTATGTGACACCGCCGTAGAGCTGGAGCTAGCTGCGTGCCTCTCTTATTTAACGAGCCTCACCCCTCTGCTGTCTTTCACTTAGCTGGGTTGACGCTTTACCGAACGCTTATTCCGTTTTTCAATTACTGTACGTAAGGAAGCTTTTCTAACGCCTTCCTTCCAGTTCCAACTAGGCACTCTTATAAGCAATTATGGCTAAGGTAAGTGAATGGAGAGGGTGTTGTTGTTGAATTGTTTGTATGTTTTTGCTGCAGGAATGGAGTATAACTTTGAATACGGGTGCAAAGATGCCAGCTTATGGCCTGGGGTGAGTGAATGTACCTTTAACCTGAATAGACTGGCAAGGAAGACATTTTCTTTTAGCACCTACTTGTCCAAGCCTGGTGAAGTTGGAGCAGCAGTGGAGGCAGCCCTGAGGGCCGGCTACAAGCACATTGACTGTGCTCATGTGTACATGAATGAAGGAGAGATCGGACAAGCTTTGCAGAAATGCTTCAATGAAGGAGTGGTGAAGAGAGAGGACATCTTTATCACGTCAAAGCTAGCGTATGTGAGCTTGTCTTTAAATTATAGAGTTTGTATTCAGTGATCATTTCATGCCATACTGTACTCATACTCTGACTTTGAATTGCATGCTTTTTATTAGTCATTCTTTAGCCACACCCCCTTCTAACTAATTTGGACACCATATGCTATTCCAAAGAAAACTATTTCTAAAATTTATTTTGAGATTTAGTGAAGTAGCTATAACTTTTCACACACGAGTTAGATGATCATACATTTATATACTAGAATAAATGTATTGATCCTTAAAAGAAATTCCAGAAAGAAAGACACGGCTTTACTAAGCAATCTTTTTTTTTAACACTAACTTTTGAACTGCCTCTATTATTTTCAATCACCTCCCATCTGTTTCCATGACCACAGAGTGTTTGATTACGAACCAGAGGACGTCCTTCCTGCCTGTCAGCTGACCATGAAGAATCTCCAAGTGGACTATCTGGACCTCTACCTGTACCATGCTCCATTTCGTGTTCGAAAGGGCAGTCAGTTTCCTTTTGCAGAAGAAGATAAGCTTTTGTACGATGAAACCAGTACTAGTGAAACATGGAAGGTAATGGGCAGTATTTGAAATCCTGTGTAGCATTAAAGAGTGAAAATTAAAAAAAAATTCCTGGAAAGAATTTGGTTAATTAGATTATCCGGGTTAATTTTAATCCTTTAGTTTAAATTATATAAAATCTATTTTACACTTCACTTTACTAAACTGAGAAGGCAGTGTTAGGTATTTAAAGTAACTACCCAAGTCCTACGCATAGTTGAACACGATGAACTTGTGATTGCAGGCATTGGAAAACTTGGTTAGTAAAGGTCTGGTGAAGGCCATTGGCATCTCCAACTTTACCATCACCAAGACAGAGAACTTACTGAAGACAGCCAAGATAGTGCCAGCTGTGAACCAAGTGGAGTGCCATCCTTACTTCCAGCAGCAGAAACTCATGGAATACTGTAGCAAGAAAGGTATTTATGTCTGCCACAATTGAAATTATCATTTTATTAGGAAATGTTTTCTCTTTTTAACAGCCAATATTTGGCTGTTAAAAAGAGAAAATTTTCCTATTTATTATAATTATTTCAGCCGAGAATGACTGAATTATCATTTTATTGTTCAATGCACCATATTTACATACAACTATGTAGTACTCAGTAAGTTGTACTCTACAGCAGTGCAAAAAAAAATGTTTTAATGTTCTGAAAAAAATTATATATAGCTTTATTTTATAACCACAGTGATAGTACTCACTATAGCTTACTATAGTATAGCCATAAACAATAATATCATAGTAGCTGCACTTGTTTTTAATAACAATTATTTTTTAAAAAAAAAATTTTTTTTTTGGCCCCAAATATATGCAAGTGAATTGAACGATGGCAGCAACCATTGCAGTTACCATGGCATCCATTACAGTAACCATGGCATCCACTGCACTTCATGGGAGTCCTTGGATGATCTGACACTCCACTCTTAGTAACTTTCATTCATGAAACAATGGAATTGATTTATAAGTTTGCAGATTTATCAATCAATTCAATTATTTAACTGATTTGTTTATTCACTTAATGCCAGGGATTGTGATGGAAGCGTACTCACCGTTGGGTAACCCAGGACGTTCAAGTGCTAACAAAGATTCCGACCCAGTCGTGATGGAAGACTCTATCATAAGAGAAATTGCCGAGAGACTAAAAGCTTCTCCTGCCCAAGTGAGTTCAAAGTACATATTCTTGAGGTAAAAGTGAATGTTTCTCTTTCTCTGTAGGTGTGCATCTCGTACGGTCTTCATCGTGGCTTAGTGGTTATTCCAAAGACAGTAAATCCAACTAGGATCGTAGAAAACTTCAAGTCTGTCACTCTCTCATTAACAGAGGAGGACATGTCCAGGCTAGCCGGAATAGACAAGAACCTCCGCCTCATGAAGGTAATGTGACTTGCATTTCAAGAAGAGAATATTAATTACTTTCTTAGAATGGATAGTGTATGGAAGGACTGCAGTATTTATGATATGTTCGTACTTTTATAATTGAAGACAAGCAGCTAGCTGTATCAATGCAGACAATAAAAATAGCTGTAGCTATGTCAACATGATTGATTTTCCTTTTATATAGTTGGGCAAATCAAGCAGGAATTATTTAGTAACCCTGAATTATTAAAGAAATAGCTAGGCATGATATCAACTTCGCCAGTTTGTTAAGTTCAAAAAGTCATTTAGTATTCATAATCATTATAATGAATACAGTGTGTGTGTGTATATAATACTTATTACATGAGTCAGAGTGTGATATGGGGAAATAATTCATGAGCAGGCTAATTTATTTCAGAGCCAGAGGAAATAAAGCCTGAAGAGTTAAATATCTAGCCATACCACTCTGACAGAAGTGTATAGGTTTATTCTACCCTATACCTTCAGTTTGTTACAGGACCCAATAACAACTCGGTGAGTAAAGTTGGATGTAGGGGTTCCCCACATCCCCAGCTCAATATTTTAGCAGCTGCTCTAATGTGGTTGGGTACACCAGAGAAAGTAGCTATAAAAACCAGGAAAACTGATAAGCTAGGCCTATTGTTATAACCACTTTGAAATATCCTAGGTCAGTATCTAAAAAATAACATTGTGAAGATATCCTCTGTTCCTTATAATAATATATAATGTTTTATGTCCATGTGTAGTTACAACTATTTATGAAGGCAACCACTACTCAGGATGAAGCTTGGGATACAGAAGCAGATAAAAACTTTGTACCATAAAGATATAGCTATGTTATACCATGATATAATACATGTGTATGAGTGTTTTAGTGATTGATACGTATACATATATGGGGTCTTTTTAAGCATATAATGTGGAGACAAATAGTAGCTACAGATGGTCCAGCAACGCCAATTTTTTCTAATGCATAGCTACTAGCTAGCTATAGAAAAATATGTTGGTAATAGCCTATAAATGTATCATAAGCAGAAAAAGAAATAAAATAAGAAATACTTCTAGCAATCAATGTTAAAAATGACATACTGCTACATATAATATAAGCTAATGTTGCTAGATATCTGTGGCCAACAGTTTCTCATACAACATAGTCTCTGTCTCCTTCCACATCCCAAATCTGATCATATGTCAGATCTGCTTTCACTGCAGAATTTGTCTGCAACAATAAACAAAAAAAATAAAAATAACTCCTTACCAACCTCTCAGAAGACCAACGTAAATATACAAATTATATAGTGATGGAAATCTATTCATATTTATAGCTAATATATACAATGTAGTTACTTTAAAGAGCCTCAAGCCCTTGTCAATTCCAGCAAGAGCCTTCATGTCATCTTCTGTCAAACTAAGACGTGTTGAGTTAAAGTTCTCTACAATCCTTTTAGGGTTCACCGTCTTAGGAATGACAACTGTCCCACAATGAAGACCGTACGAGATGCACACCTATGCAACCATATGAAACATAAACTATAGAGTATTGTGAAGTTAGCTACTGCCAGTGTTTAGGGAATTGGTATGTGCATATAACATGCATTAAATATTGAAAATTATCACTAAATTTATAGAACCATATACTCAAATCTGAACGTCAGTATTGTAAGTAGCTAGTTTGCCATGTTAAAAAAAAAAAAAGCATATAGCTATATACCCTACATAAATTTAGCATTGTTTAAATGTATGAGATTAACATCTGTCTTCCGTATTGTTTTAAAGAGCAAATATCAGTAAAGTGTTAAACTAAGGTACGAACTGACCTGTGCAGGAGATGCATTGAGTCTTTCTGCAATTTCTTTGATAACTGGATCTTCCATAACTACTGGTTCAGAGTCAGTCTTCGAGGGTCGAGAAGGATTCCCCAATGGAGAATATGCCTGAAATACAATGCCTGAAAAAATATAACAAAGACAGTCTATTTGAATGGAATTAACAAAAGAACATTATACAAAGGGGTCGGAGTTCTTGTGACTTTTGGCAATAGCCAGGAATCCTGGATATGCAAGCAAGAACGCTTTTAAAATTCCTTGAAAAATCAGAAACGGCAAATACATTAGAAAATTATCATTGAGTAAGATTTAAAAGAGAACATCAGATGTTTATTTTCAGGTAATTTATGATAATAATTCTGGCATTATATTAACTCGACTATTCTGTATCTTAGTTTAAATAGCTAAGATCACATAAGGAACCTTTCTTAGTGCAGTAATCTTTTAGTTTCTGCTGCTGGAAGTAAGGATGGCACTCCACTTGGTTCACAGCTGGTACTATCTTGGCTGTCTTCAATAAGTTCTCTGTCTTGGTGATGGTAAAGTTAGAGATACCAATGGCTTTCACCAGACCTTTGCTAACTAGATCTTCCATGGACTAAATAAAGAAAAAATATCAAAATGAAATAATTTTTACGTTTTTGCATAGTGTGAATTAGGTTACCTAATGTCATGTAGAACAAATATGACATGTAGCCAGAGATTTTTTTTAGGGTTTATAGGGGGGCATTTTGTTTCCTAGAAAATGCTTTGCACACCTGAAAATCATTATGACCTTCACAGTGACACTTTAACTAATCATAACCATAATCATGTGATGACTGAAACAAACTTAAGAGTACCAAACACAGCTACCTAACATTTTAATTGCTAAATACTTACTTTCCAAGTTTGGCTCATAGAATCAGCATCATAATCCCGCTTATCTTCTTCTGAGAAAGGGAAAGGAGCTCCTTTGCGAACACGAATTGGAGTGTGAATCAGATAGAGATCCAAATAATCTAACTGAAGAGTCTTCAGGGTCAACTGGCAAGCAGGAAGGACATCTTCAGGAGCAGCATCAAAAAAACTAATACAAATGATATAAAAGACGATATACCTTTTTAATTCTGGCAAGAAAGGGGGTCTATGACTCGTGAGCTTAAAAAAGTTTTCAGTGATTGTAGGAATCAGGTAGTTATACCAAAAATAAACAAAAAAAACAACAACAAGAATTGGATCCAATTGGCAAGAAACTTCATAAACTTTCTCCCAGGCATATTTAGCTACTTACGACAATTTAGAAGTAACGAAAATGTCTTCTCTTCTAACCACGCCCTCCTTGAAGCACTTCTGCAGAGTTTCCCCAATTTCTCCTTCGTTCATGTACAGCTGGGCACAGTCAATGTGCTTGTAGCCTTGCTTCAGGGCTTCCTCCACTGCAGCTGCAACTTCTCCTGGCTTGGACTGCCATGTCCTTCCAAACACAAACTAATCCAGCTCAATACCTCAGAATTTAACCACAGCATGCCTCACCCTAATCCAAACGCTGGTATTTCTGCTCCAGTGCTTAATGTCACACTCCACTTCTGCATATATGAATAATTTAATAGCTATTATTCTGCAAAATACAGCCCAAAGTGACCTACCTTGGACATGTTTTTTTCTCACGGAGAACACCACACTCTGGACACACCATAGTGAATTTAAGTGTTGTTTTTTTATCATTTTTATACCGTACCTACCGACCGACAGACAATATTTAGGTCAGTGGCGTCATCGACGCTTTACCTTCTTTACGACTCCAACAACAGGTGAACAGAATAGGCGACGCATCGAAGAGAGAGAGCCTAAACCCTTGAAGCACACAATATAATTCTGCTTGGTTTCCGGAGGAACGAACCGCATAGCTACCTAGGAAGTTTAAGGCAGCGTGGCGACTGGTAAGTTGTGGCTTGCAAGGCTAGGCTGAATTGTACTCAATCAGTTAGATTATGAACAAACATTCAGTTATAATATTAACATATATTACTACAATATAGCTAATACACACTAAACTTGGCAGCACATTTTAGTAGCACACAAACAAGATGCTCCGATCTTTATGTCTGAGCGAGCACTGGCAGTCTTGAATAATGCATGAACTTCCTCTATCTCTTCTTTGTTTTTCTGTTGCTGCTTTACCGCTTGATAGAGTCCCAACAAAGACCACATATTGTTCTTGTACTGCTTTAGATCTTCCCGATACACTGCTTCTGCCTCTTCCACTTCTCCTTGTTCCAGGAGTAAAGCTCCTAGGACGTGTCTGGCTGGTGTCATCCAGCCCCACGGCTCATCATACGTCAGTGTACTGTCTCGTTTTACAGCGAGACGAAGGTGCTTGAAGGATTCCTGATAGTTTCCCTTATGGTACTCTATTTCGCCATTGAGTATGGCTTCCGCTATATCCAGGATTCCGTGGTGATTAACGGGATCATGCATGACATTATTGAACAGGAAACTCTTCTGAAGAGCTTCCACTTTTAATGAGGAGTAAAACTGATCACGCTCTTGATCAGCTCGTGCGAGGTTTCCCATGACCGCGAAGGCAATACCTCGGGCATAGTGGGACATTGCAGCCGCAGAGGGATAGTGAGTGCTACTCTTAATCGGACGATTGATTATATCTTCCCACTTCCCGAACCGAATGAGGACATGCCAAGGAATGGTGCAAAAGCATTCCAAGAACATAGATCCCAAGGGCATGTCTCCAAGCATGCAAGTAACTGCTTCTTCATTCAGTTGCTTCTCTATCTTCTCAGCACACTCCATACCACGAGCAAATTGCCCATCAAACATGCACGCCCAGGCCATGAAATGAAGGTTATGCATACGGTACATCTTGTAAAATTCGTTATCTCTTCCCGTTCTTAATACATATTCTTCATCGGATTGTACTCCTTTTGCATTGACCTCAACAGCTTCTTTGTACTGTCCCACCCACATGTCAATGTGACTGGGCATGTGCACAAGGTGGCCTTGATTGGGGTACTGCGTGCGAAGAACGTCGGAGACGGGAAGAGCTTTCTCTGGGAAATCTGACAGCTCCATCGTATGAATATAAAAGTGACATAGTCCAGGATGGATGGAATTCTTCTTTAATGCTCTTTCCAAGACTTTGACTAACTCGAGAGTCTCTGGTGCTGCTGGCTCTATGGTAGGGGGTGCGGTCCAGAGTGCCCATGGCTTGAGCATCATCAAAGACTCTGCATAAATAGCTGCTACATCAACATTATCCTCTCCAAACATCTCATACACAGGCTTCATAGCTTTTGCAAAGTCTATTTGGAGCTCGGGTGTAGCCTTGGAGCCAGCAGGGTTGCAAAAACGACTTGGCAGAGCTTCGATAAGCGCTTTCTCCCATGCACAGACTGCTGATGTTTTAGTAAGTTCTAAAGCCTTTTGGCACTCTTCAAAAGCCTTGCAACTGTCCAAACCATCTGGATCATTGTAATTGGTAGAATAGCAGTATGCCATGAAGTAATGAGCCATGGCGCACTGGCTGTTGTGGCTGAGAGCTTTTTCGAAGCATTGAATCCCTTCTTCCATTTGAAAGCCATAAAAACACAGCACTCCACGGTTCATCCATTGCTGACAGTCCGGAGAGGACGTAGAAATTGCAATTTCAAAGTCCATTTTAGTTGCTGCTCCATACAAATAATGTTGCCACGCCCCTTCAACTTGGGCAGCCTATTATAAGCCAGACCCTTTACCAAACCTCTACTCTGGGCAGGGCTTGTGCCTCGCCGACCCTGTACCTTTCCATTAGAGTTTTACGCGAGATTAGTACAGTGGGCAGGGAAGAAAGGTGCGAGTGCTTCCCGCCATTCTCAAAGGCTCTATGCTGCACAACTAGATGATACCATGTCCACCAACTGTTACCACAGTCAATCTATGATCATATCTATAACCATTTCTGAAGTCATTCCAGTCTCTCCTATCTCGCACCACTCTCAGATGTTTTATGGAGACACACATCAAAATGCCTGAAACTATTATTTTTATATGCATGTAGCTAGTGGCATTTTATTTGAAAATGCATTTCTTACATTGAGACCCATTTGTTATTGAATGAATAAATCTAAATTGTTGACCAACAACAAACAAACAATCTAACTAACAACACAACATAGTAGCTAGAGACAGGACTGCTGTAAGTGAGATGTGTAAAGCAATGAAGTCTTGGCTGCTTCCCCATTCTACATGAAATATCTTGTGAAGGATGACCATATGTTTTTTTGCTCCAGCATCTACAGAGAAAATTAAATGTGGAATAGCTAAGTACAATGTCTCATAGTGATAACCCAGCAAAACATTTACTATTGTCTACTAGCCTGTTTTGATAAAAAATAAATAAATAACTTGTTGAAACTGGTGTATACATGATGTGCATTGAACTAGAGCCTATGTCAGAAGTTGTTCACTTTTCTTCTTCTATAGTCAACTGTAGAGTCCTCATTGACTCCCACATATACAGGAGTGGATCTCGTATGAACTCCATCATTTGTGATTCCACACCCAGCCAAGATCCATGAGATAGAACCCAACACACACACACACACACACATGCACGCACACACACACACACACACAACCAACCTCATCATTGGTAGCTGTTATTTTTGTCACCGACATAGGTTGCTATCTTTCTGAAAACTAGATCTTGGCATGAAGCATATGGGACTTTGAGGAAGATAAGAAATAATTCCATTATATTGCTAAACTCTGTGTGTCCTTGTCATTTTGTGTGTGTTTGTTTTTTGTTTGTTGTAGTTGTTTTATATTCTTGTTTTCTTTTTTCTTATAGTACAGGGAAAAAATGAGTGAAAAATAGTAGTTTGAATTACTGCTAGTCTTCCTGCTCACCTAACACGAATGCTACATTTCTGACTAGCAAATGTAAATATTGGAGAGTACTAGAAACTATAACTGCATAATAGATCTATTGCCTAGCCTGAAACTACCCTTTACCGCACCTCATTACAAGCAATTTTCCCTAGCCTGTGCGTATTGCTCTGTATATAATACAGAACTTCTTGAGCAAAGGAAGAATTTTAAAGAAAATGTATATATACTTTCCTGATGCATACGTTTTAACAAAATGGCATTAAATCAAGTATCAACTCTTGACATCTATCTTAAAATTATCTCGAGCACTACTATTCCAGCATTCATGCAAACAAATACTACTCATGTGTTTGAACTGCAACACCAAGACGGAATATGTGAGAGTTCTGATATCGTCACTTGTGTATTGGTAAACCTGCATGCTTACTGCCAAATCAAATTCACATTTTTTTGCATGTTACTTCAACTGTGCATTCTGTAGTCTGTCCAAGTTGAGTTGGTACGACCGCAAGTATGCGGTAAATGAGAAATGCATTTAGTACTATACCGAAAGCAATTTAGTCATGTGAATATAAGGCAATTATGCACGCAAACGTCAACATTGCACATGAGAAAGTGGCAGTTACAAAGGTGTGCATTAGTTTGTAAGTAAGAAGCTTAGTTAAGTTTTTTCGGGTGCTTTTCAGCTCATCTCATCGGTTTTCAACTATATTTGTTTCTTACTTGCAGGTAATGTGCTGCAGATGGAAAACGCCAACTGGTGAGATGTACTTCTAAAGAGACTAGAGTAAAAGGTCGATTCTACCTATACTGTGTCCCAAGAAATATTTTGAAATTTACAAGATTCAGTAGTACAGCACTGTTAACTTGTAGCTATAGTTGTTAGACTTTCTTGTTAATAAAAATATCAATTGTTTCATTATTTATAAAATATATATAGAAAACTGATGAAATGAATACAATATAAATAGCACTCAAATACAAAATGTTATGATCCAAGTTGAAGGTGGAGTGCAGCCTGAGTTGGTCTGAATTCTAAAATTGGCTATACACAGCTGACAAGCACACAATTTAAATTAAATTAACAAAAAGCTTAACTGTGGCTGTATTACAAGCTGCTAGCTAAATGATAGCTATATCACTCTGAAATAAACTGGATATTGGCATTTGTTATTGAATAGGAGGTCAAACTAACTTGCCAACACCCTATCAGATGATCCTACAAAGCCCTCGGGATGCATTGGGATACCACCACCGACACCCTTCACGTTTCCATTCCTTCACCTCCGCCTAGCCTCAACAAAGTGACCAAAAGGACCATTGCCTCTGGCACCGCCGGTGTTTTCGACGCTCTGGGTCTCTTCTCCCCTGCAATTGTGCCAGCCAGGATCCTCTTCCAAGACACTTGGAGATGTTACCCTTCTGTGACAACAGAACACTCCGCCTATACTGTTTCAACACTCATAACTAAGCTTATCACGATACGAAGCTAAAACTCAGCCACCAGAGAAGAAGCTGCTCATTGTTTACAAAACGCTTAATGAAGACCGTCTGCGTGATTAAAAGCAGGCGCATTTTGAGCGGGAAACCTGTGGTTTTTCCCTATTCCCATAGACTTTTGTATTGTGTTTTGGAATAGCAACTTTCCCTCCGGTTTTGGAGTATACTGAGGAAATATTTTTAACCACTTTGGTGCGAGCTTTCTAATGGTGCAACCACCGGATGCATAGCTGCTCCCGTTCAAAAGTTATTCAAGTTTGTTTTTTTTCTGGCCAACTCAACTTGATAGACTATAGTGTTGTATGCATAAACAACAAGCCATCTCTATTAATTCAAATAATTTGTACAAATAAAAAAGTTAAGATTATGAACATGAATGTTACAAAAACAACAAAAGAATCTGTGTATGTTTTTTTGTGATATTGTTCACAGTGATAGAGGAAATGGGATGAGTGGGAGGAAAATGATGAAGTAAACGTTTCTTTATTGGATCCTAACAGAACTGGTTGGGAAAGAACAGAAAGAGAAAGAGGATTTCATAGTACAAAATAATACAATATTAATCACAAAAATACACATATGGAAGGGGGGGGGGGGGGGGGGAACTTAAGTGCCATAGCTATCACTATAAGGTTCTTGAGTGACTGAGAAAATTTGGTTAATTTCATGACATGCAAATAGTAAGTCATGCTATAAGGGGCATCCAAATTGGAATATGGCCATTATCATCATAGTAGTCATCATCATCATCATCACCACTGTCATCAGGATCCTCAAGTATTTCAAGAAGCAAGGGTAATAATTTGCTAATCCAGAATTCATGCAAAGTTAACAAGACAAACAGCAATTCAATCAGGCAGTTTGATACCTTAGCCAGGCCCCTCCCCCTCTCCCTCCCTCTCCTCGCTCTGTACACATCCTTACCTTCCATCTGTGCCCACAGTCGTTGCAATAAGCGAATGTAGTCATGGGCTCGTCTGCACTCCGTGTCTGTGCCTAGGAAACAACAACAACAACACTTTCCAATAAGATAAATACACATTTTAGTTATTAGCAATTTGTTTATATTTTATTCATGAAATTTTTGAGACCATAATGTTAGTACAAGGTACAGTTAGCCTGGATCTTGGATGAAGAACCAATAATTTAAAAAAATTCCCAAATAAAACCCTGACCTTTGAGTCACTGGCAAATACACATACATAACCAGTCTGAAAATTTCAGCATGACATCCCTTACCCACTCTCCTAGTGATAGTTCTGTATGAAGCACGCTCCTTATTAACCACTCCCCATTGCTCCTAGCATAATTCTAACCTGTGTGTATGTGCAGTTTCTCTTGCCACATTTGCCACACTTGAGCAATGAGGTCTGAGTCCCTACTGAAGTGGCCACTTGTGCATCTCTAATGGCCTCCTTCGTCAGCTTTTGGCGCAGTTTCTTCATGGAATCACTCGCCATCTCCTACACAAACAAACACCACAACAAGTAATCAGCTACTGATCAAGGTCAAGATAAACATAATGTTGCAACGAAGAGAATAGGACTAGACTTGAGAGATATAATAAGTTGGGAAACACACAACTAAATGTGTCAGAATGTAACGCGCAAAATGCCAGACATAGCCCCTCCCAAGTTACGCAAAGAAGTCGCCCAGGTCTGCTATGATAAGTGGAGCTTTTACACTAGTGGGGCTTTGCTATGCTGGATATATTGGCAAATAGTCTGTACTGTGTAGTGCACATCAACTGACAATGCTGAGTGAGATACACGCCCTCCACTTGCTGGAAAAGTAATAACATCACCCATTCCTCTTCACACAATTATTCAATAAAACTACAGCCAAAATAGTCAACTTCCAACAGAATTCTATGGATCATATTTACTTAACAATTGGGAATATGTTTTACTCAGCCTATAAAATAGGAATTACGTAGGACTCTTGGTGGTAATTATTTTTTCCCTTGAGAATACTACAACTAGAGCATGTACATGCACCACATACACAACTAGAGCATTTACATGCACCACATACACAACTAGAGCATTTACATGCACCACATACACAACTAGAGCATGTACATGCACCACATACACAACTAGAGCATTTACATGCACCACATACACAACTAGAGCATTTACATGCACCACATACACAACTAGAGCATGTACATGCACCACATACACAAAGCTCCAACGATGTTGAATTGAAGGAGTGTGCTCTCATCTATGCCTAAAAAAAGATGGATCAATCCAAGCAGCATCCACAATATCCAGTTCAGTTACTCTTATTGCTGGGACTAAGGGGACGAGAAACTCTACAAGGAACTGGATGGTGTTGCGATAGACAGGAGATGTTCATGGTTATTTTACAAAGACCAGCCCTGAGCAACTCCTCTCTGGACCATGCACTGTGTTCCCATAGCAACCAGCCCCACCCACAATGCTCACCTGAGCCGTCATATTGGCCACCTTGGTGGTACTGACATGACCAGATATGACATTCTGTCTGAGACCAGGATTCTTCAGGTCCCCCAAGTTAGACACGCGACTTCTGATCCTCTGCTTGTACTTGTTACCTACATCCTTGAACTCACAGTATATCTGTGCAGATCGTGGTCAAGGATATATCACTCCTCGTGGCGCGATGAAGGATAAACAAAACAACAACTAATACTCCTTGTGGACTGATGAAATTGGAATTTTTCAATGAATTATTTATTAGCTATTATCTATTAAGGATATTATCTTCTATTTGTGCACATAGATTGTAAAACTGTATCTCTTCTTCAATTGACACTAAAAGTGTACAAATAAGCAATACTAAATCAGATTAGTCCTTCATTATTATGACTATTATATTCATATACATAGTTGGAAATTACAAAATCAGATTGTTAAGTAAACAAGCCATCCAAACATAATGCAATTCCAAGGATAAAATTTAATTCACAGCTTGTACTCCAGACTCTATGTCATGGGCACTTATATATACAATATTGGACTGAACATAAACTAAATCCACCATCTTTACCAATGAGTGGTAATCACACATACTTCTTGTACACTCAAATTCAAATAAAGTATGTTTGAACAAGTGTGTTCCCTAAACTAGTGTTCCTGTTAAGCTACCAGTCTCAGGACTACTCTTAACTCTCCCTTACTAAAAATTAAAGCATCCAAATGGTGGCAATTTAAGGAGCTTACTTTATATAAGTTGATGCCTAATTAAAAGTTTGATTGACACTGACCAAGAAACCCCCCCCCCCCCCCCCCCCCCCCCCACCCACACTGCTAGTCCCTCTATGCCCCAGTGGTTATGATAGGGAGGACAGTAGTTTGCGGGGGGGGGGGGGGGGGGGGGGGGAAACTAGGCTTTTACTAAAAACTTACACCGACTCTCAAGCAACAATGAACTACTAAAAAAATGGCAACAACCAAAGTCTTAGGCTGTGTTCTTCAGTCAAACACTCACCATTATTAAAACCCTTCATCAGAGCCTTCACCAGGAGGTCTCGACACCGATCTCGGACCTCTATCCCTGTAGACGCCACTCGTGCATAGCTGTCGACAGATGCAGGGAAACTGAGTGTGATCTCATCCGACGCAGATGAGAGCCTACGTTCTGGCTTCTTCTTGTCACCTGGCTGGTGACTGTCTCCGTTGCCCTGGGATGAGTTGGAGGACTGGGAGGAGTAAGTAACAGGTGGGGGCGTGGCAGGCCGGACTGAGGATGCTGATGAACCTATAGCTCCTTCATCAGACTTAGGCGAATCGTCTTCTTCTTTCTTAGGTTTTGAGGAAGTAGAGTTTTGTCCACCTACAAGAATATTTCATTTTCTAACTTAACTAAAAGAGCAAACATAATACCCAGGGTTTCATATAGACTATGGAGTGGTTAGATCACCCATTTAGGGAAAAGGGTGGCCAACATAAACTAATGCTGCATTTTTTTGCTCATAAAACGTATCAACAACTCTCTGTGCCAATCATTAATGATAAAATGACTAGCCCTAGCCCTAGCCCTAGCCAACTGTCCCTGGACGATTCACGACTCAAGCATACTGAGGTGTCAAATTCCGTCCCTATTGACCAAGCAGTGCTACACAATAACAATGGCTCAATATCTGGTATGTAAGAGAAGACAACACAAAACACATAACAGTGAATAAGCTCTCAGTAAGAACAAATAACGAGGATATGAGCAAGGCGTGGAATACTTAGCGTTCAATTATAGCTGTCCAATTGAATATTTTGTTCACAAGGGTTTACAAGCCAAAATCAAATGTAACTGCAGGAGATTCAAGTTGCTTTGTCATAACACCAAAAAGTACCCGAGGGAGTGATTTTCAAAGCCACACTGTGTTAGTGATGTTATATAAAGGGTCGAGTAGTGTGCTATTTCAAAATTGTGAGTTTGAGTGACACTGTATCAGCAACACTGCAAGACAACAATCATTTGTGTGTCCAACTTAAAGTAACCCTGGTGTGGTAAATTGTCATAAACATAAGATCATGTTGTATTCTTTTAGTAACGACAACCACTCACTAACCTGGTAGAAGCTTCTTCCATGACTTGATCAACTTCTTTGCCACGGACGCAACCTCAGTGCCTGAGTATTTCTGTCTAATTCTGTTCACAGACAAACCCACTCTTGCTTTCTACAAAGCAACAAAACACAAAATGAACACCCCTAAAAGTTATGTTGTAAGTCAACCTTAAAGAAAACTTACCTGTAAAACATCCAGAGACATGGTACATCCTTGAAGAGTTCTGAGTAAGCCCAATACTTCATCTTCATTCTGCAAAAACCAAACAGAAAGTGCATAGTCTATTTAGAGCCCACCTACACAGTCACTGCGTGACAAACAACACTCTGTACCGAAATATCATTTTGCGTGATCTTCTCTAGTTTCTTTCCTATTCGCATAACCTCCTGCTCTTGGTCTGTATTCATTGTGTGCGTGATAAAGGCAAGTTTCTTGTGAGTAAGGCTCAGTGTTGTAATAACTTCAACATTTTACTGCTAAAACTCTCTACAACAAGTGGATCACGCGAGCAAAAAACTAGAGCGCCAAGTAACCCCACCTACCTCCCTCCTTTCTCACAGCGCAGCGCGGCAAAAGAGTACAGCAAAACATAAACAATCAAGTAGCACGCGCGATTGTAGCATGGTCGACCTCTTACCAAACTATTTGTGTCAAAGCTGTCTTGTGTCCACCTTCCTTGTCAATCACTATCTCTCCTTTTCGACCCGATGTCGCGTATAACCTGTAGGGCCCTCGTGTACGGATCTCTCGGTAAACCTCGAGATATACTCAGGTAGGTTTATCAACGTATAAGGCGTAAGTGTAGGTTATGCGCTCTCAAATAAGTGGTTATAATCTTAGCCAGTGAAGAAAGTGAGTTGTATATCCCACAGTTTTATAAGTATCTTGCCATAAGCTTGAAAGAGAAGCTTATGTGCAGAACATTTGTTGAGCATTCATTTGGTATGTTAATATTAGGTTGGATTCCAGCTTTCCAGTTCCCCAGATGGGCTCTTCAGATATCTCCGTGAAGATGCTGCTTTGCCCTATCAACCCAGCTGATATTAACTCGATGCAAGGTAGGACTGTTTCACTTGAAATTAGTAGTCTGGAATTTACACAATGGACTACCACTTTCCTTTACTTGGGTCTTTGAACTGTGTCTTAAGTGGACACTTTTTTACCCAACTCCTATGCTTTGATGCATGTGCATAATTTATTACACCACCAAGCACATCACAAGTTATACACACTAATTAAAATTCCCCTGAATTTCAAGAAGACTAGTGGACACTGGACCTTGTGTCTATCCAGCAAAACTGGTAGGAATCAGAATGTGGCTATGGTAGCTCCAATAGTATAGTACTAGTCAAGTAAAAGGAAAGTTGTCAATTATTCACAAGCTTTGAGATATGATAATAGGGAAATATAATTTATACCTGCTGGCAATTTGCCTCTCATATAGTTAGCTTCATTTTGTATCATTTTTTAGGTGTGTATGGAACTAAGGCCTCCTTGCCAGCAGTGGGTGGATCTGAAGGAGTGGGTGTGGTTCAAGAGGTAGGCGGAGATGTCAGTGGCGTTCGTGTAGGAGACTGGGTTGTTCCAGCTAAGCCTGGCATGGGTATGTTTATGTGTGAGTGTGCATGCATGTGCATTAAGGTTAACTATTGCAATTAACTAGAGTCTGAACTTGTGCACTATTAACATAATTGGATCAATATAGCTATAGATGCAATACCAGGCTGGTATTTGTGATTATTCCATTTCTTATGGGATAGGTGAGCAGATTATTATAATTTTTTTTCATTGCTGCATGCACAAGTAAATATTGATACTATAGTGGAATTAGCAAAGATGCATCAATTGGGAGAAATTGTGGAATAGCTGAAATTATGCTATTGTTTTCAAGGGATGGTTGTACAGTGATTAGTTTCTCTGCTATGATGCAATTATGTAGTTGATGAAGTGTATGTATCTTACTAAGTGTATCATGTACTTTTCAAGCAAGCAACCACCAGTTATTGGTTTGTGTAAATACGTAAGATAATGAAAATACATAACAAATTAGTACAACTACTTGAACATCCATCCATATCTTGAATACAGATGTGTGAGCACCCACACTATTCATGTATGCCAGTACACTAACTACATGTAGTACTCCCAGTGACTCTTTCTGTCTGAATCAAGATTGTAATTATAATAATAGGAATTTTTTCTCTTTTTAACAGCCAATATTTTTATGTGCAAGAAGTGCCCCGAGTTCAAGCCATTGGTCTTTTAATTCTAGTCCACATTTGTTCCTTACACTCAATACTGCCATGAGGAATTTTTCCCCCTAGCCTGTGTTTTCCTACTTTCTCCGTTCTTGTTCCACATGTAGGAACATGGAGGAGCACGCTCGTGTCACAGGCACAGGACTTTGTTAAAATTACCAGGGGTATCCCCTTGCACCTGGCTGCCACTCTATGCATCAACCCCACCACTGCATACAGGATGCTCAAGGATTACGTCACACTAAAAAAGGGTATGAAAATTAGAAAGTGTTATTTGTATTTTAATATAATCTATAGATGTGATAGGATTGATTGTGTTTTTTTTTTGTTTTTTTTTGTTTTTTTTGTTTATTTTGTTTGTTTGTGTGTGTGTGTGTGTGTCAGGTGACTGCATCATCCAGAATGGAGCCAACAGTGGTGTTGGGTTGAGTGTAATACAGCTGGCCGCAGCTTGGGGATTCCCTTCAATCAATGTAGTCAGAGATAGGTGGGTAGCTAAGCACACTCTATTTTCTTTCGCAAAATTGATGGCTTGGAATAAAAAGAGATGACAATCATGATCCTTGCATCTGTTGTTTCAGTAATTCTTCCTCTGCATTTGGTCATGTAACATGAGATAAGCTTGTTTATTATTGTGTTGTTTCAGTACAGGTCCAATAGGCATACACTGCTCTCGTATTTAGAAGAACTAGGAGCAACTAAGGTACTGATGGAAAGTGAGCACATGCTATTTTCTAATGAACAGCCAAACTTTTTTGAGGTAAGCAGATTGGACTTTGTGTTATCATTGTGAAAGGTATTCGTGATGGCAGAACTTTTGTTTGCTTGAGTGGTTGTTAAGACTGGCAGTTGCAAGCTGTTCTTATTGATGTATTAGAAATATGATCGTCCGAAGCTTGCTTTTAATTGTGTTGGAGGTTCAAGTGCATCTCGTTTGATGTCACATATGGCGTGAGTTGTTGTTGTTGTTGTTGTTGTGTCTATTTAGCTGTTGGGTTCTGGTGGAAATGGTGTGTGTGTGTGTGTGTGTGTGTGTGTAGTGATACCGATTTATTAGCTTAATAATGCCAATGTCTTTTATACATCTTCTATCTTATGTTTTGTTCTTGTATTTTATGTATTATATATTAATTAGAACATAGCTGGTGTAGTTTTTGTATTGTGACAAAGGACTTTAAACTGTTGCTATGTTCTAAATTAGTTAGGCGCTGCGCAGCAGTCGTTAACTACTGTTTTTAGGGTCCCTCAGGCCCTAAGTGTAGCGCCCTCGCTGCGCTTGGGACACTGCAATCAAGAACCTTCAGGAACCCTAAAAACAGTAGTTTCCTCTGAAGCAGCACCTAACTATTATATAGCAAATACCCCGCCACTATGAATGGTATCCTCTTCTTTTTTTCCTTTCTAGCCATGTCCCTCCCTTGCTCTACAAAAATTGACACAGTGTCTGTATTTTGTGATTAATTCATTTGCTGAACTGAGTTAATTAATCAGAAAAACTGGGATGACTCAGGAAGGAAGAGAGCAGGAGTGGGAAAGCATGAATACAAATATGCTACTGCTTTTCTAATTGCAAAAATTAGTACAAGGTTAATAAGGCACTTTGAGACTCATTAGAGGTGAGAGTACTGGACGGTAGGCACGCGAGGCGACAATGCTGATGGTTGTGGTTTGAATCCTGACATGGACATATCTCGTCTTTTTTTCTTGTAACTATTGAGTGAGTAGCTACGCCTTTCCCATTCAGTTAGTTGCAATGCCGTGCCAACTCTGCTCAACTCATGAATTATTCATGAATACACACTGTCTATTATTTTATAGACATAGTTTTATTTATTTGTTTTTACTTTTAGCTATGTAAGCAGTACTTGTGAGTTAGTTTGTTCCTTCCCTTTGTTATCTTTCTTTCAGACGAGGTGGTACCATGGTAACCTATGGAGGTATGTCTCTGAAGCCTGTTACCGTAGGAACGGTATGTGTGATAAATCTCTCATTAATAATGCAAGCGTTCATCTATTCATTTCCTTGCTATAGGGTCTTCTCATTTTCAAGAACCTTCATTTTGTTGGTCACTGGAACTCCAAGTGGATGGAGTCCAACTTGCAGAGTGAGTCAAGAGTAAGAAACTTGAAAATATTATATAAACATTTTTGAGGAGTAAAATAAAATTGGAACTTTTAGACATTCTTAGACCGTCATAGTTTTCTCCTGTATTCCGTAGGTGAGGAACACTTGAAGATGATGTCTGAGCTGTGCCAACTCGCAGAACAAGGGTTACTCCGCCCTCCTCCGTGCAAGGAGAATGGCTTGAGTGAGGAAGAGATCAAAGAGGCACTGGACAATACAATGAAGCCTTACATTGGTCTGAAACAACTCGTTAAGTTTAATGACATAAATTAACTGCCAAAAAATAATTATTTATTTTTCAAAAATTATGTTTCATGGTAGCAAATGAAGTGTAAATAAATAAGAAAAATAAAGCTTCAGTCTGATTATGTACTTACAATGTAGGTATGTGACCAGCTACAAATGAAAGTAATAAATTGTTCCTTGTTACTCGTCTACTGCTAGTTTTCTGGTTACTGGTGTGGTAGGTTCGAACTTGACATCCAAACCTTCGTCCCAGAATTCTTCTTCAGTCTGGTTTTTCACAAAAAATGTTGAACCCTAACAAAAAATGGAAACAATAAAAAGTTTGTATGTGAGGTAGTGCTTTACACGACTTCCAACTGGCACCCTGACCATAAGGAAACTTAGGATCACATAAAACTGCTTCAGTCTAATTAAAATTAAAATTTTTGCGACATGAAATTATTTAGTGTGTATATCAAGCAGTAATTGTAGTCTCGTGAGCCAGACCCTTTACCCAATACGAGGAGAAAGAAAGGATCTGATTAAGTTCATGTATACGTTTGGTCTCAGAGATCTTCTTGGACCGGTAATTGAATTTGAGTGGCCGTTCACGCACAAATTTAGCTTGTATTTTCACTGTAGAATGTCAGCTAAGGTCAATTATTAACTTGATCAAAATCTATTAGAGCAAAACAATGAAGTCAATAGAATGGTATCTAAATGTTCCTGGAACACCAGTGGAAGTACAAATATAAGATCAACCAGCATTGAAATAGCCTCCAAATAGTTTCATATGTCGGCTATTTTGGAGCAGTACACTTGACAAGTTATACAGTTCATTCTATTTGATGGAAACGTCAGTTGTTTCGTGGTAGGTAGCAAGTGTAGTTTATCAGAACGAGCTGATGGTGATGAAGCATGTCCCCCACACTGAGTGCAACAATAACATGAATTTCAGCACACTAAAATCATCTGAAACAACAACCATGTAATCTAAACTGTGTTCTCTATACTGTTGCAGTTTATGTGGTTACAGTTATGCTGATTGTGCAAGACCAAACATGACCCTTCCTTTCGGGTAAAGGGTCTGGCTCGCGAGACTAGTGTATTGCTCTGATTGGTAGAAATTTTTTTAGTATTTTTTTTTTGTGGAGTGCCGTTGGTTTCCTGTTTGTGACTTACTTTCAACAACCTCTTATGCAAGTCAAGCTCCTTTAACTTCCTCATGTCCTCTGCATCCAGTTTGACTTCAGTGGACTTGAGGTTATCCACCACTCTAGTCAGGTTCACAGTCTTAGGGATGACCACCAGTCCACGATGAAGTGCAAATGAAATACAAATCTTTCAAAAACAAAATCAAAAAATCATCTAGGTAATCACGTATCAGTGGGTTTATAGTACAAACCTGAGCGGGTGTGGCTTTGTGTTTGTTGGCTATCTCCATGATGCAAGTGTCTGCCAATAGCATTGCTGGATCATTGTCATTCCATGCTGGTCTTCCTGGCGTCCCCAAAGGGGAATAAGCCTCAAACACAATGCCTAAGACAGATAGTTAATGATTTTGATAACACCTGTGCCTCCCCACACATTGATTAGTGGGCAAACCTCTACTGGTGCAGTATTCCTTGAGTTTCTGCTGCTGGAAGTAAGGATGGCACTCCACTTGGTTCACAGCTGGCACTATCTTGGCTGTTTTCAATAAGTTCTCTGTCTTATGGATGGTAAAGTTGGAGATGCCAATGGCCTTCACTATGCCTTGACTGACGAGGCTCTCCATGTTCTAGGGTACAAATATTGCATGTTGTTCTCTGTCTACCGTGTTTATGTGATTTGATTGATCAGCATTTTTCTTAGTGAAGAACACCGCATGCCCTGCCTTCAGGAAAATATTCTAGTATCCCTTTCTCACCCGCTGTTGTAATTTATACTTATGCACCGTGTGTGTGTATGTGTGTGTGTGAGTATATGTGCGTAATATCTCTCTCACGTTCTCTCTCTCTCATAGTGAAACCTCTCTACAAAGGCAAAGTTAGGCAAAAACTTGTAGAATGTACTCATGTAAAGAGTTTGGCTGCTTTTAGAGGTCATTTATTATAATAGATCTTCTGTTCCATTCATGTTGGCTGTTATTGAGAGTCTTATTTTTGTAGAGAGGTTTACTGCATAAATTCAAATTCATGAGTAAATTGTCTTTGCAAATTTGCTCTACCATGTACATATTTGGTTTTTAAATAAAAAATGTAAACCAATTCAGTTGAGAAAATTAAGTTAGCTAAACTAATCTACTTAACATGCTTCATTCCTCCATCACCTTCCATGTCTGTGCAATAGCATCTGGAGAGTATCTTTGTCTACCCTCATAAGTGTTGTAGTCTAGGATGGTACCAGGCTTAAGTGGACATGGCCAGTGGATGAGATACAGGTCCAGGTAGTGTAGTCCCAGATGTTGTAGGGACAGCTCACAGGCAGCCTGTACATTCTCATGGTCAGCATTCCTAACCAGGTCATATGACAACTTAATGTAGTCTGGCGTAGCCGACCATTTATTGGGGGAGTGGGGAAGGAAAGGGTCTGGGGACATGCCCATACCAAATTTGTTCTGCCGCACATATATTGCAGCGGTCAATTACCGTTAGCAAATTACCGGGAATGGCCCTCCTCAGCCCCATGTAGAAATCCTATACTGTCAGCCACCCTTTCAAAGCTATAGCAAGTATGGCTCTTTTGAGGATCTGTCTAAATTCCTGTATGTGTCAGCCACTCTTTCACAGCTAGGTTTAGCAAGCATGTCTAAGGAAAGAGAGACATGCAAAGAAGACTGTATTCTTTTGGAAAATTTCCAAATACGTCTCTACATGCCGCTAGGTCTGATCACCTCCACCAGCAACTCTTTCATAGCAGTAGTCTGTCAGCAAAAGCTACAGAAATTTAAAGAGAATCAATCTGCAAATTCAGGTATAAGGTAGGTGGGGCACCAACTGCTTCCTCTAGAACAAATTTAGTATGGCCATGTCCCCAGACACTTCCTTCCCCACGCCCCCAATAATAGAAGGTAAAGGGTCGACTATGCTGTACTGTTATTTCTGTTGGATTTTAAAAAATCACCTGCAAGATTAAGTAGGTTTTCCAGATGATGATGCTAATGATGATAAATGATAATAATAATAACTAGTGATTGTGCTTCAGCACAAATGGCGAGCATTGTGCACAAGTAATTCAACACATTAAAATTTGATTTTTGCCATTACAGTTTAGTTTGCTTAATGTTCTGGCTCTTGGCTATTTATCTAGCTTAGAAACATATCATTCAGTCCATTTATTCCTAAAAGTAAGAGTTGAACTTTAATTTTATCTCACAAAATGTTTCTTACCTCAATTTTCCCCGGCTAGTAGTAGTTTTTAGTACCTATTTAAACAAGCTCCCAACAAAAAGCACTGCGCTACTAAACACAGCCGACTGTTTTCAGTTGCACACAGTAAAGCATTTTTAATCCCATAGTAGCCACTCTCCGCAACTTTTTAATTGTGTTACCCCTGATAGTGTCTCGCTCACTCGCCAATAATAATATCTTTATTTTTAACTTCACCAGCCATAAATAATATGTAATAGTTAGGCTCTGCCTCAGAACGATTTACCGTTTTAAAGCTAGGCTATAGAGTTCCGAGCTCAGCAAAGTCGCTGCACTTAGGGGCTGAGGGATCTAAATGTGGTAGTTCATGATGGATACACTGTGCCTAACTAATTTAGAACATAGCAATTGTTCCTAGTACCATCATTGGTGACGCGCACCGCCTGGAAATTTTTGAATATAACGACCATTCCTAACAACTTAATTGGAGGGACTGCATGTATAGAAGCCCTGCCCTGAAAGCAGGGGCACTACATATAGAACCCCTCCCTGAAGGATCTAAGGGATTTAAAGTCACTCTATCACAATATACCAGTTATGTTCTAATTATAATAGATATTTTGGCACACTATGCAGTGGCCCTCATCAGTATAAAAATAACTGAAATTTCAAGGAGCCTAAGGGTGACAAAACAAACAAACGTGCATCAAACATCAAATGCCTTAGGATAAAAATGAGCCTTAGGATACAAAGTTGTTATTTCTAAGTTGTACGCTGGAGGCATAGTGATCATTCATCTCTATTCATAGAACTCTTCTTATTACTGATGTGTCATGACTCTAAATAGCATCTTTGGTATTGATTGCTATTGGAGTCCATGACTTCAGCAGTGCCCCAGTCTATGACATGATCATTCTTAGAAACAGCAGCTCTGTATCCTAAGGCTTTGTTTCCAGCTTGATGTTTGATGCATGTTTTATTTTTGTCACCCTCAGGCTCCTTGTAATTTCAGTCATTATTATTCAGCGAAGCGAGCGGAGATGACTCTCTAATGAGTCCACGATATATATATTTAGGTCTAGGAATTGTTTTTGTTCTTGCGTAGGCGTACGTGTGCACATTTTCTCCTACGCGCTTGCGCGGGCCGGGTAACCTTCTTAGCAACATTTTGTTTTGTTTACCCGCCGTACGAAGTAGCGATGCCCAGTGAAACAAATTCTGCGAAAGAGAGACATAACGTTAGAAATGCTCTGTCAAGAGCTTTGAGGGCGTTAGAAACTCCAGAAGAAAAATTAGTAAGGAGAGAGATAAGAAATGAAAAAGACAGGGCAAGGAGGAGGAGAGCTAAAACTAAACAGAAACAAGTAGCACTATTATTTTCTCACTTTGACAGTATTTTGTAGCCACACCAAGCATGCATGGAATAGCTGCAATTACAGGAAACATGCATCGCTCGCTTCGCTATTTTGTGCTATTAGAGCGCATCACTAGTAGTGTTGAGGGTCACTGTATAGTGTGCTGAAACGTCTATATTATAAATATATTTATGACTAGTGAAATTAAAATAAAGATTATATTGAAATACCTAGCAACACAGGACTATTTCAAATAATAATAATAATAATAATAACAATGATAATAATAATACAATTGTTGACACTTTAAGTCCAGGTTGGATAAGAGACTGAAGAATTAAAGTTGGACCTTTTGTGATATTAACGATTATAATTGCACATTCTACATACCATAGTTTAGAGGTTATAAATATGTCCTCCCTCTTCACCATACCGTCATCAAAACACTTGCAGAGACTTGCTCCAACTTCTTCCTCATTACCATATATATGAGCACAGTCGATGAGCTTATAGCCTGCCTTCAGGGCAGCCTCCACTGCTGCCCCTACCTCACCTGGCTTGGATTTCCTTGTTCTATCAACAACAACAACAAAAAATGTAGCCATGCGCATAATAATGATCCTCAAATGAAAATGGTATTACAGCCATCTCTCATACATTTTGAAACGGATTTATAATTCCTTGCAAACAATGTCATCTGGAAACATTTCTTGAATTATACAATTTATGTATGTGCTGATTGTAATCTAAAATTAATACAGCTATCTATGTGTCTAAATCAAAGAGTGCTGCACTTTGAACACTATTGTATTGTCTTGCTCACAACACATAAAAAGTATAAGCATTCACTAAATAAATACTTAGTAGTTATTATGCTATATCAAATTATTGTGGCGTACCCTAGGCCAATGATAGGAATCTTGGATCCATTGTTAAGTACAACATATTGCTAAAAAAACAAAGGCAATTTCTATTGACTTAAAGTTGTCCGATTAACTTTAGCTTACACTCATTTGTACTTTGTAGCGAACGGAATGGTTACACAAACAACACCAGCAGCTTTTCTTGAAGTAACTCTTTTGCGCGTAAATTTGTAACTCTAAACGCGCGGCGCGGTAAATCGCCTACGACACATCAGCACGTGCGTAGATTTCTTGCGGCCAGAGACGAGCTTGTCGACTGTTATGTTGGTGGCCCTATCCATCAACTGGTGAGATTTTAATCTGATGTTGACTAAGATAAGCAATAATGGAAAGAAAAAAAACACAAACAAGGTAGTATATGACAATGGGTATGGTAAATGACATAGTTGACATAGGATTTGAAATGTCAAAAAAAAGTCAATACATGTAGTAATCTGGTCTGTATATTATGGTATAGCCATTACATGACTTTTACTACTGTTCTCAATCCTCTGTCTTCTGCTTCTTGGCTTCTTGCTCAGTGGGTTCAAATTTGGCATCTTCTTCTTCATCCCAAAACTCTGCTTCAGTCAAGTCTTTTGCTAAAAATATTACACCCTAGAGCAAACGTTAAAATTATATTTCATGGTGCATCCCAGCGACAATAAACTTACACTCAATAGCCTCTTGTTCCTGTCCAACTCTCTGAGCTTCCTCATGTCCTCTGCATCCAGTTTGACTTCAGTGGACTTGAAGTTATCCACCACTCTAGTCAGGTTCACAGTCTTAGGGATGACCACCAGTCCACGATGAAGTGCAAAGGAAATACAGATCTAAGTAACAACAACAAACCAGAATAACAAAACAAACAAAAAACAAAAAAAGAGTTTCATAAAGTACTTGTACAGTAATTGCTCTTATGTTTTTATGTAGTGGCGTGTCTTTAGTAAACCGCCTGTCTGGACTTAAAAAAAATTTTTTTTTTGGAAGAACCAAAAATCAAAAACAAAAAATAACTACACTCTTCTACCTGGGCAGATGTGGCATTGTGCTTGTCAGCTATCTCCTTAATGGTGGCATCTTTCAATACTATTGGATCATTCTCCTTTACTACAGGCCTTCCTGGAGTACCCAATGGGGAATAGGCCTCAAAGACAATTCCTACAACAGAACAGTTAATCATTTCAATAACACTGATGGCTCCAGTTAGATAGCGAACCTCTACTGGTGCAGTATTCCTTGAGTTTCTGCTGCTGAAAGTAAGGATGGCACTCCACTTGGTTCACAGCTGGCACTATCTTGGCTGTCTTCAGTAAGTGCTCAGTCTTATGGATGGTAAAGTTGGAGATGCCAATGGCTTTCACCAGATTTTGACCGACAAGACTTTCCATGTCCTAGAGAATACATATAATACATATATAATACATATATAATACATACATACATCCTGTTATAACCATTCAAAATGTAACCTGGTAATAGTCATCATAACCATTAAGTCAAATGCCAGTAAAATAAAACGCTGAAAGGTTGTAAGTGTACCTCCCATGTTTTCGCAATACTCTCAGGATTCCATTTCTTCTTGTCATCAATAGTGCAGTTACTCAGAGTGACCCCAGGTTTCAGTTGGCATGGCCAGTGGATGAGATACAGGTCCAGGTAGTCCAGTCCCAGATGTTTCAGAGTCCGCTCACAGGCAGCCTGTACATTCTCATGGTCAGTATTCCTGACGCAAAAAAAAAGTGCAACATCATAACATAAAACTCTGGGCATGACATTTTTTAATCGTCATGTGAGTATTCTTTCTCAGCGTCTCTCTCATCCCCGCTTCTCTTTCTCTGTCCTATCTTCTCTCCTCTTTCTCTCTCCAATTTCCTCTCCTCTTTCTCTCTACAACTATCTCTCTTTACAACTATCCAACACAGAATAAAGAGGAATGGTTGGTTCTTCCAAAATCAAACTTAACATATTTGGCTTCATAAAGGGAAAAATATATATTTATTCATGGCATGACTGTTGTATGAGCAAGAAACATAAAACTAGTTGCGTTATTGGAACAATTATTAAATTTTTAGTTGAATTTAACACTCCGCTTTATGTGTGAATTCAAATTGGAATCATTACATTGCAATGGTAATGCTAATAAAATAATAATTGGCAAGTGAGCCGAGCGAGACACTATCAGGGGCAACACAACTGAAAAGTGGGGATATTTTGCTTATATATGGTTGGACTAGGTACATGCCATTTTGTACTTTGACCCTCACGTTTTAGTGTTTGCTTGAAGGTCAACCCCATCCAATACTTTACTAAACAGAATACTTCAGTAGTTTATCGATCTATACCCTTGTCGTCCACAGAAATTTAATTTTTTACCCTTTCAAATTAGGTTGTTTCTGACAAATCTGAATTTTTTGCGGACACAGTTCGATCTTACAAGCTTACGGGAGTTCATTTTACATAAATTAGTGATGGTAAGTAATCTTGGTCATGTCATAGTTACACACCTTAAAAAAGCAACGGTATTGTTCTTACTTGAAATCCATTGTGCCATACAAAGTAAGTCTTGTGCTGGTATATCCACTGAACAAGTGTACTGAGTGAAAAGTGTTGTGTGCTTAGCTAAAGAATAGCACAAAATCTTAAAGTAAACATTTACCACATAGCTGGCTTTACACAGCTTTTTTCCATCCCAATTTGGTGACTACAGCAGTAAGCAAGTCTTAATTTATCCTTAGAAATGCTTTTTGTTGTTGTTTTTGCTTTCCCCCCCAAAGTCAACAGTTGTGGTGAGTGGTTACTGTGGCATTGCAAACCATTTACCATACATGTTTAAAATACTTGGCCGATTTTTAGTAGCTGAGATGATTTTTGTTAGAAACTACTGGTCATTTAGACAGTCAAAATGGCTTTTTAGAAGAAGCTACCAGAAAAATGAGGTAAGAAAGCAATTCCATATTTTTTTAGCTAAAATTATACATGGTCTTAAGGCAAACTAAATAAATGCAGCTTTTTTGTTATTGTTTGCAAACAGAATTAGTATAGGCAAAAAAAATCGGCTTTTATGAGATTTAAGTAATCTACCGTGTTGTTTGAATTACTTGTGCACCATGGCTTGCTTGCCATTTGTGCTAAAGCATATCATTAGTAGCAGTAGTAGTTGTTGTAGTTGGCGAGCGAGCGAGACACCATCAGGGGTAACTCAATTGAAAATCGGGGATATTTGTTTAATATACTTGGACGTACATACGTCATTCTTGTACTTTGACCCTGGCATTTTTGTGTTAGTTCGGTCGACCCCGTCACAAACTTCACTAAATAGAATCCTCTGGTTTATCAATCATTACCTATTGAATTGTTTATCATTTTGAATTCTTTTGCGGGCGCAGTTAAAACTTGAAAACCAACTGGAGTTCCACTTCTATTTGAGTTAGTGGCGGTGGTAAGTCAGTGCGCTCTTTGTGATGATTGATTATAAGCTGTACGCAACAGTATTTACTTGAAATTTCATTGTCCTAAACTAACCACGAAGGTAAGTCTTGTGTAGTTATGTCCAGTTGTGTGAAAGTATTGTGCGCTACAGCTACTACTTAGCTAAAGAATATCACAAAGAAAATGTTTAAATATCGTGTATTGTTTTGTTGTTGTTTTTCAATTCAAACAGTTGCATCGAGTGGTTACTATGGTATTGAAATTCCTTACCGTATATACATAATTTAAAAACTCTTGACCTTATTTTTAGTAGCTTTGAGTGTAGAAGTTAGAATCAATCATATAACAATAGTGTAGTTTTAGGCTCGCTCGCCATTTGTGCTCAAGCACATCACTAGTGTAGTAGTAGTAATAATAAAAATTAAAAAAAAAATTTAGTATTAATAACAATAATAATAATAACCACATAAACGAAAACTTGTATCCTTCTTACCAAAGCTTAGAAGTGATAAAAATGTCTTCCCTTTTGACTACGCCCTCATCAAAACACTTGCGGAGACTTGCTCCAATCTCTTCCTCATTACCATATATATGAGCACAGTCGATGAGCTTGTAGCCTGCCTTCAGGGCAGCCTCCACTGCTGCCCCCACCTCACCTGGCTTGGACAACCACGTCCTGCCACAAAAGAACAATGAAAATTCAAGTGAGATATAGTACCCACCTATATCACAGAAATAACTCAGACTTGTTATCAACCTATATCACAGAAATAACTCAGACTTGTTATCAACCGGCTAGGTAAATACAATACTTGTGATTCGTACTGCGCACTTGCTTTGATGTGAACCCTCAACGCTACTATACACTAGCTAGCTATTACAAAGACCTAAAGAATAATATATTTGGAGTAATATGAAAATGCCAATATTATGTAGCTTATGCAAGTCGATAAGCGACTCTTGCAATGAAACGGTAGATGTTAATGCTGTCTTCATAAGAGAAGATCAACATACAAGCAACACTCACCTTACCAGCAGTTTCAATAGGTAAACTGCTGAGAATATAGTGTAATGCAGAACTACCGTGGGGAGCAAGAAATTATTTGCTCACTGAGTACGGTGTGACTATAGGGGGCGTTACCAACAATCACTACAATCACACAGCCATTAAAATGTCCAGAGCAACGTTTTGATGCTTGTTTCAATCTTCGGGAGGCTGCCATCTTCGAGATCCATTTTTCGTTGTGTGACAGAATGACTGACAGACAAACTGAGTACTGTAACCCTCTCGCACATGCACACTGAGGGGGGTTAATAACACTGCTACAGTTACAACTAAGTTATTAATAAAGAATTAGCTCAGATAGAGACACTGGTAGTAGCCTAGGAAGAATTCTCACTATGAGCATATACTTTTGTTAATTAGTACTGCAGTAATGGCAAGTGAGCTAACCACACAAATTAAATGGAATTAAATCAGACATATATATATATAGGACACGTCGGCAGCATATTAACTATGCAATGCAATGGATTTTTTAAGCTTATTGACTGACGTTTTTGTAAGTGAAGTAAATATTTCACATGGGAGGGAAGGTCTTAGTGTGTCCCCCACACCTCTGTCTAAAAAGTTGGGCCTGTAAGGGATGCGCTAGCTTGAAAATATCTCTATACACTTTATTCAACTGTAGCTACTGGCTAAAACACGTATTTATGTAGTATTTCTCCAAAATTAACTTGAACTAGAATCATAATCACAAAATATTTACACAATATTCTTTCTTAATCTAAATAGTGAACTTCTTTATTCTTTAAAAAGTTGTCTTGTTTATATTTAATGTTTTCTTATATCTCGCCACCCACACCAACGATCTTATACTCCAGAATCCTCAAGTGACTCTCAACTTTACGCTATTGAGAGAAAAAATCTGGCATTGCCTACCTCTAATGTCTATTATATCGCCAGTAAATGATTAGATCATCTTGTATTGACACAAATTAATGCAATAACTATACCTGCATAGCATTACTTAAAATTCAAAATATATTTGGTTGAATCCTTTGAAGTCATCACTATTTTGATACATTTTCCCCACGAGTAAGTGCATCAGATATCACAAGCTTCCATCTTTCTCAAGTGGAGATAAAGTTCACAATTTCAGGACATTTTTATTATGGCAAAAAGCAACAAAAACAAAACGAATAAACTAACTATTGAAAAGAGCACATTTGTCCTGCAGCTAGCTACCCACATTGTCTAATGGATTTGGGAGGGACACCACTCACACATGGTTACAAGTAAACTTCCATCCAGGGAGTGGTAAACTTTCCATATTTGGGTTGACACATAAAGTTAGATACACCTGACCCTAGTGTACTTAGCAAACTAAAGAACTCAATTTTCTAGGCAGCAGATAGGCCTTAACTGCATCATTAGCTAAAATCCGCTAGAACTCACCCCAAACCGAACGTGGGCATTTTTGCTCCAGTGTTGAGAGTTGCACATTCCTAATTGAACACAATAATCCTTGGAAATGAATGTTACATGACACTAATACTTACTCCTGCCATTTTTGTTCAACACCTCTTTTTATCCAGAAAGGTTACTTTTTGCACGTGCTTATTCTAGCCCACCACCACACACTCAACTTCGCGAAGGCGCTCCTTCTCGGACGACGGGCCGGGAGCGGAGAGAATAGTGGTGGGCGGGGCTGAATTATCAGCACCGACTTCCATATGCGCGCTTCTTCAAAAAGCTGGACTCATAAGCATTCAGTGGAGGGTGTTGATGCGAAGTTGATTAGCTGAGAGGAGCGGTTTGTATGTATTGACCACATTTGAGCGCTGTGGCCCACGCTGAGGATCTGAAGAGTACAAAGTTCACATTGAAAGTGTTTTCTCCAAAAAAACAACAACACTTTTTTTTAGCCATGCTGGGAAGGCAAGCCGTTCTGCCGTGCTTCTTTCTATTACCTTTCGTTTGGGCTACTTCTGTTATGGAGTTGAGGGCTTCCTTTTATTTGGATGTGGAGGAGACTCAAACTGAGTTGAAGAAGAAGACTGGTGCTATACTGTACCAGTCAGATCTTATGGTAAATTCCTAGTTTTTACTCTACCATCTCTAATACTATAATGCCCAAACCTGAATATTGCTATGATCTAGCGTGTTGCTATCGTTATTGGCCTATCCTGAAGTTGCTGTGAAAACCAAGTTGAGTGAAAATCCAAATGAAATGATTGGGAGAGAGAAGATGGTGCAACTAAAAGGATTACTGGTATCCTTCCCCCTCCCCCCCCCCCTTCACTCCCCATTGTCCTTTTCAAAACAAATTCCTAATAGAACTGTACAGATTTTATTCATAAAAATAGTTGTTTACAACTTCTTATTTCTTCCTATTTTCAGTTATTCTGGTCAGAAATAGGTGGGTCAGGTGCAACACAATCAATCCATTCATCCATTTTCACCAACTTTACGGTAAGATTCTCTCAGTATATGATGATATAAACTACATACGTGACACCACTCTAGGCTATTGCTCATGCTCCGGTGTCAGTGGCAACAATACTTCTCCCGGATCTACTTTCTGGCCGAAATGGCATTACATACGCCACTCGCCAGAGGCTGCAGAGGTTCAAAGAAGTCGTTCCTTTGGCCAGCACAGTTTTCTCTGACAGTGGCCAGGTAGCAACAACCTGTAATGCTAGGGATTTGATTAACAGTGTTGGTAATAATCTGATGTCTTAGTGACGTATTAGTGCTAAAAAGAAAGATTTTGATCTTGTGTATGATAATGTATTTATATTACTGTTGTGTTAAAGAGTTGTGCTAAGTTTAGTTATTTTGTTTCTATAGCAAGCCATAGCGGCTGCCATCTTGGACTCTGTGTCCAGGTTTGTGGATGATATCTTGACCAATGCCTCCGTGGTTGACATGCAACGCGTACAACAGTTTGCACAAGATTTGGAGGGAAGTATGAAGAGGGCTGCAGAGATGGCTGTGAAGGATTATTTTATGAGGTTTGTTGTTATAATGGTTAGATTTGTTGATGAGCCAGCTTGGTTAATGGAGCTGGTGGGAGAGAGAGGATGATTTAGAAACTGACATACTTTACCAAATCACTACTCATAAACTTGGGAAAGGTGGGAGAAACTTGATGAGGACTGGTTGAGTGGGGGCATGTTGTGCTATAGAGGAGTAAAAGATCATGTGACAAGTATGCATTTAAGCCATGACACTTTAAGAACTTGTTTTAAGATAGAGCTGCAGTTAAAATAATTTTTTTTTTTTTTTAACAAGTTTTATGTCTTAAATGTTCCCTTACGGTTTAAGTCTAATACTGAATTGAGGTGTGTAAAGCTTTTTTTTAAAAAACTGTATTTTAAATCACAACACGTGGAATGGAACTAATAAACAGGTTGCATATCAGAAATAGCATAAATAAATTATGTACGTAACTAGTGATGTGCTTCAGCACAAATGGTGAGCGAGCTAGTCTTCCCGACCTGACTATTGGATAATAGATTTTCAAGGGGTAAGCAATCAAATTTCCAAGGATGATATGGGTAATTATCACTAAACCAAAGGATTCTGCTCCGTTAAAAAATGCTAAGAACAAATCTGTTACTCAAGGTGTATAGCTATGACAAATAGCGCATTTACCAAGGTAAATTACCAGTACCACTAATAGAATAGAAAATGAACTCTGCTAAGTTTGTAAAACCTAACTGCGAACGTCTGTCCTCTTCAGTCTCTGTAGGTCTTTGTCTTTTTTTCCTGGCATTATTTCAAAGAGTTTTTCTGTGTTTTTACAGCTACCTCCTTCGAGTAAATCCTGCCCAACCCGGTTAGAGCACCAGCTAAAATATCGGCTGGGGGTGTGGGGAGCCCCTAAAGAGTTTTACAGCCAACTTTACACAATGAGTTACCAACCCTGATACTAACTACTTCAGTGAAGATATCTAGCTTGGAATAAACCACTTATTACTCTCATCAGAGTGATATGGCAAGATATTTCACTCTCAGGCTTTATTTTCACTTGCCTCTGGCTCATGAAAATAAATTAGCCTGCTCATGAAATATTCATATCACACTCGGACTCATGTAATAGGTACTCTCTCTCTATATATATATATATATATATATATATATATATATCAAACTTGGGGTTGATTACGGTAACATGATTATGATTATGATTACGATTACAGTATGATTACGAAACATTGATTACGATTATGATTACACAGTCAAATATACGATTATGATTACGATTACAATGTCAAAAATTAATGATTGTTGCAACGAAGAAACATAAGTTTTTCAAAAAGTTCATCGGATAGACGGCATCTTTCTGGTCGAAATATTTTCCCAGCAATGGAAAAAAGTCGTTCCATTGGTCCACTTGATGCTGGCGAATGGAGGTAGTTGCAGGCTAGCTTTGTCAATTCTGGATACCGAGTGTGGTTATGCCTCCAAAAATCTAACGGGTCTTCTTCCTCATTGAGAGTGGGGCTGGTTAGATATTCGTCAACCTGTAGCAAAACAGTATCACCTCCAGTTTGGGCTTCATGTGGGATGGTTTTATCCATAAATTCAAAAAGTTTTGATCTTTTTTTAGGTTGGGAAAGTTCAGGTGATTCAACTGCAGAATCCCTCGATGGTTCCAACTGAGGTAGCATTGACCTTGCCTTGTCAAGAATAGTGGCCTTTAGTTCAACTGCTTCTTCTGGAGTGCACCAATCGGTCTTCCATCGAGGGTCCAGGGCAGCAGCTATTTTGAATACTTCAGGCTGTTCATATTTGCTCATCCTTCTTTCAAGGGAGTCCTTTAGACTAGTCGTTAATCGAGAGTTAAATTTTGCATGCAAGGCTCCTAGCTGAACTCTGAGACCACGAATAACTGGCAAGACAATGCTAGCTGTAACTTTTTTCTGCCTGAGCAAGATCGGTAGCCCACTTAAAAGGTGTTAGAATTTCTACAATATCCTTCACAATGTTTATTTCATATAAATTCAATTTTCCACCATAATCAAGTGCTTGCATGGGTGGGGAATCATAAACTTTTAGCAAAGACTTCAGCATTGTCAACTGTGAATTCCATCTTGTTACATTTGCTGATTGAAGTCGATTTACATCCACGAATAAATCACTTGCTGATGTTGAATGCCTCACGTGACTCACTAACCTTGCCACTTTACCCAAAACACGTTTGACTTGATCAGCTTTATCCATTCCATCTTTAACAACCAGCTGAAGAGTATGAGCAAAGCAAGAAAAATGATTTGGCTGGATCACGTCAAGTTCACTCTGTAATTCAGCATCAATCTCCACTGGCTGTACATCATCGTCATCTTCATTGAAATCTGAATCTGTGGCATCATCTTCATCGTGACTTATTTCAAGTAGACGGAATGCTTTTAACATGTTCGCAGCATTATCTGTAATAATATTGTCAATTTTTCCAGAAATGCTAAACAATTGTTCAATTTCTGCAAAGTGCAATAATATAGCCTCGCCAGTATGAGAACCCCAGAAGCGACGGCATGCCAACATCACACTACTCAAGTTGAAATCAATAATAAAATGAGCTGTCACACCAAGGTATGACCGTGTTTGCCTGTTTGTCCAAATGTCCAATGTAAGGCAAACTCGAGAAGCACAATGTAGCAACTTGACAACTCTAGAAAATGATTCTGAAAAATGTGTTGGGATCAAGGTAGCGCTGAGGTATTTCCTTGATGGCATCAAATATCGTGGTTCAGCCATTTCTAAAATTTTTCGAAATGCAGAACTTTCAACTACAGACAACGGCTGCAAATCTGAATCAATGAAATTGACAACAGCATCAGTTATCTGTTTCTGTTTTCCACCGTCCGTGGATTTCCACTTTTGAACTGAGTGAGACACAGATCCTTGAAGTGATGGTAGAAGTGTTTGTTGAGAGGAAGATGGTTGAGAATAAAGCTTTCCAAACACATTTGGATGATGCCTCTAAAAATTGATACAATATAAGTTTAAGATGAAATACTTAATACTAGTTTTTACCTTCAGGTGAGTTATCAAATTAGAAGTGCTTTTTCCTTTAGTAGAAACTTCCCTGTCACAGTGCTTGCACTTGACTTTCACTATCCCTGTACTACTAGAAGATTCACTTGGTTGCAAAAAATGATCAAAGACCGGAGATCGAGAAGCCATCACTTGCTGCTTAGAATTTCTCTGTATCAGTAGAATATCCTGACTACTTCTGGATATGCTTCGATGTAAGAACTGACTATTCAAAAGGCAAATCCCTCCTATGGTTTGAAGTGTTAACAAATGTTGTGCTTTCTAGCATTCAGTAAGCAGCTAGCTCTCAAGGCATTCAGAGCCAGTCATGAATGATAAAGTGATCCACCTCCCCACCACACACACACACACACACACACACACACACACACACACATACACACACACATACACACACACAAACACAAGCACAGTTAGACAAGCTCTCCCTTGTAGACTATTAGGTGTCAATAGAACACTAATCAACACTGTAAAAAGTGGTATTAGTTAAAAACTGCTGTGCCACAACTAATTATAGCAAACACTTGCTGTTCTACTTCACTGCTAATATTACCAGTAATAGTTCTATGGGTTTGATTACAAAAATATGATTATGATTACGATTGCGATTACACCCACAATTAGTCACATGATTTTGATTATGATTACGATTACGCAAAACCTTGTAATCGATTGTAATCGATTACGATTGTAATCATAATCAACCCCAACTCAATATATTATAATATATATATATATATATATATATATATATATATATATATGTATATATAATATATATATATATACCAAAATCTCAATTGAGACTCATTAGTTAGGGTCTCGCTTCGCCTGCCCAAACAGGTTTATGTCATGCACCACTAACTCACTCACTTGCATTAAAAAAAAAAATTCTTGATTGCTCTTAATATTTATTTGAACATTTGCTGTAATTTATAACTGCCACCACATTGAAGCAATACAAGTTCTTGTCTTGAACTCCTGATAGTTTTTGTCCTTAAATAAATGGTAGTCTCGGTATTGTGATGACTGCCCGCTAATTAAATTAACAAGTATCCCTCCACATAGTGGCGCTTGACGTATTGCAAAGTAAGGATGCAGTAGCACAAGTTATCTTACTCAGTTATCATTCTTTACCATTGGTTAAGGTTACATAAGTTTCTCTCTCCTACTCTCTTTTTTCTGAACTATCTGAGCTATTCTTCTACCCACCTCTCTTAACTTCAGCTCTTTTTCTTGAGTCATGGAGCCCCCTTTTACTTTGTCTATCTCTCCTGCTTCTGAATTTCTGTCCTGAAACTTTTGTCTTTTATTTCGTACTTTAGCCTTTCTTTTGAAAACTAACCCCCGCCTTTACTCGTCAATTCCACCTGCTTTTTAGTTATAATTAATCGCTCACCTTTTTGCCTTCTCTTCCCTTCCATTTTAAACCTACACCCCTTACCTCGCCGATTCCATCCGCTTTTCAGTTACGATTAATCGCCTTTTACCTTCTCTTCCGTACTTTCGCCTTCCTTTTTGAAACCTACGCCGCCTTCCATCGTCAATTGCACCCGCTTTTTAGAAGTAACCGACCAGCACGTTCTACTGATTGTGACGATACTTTACTTACCATTAATGAACAATGCTTTACCAAACCATACAAAGCTCATGAATTATTCATGAATACACACACTGTCGGTCGTCGTCGTCGTCGTCATTACTGACACACAAGCGTATTATTAGTAAATTAATGGTCTTGCGAAAGTCTAACGGCATCTTCATAGTATTACGCTGTTTGTTTGTTTGTTTTTCACATTGATATAAGTTTAACCTGTCAATGTATGTAATTTTGCATGTACACTCAAACCTCTCTTATCCGGACAGTCTGAGACCAAGGGGTGTCCGTAACTAAGAAATGTCCGTAACTCAGAAATACTTAATTTATTCGGTGATGAACCGCATATACAATTAATTATTTGATAATTGAATTAGTATATTACTTAAAATTAACAAAAACACCTGTAAATACATGAATCAATTTATTTAAAATATGAAGTGATTTTAGTTTGCTTCATAGATTTCTAGCGACGCTGAGCTGCGTCATCTCTTCAACTTTTTACCAGCATAAGATGTGCAGGTGTGTGTTTCCTTTGGACTCCAACCACTCCAAAGCAGTATCGAAAGCAGCACAATCTTGCGATGGAGTAAGTGCATTTGAAGAAGCTTCATCTTCATTTTCGGACTCAGACTCTTCTCTCTCTTGCAACACATCTACAATTTCTTCATCGTTCATGTCCAAATATCATTCACTGTAGATTTTGGAACACCAAACTGTCCAGACACTGCCTCACTGACTTCCCTTTCTTAACTTCTGATATTTATCTCCAGCTTTCTTTCTGGAGTTAAAACGCTACGCTTGCGTTTAGTTACCGAGACCTTGCCTCCACCAATGCTGGTCGTTGAGTTCTTAGAAGAACTAGCAGCCCCACTGCCTTTCAAAGAGTTTTGAGAAGGACGCCGCCGGTCAACGAGTTCTGACAAGAACTAGCGGTAGACGCACTAACTGACTGTTGATTTCCCTGCTCCATCCCTGCACACAACGAATACACTCGAAGTGCCACGCGCGAAATATTTTCCCGACTTTATTCGTTTAATTTGGTAGCTTTCCGACTAAACTGACGATCCGTACGCAGTCAATAATTTTAGTTCGTGTCCGGTAGACAGAGGTGTCCGTAACTTAGATGAACGGATAAGAGAGGTTCGAGTGTATTCTCAGCTCAATAAAATGTATCAGAGTGCTTGCAGGGTACTGCCTCATTCTACCCTTTACCATAGGCACACTGTCATATAAGCAAATTGTTTGCCATAAACATTTCCTTGAATACTAAAGTTGGGTGAAGTGCACTTGATATTAAGGTATGTAATTATGTATGAATACATTTTGTTACAAGTAATGTGCAGAAGGTCATTGAGTACAGGTTTCCCCAGTGCCGTCAAAGGTGCATGCAGCCGTCAGTGCGGCCATGGCTGCACCAGTATCTTAACAAGAGGAGGCGTGTTTCTTAGTTTGTCTGCCCTTTTTTTAAAACTCATGATCGTCATCGAAATGGCTTCTATGGGGAATAAATGGCCAATATCGAGCGTTTTAGAAGATACCCCAGAAGTTCCACACCAGCCACACCAGCCTGGTCCTTCCTTTAGTTTTCCTTAAGTAATTTGGAAAAGCAAGCATAGTTCATAGGTCCTTCCAGTATTGTTGGTTAGCAAAATAGCCATTTTTGCACTACAAGGAGTCTGTTGATGTAATTTTTGCCGCACATGCTTAAAAAACGAAAACTGATACATAAGCAGAGCAGGCATTTGCAAGTATTAAGGGTGGCTGCACACCGCCTACGCAATTTTTTGTTGATGGTTGCTATGCACGATTACCGATTACTACTATTGTATACTTACAGGGGCTTCTCCACTATAACACAAGGACAAAGTACCTGCCGAAGGCACCGCTCACTAATTTTAGAGCGAATCTGGAAGAAATATCGGGGCCTGGTTATAAAACTTTGTAGCACTTTTTTGGAGCGGTGCGGTAAGTTGGAGCTCCACAATTTGGTGCACTACTAGCCAAGCCGATACTCTACTGCAAGACAACAAGTTCTTTTCCAATATTACTTTATGATTTATTCACAATTTTTTCTATTTATAAGATATTTTAATAATTCTCGTGGTGCAGTTCATTTTTTTTTAGGTTTACCCGTATGTAAAAAAAATTGTCGTTCTCATTATTAGATTCCAAGAAAAACTGATATAAAATTTGGAACTTTAATTCCACTCGCAAAGCTTAAGAAATAGCCCCACCCCCATGTCTCGTACTCCTCGTACGCGAGCAATTTTTTTCAAATTGGGTTTGTGTCGGTTCTAAAAAGAGCCCGCCTATATCAAGAGTAAACAAACATCAATATAACAATAATAAGAGAGTCGGAAGAGAGAGCAGTTTCTTGGAGATATCCGAGGTGAAGGATTAGGTCTGCGCAGCTTGGGAAGTCTTCGCTCCTTAGAAATCGAGCCTGCTGGATCCATCTGCTTGAGTTCAGGTACGCAGAGCTTGGAGAACGGCTACAGGAGGAGAGGCAGCCTGGTGCACCTTGCCACGTGAGTTCAGACGACGTATGGAGAGTTGCTGTAAACGGCTACAAGACAACAAGAAGCTAAACTAAAACACCACAACTTCGCAAAGTATACTTCTGCTACTACTGCGCGATTGTTTCTGCTCGCGTATTATCGAATGGTGGGGTATTGGCGGGAAATAAATTAATGTTCGGATCTACAGGCAGTGCGCGTTGCTATGTACGGCCACCCTTAATTATGGTGGATTGAGGGTTGCTGTTTGTTTGTTTTTTCGTGTTTTTTTTGTTTTGTTTTTGTTTTGTTTTTTCGTTTTTGTAATTGTGTTGTTTACTTTATATGTCAAAGTAGATGATGCAATTATAGACACTCTACATAATATAATGACTTGACATAAACCTACTAACTGTTTATAAAAAATCATTTGCATTAATAAATGCGCTTGTACTGAATGGTTTGGAGTGATTACAGTGGTAATTGAATTCATTGGAAACTCAGATTTGGTTAAAATAAGCTTCTATATTGTCTTTTTATTAATTAAATTTGCTAATTTAATGAATGAGTGTGTGTGTGTGTGTGTGTGTGTGTGTGTGTGGTTAAATGGGTATAGTTATTATGGCTTCTCCAATTCAATTGGGCTTCCTACTCCTCTGTTTCTAGCACTTACATTTATTCACTTCACTGCACCGATAATTAACATGTGGTGGCCTAATCTAGTATGATTTCACTTTTTTTTTTCTTCCCTTCTTCCCTTTTATAGATATGAGTGCATTTTTTGTTATAGTGGAGACCAGCACAAATATTTTGGCATTATTTTCATACTACACATCCACTCATCTTGTGACAATTGTATTCAGCAAATTCTACCATACTTATAGCAGGTTATGTATTGAAGTCTTTATATGGCCAATAATCAGTCACTATGAGTTTGTTGCCCATTGTGTTCTCTACACATTGTTTCTGTGTCTCCACCAAGTTCAAACTAACTATCAGTACAATCAAGAATGTCATTGTATGTTAAGGTGGAGGGGGGGGGGGGGAATGAAATTTTTAGTAAAGGAAAGCTGATTCAATTTAGTTGTTTTGCCTAAGAGAGAGTGAGTGTGTGAGCTTTCTTGTAGAACTGCAGCTTTTTATTGGAACATTATTGGTATGCTGTCTTTAATAATTGCGCCCTCTCCTAGTATTAATGCCTCCCTTATGGAATGTTAATTGTAGAGGAAACTCACTTGACAACATCATTGCGAGTAAACATTTTGGCCCTGGCTTTTGTGGGTTAGCAACCTGATGTGCATTTGAATGAATGCAAGTTTCTTTCGTGATGTTTGACATTTCCTTAACTTTGTAGTGTAAGAGAATGATAAAATACATCTTGTACTAAACTAGTTGCTAGTTTTAATGACCTCTTTAGTCAGATTGGTTTGTGTGGAATTTTAAACTGTTGCATCAGAATGTAGTGTACCTTTAACTCTATGAAACTTTCCCTTATTTCCCACTGATAAAGCCTGCACAACTTCTGTAGACCCAACAATGGCTGCCTGGGAGCAAGTTAATGGCTTATCAGTCATACCACAATGGTGTGGTATGATGTCCAATTGGCCTGTGATTTCCCCATTCAGCTAACTACACAGCTTGCCTTTGTTAGTGGTGTGTTATTTATTTCCTTCTACAAGTCACTTCCAATAATACAAAATTCTGAATTTTTTGCCGTTACAAGAAGTACCAGGTATTTCTTCGAACATTTTGACTGTCGAAGACTCTTCAGTGACTTTAGATATTCTAATTGTATCCAGATTATAGTAAAAAAAAAAAGAAAAGAAAGATAATATATGTATGTGATAATGCATGTTTGAGCCAAACCCCTTTACTGTACCCACTCTGAGATTAACTCGTTCCCTCAAGTTTATAGTTTCATGGCATTACCATAAATTTTACTGCCACTTAACTATATAATTAAATTAATAAATTTTATTTTAATATTGTTAATAGAATACCATTTCTATTGAACAATTGTTGAAATCCATTTCTTGGATATTTCAACTAAATACATATTTATTGTAGTTATTGACATCACCTATTTTTGCATGGTCATTGTTGTTGTTGTTGTTGTTGTTGTTATTGTCATGTCTAGGTTGGTTCAGTTGGCAAAGGGACTTGATATTGCCTTTAATTGGAGTGTTGTGTTGTCAGTGGGGGAGTTCTCTCATGAAGGAAGCTTCCTTCACCAGGTAAAGTTTGGGGATTTAAATAATAGATAGTACTAACCTTACACTGCTGACCCCATCTCCCTTCATACAACACCCCTCTAATCCCCGCACTTTCTTTGAGTTTCACCTCCTCTAATCCACTTTAATTTCACCTCCTCTAATTCACTTCAATTTCACCTCCTCTAATCCACTTTAATTTCACCTCCTCTAATCCACTTTAATTTCACCTCCTCTAATCCACTTTAATTTCACCTCCTCTAATCCACTTTAATTTCACCTCCTCTAATCCACTTCAATTTCACCTCCTCTAATTCACTTCAATTTCACCTCCTCTAATCCACTTCAATTTCACCTCATTTACTGCTTCCCAATTTTCCCAATCTATTCGTTATTTCACAAATTCAGTTTACCAATAGTCCAACAGCTTGCCGTGCTGTCAATCGGCCCACTACTCCTCCACACATAGTCACAACCCCACTTCCGGAGGGAGAATCTTGGGAAAGTCTGACAAAGTCAGCTTATTCTTATCCTGATTGACCTCAGACTATAGAAGTCACATGAATGTGATGTGATGTGATACCCTCCACCCACACACACATGCTGGTATAATGATGTCTCAGGATCAGGTGACTTCCATCTGATGTTGAGTGATCCATAGAACTATCACGTCTTCTGGTGGTTCTATCTAGTCACTGCACATAATAGGAACCACGCATGCACATGCACACACACACACACTTACACTTTCACATTGAACATATTTTTTCACTGAAGTAATTATTTTTATGTCTGCAGTTTTATGAGAAGGTATTTTTCAATGTTCTATATAAAAGTTCAATTCCAAACGTGGATAAAAGGTATTAGTATACAATATTTTGTTGTTGTTATTGTTAATTACTTGCATTATGTTCTACTCTGTGTGACGTGTATATGTGTTGTGGAATATATAACACAGGATTGTCCTATTACCAGATGGTCTCACTACCAGCAATTGCAGCAACACATCTACACTGACTGCCCAGCTAACTAGAGCTGCTTCAAACCAAATTTATAGGAACACAACGCACAATATATTCAACTACGGAGACTCTATCCACAGCATTCTTGCCGATGCAGCCAATGAGGTCATTTGCTCAGGAAGCCTTGGGGTAACTGTTAAATGTCCCATTGAAGCCAGTTTTCCCGGGTTTGATAGCATCTGGAATCGAGTATACGTCATACTTGTTGTGACCTTCTTCTCTGTCTCTTTGTTTCTACTCATTCTCCTAGTTAGCATCTTCTCTGAAGACAGGATAGTAAAGATGGAAAACTTGGACGAACCCAGGAAGAAGTTTAAAAAGGAGCCAGACGGTAATGGACATTATTTTGGACCCAGTTTATTGGAACCAATATGCGATGCTGAGAGTGATAATGGATATGTTACGTATCGAGATCTGAAGAAGAAGCACAACAGTGAGAACTTAACCCATTCACGCCATAGTCAGGCTGCCATGCCACACCCTCTAGAGTATGATGTATCATCCTATACACCCAGTCATGATTGTGATGGCATATTGGAGCGAAAACCTCGTGGTGTCACACGAACTGAAGTCACTTTGGAAGATGTGGCAGAAAGTTGAACTGGTTTCATTTGATAATTTAGTCATAATTTTTTTTATTATTATTTTTGGAGTGTTCAAGTCATCAATATCCATTACATGATCTATCTCATAGTTGAAGTCAATTCATAGCCTCAGATATGAATTCCTCGAATTAGAACTCAGCTGTTTGGACTATTCTTATCAGGTGACTGGCACATTCAGCCGATTAGAAAAATGGGCTGATCAGTTCATGCGCGTATAAACATCTACACGTGTTGTCACCGGCGCATTTTCGTGTTCGTGAAAAGCGAGCCATCGATATCTAACAGATCAATAATTCTCGGTCTTACTGCGAAAGCTTGAAGATGTCGTCTCACGCACCTACAGAGTCAGTCTACGACAGTAAGGATAAGACTCAAGTAACCAGTGCTGTTTCGTCCTACTCGCGAATGTTCGCGGACTCGCAGGAAAATGACCCGAACTTGGACAGCAGTAAACTAGTTCAAGAAAGAATTGAGACTGCATCATCGGTTGTGGAGACATTTTACAATTTGGTGACTGACTTCTACGAGTATGGGTGGGGACAGTCTTTTCACTTTGCTCCATTGTACGAAGGCAAGGACGTTCAAAAGTGCATAGCAGAGTACGAGCAAGAAGTGGGAAGAAAAATTGGAGCAAAGCCAGGCATGACTGTTTTGGTATGTAATTGCATTGTGCTCAATTTAAACGTAATATGCAACCAAAATGCTATGCAATTGAAGTACCCTGAGTATATTCAGTCCCTGCTGAATGTTTATATCTAACAGCCCAAATGATTCTGCAGCTTTTTGCACTTGTAGAATTAACATACAAAAAAAAAAAACTGCTACAAAACCTCTGAATCATCAGGTTATGTTTGCTACAGCATTAACAGCTTATAAAGTATATGTTTAGATTTATCTGCCGGTATTTTTGTTTTTAAGAAGCCTAGTTGGTTCTTTATTTCGATGTACAGTATCATAGAGGAGCCCAAATGAAATTTATTAAAATATAAAACAGGTTTGGACATAGCATAAATTAGCATGCAGTTGTCCTATAAACAAAATTGCCTGTATTGGTACCCTTGTTCATTAAAAAAAAAAAAAAAAAAAACTTGTCAAGGGGGTTGGCCTTCTCTCCAACCCCTTTCCCCCCCCCCCCCCCCCCGTAGGGTTCTCACCTGAGTTGAAGGATATTCAGCCTCTGCCTCATGCTTCATTATTTTTTCAACTTGTTTTGCTAGGATACACTTGCTGAATAATTAATATACGACACTGGGTTTCATCATGACCGTATGACATTTCTCTGGTCCATTAAATAATTATTTCCGCTCCAATGCATGATTGACCACAGTGTTCTAAGAATCCTGAAAGCAGATCTGCTGGATAAAAGAAACAAGTTATTAAGCAACCATTTATCTTGCAGTAGTGAAGACCCTCAGTATGCACACATTGTATTGTGCTGTTATAACACCTTGTAAAGTATAGAATATTTTGGAATTTCACCTTGTTACTACTAATTTGTTTGCTTTCCTTTATTCTTTTCCCTTTTGTTATTATGTCGATGCAGGACCTTGGTTGTGGCGTTGGAGGGCCGGGTAGAGAAGTTGCTCGCTACACTGGGTGCAATGTCTTGGGTGTCAATTACAATGCTTATCAGATAGAGAAAGCAAAGAAGCACAGCAAGACTGCACAGCTGGACCATCTCTGTTCTTATGTCCAGGTAAGAGTCACCCATTCAACATCATTGCAATATAAACCATATTAATCCCACTACTTTTTTTTTCTTCTTAATTTTGATTTATTTAGTAGGCAAAGGAGGATCCGTGGTTATGATACAATTTGAAATGGAAAAAAAAACAAAAAACTAGGACAATATTGTTATAATAATTCAGAGCTAAAGCAGCATGCTGGAGCTACCTACATTAGAAATATATCACTGAATAGTAGAAACAGAGTGACACTATTTACATACTAGATGAGGGAGGTGTGGGTGGATCGCCATTATAGGCACACTTCAATCAATAAGTTGTTAGTACCACCGGGAGTTTCTTCCATTTGAAATTAAAATGTCCCTCCGACTTCATTCATACCTTATTTTTATCAATTTACAATTCCTTTATCTGCCAGGGTGATTTCTGCAACTTGCACATGCTCAAGGACAACTCCTATGATGGTGGATTTGCATTTGAAGCTACATGCCATGCTAAGGATCCTGTGTGCGTGTACAAGGAGATATTCAGGTTGCTCAAGCCGGGCTCTATTTATGTGGATTGTGCGTGGGTGATGACAGATACGTACAATCCAGACAACCCCGTTCACGAGAAAGTCAAGCAGGATGTCATGGTGAGTGCTATCTGTGTCATTGTCATAATTATGATTCAACAATTTGTAGTTGATGAGGCATTTAAAGGCAACATTTATTGTCGTGGTTTCCCTCAGTCAAGATTTTTTTGTTTGTGGATTTGTAACTGTTGCATTATATAAGTATGTGGCACTCTGCAGTTTTGTGAGGTGTGCAATCTTAAGCCTTGATTATGCCACTGTAAGTTTACAGTATTTATTGTGTATTTTATGTCTTAGTATGGCAATGCCTTACCAGATCTGAGGACAGGTAAGGTTCTCATTGCTGCTTTGAGGGAGGCTGGATTTGAGGTCATCGAGTTCAAAGACCTGGTGAATGAAGAAGAAGTGCCCTGGTAAGATAATCGAAGGGTGTAGGAGTTGAAATAATCAGTTGTGAGGGAAATGGGGTGGAGTGGAGGAGGTGATAAGTGATCACTTTATTGGGAAAAGGGGTGGAGGACTGGTCAGTTAGTTGTGAGGGGACCTGGGACTAACTGTGGTAGTGTGTAAGGGGGGGATTTTATTGTGGCAATTTGGTGAACAATTGAGCTGGTCAGTTTATCTAATCAAACAGCTCTGTCACACTTACATCTGCTTTGTGGTGCAGTAATCATACATAGAGGCTTTATTCACAAAACTAACAAATCAGGAAGCCATACATTAAAAATGATTTAAATATTTTTTATTAATTAAAAAAAAAAAAATTTCTATTTATCATTGCCAGGTACAGCCCACTGGAAAACAAAGGATGCTGTTCCATCAAAGACTTCAGAATGACGACCATTGGTCGATTCGCCACCCAAGTCATGGTTGGGGCTCTGGAAACCATGTACATAGCCCCCAAGGGTACCGCCAAGGTCGCCAACATTCTTGAAGTCGGAGCTAAGTCTTTGGTCAATGCTGGGCGCATGGAAATCTTCACACCAATGTTGCTGTTGGTGGCCAGGAAGCCCGTCCAATAAATCCTCCCTATCTCAAGTGGAAGATCACTCATGCTCGTAAATAACTGTAGTTTGTTTAATTTTAATTTACAACACCGCATTTCTCACAACACCGCATTTCTTCACACCACAACATTCTCACGACATTTGTTGTTGTTGAAGCCACTCATTCACGCAATTGGTAACTCGTCATTTTGCTCGTTCCTTACTTGTTCCTTACTTGTTCAATACATCGCGAATGTAACATTTCATGTCACCACTGATATAGTTCATTTCCATACATGCAAGTCACATTCAGACAAGAAGCTGTTTACTATCTCGTCACTCCTGGCTTAGCCACTCCTGGCTTAGCGAGACATGTACAGTTACCACACTCCAGCTACACAATACCACACTCCAGCTACACAATACCACACTCCAGCTACTGCAGTTACACTATACAAATTCCTAACATTTCATACATCTCATCACATTATCCACCCCATAATTCACACCTCATGCTAAACATAATTGCATTAATTTTTCTTCCACACCTTCACACTTGCCTAGGCTTTGTTCCTTCACTTTTCACATATGCATTTCATAGCCACCTTTTCTCAAATTTATTCTAAATTTAGTACTAGCATTGTAATATTTTTGTCAATCTACTTTCAAACTTTGTGTCCATTCTACATATTTTTTTCAAAATTGTGTGTCCATCCTATAAATTTTTTTCCGAGTTTTGTGTCCATTCTTTCAAATTTGTGTGACCATCCTAATGAATTTTCTTCCGAAACTTAATATTTTTGTGTTATCCTAAAAATTATATCCAGAACTGTGTCCATCCCATGTAATGATTTGTATTGTAGATATTATGTAATAGTGTGAATTAAACAAAAACAATAGTCGACTAATCAGTAAAACATGTGTTGACTGAAATAATAGCGCAAGCATTACTACGTCAATATTCAAGCTTAGCTGGGTGAAGCTACTTGTGGGCATGCCCACATGAAGATAGGAGACTATGAGAGCTATATGTATGTGTCCGTGCCCTGGTGTGCATGTATTCATTGTGTGTAAGTGTTAATGAACAGTTGTATGTATGTGTGTGTGTGTGCCTTGGTGCAGAACAGGAAGTATGCAACAACCTGAGGGTGGGCTAAAGGTTCGCCAGCAGGTAGCTACAAGGAGGGCACTTTACTCTGGTGGCAGCATACCATTGCTGTCTCCAGGTGTGTGAACAGGGCCATGTTGAGACCAGATCCCAGTGTTCCCCCACACTACTGTTCCAATGCATTTCTTTTACTGGTTCTCCTCATGTACGTGTGATCCAATACAAAGGATTTTAAAGCATTTGTATTGTTTGATTCGTAAGTAGTGCTTTAATAATGAAAACATCATCAGCCATCATGGGGTACACAAAAGTTGTTGTTGTTTTTAATCATAGAAACACATGAATATAATATAATGTACACACACCACCATGAATCCATTTACCTGTTTTCTTTTATGCAACCATCTGGCAGCAAGTAAAGTATGTGTGTTCCTATAGTCTAACCACACGCCTGTTGTCAGGCATCTTTGTAATGTGCCCAATATTTATTCTTACTTGCAACTTGTTATTCGCACTTTCTTCTTTTTCTTTCCTTTTTTTTTTTTTAAATTTTTTTATGATGTAGTTCTTATTTTGCACTTTGACTTGCATTCAAAGAGAGTAGGAACACATACATGTAGTAGAACATAAAGTAATGGAGGAAGTGAAACAGTGACTGTCATGTGGCTGAAGACGATGTGTTTGGTGGTAAAGGGTCTCCATCAAGTCTGGGCTTCTTGCGAGATTTCATGTCATTCAGAGTTTGCTCAATCGACCTCAAGTCTCTCTTATTGGCACTTGGAACTGGAGGAAAGTTAGCCAATAGTGAAGAGTTAAATAAATAAAAGGTGGACAGAAACATACAGATCAGCACCAGTTATTTAAAGAACACGTAATATAAAGAATCAGAATTGAGTTCTTAGTCCCCATGGAAAAGGTTTAATGAATAGTGAATAATCCCCTTCAAACAAAAAATCCTAGATAAAGGTAAACATAATTTAATTTTAAGTCCACTGACTTATAAATTATCTAAGCTCACAATTCCACAACCCTCCCCTACCCACCGCCTTTAGTGTGAGTGCATGCACACACATACACACAAAATACTACCATCCTCTTACCATAGCCAAATGCTTTATTGGGCTCCATCTTGACAGCACTTTTCTCAGCACAGTCTAGGTCTCCAAGCAGTTTACGATACTTCTCTTGATAATTGGAAGAGATGCCTTGCGGAGCACGAGGTTGGTCTCTATCATTAGAACCTGTTTCTATAGCCACAACTTCTTCTTTGAAAGGGTCAAACTCCTGCAGTAACAAATAACCTATCACTTAACAAATTGTACGTAGCTATATAGACATTCCTCAGGTTGAACGTAGTGGTTGTATTTGTGTGTGTGTGTATTTGTGGGTATATTATAAAAAATAACTAAAAAAAAATATGAACAACTTCAGAAGCCGAATAGAAAAAAACAAACAAATAAACAAAATGGTCAGACAGCCAATATGTGCTAAGAATCTCATTCTTTTGTCTAATTATCTCTGGCTGTCTTTTTTTTTTTTTTTCCCCATAGGTTAACAAACAAAAGAATAGCATAAATCTACAGAGCAAAATGTTGCAACTCACCAAACCGCTACGAAGTGCCTTTAGTTCTCTATCTGACGGTGGATATTCCTAAAAAAATATTGATCTTTAATCAATTAATTAATAAACTGAAAGCTTTATGGTTTCTGGAAATAAATTAACAATTTACTGCGAAACTGAAAGCTTTATGGTTTCTGGAAATAAATTAAGAATTTACTGCGAAACATTCTGAAAACTCCATATTACATACTAATAGTAAAATGAAATGCCTCCAATACTTCTGTTTAGTGTGATTATCAATTGTCCCAATATTTCAGTAACGGAATGGAAAAACAAGAGAAAGGCATTTAATGATGAATATATAAATGTCGTTACAGCATGCTGTTTACAAATCAACTTGATTTAGCTTGATCTTTTTTTGTACCTTTTTGAATAATATCATGTTCTTCAACTCTTTCTCTCCCTCAATTTCAAAAGAATGTGAAATAACACCAGCAGTTTCACAAACCTCATATCTACAAGATGGAAAACAATTAATCTAAAAATCCTTGCAAATAAGATATACAGTCTTACACTATAGATCTCTCAAACTTTCCAATAGGCTCGGGCAACTTTAAGCGAGTTGTTTTCATGTCTTCCAAAAACTTTCCCACCATGCTCTCAATCTGCAGCAGAAATCATAGCGGGAAGTAATTCAAACTTAGAGTAAGTAATAACAAAAGTTTCTTAACCTTTTTCTTGTATTTATTTCTCCATTCTCTTTTCTCTTCTTCCTCTTCTTCTTTCCTTGCTTTTAGCTCTGATGGAGTTACGGAATTAATTGAATAAAGCATTGTGTGTGCATCGGCAGTAGTCTCGCATGCCAGACCCTTTACCATACCACTTTGCTGGGAAATGGTCTGGGGACGTAGGGTTTTCAGGTTCTCTACAGGAATGTATGCATAGCCAATCAGATTTTACCAATCACATGACCAACCTCAAACTATTTAATTTATTGCTAATTGAAATGATTTAGCGGTAGCTCTCCACCACGCGTCAGTTAGTCAGCCGTGTGGTTGCTGCGATACGGAAACGTTGGAAGAAGTTTTGCAAAGTGTTGTGGAGGGCATTGGTTACAAAGCTGCGCGTGCAGAACAGCGGAGGCCAATCCTTTCCTTCGTGCAGGGAAAAGATGTTTCGTTTCTCTCTCGGATATAGATATTCTCGCAGATCAAGCTAAAGCTACCACAGGCGGCAGTTGGGATTAAATTTAAAAATTTACCCGCAACATTAGGCGGCAATTAAATTCTTTACGACTCAGGTCACGTGGATTCTTCATTGATTGCATTCCGCCAGAGCCGGGAAGTACAGCGAGTATCCCCAGACCCTAGGGGCATGAGGGTCTGGCCCGCGAGACTACATTGGCAGATGACAGTTTAGACTTAGAACACACCTTTAAATTAAAACATTTCCTTATAAAATTCAAGCAGATGTTAAGATTTTACAATGCAGTAATGAACACACCTACTTTCTTGACCATGCCCACCACTTAGATCAGTCACATGTATATATATTTACTCATAAATACTTAGCTAACAATTATCAAACAACTAGAATGGCATTCACCAAAAAACAAAAAAGCTCAGTAAATATAATTCACTTGGCCCTAAACCACCAACCTTTAGCTGCTTTCTTCTCACTCTCACTTAAAGAGGGAGGCTTGTCCATAGAGCCCAAAATAGAATCTAAAAGATCCATATCTTCTCCGAGGTACACTACAAAATTGCTGATTCAGCAATACAAAGAGGAGACACACCCCTTTACGTAGCGTAGCAACTGGGAATCGCAAGTGAAAGAAATGCTGGAGGGTTTCTCTACGTTCGGGAATTGCAGCCGTTTTATAACGTCGCCTTCTTCTCCAGCATGAGTATCGAACCTATTAATAGTGTGGGGGACTTGACTCCTGACAATCTGGTGCGTTGACCTAGCTAGTAGGTAGACCTAGGTAGGCTGCTTGAACAATACATTCTTGCCTTTTATCCAGGAATTATATCTGTGTGATCCTACGTTTATCGAGTATCTAAATTCTTTCCTTCTTCTTCCAGTAAGTACTTGGCTCAAAAGAATAACAGCTAGTTGCATAAAAAAAATTATTGTGGCGTTTAGGCTTTCTCCAACAGACTATTCTACAATATTGAAACAGATTACTTTGAGCTGGTTCATGATGAAGGTCTCATAGGCTGTATTGAAGATGATTTCAAGACATCCACCAGCTCTACTACTTTGTACCTTCCTGATGGCTCTATTGGACCAGTAAGCACCAAGCTACTTTGTTTCGGTAGTAATGGAGCAATGATATTCACAAGACAAAAACATTGTACTACTACTATGAATAATTCTCGGTTTCAATTGACTTTAGATGGGGATGAAATGAATATTTTTTGTTGTTGTTGTTGTTTGTATAGTCATTAGACAGGGAGCAGTCTTGGGATTGGATCATCCAGAATCGTTTGCCATTATTTCTAAGAAGTGATATTTATTCTGAATACAAAATGTGCAAGCATCTCTCCTTCTACATTGCAAAAAAAGTTACAAGCAGTGACTCTTCAGGCTGGAAAGTTTTCCTATCTCAGAAGAAGGATTCCTTCACAGACTGTTCATCAAGCAAAATAACTATTGATGAGCTTGAATATGAAGACGAAGAATCAATGAACTCTCAAGTCCTTCCTAATATACAAAGGAGAAGTTCTGAAATTGATTTGAAGCAGCAGCCCAGGAATCAAGATGATGAGGATAACCAGACAGATTACAAGAGGCAGCGATCTCATAGCATTGCCAGTTTCCTACCAACTTCAAGGATGTCTGAGAAGAACCCAAGGAGACCAAGATCAAAGTGGAAGAGAAGCAATTCTATGGGATGTGAGGATGATCAGCTCTGTGGCGACTCTATGCAATCAATGGGTAGGAAAAAGAAGCTGGAACAGTTGTCCAGGATCAAAGAGTGTTCTTTTTCAGAGTCCCTTGATGCAGGGATTGCACTGGAAGATACCACCAGTCCAGATTTGGTGAATATCTTGGGCACAAAGTCAGGCATGACAGCATTTTGGAAATTTTTAAAGGGTAAAGCTGGAGAGGCCAACTGGCTATTTTGGCTAGATGCAGAGAGGGTGAAATATTATGATGGCAGAGAGCAGACAAGGTAACCTATTTCCTGTCTTTTGATTTGTTGTTTGATCTGTCCAACCACGTTTGTTTCTTTTCAACATTCTCTTTAGAATGCTTCGTGATCTGCATGAGAAATATTTTCTTGATTCTGGAGATTCCTTGGAATTACCATTGGAGATTAGGAAGATAGTGACCAAATCCGTTCATTTAACAATAAATCAGATTCATGATATCCAACAGGTCATGACTGTAGGACTTGTGGATTACTGGTATATAAACGAAGTTTAAACCTGTGCATGATCTTATCACTTAGTACAAAAATAATGATAGCATTATTGTCCAGGCATGATTTAAATTTTTTTAAATTTGGGCAACTATTCTGTTTCTAATTATTGCAATAGGTGCCCACGGTTTTTACTTCACTACCAGAGTGTGCAAGAGAATGGCTCATTTGAACCAGCGACAACTCTACCTAATGTATTTCGCCCGTATTCGTCCTCTAGTCCAATTCCTCGCAAAGACTCCAGAACACATGAATACATTTCTCCCCACACCCCTAGTCACACACCCACCTTTAAGAGGATAGTTGGCATGAGAGGAGATCAGACTGCTAATGGCATAGCTGGACTGGGGACTCCACCAATTACTGGCAAGCTCAGCAGGGATTCTTCTCCAGCTAGTTTGTCACCAAGCCCTATAGCTAAAAAACAATCTTTGAAAAAGGATGAAAGTTTAGATAAATTGCCAAGTATATGGCCATCTAGTAGACCTAATACTACTTCAGCATCTCGGCATAGCCAACTGGCCCGGTATTCTGGCAGACATTTGACAGATCTCCACAGCCAGTGTGCTTCAAAAATGGTGCGTAATATGCATTTTTTAACTCCAGTTTACTTCAAATTTATTTCTGTCTCGTCACCATAGACAATATAGCTAAAATAGTTTCATTATCAATGTCGTTGACAATTTGTGCATTTGGCTTTGCTACACAGGAAGGAAGTGACAGAGACAATATTTGTAAAAGTCGCTGTATGATTCTCAGCCTCTCGGGTACACCTACTCACTTGAGTGAATCTCCCGACTCTTTGCCGAGGTCACTGGATGTTTACAAGTCTCTGTTCCATTGTCTGGCAGTAGAGAACAGGAAAGCTGGAGGCTACTTTATGAAGTACCTGAAGAACCAAGACAAGGTGTACATCAATGCTCTACTCTTCTGGAGGGACATGCAAGAATATAAAATACTGTTTGTGGGCAAAAAGTTCAGTCCCTGCTTAGTAGAGATGAAATCAAAGGTCAGTCGATTTCGTTAATCACACCAAAACACAAATATGTGCTTACTAAACTACATCAACTTCAACGTTAGAAATAAAAAGTCAACAATGAAACAAGCATTGGCCTAATTGTTAAGTTACTGAACTTGTATATTTTCCCTCTCTTTTTTTTATTTTTTTTTTAATTTATTTTTTTAATCTTTTATAGGTTATATTTAGCAAATATATCAATAAAGGTGGAAGTAACAGCATAAATTGCTCCGAGGAAGTGATAGATTTTATCCAGTTCAACCTGAAGCCAGCCTATGAGGATCTGTTTGACCTGGCTGAGGAACGTGCTATAGAGTTGTTGATAAGTCAGTGGACTTCACTCTGCTCCCAGGACAGAAACTCAATACAGCAGGTAATGTGCTCACATGTTCTAAAAATTTCTCTATATATTTCTTGACCACGGTTTGCCTTAAAATGACATGCCAATAGTTTTATGTGTTTAGTGAAATATGGTTTTATATATGCTAATACTAAATAAATAGTTCACAATTTCTAATGTATTCTATTTCTTCCACAGGCTTTTATTTTTAACAATTAAGAGTTATAAGATATTTTTGTCTGTAACTGGGGATTGAACCCAGAAACCACTTGCTTGTGCATTAAGTAAGTATAGTCCAGGATTTGATCCTTTCTTGAGTTTCAAGAAAACTAGAGAAACTAAAGATTGCAGGGCTTTTGCTCATTCTTCATAGCTCATTTCATTTAGTTATAATTAAAGATCACATATTTATATTAAGATGTGAATGAACCTATAAAAGTGTTCAATTAAGTCTCACCACCAGTGCTTAACACACCAGCAGTTAAGCAACTTATATTTTTTAATCTGATAATTATTCATAATACAAAAAAATTGGCAGACAATGGTCAAAGCTTTGCAGAGCTTTCATAATCAACTGCTTTCTTACATGTATCAATAATTTATAATAGTATCCTATAGTGTGCACTAAAATGTGAGATATGACAATCATTAGTCTGGGTTTGATTCCGTTGGGCAAACAAATATTTTTTACTCTGTATTGTTAAAAACAAAAAGCCTGTGAAAGAGAGAGAATACATCTAATGAGTAAAAGTAAGCTGAGAAATAAATGTGAAGTATAACACTGTTGTCATAGGTGGAAAGAATCTCTGTGTCTAGCACCAGTGTTGAGCCAATCCATAGTAAAGCATCACTTGAAACTGTGTCCGACAAACTTTCAGACACTGACGATAATGACCATTCAGTGAGCCCATATGTAAGTTCAATTGATGAAAATTTTTAATACTGCAGCCTCAATTTATTTATCCTCTGTCTTAGGCTCCAAGCAAGAGCCAGAGACCATTGATGGCAAACTGTGGTTCTTACAGGAGACGCCAAGCCATTGTGTCCATTAGCCCGGCACTAACAACTACTGCTACTTCTCTCAATGATATCATCAACAACCCGGTGGAACTCGAATTTTTTAAGGTGTGTTGGGGTAGTTTGGGAGAACTAGGTAAGGAAATATAATGGAAGCCTTGTTGTGAGGAGTGAGAGGGTTTGATGTGGGTAAATGCAATTTGAGGAATCATTGAATGTATTGCTAGGATATATTATTATAGAGCTATCATGTTTGCTCTTGCAACATCCCCATTTTGCAAATATGAAATTTTGTTTCCCAATGACACTTGTCCAACTGGAGGGAGAAGGATCTATCCACTTTATGTATAAGGATGTGACATGTTACTATTTAATTCATTCATCTGCAAAGGCAGTGATAATAAGCATACATATATTGACCATACTCCCCAAGTGGCATAGCTGGTGATGCTGCCTGTGTGATGCAGGTGTCTTCACAAATGCAGTCTTACCAAACCATTTTCTTCCATAGATATTTCTGAATGAGAAACTAGCAGCTCAAGATTTGATGTGTTGGATGGATATTGAGTCGTTTCGAGGCATCCCTTCATCAAATGAACTCATCAGAAACATAAAGGCTAAAAAAATCAGAAAAGACCACCTTAATAAGAGCTACTACTTTGGCAGTAATAGTCCAGCTGCCAAAGAAACCCAGCGCATGACTATGCAGGCAGGAGGAGGCAACTATGGGGCACGCCTACCTGCCAGGCCGTCAACCCCAGTGCTCAGGGAAGTCCAGAAGCATGTCCGTGCCAGGCTGGAGAAAAGATGGCTGGCAGAGTTTATGATGTCGCCAGAATTTGTGAAGCGGAACAGAGACACCCGTCTCTCGGGTAGCTGGGATCGAAGAATGAGCACGAAGTTTAACCAGCTTAGTGTAAGTCCTTGTTCCTGTAATTGAAGTCTTCTAGGCCAGAGGAATCATTTCTGTTTCTTTCTCCTCTCACTAGATTGAGAATTCTTTCTTACACTCGCATGAGGCACTGCAGTTTCGTAAGTTTTTGAGTCAGAGGAAAACTAGCAACTTTGAGCGGTACCTGAAGACCAGGGCTCAGACTGGGCACTCTCCTGCTACTGTATACCACCCCAGGGAGAACATTGAATTCTGGTGCGAAGTGCAGAGATACAAGGTAAAGAATGGGGGGGGGGGGGATATTAAAATTAAATATACTAAACAAACAAACAAATGAATAATAAATAAATAAATAATAAGGCATATTTATTTCAAACCTATTTTTATTGTATAATGTGTGTATTATAATGTAATAATATGTATGTATAATATAGTTAGCAACAGTAAGAAAAGTATGAATAATAGCAGAGCTGGGATGAAAAAATTTCTTTGACGGAAATATAATACAAGATTATGCAGAAATGAACTGTTATCTTAGTTAATAGCACTCGTGTGGCGAGAAATTTCACTTGGCTTCGCCTCATGAAAATTTTCTCACTCCACTCCGTGCTAATAATCCCGAATACCACAGTTTTCTGTGCTATTAGTATGAGTAATAGCACGGGTAACCGTGCTATTCAGGATTAATAGCACGAGTAACACGATTGAAATAGCACGAGACCAAGCCGAGTGTTATTTCAATTGCTTTACGAGTGCTATTGATCCCTAATAGCACAGGTTACCTGTGCTATCACTCGCTAATAGTAGGCCAGCTTTTTAAAAAGTCTTTTGCAATTGTAGCTACACTGTATCGTTCACTCACTATCACATTATTTCAGGATTAGCTTCCGCTGGAACTTTGTTTTCAACGTACGACCCCTCCTAATCTGTTGTAAAACATTCCGTCTAATACGGGCAGAGGTTCTGTGGTAAAAAATGACATGGTCTCCAACTAGAAACTACTCGATCTGTACGTTTCCAAGATTAATGCTGCACGCGTGCGCACTTACCCGTACTATTTCACTTAGCTACCGAGGTATTTTACTTAATTTCCACTTAGTTACTGAGGTATTTCAATTAGTTACGCACTATTTCATTTTCCCCGTGCGATTTCAATTGAACAGCGATTTTTCCCATTCATTTTTGAATGGGCAACTTATGCGCCGTACTATTATATCTCCAAATATAATAATAATAATAATAATAATAATAATAATAATAATAATAACAATAATAATAATAATAACAATAATAATTATATAATGAAATATGTAATAAATAAATAAACAAAAACAAACAAACAAACAAACAAACAAAATAAATAAATAATTGGCTTAAATGAACATAATACTTTTTTTAAACTTATTGTAGTATTGATAAATTTTAATTATAATAAGACATTTCGGCTTTGAGAAGCCTTCATCAGTTGTGAGATGGTACAATCGTGAAAACCTTTGTCATAGTTTTCACAATTGTACCATCTCGCAACTGATAAAGCCTTCTCGAAGCCAAAACGTCTTGTTATAATTTACGATAAATAAGAGTATTATGTTCATTTAAATATTAATGTAGTAGTTAAAAATGAATCTGTACAGAATTAAATAATTGGGTTGATATGTACATATCACTACCACTTGAAGTCATTTCATATTCTTCAGGTAATGTGCCACGCCCATACCAGAGGATTAACTCTCAACCACAAGGTGAGGGCCATCGTGGACTGCTATTTCTGTTCTCCTTCTCCTCCTGAGCTGCAGATAGATGTGCCAATACACGTGGTAGAACAAATAAAAAAGAGGGACCACATTGGAGGGGGACCGTATCTCTTTCGAGAAGCTCAGGCAAGTTTACAGTTCCAACCCATCTCCTTTCTTTGTTAACTCTCATATTTACATGTGAAAATTACATGGCTTGGCGTAATTTCAGTCAATTGAAGAGAGCAAATGTAAGAAATATTAAATGAAGCTGTAGCTCTTCATGTGAATGTGAATTATTCAGTCAATTTCTTACAGGAAGACAAATCAAATGAAGCACCAAAGGTGCGAACCCTCAGCGCTATTAAGCACTACCTAGCTAATACAATATAATCTCCTTCCAAAAGAAAAAGCAATCTGTTAGCTATTTTAATGAGGCATCAAAATAGCTCGACCAATGAAAATGGTACATGGAAACGCTGTCTTCATAAGAAAAGAAGCTAAACTAGCCAGAAACACTCACCGATACACATTTTCAACGCGAAACTGAGCATAAATCAAACTACACCGCTAGCTGCAAGAAATTATTTGCTCAGAACTGAAAGCTTCGCGTTTTCTCAACGATTAGCCCAAAATTAAAAAAGTAGCACAATAAAAGGTCTTAAATCTTCGTCCTGAGTAAGTTCATACCTAAATCAACTGTTAATTGTCAGTATTCTCCAAAATCAGAGCGTGACAGATAGATAAACAGACAGACAAACAGACAGACAAACAGACAGACAGACAGGACGACTACTATAACCCTCTCGCACAAGCGCGCTTAGGGTTAATTATATAGTCTCACTAAATTCACACTCAACACACACACACACACACACAGGCAGCTGTATTCAGTACACTATACAATGGATGGAAAGAATATCAAAACTTCATTTCTGGCATTTCTGAAGACGAAGCAAGAAAGAACGTTGATGCCATGAAAAAGGAGATAGCTCAGGCACAGAAACAAAAGAGGTAACTGCCATCCACACGGTACAATAGTTACTATAAATAACTGTACACTATATTACATAGAGAAAAAGAAGAGAGTGATCGGTTAGAAGAAGAGAGCAAGAAGATGAGAGTACCGAGGTTTGAGACTGCTGAAGAGAGAGAGATGCGAATGCGGAATGAACGAGAACTAGCTGAGTTCGGGCCAGTGGCAGTTGAGTTTCGCCTGTCAGCGCCAGACCCAAGGTGAGTCACACCTACCAGATGTCATAAAATAAAAGGACCTGAAGATTGTTTAAAAAAATTCCAAACCCTTATTCCCTATTGATTTGTTTATAGCAAGAATGTATGTACTTTTGGCTCACATGCATAGAGTGTCCGTTTGGTATGTTGTTGTTTTTTCCCTAGTGCTACCGTTGCATTTTTAAACTTTATCTAGTCATTTCTCTGCTCTGTGGCATATATAAGCATAATAATCATGTTCCCAAGACAATAAACATAGCATTTTAAATTTAACATTTAACAAGGCCCACAACTTATTACTGAACGGTTGACAGATTCATTATTTTGTTCAAGATGCTTCACCAACTTACGTAATTAGTGGCACAGGCGAAAAAAGGGGCTGCATGTATCATATAAATAAGCAAATAAAAAAATGAATAAACACCACGGAATCTCAATTGTGTAACCCCTGTAAGTGTCTCACTCGCCAACTAGGCAAATATGTACCTGTTTTTTTAATTTTTTTTAACGATTATTCTTTATATTATAACCCTTGGTATGCTGGTAGTGGTAGACATTAAAACAAAACAAACAATTATGTAATTTTAGGAGTTACACTTACTTTACTGACTTGCCGGACAAGTACTATGTCACTGAGAGTGGTCTCAGGCTCACTCGCTCAGCTCCATCTCAAACTACCTTGGACAACCACAAGCCTATCTCAGCACCAGCAGTGACCAGTGATGTACCCATGGCTCTCATGAAGCTGGAAGGTGCCAAGCCCATTCCACAGCACATCAAGGAGAGGATGAAAAAGTCTAAAGTAGTTTATCGCAATATAACCAAAGAAACAAACAACCAGAAAGTCGCCACTCCGTTGGCAGCCGATGACCTAGACAGCGTCATTAAAGGAAGTTGTAATGAGTCTTTGGCTGGAGGTAGTGGGGAAGAAAAGCCAACCAAGAAGATTCACCTCAAAGGTAAAGGGCGCAGGCTAAAGAAAACTTTTTCCTCCACATTCCCGAAAGGGACTGTTCAGACAATAAGCATGAAGATGTCCAGCATAGACAAGGGAGAAGCCTACGCTTACGGCAGTGGCATTGTAGAAGAACACACTTCATTTCTTGAGATCACGTCACAATCATGACACATGCAAGACTGGAGAAACTGCAGAGTGGGGTTACCTCCCTGCTGTATTCAATCATTGGGTCAATCAGTCACACCATACCATATCTACCTACAAACTCCTCATCAAACAGAATACAATACTTTTTCATTAAAAAAAAAAAATTCACCACTAATTTCTAAAAATAAGTGAACTTTCAATAAAAGTGAATAATAGAGCGAGAAGACAAAAAAAGCATTGGGAATGTTGAATCTACTATTGTTATTTGACAATTATTGTCAGAGTTTGTGTTATTGGCAAAGCAGATAAATCAGTTTAAAATTTCACCACTAATTTCTAAAAATAAGTAAACTTTCAATAAAAGAGAGTGGGAAAAAAAAATCATTAGGAATGTTTGAATCTACTATCATTATGTGACAATTGTCAGGGAGTCAGTGTGTGTGTGTTATTGGTAGAGAAGATAATCACTATAATCAGATAGTACGCAAGTTGCCGGAGAGATACCACAAGTGCACAATGTGCATGGCAAGCGAGACAAGGTTAGTGATGGTAGCACAGGTGTGGAGGAAGATGAAGCGCTTCTCTAAGACGGCATACTCGCTGATCTTCCTGAGTTGTGTCAGTTTGTCTTCTTCCACTTTACCCACTGACTGACCAGCACTAGCTTCTTTCTCGTACTTGTGCTTAATCATGGTGCACTTGGTCGTCTGGGGTTCAAAGTACAGCATGTTGATAGCTGTGGTCACCAGAATAGAGAGTAGAATGAAACACTAAAAGAGAGAAAAGAAAATATTTATTTATGAGGTCAAAGGGGAGGAAAACCCACGCAGCAACACAGACGTAAGGCCATCTGTTCAATCTGACTAAACCGGTCAGAGTTGGGGTCAAATACATCAGAGTTCGGGTCAAATACATCAGAGTTCGGGTCAAATACATCAGAGTTCGGGTCAAATACATTGCAATTGTAATTAAATACATTTTTTTTGCAGCATTTGCAAAGTATTTGTATCTGAGCGACCCTGAGCTCTATGTATTTGCAATGTATTTAAATATTATGACTGTGGTTTGAAATATGTACATTGCAAATATATAAAAATAAATAAATAAATAAATAAATAAACAAAAAAATGGGAAAAAGTCCCTAAAAAAGCCACTGTTTTAATTACTGGGGGAAGGGAAGGGGGAAATTACAGTTTGGATATTGCATGGGAGACCATTGTGTGTGTGTGTGTGTGTGCGTGTGTGTGTGTGTGTGTGTGTGTGTGTGTGTGTGTGTGTGTGTGCACGTGTGTGTGTGTGCATGTCTGAGACCAGATAATATAAGTGATGTACTATAATATTAGGTGTAACATTCAGAGTATGTACTTGCAGTGCAATCAAATACACTTCTGAAATCAAGTATTTTGTATTTGCCAATTGTATACGAAAAGAGAAAAATATGTATTTGCAACCAAAGGTGTGAACCCTAAGCACTCCAACACACTAGCCCAGCTATTAAACTGTTTCTCAGATCAATCTGGCATCAGTATAGCTGTGCAGTGAAAACGGTAGAGAAGCTAACATGCAAGGGACACTCACTCATCATTTCAATGCAAAATTCGAATTCAAGCACTCAGTTAATTTTTCAGCATAGAGCAAAACTACTGCATACTGCAACTCATGTGATTACAATGTGACAAATGGGGAGGGTGTTACTCACAAAATAACTTGTACCTACACAAAGCTTTGTTTTCTCTAAAAATTAGCCCAAAATTAAAAAAATAGCACAAATAAAAGGTCTTAAATTGTTATTCTGAGTAAGTTCATACATAAATCAACGGTTATTGTTAGTAATCTTTGTGATAGACAGACAGGAAGACTAATATAACCCTCTTGCACATGTGCGCTGAGGGTTAATTAAATATAAATACTTTGGAGTATTTGACCCCAGCTCTGACCCCAATCTGACCTCACCCAAATAACTTTAACCTATGAATCATTGACACATCAACTTACGACCCCATAGACATTAAGACCTTACAAAAAAAATGCTTATAACATGCAAAATAATATATTTTAATTTCTGATAATATGTCCTCCGTTGTCACTCTGCACTCACCTGTATCATCTGCTGTCTCTGCCAAGTACTGTAAGGATTGAGGACAAAGAAAGAAGCCAGGGCCAGTGAGGACAGAATGGTTCCCAGCAAGAAATATTTGGGAAAGAGCTTGCCCTGGATATATCCGAATGTGTGACGAGGAAGGTTGCGGTACATTGTCAGTCCTGCAACAAAAATAACCAGCAAAATTTCGCAACAAAATATTCAAAAATCATTTCATACAGTTAGAAATACTTATGTATACTGTTGGGAAACTCAATCAGTGTCCCTTTCCTTTCCTTCAAGAGTTTAAAAATCTGATTAAAGGAAGACATGCACCATTTTATTTATGCACATCAACAATTTTATAGATTTCACCAATTACATATTAATCAATGCTTTTTGACACGTACTACTAGCCACATTATTGACGGTGATTTTCTACCTGCAACAAAGCTGACCCATATCTGAGTTCCAAACCAAGCGGAGAACGCTCCTAAATGGACTAGCTTGAGAACATCCCCGAAAACGTTAGCTTCTTTAGGGTTTACGGAATAAGTCAAAGATGCAGCAACTAAAATAGCGGCCACCATTGCAACCATGGTGGACTTTTGAGTAATTGGCAAGTCATATTTTTCAGGCATATTGAAAAATCCTAAACAGAGACTTGAGTAGTAGTAGTAGTACTAGTAGGAATCGGAAACGGTCCCTGAATATATATTCGAATCAAAACATAGGCGGTAAAGGGTGTCTTTTGAAAATAAATTGACGACCTTTTATCTAATAAGTCAACCCGGGAGAATCTCAAGGGACTTACTACAGAGTTCCCAAATCCAGCTGTTATGGATGACCGAGTTGAGCATCTCGCCAAGAGACCCAGATTAAATTCTAAATCGGGCGACAATTCGAGCCTGCCTCCGTTGAGCGGCGGTTCTTTACAATTTGTAGATGTGGACCTTACTTCAGATGCCCTAGACACTAAGGCTGAACTACAAGCTTCCCAGCTAGAACATCAACCTAGGAAAGTATGGTACGGGAAAGTCGATCCTGGGAGTCGCCAGATGAAGTTAACAAAAGGAAATGATACAGAGTGTTCACTGTCAGAGAAGAAAGAAAACTTGGACCCTGATGAGGCTGATGAGGCTGATTCTGGCTTTACTAAGTTAGTACCAACAGGCAAAGGAACTATGGCTGCCATCCTTGACAGCGGGATAAACACAGGACATATGGCCTTCCAAGGAATGTCAGACAAAATATGTCCTTACAGCAAATCTTTCGTGGACGGAGATATAACGGACAAGATAGGGCATGGCACCCATTGTGCAGGACTTTTCTGTGGCAATCCCACAGAACTTCCCATCCCCAACACCAATTCTGTGATGCCATTTGTAGGCAGCGCACCAGATGCCAAAGTCATGGTGTGCAAAGTAGTCCAAGATGGGTCGAGCATAGCTAATACCGGTGCTGTTTGTGAAGCCATAGACTACATCATTGAATACAACAGAGCTATAGATAGTAGTCAGAATGGAGACCGAGTGAATGTGATTTCACTGTCGTTTGGTGCCACCGGGTTTTCTCACAAGTTAACGCAGAGGATCCAGGATGCTCTATCCTCTAACATTATCGTGGTTTGTGCTGCGTCCAACAACGGCCGTAAAAACAGGCAGCCCATCACCTTTCCCGCCAGACTGGGTCATGTACTGTGCATTGGCTCCTGCAATGAATCCTGCAAGCCGTCCAAATTCACTCCGGTGGGTCGTGAAGTGGACTTCCTGGCTCCTGGTGAGGACCTGTGGGTTCCTACAATTGAGGGGGAAAGCTGCTTCTGTGCCGTAAGTGGAACTTCCTTTGCCACTCCGTCGGTGGCTGGTCTGGTGTGCCAGGTTTTGGAAGATCTGAGCGATGTAGCTGCCAGGACAGGAGAGGATCAGCTAGTGCCTCTGATGAGCAATGTCTGGTGTATGAGGGAGTTGCTGAAAAGTATGGCTACAAACCAGGGCAGCCACAATGATGAAGTGGGCTACGGGGTTCTGGAACCTTTGGAGTACTTTGAAAAAACAGATCAGGAAAAATTGAGACTCATAAAGAAAATTTTACACCAATGAATTTACTTTTTTGTGTGAAACACTTTTTAAACTGTCAATTTAAATACAATCTGAGTTTGCATTTCAAGATTATGACCGAATTATGCGACGACCATTTACCCGTCTGGAAAAGTTTTGTGTGCCAGAAGCCACACCCGGTTGGAACAGCATTTGTAATGGTGCCTAATGGGGCCATAACTTGAATGTGCAGCAAATCGCTTCCACCTGAGCATTGCCTAGAATGCAACTTATTTGTGAACTTGCATTTTTACTTAAATGTTTAGCAATCGGTTGATCATCATGTGAAATTTTTAAATTATCTCAAGATTGTTTTATGAACCTATAATTTATACTGATAATCATAATTCACATAAAAACATGAATTAGCTGAACTACACGGCAAGTCATGATAGCATAGTCAAACTCTGTGTGCATGTGTGGGTTGTGTGGGTATAACTCTGTGTGTTTGTGTGTGCGCGTGCATGTGTGGGTTGTGTGTGTGTGTGTGTATATATCTGTGTGTGTTTTTTGGTTTTGTTTTTGTGTATGTGTATGTGTGTGTGTTGTGAGATCTGCCTAAGCTGAGTGATTTACAGAAGAACTTCAGTAATCCAAACATGGTTGTGAATGAGACACTTTACCCTGAGAGAGTGTAGGCTTATTGGCATTATTCCCACAAGGTGTATGGCTAACCACTTCCCATTACAAAGTCCTGCCTCTTGCCATCCAGGTGTGTGTTGTGTGTGTACGTGGTGCACAGGTGGAGCAAAGAATGGTAAGCACAAACCTGGTTAATGCTTTTGTTTATTACTTGTGTTTACTACTACACCACAAACATTCTTTAAAATTGCATCACTGAAGTAGGCATCATTTCGTAATTTTTTCTTTGTTTTCAGTAAGAGTTGTAGCTATGTGTCAAGTTGCAAACTAAGGTGCTAAATGGTTTTCAGCAAAGTTAGTTCTGTAAATTGATGAAACAAACCGTTTTTGAGTGAAGACCAATATACGTGACGGTCTACTGGAAAACCGGCAACATGGCATGCATAAATGTTAGGAAGGCATCAATTGATTTCTTAAAATGTATTAAATAAACCTGAGGAGGAAGGAAGAGTTCAGTTTAATATATTGGGAACTACTTAAATGTGGCTTTATGACACCTACTCATATGTTGTACCTAAAAACCACATGTGGTTCCAACAGGTCAACAGTTAAGTGCTTGTGGTTGTGAATGTAATTACATTTTTTAAGATTGTAACTATAGATTGTATTGAGGATACTATAAATGATTGAGATAATCTGCTTGTTTGTGAATTACAATGTAAAATTGACATGTTCCCTAATTCCTCCTTTTCTATACCTAGGACTCTTCAATTCTGCCAGTAACGCTGAGAAATAAAATGTCTTTGCTATTTTAATATGCTGCAGCCACCACTCAGGATTCTTTTTCACTCTTGGAAGGGTTCTAAGGTCGGCTATGTAGGCACTTATTGAAGACTCGTCCCTCTCTCTATGGTGCACTAGTTTTATTTCCTACTCTTACTTTTCTCACCCATGTCTTCTGTCCCCTTCTGTCTGTGTCGCCTGCGAACTTCTCGCCAGCTTTTTGTGTTTCCCCCTGACCCTCGTACATCCTGACCAACCCCAATGATCCTGCTAATCATGCCTCACTTTCAACTTTCTTCTCCAAACAAAATCCAGGAGACTTGCAAGCTTCATCGATTGATTCTTCACGATCCCGGTATGGATTTTTAACTTCCAGTATTCCATGTGGGCATTCAGTATTATCAGGATCGTACACATATCCATCAGGGCTTGCTCCAAGCCATGGGTCAGCATCTGAAATAACAAATCCACACTTAGACACACAAAGCTGATTGTGACCATTCATGCGTTGATATTCAACATATTCTTTGATGCACTGAAACTCCTTTGCTGATCCATATCTGGTAGCTGAATTCCCTCTGAAAGTATTATAAAGTAATTCTTTGACTTTTCTGCTTCTTTTTGTGGTTGTCCTCATTTTCACAATGCCTCCTACTTTGGATGTAGTAACACGTTTATGACGTTCCACATTCCACTGTTGATCTTGAGCCTGATTTCTGGTTACCTGCTCAATTTAAATAGCCTGTTCCTCTGTAACTACTACATGTAATTGCGCATAAGTTCTAATAAATAATGCTCTGGAAGGTCACTTGATATTTCTTCAGGCACAACTCCTTGATCGTGTCGACTATAGGCTCGGCGAGCTGCAAATGAACCTGATATTACATGCAGCTAGACTATTTAATAGAACTAGCTACCCTGATAGCTAGCCAGGTGTAGCAACTTTCAGAGAGTTTATTTTAGTAGCATAAAACCATAATATTTGACTATAATGACTGAATAAGGAATTGCCCCTGGGAATGTTACTTGGTGTTGGGAGGTGTGAAGGTGTAGTAATTTAGTGGCAGTCATCCTCCAAGGCCCCTGAGAATGACTGCCACTAAATTAACTGTCTCAATTACGATTACACCTTCACACCTCCCAACACCAAGAAACATTCCCAGGGGCACTTGTTCTGTATCATCTGTTTATATAAAATTCCTTGTACAGTCACCCTCATTAGTTCAGTAACCAACTAGAAGGCTCCACAAGCCGAAATATTATGGTTTTATGCTACTAAAATAAACTCTCTGAAAGTTGCTACACCTGGCTAGCTATCAGGGTAGCTAGTTCTATTAAATAGTCTAGCTGCCTGTAATATCACAATTTACGCATGAGTTGCATTGTTTAATTTATCACTTCTGGACAAGGACTGTTTGTGCTTGTCAAAAAAAATCTATTGTGCTGTTTGAGTGCTTACTTGAGCTCTAGTTGTAATTATGTGATCTAATTAAAATACAATGAGATGTCAGGTACACTAGGTCGCTCCTCTAGTGATGCAGCTGCAGACTCGTCCCTGTTTGCCTCCAGCGCAGGAGATTTCTTCTGACTTTTGCTCCTCGTGTTGTGATTGCCCTCTTGGTCACACATGATTACAATGAAAAAAAAAGACACAAAAGTTTGATATATAAATTTTGGTTCAAAACAGCGTCAATGAGCACAAATAAAAGGGAAAAAAATATCACAAAACTTATCTCACAATGAATTAGAACTTACAATGAAAGGATATATACAAGCAAATAATATAAAATATAATGATTACAAAGAAATTTAACAGAATGAAGGAAATAAATATAGTTCAGCGATCAATAACGATAACGTGAGGTCGGGCTCGAATCTGGAAGTGTCGCAGCGATGAAATGAACAACACACAAAGACAGAGCTGCGCAGACAAGACTGTGTAACTTCCAACCACCGCTAGCCACCAGGTGTGGTATGATGAGCTAGGTCGTGAGCCTCGACGGTAGCTGCCACCAGAGAAGTCACTATCCGAATACACCGCACTCCAGTCACGGAGCTTCCTAGTCGGAACAAGTTGAGGCAAGCCTTTCCTACCCTTAGGTTAGTCAGCCACGGATACCTCCCAGACAGAGTTCTAGTTCTTTAGAGAGGAAAGTTAGGCAGAGCCTTCGGCTAGTGTATTAGATAAAATGAAATCTGCACAATAAAGTGAGGCTGGCCAATATATAACAAACCTGCCAAAAGGTGAGGTGGGAAATAACATGGATGAACTTGTGTGCATAGGTGGTATGGATTGAATAAGTTCAGGTTACGTGTGAATGAATGAGGGTTACATGAACAAGTCTAGGGTAGCATGAATAAGTTAGCTTCATGTGGGAGAAGTCATTCTACCACAGGTACTTAAGAGTTTGTGAGGTGTTAACGTAATGGATAATTGTAATTAGTTTCATTACATTGATTACCAATTTTTTTTCTGTTAGTACCAAAGAAAATTATTCAGAAATACAAAGATGTAGCCATTTTAACCTTAAAAATTGTATTTTGTTGTATTTTTCTCACCAATATTAGCTTTGCAAATGTATTTTTAACTGATTTCTGGCTGTTGGGAACAAATCAGGTTTAAAGCAATATCAATTACAAACACCACACAGAAGACAAGTCAGCAAAGCAGCTGCCAGTGGGCATAAGAAAGGTGTTGCTGATCAGTGCTTTGCTGATCCCAGAATAAGGGAATACGTTTGATCCATAGTGAGATGAAGATGTTGTGTTCAGTTAGTAAATTCAGTACTGCAGAGAGATTTTATATGCTATGAAAGAGTTCAAAATGGAAAGAATTTATTTCAGAGATTGAACACAACGCTCCACTGATGTACTTGTGGCATGTACAAAAACCAAGCAACCCGTGTTTTGCAATTTTGTTGAAATACAGGTATTGCTGGATGAATTTAGTCCACAAAATCATAGCATTGTTACTGTATGCAGGACACAGTGGCAAAAGGTAAGAAAAATGGTTTTATGATGAATCAAATTAATTTTACTGTTTGAGTAGATGTTATGAGAGATTGCAGAAATTATTCCTGACAGTTTCACACAAGACAGCAATAAGGATGGTGAAGGACTTGGGGAAGGATTTTGACAATGCCTGTCAGGGAATGGAGGGACTCACTCTTGCCATCTCTGACTTACTGATGTTGAGGCTGTAAGCGATGTTAGAATTTAGAAAGGGAGGGGGCCAGTGCCCTTCCCCTCTCCCCTTGGATAGATCCTGGCTACAACTTTTTTTAAACAATTTTAATATTATCATAACTGCATGAAACACAAGAAAAATAGGAAGCAGAATTCGATAGTGCAGCATTTTGCATCTTTGATTTTTCTGAATCGGACACTGAATCAGAGTCCGACTCTGAAGAAGAAATGTCTGATCAAGACGAGAATGATATCAACATAGATGAATTATTCTCTTCTAGTGATGAGAGCTGCACATCTGATGATTTTGCTCTTGACAACATGACTCGGGATTCTCTTGTGTCTCAAGAATTGCAGGTAGAAAGGCCACCAGAAGTATTGGAAAGATCCCTTCCAATACAGGAAGAATACGTCAAACTAGCATGCAGAGGGTTTTGATTGTGTGGTGACAATTTAGATAAAAATGTTCGAAGACGTCACATGCGTTCAAACAGATAGACTGAGTCTCTGCATTATTTCTACTCTTACGGTGTCCTAAACAGAATAGATTTTAGTGCTCTATCTGATGTTAGAATTGACAATTCATGTTTAGATATTAGTTCAGTTGCTAAGTCTTTGCTACCAACACCATGTTATTACAAAGAAATGAGCAGCAAATCAGAAGTGGTAAACTTTAATCTAACTTAGCTGTACATTATGCTTGTATGTAGAGACAGCAGTTAATTGTGTCTGTACTATTGTATTGTTTTATTTTGTCTTGTGTGTTTGCTACATATGATTACATGTTTTTGTGTGAGTTCAGGGAATTTAGCATGATTGTTAACTGCCAGCAAGCCGCGACAACAAAAGAAGTGTGTGTAAATGTATCCTTGCATGCATGTACTGTATGTTGTATGTATGCAGTCATGTAATGTATGCATGTATGTACTACCTCATGGACTGAAGAAGTAGCTGTTGGCGAGGCTGACAGAGTAGAAGTGGTGGATGCACAAAGTTATTATTGGTGGAGATCAGATGACTGCAACTAGAGCCAAATCAGCTATAAAAGCCAAATTGAATGGTGAAACATCATCTAAGAGGTTAGAAGGTCTCATTCCTACTTTGTAGGATTGGCATACAAAGGCAAACTTGTTGGGGGTAAGAAAAGTAAACAGAATGTAGCTATAGGAAGTCCAAAGAGGATATTAATCTTATTATATGTCTCTATAGGTTCTCTGGAAGTACTATTATTCTGCCAAGTCAGTAACTGAACATAGGACACTCTACCAGCTTCGAAACGCTGTTAATAGCGGCAATGTGGTCAAAGTGCCAATTGACAGTTTTGATGCATGTGATGATTTCATTGTTTTGGTTGTAGTCTTGTAGTCGTTGCTACCATGAAAATGCTGGGTATGTCAGAAATGGAAGAAATTCCAACTGCAGATTATGCACCCAATGGTGCAGATACTTGGATGGAGCCTGAGTGTGAGAGAAAGAAAGTCCTAAACCATATTTTAGATGATTTGATGCAAACTTTCTTTTCGTTTACATATAACTCTTCTGCTTCACACTCTCAGAGCTCTTCTTCTCTTCAAGAGGACAAGATTTACTTGTATGCTAAGCAAGCATTGAGTTTTGGATTATTTTATCTAGAATTCCGAGATGCCATCAAGGAAGGTGACGGTGATCGAGTTCTTCGTTGCTATATGAGGTCTATGCTGCCTATTTTCAAAACTCTGGAAGAAAAAACTATGCAAACGAAACCCTCAATTTTCTTCTTAACCATGATTACATTTTGTCCAAGCGGCGAGCAATGGAATTGATATGGACAAGATTCATTAATGTACATGGTTATCCTGGGAGAAACATTCCCAATGATCTTCATTGCGAGCACCAGATACGTATTTGCTGCTCCAGATATTTGCTGCTCGCAGGGTGCTGAATTCAAGAGCTGACATGAACATTATTGTGAAAGATTTACAGGATATGTCTGTTTTCACTGAAATTACTGGCAGGTGTTACCCATCTTTTCCCACAGTGAGCTCCATTTTGCTTTCTGGGAAGTAAGCGTTACAGAGCGTGGTCTTGAGCTGTTATAGCTGCGACCGAGCTTCCGACGTCGCTGGACAGGTTAGGGAGGAAAGCATTTAGTGTTGCTCGGACTTCCCTTTTAAATGCTCTATTCGGAGTTGGGGTGACTGGTGTTTCAGTAAAGCATAGGCATGTCAGCATGTGTTGGAAGAAGCTGCTGATGATACTGGCTTAACTATGCAACAAGAATTAGTAAGTTATGAATATATGGCTTAGTGTAGAATGGCTATATTATTTATTTGGTTTAGAATTGTGTGAAGATAAAGCATTCCAGAAACACTGAATCAGTGAAGACTTTTCAAGATGCCTTTGACGTCCTGGCAGAATTTTCAACAGGAATAGACAAAATCAAATGGTTAGATTAATTAATGCAATCTAAGTTTGCAATAACTGTGATGTAAAATAGTTAAACCACAGCAACTTTCGTAATTATTGCTAGATAACCAACCTCTCCCTAGGGCTTCCTCCTCAGGATCAGGGTTTTTTTATCAGCGATAATTCCTCATACATAGTAAGTAAATAATAGTTAAACCATTGATTTGAAAAATTATCGCTCCATCCCGGAAAGGGCATTTATCCCGAATTGTCATGGTCTAACTATTTTAAACCATGGTTATACCATTTCATACTGTGTAAATGACCTAATATTAATAGCAAGTTTTGACGGGAAAATTTGGTCCAACATTAACAATTACTAGCAAGTACCCCACCACACATTGGCGCTTGATGTATTGCAGAGTAAATGCAGGTAGCATAATTTATTTTTATTCATTATCATCCTCTACCACTTGGTTAAGGTTACATCAGTTTCTCTCTCCTGCTACTTTTTCATGAACTATCTCGGCTTTTCTATCTCCTCGTTTCCTCTCTTCAGTTAGTCATGGAGTCCCTTCTCCTTAGTCTCTCTCTCCTGCTTCTGAGTCTTTCTGTCCTTCTATCATGATTGTGGACTTGGTTTTGCGAATCTTTTGCTTCTTTACCAAACTGTTTAAGCTCATGAATTATTCATGAATACGCACCATCGTTGTTACTGACACAAAAATGT